>JABAOH010000189.1_pt2 | contig 64465 bp, 62 predicted proteins | sample 7062181 | NCBI WGS metagenome assembly JABAOH01 (sample SAMN14538630, study PRJNA623070) | marine sediment metagenome | biome: marine biome [ENVO:00000428]; feature: marine pelagic biome [ENVO:01000023]; material: deep marine sediment [ENVO:00002113]; isolation source: pool of 5 deep marine... | reverse complement strand
CCTTGTTTTATTGAGTTTTCTATTTCTTTTATTATCATTTCTTTTGGATATGAAAACAAACTTCCTTTGGCAAATCTAACACAGCAGTAAGCACAAGCAGAATTACAACCACTTGAGATAGGAACAATATCTATTACAGGATTTCTTTTTATTTTTGGTAAGCAAAGCTTTATTTCTTCTGTTTTTCCTAGATATTCTATTCTTTTTCCTTTAAGGGTTTTTTTAACAGCTTGAGCAATCTCTTTTACATGATGAGTACTAACTAAACTGGCTTTTGGAAAAAATTCTACTAGTTTTCTGTATATTCCTTCTGGCATGCAGCCAGCTATGATTAGTTTTTTGTTAGGATACGACTCTTGTATTCGTTTTATTCTAAACAATATCCTTTGTTCAGTAGGAGATTTTACATAACAAGTTACAACTATTATTAAATCAGCATATTTTTCATTCTTAATGATATTAAAACCGGCTTGTTCTAACAAACCAGCCATTATTTCTGCTTCTCCTTGAGATGTAGAACAACCATAGGTTTCTATGTAGATGTTCATTTTAACACAGAATTATATTTTCATTGAAATTATAAGAAACTAACTTATATGAAAATAATACCAGGAAACATATATATGACATTTTATAAAGTTCTGAATTTATTTAATAAATTATGTCGAAGATTACTTGGAATGATTTTGAGAAAGTGGAAATTAGAGTAGGAACAATAATTAAGGTAGAAGATTTTATAGAAGCTAAAAAACCATCTTATAAACTTTGGATAGATTTTGGGAAATTTGGAGTTAAGAAATCTAGTGCCCAAATTACAAAATTATATAAAAAAGAAGAACTGATAAACAAACAAGTTGTTTGTGTAACTAATTTTCCAGAAAAACAAATAGCTAATTTTTCTTCTGAAGTTCTTACAACAGGATTTGTTCTAGATAATGGAGAAGTTGTTTTAGCTATACCTGAAAGAAAAGTTCCAAATGGCTCAAAACTTGCTTAATAAAATTCTGCATTTTCCACCACATATATCAATATAACCTATGGAAAAGTATGCATTTTCCATACTAGATATGAAAATATCTATGGGAATCATCTAGTTTAGATTGACTTGAAACCAAAATTGGAAATCCCAAATTTGACATTTTCCATATGTTATTTAGATATAACCAGTGGAGAATTAGTCATTTTTCCATACTAGACATGAAATTATCTATGGGAAATCAATCTCCAACAACAGTTACAAGAACTTCCCTTTCTCTATTTCTTGTATCAAAATTAATAACCATTATGTTTTGCCAAGTTCCTAGCATTAATCTACCTTCTTTTACAGGAATAGATTGACTATTTCCAATTAGCATTGATCTTATATGAGAATGAGCATTTTCTATATGTTGATACAATTTTTTTGAGCTAGATATTTTTTCTAAAGTTCTTCTAAAATCTTCTAAAAGCATTGGTTCATTTTCATTTACAACTATGGCTCCTGTAGCCCCAATAGCAAAAATATTACAAATTCCATCATCTATTTCAGATTTTCTTATAATATTCTCAACTTCTCCTGTTATATCATGAAAATCTTGAGACTTTATTTTCACTTCTATTGTTTCTGAATAAGTCATATACTAAATTATATTTTCTATTAATTAAAATAACTTTGTATAGAATTATTTTTCAATTAGTCTAGCATTTTTCACATCTAGCATTCCATTATTACCTTCCCATATTTTCTCAAATTCTGTTATTAATATCTTTCTAGTAAACAAGGGACAGTCTAGAACCACTGTTTCAAATTCTCCACCTTCTCCAGCAATATTAATACCGAACTTCTCTTTTAACTTAATCAGATCTTCTATGCATTTATCATCAATTTTCCTTCCCAACCAACTTTCATCAAAACCTTCAGCAGCAACTGCAGTTATTATGACTTCAAATTTATTTTCTATAATTTCTTTAAGTATTTTTTCTTGATTCATTTTCCACAAAGGTGTTAATAACTTCAAATTTAATTCTTTACAAACTTTTTCTATTCTTTGTTTTTGATAATTGCTAGCTATAGCTCCACAAACAACTCCCTCAACATTTAATCCATCTAATAGTATTCTTAAGTCTTCAACCTCTTTTTCCCTTTCACCTTTAGATTCTTTAGAAACTAGTTGAGTGCCCATGACTTCAGATTGTATTAAAGTTAAGCCAATATTAGGAGTATGATACATAAAACTGTCAGGATTTTTAGAATGAATAGTAGCCAAATATTTTATTTCGTGACCTTTTTGCTTAGCTTTTAGAACAGCCATCACACTATCCTTGCCACCAGAAAATAAGGCTACCAAATTCATATTTCTTATTGGTTTTTATTGGTTAAATTTATTTTAATAAATCTGAATATTCACATAGAAGTAGTAATATAAAAACCCCTGTTTCTTAAGGAAATCCTTATAAATAGTTTTTAAATACTTTATTTGTCATTATTTTATACACGAGGGATAAAATGGCATTTCGAATAAAAATAGAAAATGTTGTTGCATCAGCTTCTTTGGGAGTTCCTGTAAAACTTGAAAAACTAGTTGCCAATTTAGATGGGATTGAATATGAACCAGAACAATTCCCCGGATTAGTGATGAGATTAAAAGATCCTAAAGCAGCAGCCCTAATTTTTTCATCAGGAAAAATAGTTTGCACAGGTGCAAAATCTCCAAAAGACGCAAAACTTGTAATAGCAAAAATAGTAAAAAGGATGAACAGACTTGGAATGAAAATTCCAAAAAACTATAAAGTCCAACTAGAAAATATTGTTGCTTCAGCAAAACTTGATAGAGAATTAAATCTCAATAATATTGCTTTTACTTTGGAAAACACAGAATACGAACCAGAACAATTTCCTGGTCTGGTTATGAGAATAGATGATCCAAGAGTAACCTTTCTTCTTTTTGGTAGTGGTAAAATTATTTGTACAGGTGGAAGAAGTATACAAGATGTTAAAAGAGCAGTAGCAAAAGCAGATAAGAAATTGAGAAAAATAAAATAATCGTTTTTATGGAACCGGAAAAGTTTGAAGAGTTTTTTAGACAATATTATGAGCAGGACATGCTAGCGGCAGCTTCAAAAGGAAAAAAATCAATAGTAGTTGACTTCTCTTTGTTAGATAAATTTGATCCAGAATTAGCTGACAAACTTTTAGATAATCCTGAAAATGTTTTAGAAACTGCTAGAGAAGCTATTTCAAACATGGACTTACCAGAAGGAAAAGTAGAAATAGAACCCAGATTTAAGAATCTACCAGAAAGATTTAGCATAAGAATAAGAAATCTAAGGTCAGAGCACATTGGAAAATTTGTTTGTTTGGACGGTGTTGTCAGAAGAGCATCAGAAGTTAAACCTGAGGTAAAAATTGCTATTTATCAATGCCCAGAATGTGGAAATAAAATGGAAGTTGAGCAAAAAGAAAGATTTTTAACACCTCCTGTCAGATGTGATAATCCTGAATGTGGTAGAAAAGGTGGTTTTGTTTTAATTGATAGAAAACTTTTTGATTCAAGATGGGTATTTATCGAAGAACCATTTGAGATTGTTACAGGAGAAAAGCCTGGAGAAGTTTCTGTTTATATTAAAGGAGATTTAACAGACCCAGAAATGCAAAGAAAAATGGATCCTGGAAACAGACTTAAAATCAATGGTGTTGTTAAAGAAATAAAAAGAATTAGAAGAGGAAAATTAAGAACACAGATGGATATTTATGTTGAGGCTAATTATGTTGAGCCAACTGAAATAGAATGGGAAGAAGTAGTAATAACTCCTGAAGATGAGAAAAAGATTAAGGAACTTGCTAAAGATCCTGAAGTTTATAATAAATTAGTTGCTTCTATTGCTCCTTCTATTTATGGAATGGATAAGATAAAAGAAGCAATAACACTTCAATTATTTGGAGGAATACCTCATAACTTGCCAGATAAAACAAGAATTAGAGGAGACATACATGTTTTATTAATTGGAGATCCCTCAACAGGAAAAAGCCAGTTATTAAAATTAATATCAAGTATAATTCCAAGGGGAAAATATGTGGCTGGAAGAGGAACAACAGCTGCTGGATTAACAGCAACAGTTATTAAAGACGAGGAATTTGGAGGAGGTTGGATGCTTGAAGCAGGAGCGATGGTTTTAGCAAATAAAGGGGTACTAGCTGTTGATGAGTTTGATAAAATGTCTAAGGAAGATCAGATTGCAATGCATGAAGGACTTGAACAACAAACAGTCTCAGTTGCAAAAGCATCAATAATAGCAACTTTACCTGCTCAAGTTTCTGTTTTAGCAGGTTGCAATCCTAAGTTCTTTAGGTTCGATCCTTATAGGCCAATAGTAGAGCAAGTTGATATACCTGACACATTATTAGCTAGGTTTGATGTTAAATTTGCTTTAAAAGACATTCCTGATAAAGATATGGATGAAAAATTGGCAACACATATTTTAGAAACAAGATTAAAACCAAGTAGGGTAGAACCACTAATACCTCCTGAATTTTTAAGAAAATACATAGCTTTTGCAAGAAAAAATTGTAAACCTAAAATGACAAGAAAAGCAGCAGAGAGATTAAAGAATTTTTATATTGATATGAGAGGTCTCTATTCTGGGGAAGAGACTGTTGCAATAACATTGAGACAAAATGAGGCTTTAATGAGATTAGCAGAATCAGCAGCTAAGATAAGACTTTCTGATAAAGTTGAAATCCAAGATGCTGAAAGATCAATTAATGTAATGAGATTTTCTATTCAACAACTAGGATATGATTACGAAACAGGTAAAATTGATATTGATAGAACAGAAGGTGTTCCTGCATCTCAGAGAAGTAAGATTCATACTATTTTAGATATAATTGATATGCTTGAGAAAAAAATTGGAAAGCCTGTTCCAAAAGAAGAAATAATAGCAGCTGCTGAGGATCAGGGAATAAAGGCTGGAACTACAGAAGAGTTATTGAGAAGATTAAAATCTGAAGGTTCTATATTTGAACCAAAACTAAATTATATAGAGAGGATAAGATAATCATGGAAGTTAAAAGATTAATAGCAAAAAAAGCATCAATTGGTGAAATAGATAGTGGAACTTTTGTAAAAAAAGAAGGGTTTGTAAGTAGTTATGTTCTAACTAATTTAGGAAGAAGGTTATCGAGAGTAAGGGTTTTGGGTTTAATAGTTGATAAGTTTATAAGCCCTGATGAAAGATATGCAACCATAACTTTGGACGACTCTACAGATACTATTCGTTGTAAAGCCTTTGTAAATACTAAGATATTTGATGGTTTTGCGACAGGAGATATGGCTGATATTTTTGGAAAAATAAGAGAATATAATGGAGAAATTTATATAATACCTGAAATAATAAAGAAAATTGACCCTAATCTCGAAACTCTTAGAATTTTAGAACTGGAAAAAATTTTTAGAGATCAAAGAAAGAAAATAAAGAAAATTAAAGAACTACAAAAACAAACTTCTGATTTAAATGAATTAAAAAGAGTAGTTAAACAATTTATGAGTTTAGAAAACGCTGAAGGAATTTTAGAAGCCCAAGAAATATTAGAAAACATTACTGAGGAAAAAGTTGCTAGTTCTGTTGAAGCTAAAAGTAAAATCTTAGATCTTATTGAAAAATTAGACAAAGGTAAAGGAGCAGATTATCAGGAAATTTTAACTAAATCTGGTTTACCTGAAAATGATGTTGATTTTGCAATTCAAGATCTTTTAGAGTCGGGTGTGTGTTTTGAACCCACTCCTGGAAAGATAAAGAAATTATAGTAGATAAGATAAATAATTCTTATGAAAGCAGCAGTAACTTTAATAACTTTAGTCATAATTTTTGTTATTGTTGTTTTTATAAGTTTAATGATGTGGTTATATCTAAGTGGTTTTTTTTCAGAAATTAGTTATGCTGGAGAAGTTAGAACAGAAAAAAGTTTAGAAGTTTTATCTTCATGTATAAAAATAGAAGAGGCATTCCAAAATAAATTTTTTATTAGAAATTGTGGTAACGGAGTAATTACTAATGATAGTTTAAATGTTTATGTTGATGGTGAGTTGTTTGATTTTGATCTAGATCCAGTTTATATAGAAGGAAAGATAACAGGAAGCATAATTTTACATGAAGGTGGGGGTATGCCTGAAGGACAACATTCTCTGAGAATAATAAATCCAAACACAGAAGCTTTAGCTTATTTTGAGGCAGAATTACTCGGTTCTTATATTTTGACTTTAGATTTTGATGAAGGCGAAGGAACAATTGCACATGATAAATCTGGATATGAAAATGATGGAACATTATACGAGATGACAGGTGCAATTCCTATTGTTTGTTCTGAACCTCCAACTGTAGACTGTCCTAAATGGGTTAAGGGTAAATTTGGTATGGGATTAGAATTTGACGGTGTAGATGATTTTGTTGCAGCACATCATGACGAATCCTTAAGAATTACTGATGAGAATTTTACAATTGAAGCTTGGATTAAAACTTCAAGTACTTCATCTCCTATGGCTATAGCTGATATTTTTACACCTTCTGTTGGTGTGGATATGGGATGGTTATTTACTTTAGAGGGTGGAAAAATCAAATTGTATATAGCAGAATCTTCAACTACTTATGCTTCTGCAATTGGAAGTAGTGATTTAAGAGATGGTTTTTGGCATTATGTTTTTGGTAATTACAATGGAACGCATATTAAAGTTTATGCGGATGATAAATTAGAGGGCATTCAATCTTACACAGGTGACATATGGTATAGTTATTCTGATCCAGATAGAGCTCTACATATAGGTATAAGATGTGACGTATGTGCACCTCAAGACGTGGGACAACATTTTGATGGTATTATTGATGAAATTAGAATTTATAATGTATCCTTAACTCCAGATGAAACAATAAAATTTAGAATTATATAAATAGTTTAAATAGATATATTTTAGTGAATAAAATGGATTATGAAACTTTATTAAATGAAGCATACGAAAAATTACCCAAAACAGAAAAAACTTCAGAAAGGTTTGAAGTTCCTGTTGTTGAAACTATTGTCCAAGGTAATCAAACTATAATTAAGAACTTTTCTCAAATATATCAAACTTTAAGAAGAGGTCCTAAGCATCTATTAAAATTCTTAGCAAAAGAATTAGCAACACCAGCTAATTTTGATGGTACTAGATTAATATTACAGTCAAGAGTACCAAGAAATCTAATACAGAAAAAATTAGAAGTCTACATAAAAGATTATGTTACTTGTAAAGAATGCGGCAGACCCGACACAAAATTAATAAAAGAAGACAGAATAACTTTTTTAAAATGTGAGGCCTGCGGAGCTAAGGCTTCTGTTAAACCAATAAAGTGAAATAATGAAAGCACAATTTTTCATTATCTCAAGTGTAATAATAATTTATATTATTATATTAACTTTTCAATACTTGGCAGGATTTAGTGATATTAGATTAACTCAAATTGAGGAACAGCAAGAACTTTCTTTTATACCTTCTATAAAAGACAGTTTTATACTAACTTTTCAGGCTTCTAACAATAGCAGTAATGGAGATTTAGAAAAAGTAATAAGAGATATTTATTTTACAGAAGATTTCTTTAAAAAAGAGATGTTAAAAAAAGGAATAAAATTTGATAGTAATTTCATATTTTTTTCAAACGGTTTTGAAACAAGTGACTTAAGTAAATGGACAGGTAGTTATGGAAACCCAGAAGTAGTGAATATAGAATACCATGGTAATTACAGTCTTTATTGTGATGATATTGAATATGTTTACAAGAATTTAGCTGGAATGAGTGAAATTTATGTTAGAGTATATGTAAATTTTACTACGTTACCTTCAAACAACAATATACACTATTTTATGGGTTTCTATGATAACGGAAATCAAATTTTAAATTTAGGTTTATGGAATGATCAAAATAATTATAAATTACGTGTTTACTCCGAAGCTGTTGGAAATTATTGGACTTCTCCAAATATTGATATTCATGTAGATAGGCGATATTTCTATGAGGATAGATGGCAATATTTTGATGCATATTATTTTGAAATGTACTGGTACGAGAGCGGGACAGATTCAAAATTAAAAGTGTGGTTTGAAGGAAGATTAAAAATTGACGAAACAATTAATAGTCAAGGCAATGGTAAATCAATTAATGAATATAGATTTGGAGGAGTTGACATTGGAGGTATTGAAATCCCAAGACTTTATGTTGACTGTATATCAATTGGTGATAGACATATTGGAAAGGATTGTTATCCAGATGAAGAGCCATATTTTATTTTTAGCTTAAAATCAAAGGAAATGAAAACTAAAACAGAGTTTGGATACGGCGGTTAATGCTTAAAGCTGTTATTTCTTTAAAAAAATATTCAAATAAGGCATTTGCTCCTTTATCTTTCTTTTAGAACAATGTAAGATATTTCCTAAATTTTTATATAGTTCTTCATTTTTATTTCTCATAGCTTTTGTTCTTCCCAATATAACTAATCTGTCAGGAGGCTTGTACATAATAAATTTTTTATTATTTCCAATAAGAGTAATCCCGGCTATTAAATCTCTCATATATTTTTTAAATCTATAATTTTGATTGATAATTATCTTACTTCTGAACAAATCAGCTTTACTTAACAATTCAAAAGCCTCTGCAATTTCTTCAGCATTCTTAAACTCTTTGGGAATATTTTGCTCTATCCACCAGAATATTTCATCAATATTTTTATCACTCTCATCTATTGCTTGCAAAGCCTTTCCCAAATCATTTGCTTGAAAAATTATTTTTAAAATTTTAAATATATCCTTTTTCTTATCTCTTATTCCAAATTCTGTATCTTTGGAAAAGATCTCTAAATCATTTATTGCAGATCTTATATCACCATCAGAATTCATAGCAATTCTTCTTATCACATCTCTACTAATTTTTATTTTTTCCTTTAAAGCTATTTTGTTTAATTCCCTTTCTATCAAGTTCACAGGTATTCTATTAACTCTTAATGGAATGCAATAATTTCTTAAAGTCCTCAATTTTTTATCATAAGCATTATTTGCAGTCATAATTACAGGAGAGGCACTTTGTTTTATTGTTTTAATAATTTCAGTTAATGCTCCCCTGTCACTAAAGGAGTCTATTTCATCTATTAGTATAAGCCTCTTGTTTAATAATGAACCTTCTTTAGAAGCTGGCATTAAAACTTCTCTAATGTAAGAAGCAGCATTTTTATTACTTGCATTAATTTCTATTAAATTAAACTTATTTTCTTTAGCTATGATATCTACTATTAATGTTTTCCCTATTCCTGTTGGTCCATATAATAAAAAAGCCTTTCCTGGTTTCCACCTCTTAAGCCAATCAGTAATACTTTTAACAATAGTCTTCTGGCCTACAATTTCTACTAATCTTTTTGGTCTATATTTTTCAACAAGCATTTAATCTTCCTATTTTTTATAGAGGGCAAATTGTGACAATAAGGCTTCCAGTTGTAATTGTTCGTTTCCACCTTGATTTAATCTAAATTCGAATTCTCCGACTTTTTCCACAAGTCCAATTTTTACTTTATCAGAAATATCAAGCTTGTACAATTGTTTTGAGATTTCTTTTATTATATCTTGACCAGAAATACCTCTTTTTAGCAATAAGTCTTTTAGAATTTCTCTTGAATCCAAGAACTTCCCATTTAAAGCATAGTCTATCATGTCTATAACTTCTTTAGGTTCTGCTTGTGCAGCAACTTCATAAATCGTATTTTTGGTAATTTTCTTTCCTAGAACTGCTGATGCTTGAAGTATATTAACTGCTTTTCTTAGGTCTCCACCAGAAATTAAATATATAGCTTCTAAAGCTTTTTTATCTATTTTTAGCTTTTCTCTATTTACTATTCTTTTCATGTATTCAAAAACATTTTCTCTAGATAATGATTTAAATCTGAAAACTGCTGCCCTGCTTTGAATTGGTGAAATAATACGAGAAGAATAATTACAACTTAAAATAAATCTTGTCACACCTGAATACATTTCCATTAATCTTCTTAAGGCATTCTGAGCATCAGAGGTTAGTGAATCAGCTTCATCAAGAAATATTATTTTAAATGATTCTCCTATTGGCTTTATTCTTGAAAAGTTTTTAATTCTTGTTCTTATTACATCAATTCCTCTCATATCACTGGCATTTGTTTCTTGAAAATTCTGTTTCCAATTCTTTCCAAAAATCTCTCTTGCAATAGCAACTGCACAGCAAGTTTTTCCTGTTCCTGGAGGTCCTGCGAAAATCATGTGAGGTATTTTATATTCCTTAACAAAAAATTTTAACCTTTCTACAACATGCTTTTGATTTATCACTTCTTTTAATTTTCTTGGTCTATATTTTTCTGTCCATATAGAGAAGTCCATATTAACACCAGTAATATTATTTATGTGAACTTAATAAATTTAAAGGTATGAAGAAGCTTTTAATCTTAACAATATTTTTACTACTACCAATTCAGGTCTCAGCAACAGAAATAACAAACCCTCAAATAGTTAGTGAAATGAAAGTTAATATCGTAGAAAGTGGTTTTATAGAATTAAATGGAACGATTTATAACCTTGAATTAAATTTATCCATACCACAGACAAACAAATATCAGACATTAGATTACTTTGATGTTAAAGACTCTTTTGGGCCTTGTAGAACTAAATTTTGTTCTTATCGTTTTATTTACGATAAATATGGAAATAGATTGTTAAATATAAAGTGGAAGGATCCAGTAGGAAAGGTTAATTATACTGTTAACTCCACTCTTTCTATAAAAAGAAGAGGAGAAATTGATAAGAAACTCTTAGAGGAATTTAGAGAGCCAACAGATCTTGTTCAGTCTGCAGATCCTGAAATTGTTGAACTAGCTTCTAAAGCAAGAGGCAATGACTTTGAAAAAATATCTTATTTAGCTAAGTGGATAGGAGAAAATGTAGAATATGATAGGATTTATTCAGATGTTAACCTTTCTGCAAAAGACATTTTAAAAGTTAGAAAGGGTGTTTGTAAAGAATTTTCAAATTTGTTAGTTTCTTTTCTTAGAGACTTAGGTTATTATTCTGCTGTTGCTGTTGGATATGTGCATCCTGGTAGAATTTATGAGACATACGAATTTCAACCTCATGGATGGGCTGAAATTTATGCTGATAAAGGAATAGTGGCTGATCCAGTTTGGTCTGAAGTTGGATATTTAGATGCTACTCATGTGAAATTTGCTACATTTCCCGATAGTAGCTGGAAATTTAGTGAAGTAAATGCAGATGGAATAGGAAATATAAAAATTAAGCTAAGTGACAATGATGTTAAATTAAAAATTTTAGATTTAAAAGAAGAGCCTGTTATTGATGTGACAACTAACCTTTTGTCAAATAACATATGGGCCAATTATACTGTTTTAAAAACAGACTTAAAAGCTGATAGATGCCTTTTAACTAAAATTGAATATAAAAGCTGTGTTGATGGAAGGGGAAAAGATTTCTTGGAAATAATAGAACCTCAAAATATAGTTTATTTTTGCAATGAAAAATCAGTTTTTACTATTTTTAAAATACCAGTGTTGGATGAAAGAAAAAATTATAAATGCGATATAAAGGCTTTTCCCTATGCAGGAAAAGAATCAATTGTACAACTAGTTTTAAATCCAAAAGGTTATGGTTATGCTCAATTATCAGTTGAAAAAACTGTTTTAAAACCAGGGGAGAAATTTTTAGTTAGTGCCAGAGACTCTCAAATATTTACAGATTATGGTGAATATGGTTATGAAGAAGCAGAATTTACAGCACCAAACTATGATTTTAAGGTCTATGGATACAATTCTGGCTATTTAGCTCAGAAAAATATTTCTGTTGTTCTGGAAAAGCCAATAGAAGTTTATTTGGATGTGAATGAAACAGCTTTCGAAGGAAAACCAATATCAGTAAAAGTTAAAGTTTCAAATCTTATTGACGAATCCCAAGAAATAACTGTTATTTTTAGAAAAGATTCTATTTCAGAAATTTTGACAGATTCTAAAGATTTTGTTTTTAATTTTACTCCCATGAGTGTTAATGATAATCTTATACAAGTTTTTGTAAGCACCCCTGACTTTTCAACGTCTGTATCAAAGATAATAACAGTTGTAGCTCAGAAAAATGCTTGGGAAAACATATTTCAGCCAATAATAGATTTCTTTAACTGGCTGTTTTCTTTATTTCAGTAAATTTATAAATTTAACTATTATATTATAAAATGATTTTATGCCTAAAACAAGAGTGGAGGCAGTAACCAAGAGAATATATAGTAGAGTTTTTGTTTGCATGAAGTGCAATGCTAAAATTAGAGCCGATGCTAGAAAAGTTAAAATTGGAAAAGTAAAATGTAGAAAGTGTTACTCAAAACAACTTAGGCCAAAATCTAAAGAAAGGAAGATATAATGATTTCTTATATAAAGATATTAAGACCTTCAGTTGTTTTTCTAGCAGCTTTTGCTGTTTTGGTGGCAGCATTAATTGTTGGATACTATCAACCATTTCAAATTTTTATAGCTGTTTTAGTAGCTTCTCTAATTGCTGGTGCAGGAAACGTAACAAATGATTATTATGACTATAAAATTGATAAAATAAACAAACCAAAAAGAGTTATACCTTCAGGAAAAATAAAAAGAAAAAATGCAGCCTTTTATGCAGCTATATCATATGTCTTAGCCAATGTTTTGGCAATATTATTTTTGAATTCAGAGATGATTTTATTAGCTTTGTTTAACACATTTGTTGCTTTTGTGTATGCTTGGAAAGTTAAGAGAATGTTTTTAGGACATTTTTTAGATAGTTGGTTAGCATCTTCCACTTTTTTGTTCGGAGCTTTATTTGTTAATATAACTGTAACAATCATTTTCTTGTTTTCTATGTCTTATTTAGCAAATTTAGGTAGAGAAATTACCAAAGGAATAGAAGATATTAAAGGTGATAAGAAAATTGGTGCAAAAACACTTCCAGTTATTTTAGGAAAGATTATTTCTTCATGGATTGCAATCTTTTTTATAATTTTTGCAATTGCAATAAGTCTAATACCTTATTTTTTTGGTTTGCTCAGTATAAGTTATCTACTTTTAGTAATTTTTGCTAACTTCATATTTCTTTTCTCATGTTTTATTTTGTTATTTAATCCAGCAAAATCACAGAAAATTATGAAGATCGCAATGTTTCTTGCTATTATTGCTTTCTTAATCGGGATTTATTAATTGTCTTTCAAATTCTCTATAGTCATTTATGTTTAATTCCCCCTTTCCATTTCTGTATGTGACAAAAAGCCCCACTTCACCTTTAAAAACATCAGGATCTTCGGGATTGTCAGATATCATTACAACATCTTTTAATCCCAGTCCATCTTTTTCAAGTTCTTTTTGAAGAAGACTTGGTTTATCTTCAGGTTTTTTCATGATTATTTGAACATCATTTATTATTCCACTTTTATTTAATCTTGTTATATTAGAAATACACTTATCAAAACCAAAATGATTTTTAGCTGCTTTTGCACACTCAGAAGATTCTCTGGTTAATAAGTACACTTTCTTTCTTTCTCCAAAATTTCTTATTCTCTGTAAGAAACTTTTAGCTCCTGGAATTCTAAACATTTTACTCTTTATATATTTTCCCGCAGCTTCTTCCATTTCTTCTCCCTTTATGCCACATTTATCAAGACATTGATAAACATCTTTTAATGTCTGGTTTTCTCTATCCCACTCACTTGAACTTGAAAATCTTTTAGGCAAATGACTTACAGCATAAATTCTGATGCCATTTAATCCTAATCTAAGAGCATCCAAAATTTTTCCTTCTTTAGCTTTTTTCCAGGGAAGATAAAAAGCACCATAAGAAGCATTTCCATTAACTGTTGTATCACTTAGATCAACAACTACGGCTTTCGAATTTTCAAGAGTTTCTCTATGATACTGTTTTAATGGAGTTTTCATTATTGATTTTTTTGAAAAAGTAAGCATTTAAATATTTTAAACATATTTATTAATTGACGATATGTTCGACAAAATACAAAGTTTAATAAAAGAAAAAAATTTAACACCTCCAGATTGCAGTTATCATACGTTAAGAACTTTAGAAAACAATGGAAAAGTTAGAGCATTGGTTATAAAAGGAGAAAATAAAATTCACATAGAATTAATTTGTCCTTTTTGCAATGCTTACAGTTACCTAACACAAGAATGGGTAAAAGTTTCTAAAGGATCAAAATTTAGATTCAAAATAAAATGTCCTAAATGTGGGAAACTTGTAAAAGTCACAAAATTAAAGGGTAAAAAATAAATTTATATTACTGTCCTATATTTCTATTATGCCTCGATAGCTCAGATGGTAGAGCGTTTGCTTGGTAAGCAAAAGGTCGCGAGTTCGATCCTCGCTCGAGGCTTCTTTCGTTTTTGGCCTAATAATTTAGAAAATTATTTAAATCGGCATATTTAATAATTAGTTTATGAATCAAAAACTAATTTTAGGCTTAACAGTTGCATTAGTTATACTAATTTTGATTCCGTCTTCAATGTTTGCAGAGGAGCAAACTTGTGTTCCTTCAGATCCCTCGATTTCGATAACACCTACAAATCAAACCAGTAGCAGTGGTACAACCTTGACATATACACTTAATTTAAAAAACAATGATAATTCTTACTGTAATATTACTGATTTTAGAATATTTTGTGATACAGATTATCCAGATTTGGAATGCAACTTAGTCACTAGCGGTGGCTCAGAAACATCAAGTATGATAGATGGTAACATTCCCCCAGGTTATGAATGGTCAAGAACAGTCAAGGTTACTGCAGGTTTTGTATTAGGACCAGGAACTTCTTATCCTTTTACAATAACTATTGATGATGGTGCTTTTAATAGAACAGTAACAAAATCAGCAAGCGCAACAGGCTATTATACTGTTCAAGGTCCAATTTTAGTAACAAAAGAATACAAAACAGTTAGTATAGGAGAAGAATTCTATGTTTCTGCAAGTGCAACCAGTCCTTACAAATGGGAAGTTGATACTTATGATGAAAATTATTTGTCACATATAATAGGTGGTGTTGGTTGTTCTTCAACTGGAACTTGTAATTATTCATTCAAATTTACAGCATTAAAAGAGGGCGAAACAGTTATAGAACTTAAAAAATTTAATACAAATGATAATTATATCAATGAGAAAAAAATGGTTTATGTAACCATCTTATCAGAGACTTCTAAAAAAATTATATCATTATTAGACGCATCTTGTAAGGATTCGACCATTACTTTAATAATAAAGAACGATGGAACAGTAGATATTGAAGTTTCAGATATAATGTTCTATGTTAACAACAATTTAATTACAAATCCAGGCTGTGATAAAACAATAATCTTACCCGGTGAAACTACTATTTGTGACTCTATACCTGGCTCTCAAGGTACAAATGAATTATACATACCTGTTAAGGGGTATTCAAATGCCATTTCTTCTAGTGTTTATTGCTCAGGAGGAACTGAAAAAACATGTACTGATTCCGACGGTGGAAAGAATTATTATGTGAAAGGAACTGTTACAGTTTGTACTTATGAAGAACTAGGCGGTGGATGTGGAGCAGGACTTGATTATTGTATTGGCGATATTTTAAAAGAAGGTTATTGTGAAGATGGTAGTTCAAAACTCATAGAATTCAATTGTCCTTTTGGATGCGAAGATGGTGCTTGTTTACGAGGAGAAGGGAAACCAGACTTGAAAATCGAAAAAATAGACTATTCACTGGACAATCCAACAAGTCCAATGAAACTTCATTTTCGAGTTACAATAAGAAATATAGGTTCGGCTTCTTGTAGTTTTGATTCCAATATAAGAATTCCACAACTTAGTAACCATCAATATAATAGGTGCACATACCTAAATCCTGGAGAAAGTTGTGTGGAAACAGGCTATGGCTATAATGGACTTGGTGGCACAATACCTGCTGGTTATTATGATATAACAGCTGTTGTTGATCCTAGAAATCTTGTAGACGAGATCAACGAGTACAACAATAAACTTGAAAGAAAAGTTTATGTATCTCCTCCAACAACAGATTTCAACTTTAAAGTTGATGCTGGCAAATATAGTTACTCTAGAGGCGAAACTGTTAGAATAAATGCTGTTCTTTCAGGTGCTTCTGATTTTGATTTTAGTAATGCAAGGGTTGTAATTCAATTAAAGAATCCTAATGGAGAAATTATAAATCTACCTGTTGAGAGATTAGGAGCAGTTGCTTCTGCATGTTCAGTATCATCAACCACAAATGTTTACACTTGTCCAGTTTGGAATCAATATTCATTTTACTCATATTATAGAATACCCACATATGCTCCTTTAGGTCTATACTCTGTTAATGCTAAAGTAAATCTAGAGAACATTGAAAAACACTCTTATGATAGGTTTATAGTAGAGGAAATATATTCAGGATTAGTTGATGTAGATATCCAACCTGAAAGAATGACTACAGAAGTCGGTGAGCCTGTAGTATATAGAGTTACAGTAACTGACAGGCATCCAATAGTTAGATGTTCAATTACAGCTGAAACAGAAACCACACCAGTAACAGGCGGAACAATAGCTACTGAAGGAGTAGCTACTGAAGTTGTACCTCTTAGATGTCCTGTGATTTATAATTATGTAATAAATGTTTATGGTTTGCCATACCATTCAGTTTATCCCACCATAGTTAGTCTTCATCAAGGCAGTTCTGAAACCTTTGAATTAAAAATATTTCCCTCACCTATAAGAACTGCTGAAGGTATAACAACAGCTGTAAAAAAGGCTGAAATTACTGCTACTGAAGTTGTAGCAGGAGAGAGAGCAGTAGCTATAACAGGTCAACCAATTGCTGAAGAGTCTTCAGAGTCTATGGGTCAATTTTCAGTTGCACCAGCAAAACCAGATTTGGCGTACTTTAGATTTACAGTCAAAGCATATCTTAGAGAAGACTCAACTGTGAGTGATAGTGATACAGCAGGTTTATACGTGAAATTCATTCAAATACCTGAACCACCACCATTTCCAGAAGAAGAAACAATAAATATAGAATTAAAAAGAGGCTGGAATTTAATAAGCCTTCCAGGAAAAGGAACAGGATTTACAACTGGAACATGTTCAGTAACGCGAAAACCACTTGCATATATTTATTTACAAGATCATAAGAGATATGCATCTATAGAAGAAGCATTGATGATTATGGGAGCAGAAAAACTCTTAGAATACCTGAGCACTCATTCATTCTGGATATACTCTTATGAAGATTGTAAAGTAGGTTTTAAGGTTTCAAGTTACTCAACATATAGTGGTTTATCTCTTGTCCAAGGTTGGAATTTGCTAGGAACAACAAAAGATATGGTTGGAGAAACATTAAGTAATATTAAAGGAACATGTTCATTTGAAAAAATATACACGTGGAATGCAGATTCCCAAAAATGGATAGAGAAATCAGAAGGCGATTTAATAGAAGAGATGGGCTATGGTGTTCTAGTTAAAACCAGTTCAGCATGTAGGTTAAAAACAAATACTATTCAGCCATCAGCACTTCCAGAAGGGTGATAAAATGAAAACAAGTACAATAATAATAATTATAATTGTTCTAGCAATAGGCATCTTGATCGGTTATATCGTTTTACCAATATTGCTCGAGTCAGCGGGAGAGGGAATAGGAGAAAGTGTTTTTGGAAGTTCTCCAGATATTACACCTCCAACAATGCCACCTTAATTTCCCCCTTCTTTTTTTTCTTAATATTTAAATAATCTAGTTCTATAATTCTTCATACGGGTCCGTAGTATAGCTTGGTCTAGTATTCCGGCTTTGGGAGCCGGCGACGCCAGTTCAAATCTGGCCGGGCCCATTATTTCTAATATTTATAAAAATTTTTGTAATTTAATATATCTATGAAATACCCCAAAAATTTGCGTTTTGGTTTTCCTTGGGAAAAATGCGAAGATATGACAAGGGGGTAATTGATTATCTTGGTGATAGACATCGTATAATAGATATAGGTTATGGAAACGCTCATCTTTTAAAAAAATTAAGAGAAGTTTATCCTCAAAAAGAACCTGTTGGGATAGAAATTTTACGGAGAAAACAATGGACAGAAGAATCAAACATACATAACTTAATGGGAAGTCTAGAACATTTACCCTTTTCATCAGGTTCGTTTGATGGTTTAATTTGCACATTTGTTTTAGATTACATAGATAAACAAAAAGCCATTGAAGAAATCCAAAGAGTTCTTAGATTTGATGGTAAAGCGGCTGTATATTTACATCATCCTAACAGTGGTTTAATAGATAAATTTAAAAAAGAGTTATTTGAGGATCCTGAAAACTCAGAATTGAAATATTATGTTGATACTTTAGAATCAAACATCTTCAAAAGTGTTGAAGAATGTGAAAAATTCTTTGAAAGAAAAATGTTAATTGAGCAACTTGGTTTATGGAATGGGAGTGATTCAAAAGATGATACAAAAAAAGAATATTGTTTTGAACTATTTCTAAGAAATAGAAATTTTATTGTAAAATTAACTTAATGTTAGTTTTAGGGTTTAGTATAAATATTTTGATAAAGAATACTTTTCATGAAAATTCCGAGAATTGTGGCAAGTGTTATTCTTAAAAAAGAAAATAAAATATTGCTTGTAAAAGAAGTTTTAGAAGATTTTAAAGAACATTGGATATTTCCTGGTGGTGGTGTAGATTTTGGAGAAACTATTACAGAAGCAGCAAAACGTGAAGTTAAAGAAGAAATTGGTTTGGATATAGAAATAAAAGAATTTTTAGGCTTTAAAGAAGCTATTTTCCCACAATATAAGTATCATACTGTAATATTCTTTTTCATTGGAGAGTCTTCAAATGATAAAATAATAAAATCTGATAAAATTTTGGATGCAAAATATTTTTCAAAAGAAGAAATTAAGAATCTTAAGTTAGTCCAAAGTGCTGAATGGATATTAGAAGACTATATAAAAAAGGTATTTTAAACTAATTACATTTTTCTTGCAAATGTTAAGAATCCAGTATGAGCAAGCATATAGGTTTTAGGCCTAGTAAATTGTTTTATTGACTGCCATTCTCTATGCAAATTCTCTATAATTTTTAGATTAGTAAAATCATATTTTTTTAATTCTTTAAAAACTTTTTTTACTTCTTCTATGTGCATAGAATAAATTGCAATCCATCCACCCAGTTTTAAAGATTTGAAGGCATGTTTTATGACTTTTTCTGGATTCTTCATATCCAGAGTTATTAAATCAATATTCTTTTCTTTTATACCTTTAGTTATGTCAGAATTCTTAATAACAACATTTTTTAATCCATAATTTTTCAAGTTATTTTTAGCAATATTATAAAACCTTTCTTCCCTTTCATAACTATAGATTTTACAGCCTAAATTTCCTAAAAACAATGTTAAAAATCCTGAGCCAGTTCCTGCATCTACAACTTTCCAACCCGGGGAGCATCCAGTTACTGATACTATTAAGCTCAAGTCTTTAGGAAGGATTATTTGTGGTCCTCTTTTTGCTTTTTTTAGAAAATCAATTATATTAGGTTTAACCACAGTAAAGCTTTCTTTACCAATTTTTATTTTTCTTCCAAATCTTTTTCCAATCAATTTTCTTAAGTCTATTGTCCCAAATTCACAACTGAATTTAATGGGTTTAACTAAATAATTCTTTTTTCCAAGCAACAAAATTAAACTATTTTTAGCTATCTTCACCATTTTTTCACTTTTATATATTAATTATCAAAATATAAATTATGCTCGAGCTGTTATTAGTTGCAATTGCATTAGTTGGAAGCTTTGCTGCAGGTCTGTATGATTTAAAGACAACCAATGTTCCAGACAAAGTTTGTGTAACTATGATAATATTGGGATTAATTTTACATATTCTAACAGGAATTTTTACTAAAGATTTTACATATTTTATAAATTCTCTTCTCTATGGTGGTTTGTTTTTAGGTTTAGGTTTAATAATGTATTATTTTGGGCAATGGGGAGGAGGAGATGGTGAACTTTTAGTTGCAATAGGAGTATTATTGCCCAATTTATCTTTAGTTGACACTTTTTTTCCCTTTGCACTTAGTTTTTTCATAAACAGTTTCTTTATTGGTGCTTTTTGGTCTGTTATCTTTTCTCTTTATTATGTATATAAGAATCAAAAATTAAGTAAAAAATTCTTTAATAGTTTTAAAGATCCAATAACATTCTCAGTTGCTTTAATTCCATTAATTCTTTCAATCCTTTCATTGAATTTTAGCTCATTATTTTCTTTACTATTTTTACTGATTTTTATTTTATTCATTTTCTATAAGTACTCCAAAATTATTGAACAAGGATTTTATAAAAGAATTCCAGTTAGTCAATTAAAAGTTGATGATATGATTGGAGAAAATATACCTAGTTTAAAACTTTATAAAAAATACATAAAAGGCTTGACAAAAGAACAGGTTAGGAAAATTAAAAAAACTAGAAAATATATTAAAATAAGAGAAGGAGTGAGATATGGAATTGTTTTTCCACTAGCTCTATTATTCACTTTGTTCTTCGGAGATTTCTTCTTGTTCTTCTTCTAATCTTTCTAAGTAATCTTCTACCATTTCTTTTATTGATGTTTCTAAATCTATTTTCGGTTCAAAACTTAGTTCATTTTTTGCTTTAGTTATATCAAAAGTTCTGTTTCTTAGCATCTTTTCTACATACTCTGGTATGAATTCTGGAGTTTTTCCTTTAATTTTCGATTTTATAACAGAACCACGAGAAAACACTTTTGCAGATAAAGCTGTTTTATGTTTTTTCGGTGCTTCAACATTTAAATATTTGCAAGCAAGTTCCAAACATTGTTTTTGTGTTTTAACTCCTTTTCCTGAAACAAGGTAAATTTCTCCTCTTCTCCCTTTATCTTTGGCTAAGAGAAGGGCTTGAATTAAATCACTTATATGAATGTAATCAATAAAATTTTTTCCATCACCAATTATTGACATTTCGCCTTCTAATAGTTTTGAGAATATGAAATCATAACCTTCTACAAACCTAGGCATTAAAACATCTGGTGATCTTATTATTATTCCTTTGTTTTCCTTTACAAGTTTTTCGGCTTCCATCTTTGTTCTACCATAAAGGTTTGATGGATTGTAATCAGTGTTTTCATCTGCTGGTAGATCTTTTAATTTTTTACCTAAAACTGCTGTAGAACTTAGGTAAATGAATTTGTCTCCTTTAAAAACATCTAAAATATTTCTTGTACCTATAACATTTATTCTAAACATCAAGTCTTCAGGTGCTGTGTAATCAACAACAGCTGCTAAATGAAATACTGTATCAATATCTTCAACAGCCTTTTTTAATGATTTTCTATCTAGCAAATCGCCATAAAAAGTTTCAACGTTTTCAAATTCTGTCATTGTTTTTCTTATGAGAACTCTTACTTTTTCTCCTTTATCTAACAAAGCCTTAACAAGGTGTTTTCCTATTCTTCCAGTTGCGCCTGTTACAAGTATTGTTATACAATCACCCACCTATTATTTTATAAGTACCAGGTAATCTTTTTGAAGCTCTTTTAAAAGCTGTTTTTACAATTTTCTCAGAATTACTTGGTACTTTAACCATAAAGATTTTTTGATTAATTTTAACCCTAGCTGTTTGGCCAATCGGCTTTCCAAAACTTCTTCTCATTCCTTCAGAAAATCTATCTGCTCCTGCTCCTGTTGCCATTGGATTTTCCCTCATTATATGATGAGGATAAATTAATACTTTAAAGAAAAAGTTTTCAGGACCTAGATTTTTGTTTAAGTGTTTTGTTACTGTGACTCTTGAAGCTTCTAATGCGTTAGACCTTATTTGAACGTTTTCTTTGCTTTGCAAGAAGAACTTTAAAGGATAATCTTTATTTTTGCCCATTTCAAATTGATGTATTTTTGATGCAGGAACACCTTTTACAAAGCTCCTTCTAGGCTTTCTTAAAGATATTCTTGTGTAAGGTTTTTTCTTAACTTTATGATAACATCTTCCTGGTCTTAGCCCCATAAAATCACTTTGAGAAATAAGTTTCTAAAGCTTATAAATTTTTTCATGAAGCTCTTTTCTTCTTCTTTTCTTCCATTTTCTTTATATAAGATTTTAATTTTTTTTCTAATCCTTTTAAATCTTCAATGCTATTTCCTATACCACAAGTATTTCCAACACCAAGTATTAACACTCTTTCTTTCTTTTTGCGTCTGTTTAATATGTCTTTAATGTTTTCAATGGCATTAGGAACAGCATCAAAAATTTCTTTTTTCATTGGTTCCAAGGCTTCTTCTTGAGAAACCTTTACTGCAACAGCATCAAGAGGAATATTCTTTTTAACAGCAATCTCCTCTATCTCATATCTATCAACACCACTTCCTCCCATTGCTACTCCAACACCTTCTGCTATTATCCCTGTTTTCTCGCCTTCTAATCTTAGTGCAGCATCAATTGTTATTATTCTATCGATTTTTTGTTTTTTAAAGAATTTTTTCAAGAATTTTCCAGGATATCCAGTAGATGCTCCAGGACCTTCAGCCTTTGAAACCCAAACATCCTTTCCATCTATTTTTGATTTGGCAACTATAAATTCATCTTCTTCAAAGATTTTTACTTTATCCCTTTTAATAAGATTTGCTGCTACTAAAGGCCCAATGCTGTCTCCTATTGGTATACCTTCACTGAAAGCTTGTGTTGCCCTCATTGCAGCCTTTGCAATTCTTGATATTAACGGAATTTGCATTTGTATAACCATTGCTAACTGAAACATTTTATACTTTTTTATAAGTTCTAAATAATGTCTAACTATTTTTGCTATCTGATGTGTTGTTATAGCACCTTGCAGAGCATTTTTTATGTTTTTCCGCTTTTCTTTTGAAAAACCAGGTGCTATTTGTCTAGTAAAATAATTGAACTTTTCATCTGAATTTTTTATTATATGATCTAGTTTTTTAATAACTCCGTAAGGATCAATTGAAACAGGACCTACAGCAAAAAATTCCATAAAACCTTTAACAGATCTTTTTAATGTTGGGCTTGGTTTTTTTGAGATTGAGTGTATTACATAATTTTTAGATTTTTCTGCCATGTCTTCTAGTTCTGCTACTTCCTTTTCTATTTTAATTATGGTTTGTGTTACCATTAATCTTGGTCCAAAAAGAAAAAATATTATTGCTAATATGATCCAAATTATTGTTGATACTAAATCTGTTCCAAATTGTGCTAACATGAAAGACATAGTTATTAATTGTAATTACAATTTAAATAATTAACTCAATTTTTTTACACAGTACAACTTGCTTGAGTTGAAGAACAAATAGGACTTCCTTCTATTAATTTGCACAAGTTTATGATATTATTTATAATTTCCATATTACAATAAGATGAAGAAAAACCTTGCATATCATAACAACCTAAATTATTTGATGTATCTACCCAATTTCCTTTAAATTGATTTATACATAGGCTTCTTGCTTGAGACAGTTCAGATGCATAAGTCTTCCTTATGTAGTCTAGTCCTTCTGACCCCTTGTATTCTGGAGGAACAGTATAATTTTGTTTTTCTGGAACAATATCTTTGATGTAGAAAAAGTATATAGCTAAAACTATTATAATGATTACGAGGAGCGTAATATCTTTCATTATAAATTTTAGGTTTTTCTATATTTTAAATAATTATTGTCATGATAATTCCAACTACTAGTGGAATTATAAGATTATCATCCACTTTAGGTATCATTTCAGCGAACGTTGTAAAAATAGCTATTATAAAAGCCTTTAAGGGATCTAAAAAGAATAGTAAAATAAAAATAGCTGTTATAAAAAAAGAAATACTTCCCTCAACTGTTTTCTTTTTGTTTACAGGAAGCTTATGTTTCCCATAGTAACTTCCTATTAAAGTTGATACGGCATCTGCTAATGATAGAACAGAAATTGCTGCTATTGCTATAGTCGGTTCAAATAGTACTGTAGCAAAAAAACAGCCAACAAAAAATTCTGTTGCACCTTTGAATGGTAATGCATTTGGTCTTTCATATTCATGAAAACTGTTTTCAATGAATTCTTCAAATTCATCCAATTTTTTAAATTTTATTATTTTGTATTTATCTCTATTTTTTCTATATTCTCCAAGCAAAAAAATTGCTAAAGCTATTAAAAGAATAATTAAGGCCGCATTCCATTTTTCTAGCCATAATATTAAGAGAATTGTAAAAATACCAGCTGCATGCACAAGTTTCCTTCTTATTTCTATCATTTTTTACCCCCTTTACCTCTAAATGGCCATGTTATTATTTTGAAAAATTTTACTATAAAATGGAAGAATTCATATATGCAAAATAATATGAATCCAGTTATAGCAAACATAATACCAGTTTCTAAATTTGCTGTTATAGATAATCCTAAATATTTTGCAACCCAAGGAAAAACAAAAGAAGCAGCTACTACTAAAGAAGCTCTGACGAAGAATTTTAGGAGCTTGTATAGAATGAAGACCGTTAATACAAAAGCAAAAAATATTAAAATAGTTGTTAAACTTATTTCAATAGCCATATAAATAAATTACACTTACAGTTTTAAAAAACTTTAATTATGTTTTTAAAAAACTGATTAATCTAGACCAAAATCCTAATTCTTCCTCTCCTATAATAAAACCAGCAAGTTTTCTTAATTCTTTGCTTGCTGATGATCTCGGCTTGTGTAAAACAACAGGAATCCTTTTTGCTAAGCTTTTTGGAACATTTTTATCATGAGGTATAACAGCTATTACTGGAAGTTCTGTCATTATTTCAATTTCTTTTTGGGTCAGCTCATGACCTCCTCTAGTTACCATGTTCAAAACAACTCCCATTGGTTCCTTTTTTATTCTGTCAATAAATTCTTTGCCTCTAATCACATCAGAAACAGACATTAAATCAGGCTTTGTAACAAATAGTAATTCCTCACTCGCTTTGATTGTTGCAACAGCTTCTTTTCCTAGGCCCGGAGAGGAATCTAAGAAAACTATTTCTGTTTTTCCTTTAAGTTTTTTTAAATGACGATTTAATTTAGATATGTCAATCTTTATTAGATCTTTTAGATGTAATGATGCTGGTATTATTTTCATTCCACTTGGATGATCATAAATAGCTTCATTAATATGTCTCTCTTTTCTAAGAACGTGGTTTAATGTTATAGGGTGATAATGCATTCCAAGTAAAATACTTAGATGAGATGCGGTCAAATTACAATCAACTATAGTAACATCTCTTTTAAATCTGTGAGCTAAAGCGGCACCAAGATTAGCAACTACAGTAGTTTTTCCAACCCCACCTTTACCAGATATAACACCAATGGTTCTAGTCATTAGTATCCTCTTATTTTTCTTTTTTTACTCTCTAATTCTAATAGCCTTTCTTGATATTTCAATCTTAGCTCCTTATAGCTTTCTTCAGATAACATTTTTTCTCTATATTCTTCTTCAATTATGTCTTGAGATTCTTTTGTTTTTTCGATTTCTTCTTCCAATTCTTTCAATCTTTTACTTTCGATAATAAGCTCCCTTAATCTTAAATTTGGTAGTCTAACTTTATTTTCTCTTCTAAATTTTCTAATTAAATAAATTAATGATGCAAGCAATACAACAATTCCAACCCCAGATGAGAAAAATAATACATCTTTATTAAATATATCAAATTCTTTTATTTCTTCGACCTCTATTTGGGGTGGGTTTGATACTTCAAATCTAGCTTTTATAAATAATCTCTCAATTTCTCTAATAGATTCTGTTACTTGGGTATACATTTTATTGTAAACTTGTCCCTCTGCTAATTTTAGTTCAGAACTTATTTGTTGAAATATAATTTTAGCAGAAGTTAAATTTATGCCACCAGCTTCGACGCTACTAGCTTCATTTTCTAGTTTATTTAAATCATTTTTTAATTTTTGAATTCTGTATAATAAAAGGTCTTCTCTTGTTCCAAAAACCCTTACTACAAAATCTGTCTTATAATTGATTTCATCAGATTCTATATTTAAATAAAATACATTGTTTCCGATTGGTGTATCATAAGGAACAGAAATTTTGCTTACGAACTCTATTTTTTCAGCCATTTGAATAACAAGAGCTTCGTCATTCTGGAATTCAAACCAATCTGGAAAACTACCTTCTATAAAAACTTTAACACTGTATAAGTCACTTTCACCAGTATTATTTATTGAAATACTAATGTATTTTGTCCAACCTCTTTCAATTAAAATTTCTTCTGGATATTCAACAACCATGTCTGCTAGATCTATTTTCTTAAGTAGGGTTTGACCATTAACATTAGTAGAAAAAATTAATAAAAAAAATATTATTAAAATTTTTTTAAACAAAGAAAAATTCAATATACCACCTATTTTGTTATTATTTTAGGTGCTTTTATTTTTTCTAAAAAATCTTTTAATAGCTTAGAAATATCATCACGATTAAGCTCATGCCAATTTTCAGATAATTCCATTAAAAGATTTTCTGTTAAATCTTGTTTTTCTCTGTCCCACAGTTTGTCTAATCTCATCTTTAAAATAAGTTTTTCGAGTCCATTTAGATAATTAGAAATCTCATTTATGGTTCTCAATCTTATTATAATATTCAGAACTTCAAAGAATCTTGCTCTGTTCTCATAATCGCTCAAGTTTATCCTTGCGCCCATTAATCTTTTATTGACCTCTTTTAGTTTAGATAAAATATCATTTACAATTTCTGTTTGTATATCTATTGCATTTGCCATTCTAACCATTTTTTCAGGACTAACATGTTTTATATCTCCTTTAATTTCTTCAACTGAATTTTCTAGAACATAAGTTCTGCTCTCTATATTTTTTGAAGACTCTATTTCTTCTTCCAGATTTGCTGTTTTTTCTTCTATAATTTTTAATTCTTCTCCAAGTTCATTTATTATATTGGGTAAAGATTTTATTGTAAGACCTTTCTGTGCTTCTAATTTTTTAATGTTTTCATCCATTCTCTTAAGTAAGATTTCATTTTTTTCCCTTACTTCTTCAAAAGTTTCCTTTTTTATAGCACCCCTCCTATATTGTTCTTCAATACTATCTATTAGGTGTAATATACTTTCTCTCTTTTTTTGTAATTGTTCCAATTTGGAAGTTATTTCTTCTGTAGGAATGTTTAAAGAATCCCTAATTTCTTTTAGCTCCTTTTCTATTTTTTCTTTGTTTGCTATTACTAAATCATTAATACTACCTTTAAAACTTTCAATATCTTCCTTTTTTGCAAATGTATTTAATTTAATGTTAATTTCATCAATGGTTTTGGTTAATTCTTTAGTTAAATCATCTACCTTTTCTAACTCTACTTTTAATTTGGAAAATTCTTTTATTTTGTCTTCTATTTCTGTATAAATTTTTTCAGTTTTGCCTGCAAATCTATCTACCTCTGCTTTTGTTTCTATAGATTTAGAAACCATATCTTCCATTTGTTTTACTTTTTCTCTAAGATTTTCCACACTTCTAATACCTTCAAGTATTTTTTGAGCTTCTTCAAGTCTTCTTATAACATCTTTATACATACTTTCTACTTTTTCTGCTTCTGCTTCAGATTTTGCAATTCTTTCTTCTTGTTTTTGAAACTCTTTTGTAATTTTCTTGGGTTCAACATCAGAAATATTATCTTCAATCAATTTAATTTTTGTTTGCAATTCTTTTACTAGACTATCTTTTTGAAATACCATTGATCTAATTTCTCCTATATTTTCTGCAAGCTCTTTTATTCTTTCATCAGAACTAAATTTTACTTCTCTCAATCCTTCAACCACAGCTTTAAGTTTTTCAAGATCCATAACAAGTTTTTTAATTCTAATTTCTCCAAGAAAACTAATTTTCTTCTCTTCTATTTCCTCTTTCTTCTCCTCTTCTCCTCTTTCTTTTATTACTCCCTGTTCTTTTAAGATCTCACCAACAGTTTTTCCAGCCATGTTTATTTCCTCTTTCTAGCAGTTTCTATTCTTGATTTTATAGATTCTATATAGGTTTCTGCCATTCTTAATTGTCCTATTTTAGTTTTTTCCTCAGCTAATTTTATTTCTAACTCTATATCATAAGTATCTATTTTCTTCCTCTTTAATACTTCTATTTCTTTTCTTAGCTCTTCTATTTCTTTCTTGTAGCTTTCATACTTTTCTAATTCCTCATCGCTAATTCTAAATGTGTCATGTAACAATGGTCTAAATGTTATGAACCATGGCTTACCATTGTTATAAGCTGGATTTTGGATTAGACCTGTACCAATTTCAAGTTTCGGAATACTTGTTGAGTATTGCCAACCATATTTTGTTTTTATTCTGTTTATATCTCCTGCATATTTAGTTCTCATCTGACTTTCTGTTGCTATGACAGCTCTTATTGCTCCCTTGAAGTCCAACAATACTTGTGATATCATAACCAAACCAATTCCCCATTTTCTAAATTCTCTTACTCCTCTTTCTAATGCAAGATAACCTCCACCTTCAAGAACAGCCACTCTTCTTCTTACATACTTTGGTAACAATCTATGAACTTCATCATATACCAACAAAAGTTTTAATTTTGTTGATTCTGGCCACGAAATTGTGAACATATAATCTATAGCCTTTCTTACAAAATAATCTAATTGTTCAGGAGTTAGTCTGTTTAGTACAAATACAGTTATTTCACCTTTCTTTATGAATTTTTCTATTTCAACTTTCATGAAAGGATCTGTTACTTGAATAATCGTTCCTTTGAATGGTCTAGATTCCTCTTTCTTAATTCCAAATTTACGATAAAGCTTTAACATTCTTTTGTCAGTACATGGTCTTATGAATCCTGTCCATTGAGCCGTTGGGTCAAAAACTATTACAGGTATTCCTCTTTTCAAAAGTTCTTCAGCAATAACCATTGCTGCTACTGATTTTCCAGAACCAGTTCCACCAGCAACTATTAAGTGAGTCATTAAATCATTTGGATCGATATAAGCATCAACCTTTGTTTCAGCTATTCTGCCAACCCACAAACCTTTCTTAGGAAGCTTCTTTAAGTCTACAGGCCTCACATATCTTGCTCTATAAACTCTCTTCAATCTCATTCTTTCGTATAATTTCTTAATCAAATACAAACCAGGTATTAAAATAAATAAGAAAACATAAGTTATCCAATTACTGAAAATAGACCATAAGAAAGGTATTAACCAAAAGGGTTTAACAACATTAAAAGATTCTACAGCAGTAGCTCTTTTCTCTCCCCTTTGATCTTCATATATTGCAATGGCTTCAATAATATAAACACCAGGTTCAGTATCATTAGGTATTAAAATACTCCTATCAAAAGACAGAGAAGTTTCTAATGCTACAGTTTCACCAGTTCTTGCTATTAAAGTATCGTTTTCAACTCCTCTTATGGTATAATTAATAAAAATATCTACTCTTTTAGTTAAACCAAGATTGTATAAAGTTACTAAGTATTTAAAACGGTTACCTGGAAAAACATCTTTTGTTATTGGATCAATTTTTATATCTAATAATTTTTCAGCCTCATATTCAACTCTTAAAATAACAGCCACTCTTTTAGTAATATTTCCAGATTTTATTACAAGATACCCATTATATATTCCAGGAAGAGTTGTTGGTAAAGTATAGAATTTTATGTTAGCATAATAAGTTTCCCCAGATTCAACATTAAATGTATCATTTTCAAATAAAGTATAGGGCCATATATCTCCTTCTACAGACATCCTAACAGTTGTCCAATCATCTTGGTTGTTGGTGATTCCTAAAGAAACTATTTGGTATTCTCCAGGATAAAGTCTTACTTCAATTGTATTTGTTGATAATAACAATGGTGGAACCACTGTTATATTTTCTTCTTCCTCTTCAGGTGGTGTAATAAAAGCTCCTCCTGGGCCACCTCCTGGAGGCGGTGGTCGATATACTGTTGGACAGGGGCATACCTGACAATTAGCAGTACCATCAGAAGTACACCAACAACAACCCACTCCCTCACACTCTGGTTCATTATAATAAAGAGAACAAATTATAGCTGGTCTTGTGTAATACATATTTCCTTGAATCCATTCTAAACCTTGTGCATATGCTATTGGTGAAATTAAAAAAAACAATATTAAAAAACTAAAAAAACAGATTTTTTTCATTCTAATCAACTAATAAACTTTTGTATTCATCATTTTTATTATTGTTATAAGTTTGAATAGTAGAATATATAAAAAAGAAAAAGCGGGAAACCATCATATTATTTCTATGAATAGTCTGAATTTGCTTGGACCTCTATAGATTCCTATGTTAGGATCAACGTAACCTAAGCCATATTTTAAGCTTTGACTTTCTTGATATTCTCTGGAAGGCGCTACCAAATCAACCTGAACTATATATCTTCCTTTTGGAATTTCTTTATCTATTTCAGTTTCAACCCAAACTTCTTTTATGTAGTCAGCCTGTAATTGTGGCCAATAAGTTCCAAGATTAAATTCTGTTTTACCAGATTCTTTTTCATAAATCTGTATATTTAAGTGTTTTTGAGCTAATTCTGTATCCTGTTTTATTAATTCTTCACTTATACCCCATCTAGCATTTGATAAAAGCAATCCTTCCTCTGGATAGCTTGTATAAAGTCCAACTCCAAAAATTTTCATTGCTCCCGGAATTGCTCTTACCCAGAATCTATGTTTTACTACCACACTATCTTCTTTTATTTCAAATAATCCATGACCAACTGATGTGGGTTCAGTTGGGTCTTGAAGCCAATTTTGATTTATTATTCTGTATATTTGTGCGTCAAATATCCCTAAACTCCATATAGGTTCTCTGTTTCCTGCTTCTAAAAGATTTTCTAATGTTCTTACAAAACCTTCTGTGTATTGAGGAAACCATTCTGGTTGCTTCCAATAAGATTCATTTATTCTTTCTGGATTATCCCTGATTATTCCTATTTGCCACATGTATTTAATTTCGTCAAAATCAGCTGGTTTTGGTGGTAACAAACTATAGTACTCAGGATTTCCTGTTCTTGAGTAATCATATTTTGATTTTGTTCCTATGATAGTACTGCCTGTTACTTTAATCTCCTCATAGTTGCTTACATAATACAATGCAGATAGAGCTATTACTGCAATTATTATGTATATAGCAGTTCTTCTGAACTTATTTCTTTTTTTCAATTTTTTCAATTTTTTCACCTCTTACTTAAATCTTTTATTTAATGGTTTTACATGGTGCCCAAAATTATCTATTAAAAATTCTTCTTTTAGAAATTTCTTAACATTTTTTATGATTTCCATTTCATCTAAAGCTTCATCTATAGTAAAAACTATACTAACCATCTTTTTCATCTTTTTCACCTTTATACTAAATTATGGGAAATCTGCAAAAATGTAAAGCTTTTCTGCATAAGTACCTTGATTACATTGCGAGAAATTGCCCCACAACCAAAGTTCCCAATTATTGTCAGTTGGATCAAAAGAACTATCTAAAGTTACATTAGTTGTGTTTAACTGAGGTTCTGATGCTGGGGTTTGGGCCGTATACACAGCAGCTGTAGAATTGTTAGCAAAGTAATGTAGGTCTAAACAGCCTGCTGGACTTCCCGCAGTAGACCAATCAGAAACATTTGTTGATATGTTAAGTGTAGTTGGAGTGGTTGTACCCGTGTTGTCAATAAGGATTATTCCATCACTAAAACTTTGGTTATTGTTAGCAAATTTTACTGTTGCATTTGTCCAAGCAACAGAACCAGTAGAACTGTTAAAATCTATATTATAAGAGGTTGCAGTACCAGTTGGGGATGATGCATCCCATCCTTGGCCAAGTAATTGAACACTAATTTGGTCGAGTTGTTCAACATTAAAGTATAAGAGTGTTTCCGTCCATTCGACTGCTGCTAATGCTGGTATAGTCAAAGCAGCTAATATAACTAGTAAAACTAATATCAATTTTTTATTCATTTTTTATTCCTCCAATTTAAAATTTTAAATTTTGTGTTATTTTAAATTTTATTGAAGTTTCTGTGGGACCTTCTATAACTATGTAATATTTGCCTCCCTCGTTTTTATTTATATCGAAATTACCTGAAAAATTATCTGTTTTTCTCTTTTCACTACAACATCCAGTTCCAGTTCTTATAAATCCACGAACACCATTTTCCCAATTATTGAAAGTAGGTTCGTCATAAACTATGATCCAAACTGGTTCATCTGATTCCATTTCGAAAGTATATCTTCCAGGCTCTAAATCTACAGATTCATAATATGGAAGAGTTTCTGTTATCTCTTTTGCTATAACTTCATTTCCAGTTACAGTAAATGTTGATACTACTCTCTCTCTACTTTCTTCGGTTTCAGGAGTTTCAATCCCTGCTATCAATCCTGTTGGCATAGAAAATACATTGAAATAAAGACCTGCTGCTATTATCACAATTATAATTAGAATAATAACAGCAAACCATTTTTTACTCTTTCTTTTTTTTTCTTTCTCCATTTTATGCCTCCTGTTTTTCAATTTTTTTCAAGGTTTTCTACTTTATTTTATAAATATTTCTCCCATATATAATTTTCTATTCTCAATACTACCCTAAATTTTATTTCTTTTGATATTTCTTTTTAAATAACAGAGTTTTGCAGGTCCCACCTTTCTTTGAAAAATTAATCCTCCAGAAACCATCCCAAAGATGTACTTAGACACAGTAATTCTATTAATTCCAGTGTTTTCAGCTATGTTAAGTATAGTCAAGCCTTCTGGATGCTCTTTCAAATTCTCTATTATTCTTTCTCTAAAGTTATTTTCCTCCATATTTTTCACCTCATGTTCCAGATTCTGTAGCATTTATGTATAATTTTCTCTCTGTTGCATCATCAACAGAAACTCCAGTAAAGTTGGTCCATATCCAAAACTCATCCATAGCATTTAGAGCTAAAGACGAGTTAGCAATCCAAACACTATCTGAGCAATTTGGAATAACATATAGACTAGCATCATAAGGATCAGCAGTTTTAGTTCCGAATAGAACTATTTTTGAAGATAAACTTTCATTTATACACATAGTTATATTTTCATTAACATTTCCTGTGTTATTAACTCTGAAATTAGAAACATTAGTGAGATCACCAATGATTGTTGAGTTCTGGCAATCTGATGTTCCTCTTATACAAACAGTAACATTTTTATCGTTTTGAGTTGTTGAATTAAATTCTTCATCTAATGTTGATGCTCCTGATATTGATGAATAAGTTACTGAATCATTTGGCAAAGTTACTGCAAATGAAACATTTACTTTTTCAACCTTGATCTCATGTTCACCTTTCAAATCAATAGTAAAGGTAGGAAGATTACCGTCAGCATCAGTTGTTAGATTATAGGTTGATACAGAATTATTATAAATATGATAATTCCAATTAGCATTCAATCCAGTGATATTATATCTAGCAGTTATACCAGATCCAGAAGTGTTGGTATCGTTCCACTGCATCAATGATTGTGACCATGTTGTCAATTCTCTAGTTATTGTTGCTGCTGCAGATAGATTAGTCTTTAACCAGATATTACCAGTAGTTTCATTGTTATAATTGAACCAGGAAGTTGCATCACCAAACCGAATTGTTCTTGCTGCAGTGAAATTTGTGTCAGTGAAATTGGTAGTTGAATCTATAGCCTGTACCAAATAGTCATCGCTATTATCATACACAGAACTCTCGTTTAATGTGTTATTATACGAATTATAAATCCATACACCATAACTATTGGAATAAGAAGTTAAATTTATTATATTGTTATTGTTAGCTTGCCCAGATAACAATATTCCATAAACATTAGAATAAGAAGTTACATTTGTTATATTGTTATTGTTAGAGTTTGAGCTAAGCTGTATACCCCACTCCAAATCTGTTACATTCACATTGCTTACATTTATATAATCTACTCTTCTTAATACAATACCGTTATTTTCCACACCTGTTCTATCCATAGTTAAATTATCTATGATAGAGTTATCAGCATTACATAAGATGATCTCAGAAGCATTATTATACCAATCTTGTATAGTAACAGAAGAATTGTAATATACTATTGGTTTATCTTCAGTTCCATTAACATTTGTTAATTCATTGTTACATTGGTTATCAGCAGCAGCACTTAATCCAACATCCGACGCAAGATTATCAAAATATTTTGAATCAGAAATTTGATTATTAGAAGAAAAGATAATGTTTAAACCGACTTGTTGATTAGAACTGACAGTATTGTTTGTTAGATTGTTGAGATTTGAATAATAAATATATATTCCATAATTCCAATCAGTTACATTACAATTTTTAACAGTTATGTTTGTATCAGTTGCAGAAGCTCTTCTAGCATAAATTCCATAACTACCACTATCATCTCCATCTATCAAATATCCTTGACAATCCAAAGTAACATTGTTTGCTGTTATATTCATACAAGTGGTATAATCAGAGTTTGGAATATCATTAATTAGATAATAAGTCACTCCAGCAACATCAAGAACAGTACAATTAGTGATATTCGCTTCATCAGTTGTTGTCAATAAAAACTCATTCCCAGACTGACAACTAGTATCATTCATATTTCCAGAAGTATCATTAGCGTATACACACCAAGCAACAAGAGTTCCAATAGTTGAATTCAAAGTAGTAACATTCCAAGATGTATTAGATGAGCCTGAAAAACTAACATAAGATGCATTATCCCATGTTCCAGTATTATTAGTAGAGAATATATAACCTGCTAGATTGAGATTATCTGTCCAGTCTAGAGTGAAATTAGCTGGTTGTCCAGCAGCAGTTGTATTAGTTTGATTATTAGAATAGGTTGGAGTAGTATCAGTTGTTATTAAGAAGAAGGGTGTAACACAAGATGTACCATTCATATTACCAGAAGTATCATTAGCATATACACACCATTCTACTCTTACTCCTACTGTTTCATTAAGAGTTGTTGTTGCATTGGACCAATTGGTTGCGCCAGTCATTTCTATCCAACTATCATTCGCCCATATTCCAGTATTATTAGTAGAAAATATGTATCCAGACAATTCAACTTTATCAGTCCAGTTCAAAGAAAATAAAGTTGGCAAATTCGCAACAGTATTGTTTGTTGAATTATTGAAGTATTGAGGAGCTTCTTGATCTTCTAATGTTAGATATGTCGTCATGCTTTCAGTCAAATTAACCTCTGTTGTATTTTCAATAAACCCATATTTAGTAGCATTAACAGTGTAGTTAGTGAGGTAAGTAACATTATCAGGATAAAGTTGTGAAGAATTGTGACTATATTCAGTTAATGTCTGTCTCTCAATATAACCTGAACTATTTGTTAGTTTAGTGAATGCCTCAGTACTGTTACTCATCCAACTAGTAACATTGGCCTGATATAATGGATTGCTTAGAGTGTCATTAACAAAAACATCCAAATACCACTGAACCTCTATTTTATCTGTTGCTCCAGATGCAAACCCAATATCTGACTGATTGAAAGTGGAATTGATAATGTAGTTGGTGTAAGAGTTTGTTCCTTCAATGTAGATGTCATTAGCATTGATTGTAGTATTTATCTCTGTATCAATTATTCTATTATTTACTGAATCTTCAAATTCAATACCATGAGCACTACTACCATAAGTAATTATCTTGTTGTTAGTTACAGTATTTGAGTTTGAGGAAGAACCAGCAGATCCAAATAAGATTCCTCTTGCACCATAGCCATTAGTTGTTATATTGTTGTTTGTTATTGTATTATTGTTAGAGTCTCTAAGCCAAATACCATAGCTCATACTCCCGTCTGTTGTTATATTGTTGTTAGATACAGTATTATTTGATGATCTTAAGTAGATTCCATAACCTGCATCATTCGTGGTGTCTACTATATTGTTTGTTATATTATTTGAGCTTGAGTAAAGACGTAAATAAATAGCACCCCAAACAGTGGCACCTGATATATTACAATTTTCAATTTTCGAGTTATTGGTGTAAACAAAAACTATGCTGTCAGCATTTGTGATTGTTATATTACTTATTGTCACATTGTCAGATGTTGCAACATATAATTGACCATAGGTATCATTGTCTTCTACTATTGTGTCGCTTACATTGAAATAATACTTTATTGGCTTCCCATGTGCAAGATTCAATTCATCAATTGTATGATTGAAATGCGAGATTGTAGTGCCATCTACTGCTAAACTTTCTCTGGTTGGTGTTGTCATACTATTGTTAGATAGAACATTATTTGATGAAGATTCTAAGGAGATTCCAACACTGTCGTCAACTGCTGTTATCGTATTGTTAGATAGAGTGTTAGAATTAGAAGAAAAAGTACGGATCCCATTGCTTCCATAAATATTTGTTGTTATGTTGTTGTCAGATACAGTATTATTATTTGATGAAGAAATGATATTAATTCCAAAGCCCACAGTTCCGTCAGTCGTTATTGTGTTATCCGATATGCTGTTGTTACTCGAGGAAGATAGACTGATTCCCCAACCATTATTAGTTCCAGCCGTGTTTATTGTATTGTCAGATACAGTATTATTATTTGATGAAGAGATTAAGTAGATTCCAGTGCCAGCATTACCTGAAGTTAGTGTTATATTAATGCTATTATTTGTAACATTCCCATATTTCGAATTGCTAAAGTAAATTGCATGAGCATCAGCAATTGTTGGGCCTCCTTGATAAATGTTACAATTTTTAATTGTAGTATTGTCATAACCTGTAATATTTACACCATATCCGACTGAGACTTTTGAATAATTAATCCAATATCCTGCGCAGTCTAGAGTAATATCATTGGCTAATATATTGAAACAAGTTGCATCAGCAGAAACATTATTTGTCAAGGTTGTATCTGAAGTAATATCCCCACAAACTGCTGCTGCTGTTGTTGTCAATAAAAACTCATTCCCAGATTGACAACTAGTATCATTCATATTTCCAGAAGTATCATTAGCATATACACACCAAGCAACAAGTGTTCCTGCAGTAGAATTCAAAGTTGTAACATTCCAAGATGTATTAGATGAGCCTGAAAAACTAACATAAGAAGCATTCTCCCATGTCCCACTATTATTAGTAGAGAATATATAACCTGCTAAACCACCAGTATCTGTCCAGTCTAGAGTGAAATTAGCTGGTTGTCCAGCAACAGTTGTATTAGTTTGATTATTAGAATATGTTGGTGTTGTTGTGTCATGAACGTGGAAATACAAAATTTCAGAACCTGAAGTATAGTTAGTATCACCAGCAAAGTAAACAGTGAAGTTGTAAGTTGTATTAGGAGCTGCCCAATCAGTAAAATCAGTAGTAGAATAGCTTGTATTCTCAGCAGGACTAGAAGCAGAATAGAAATTATCACCAAGAGCACTATCATTCACACTAAAGTTCAAAGTAACTGAATAGCTTGTGTTTATGGTACCAGTGAAGTTCAGACCATTACCATATTCAACAGTTTGTTCAAGTGCTGAACTATTCAACCAAGCAGTCACATTCGTTGCTGCTTGACCAACAGTATAAATCCAATAACTACCACCATTAGTAACATTCTCATAACCATATGTATTATTGGCATACATTTTCCATGCATAAGTTCCAGCTGCCAGACCATTAACATCATAATAATAGACATCACTCTCATTTGATACACTATAATTACTGCTGGGAGGACCGCCACCAGTAAAGTTATGCTCTATTAATACAGTATCAACATCACTCTCGCTGTCATTCCATGTCACATTGAACTGATAAGCCTGTCCATAAGAATAAGCAGAACCTGAGGTAACATTAGTAGCATTATTATACCAGTTGGGTGCTGAAGTATCAACACTAACTGTAATTGTCATTTCACCAGTAACATTCTCATTTCCAGAAGAATCATTAGCATATATTCTCCAAGCTACCACTCCAGAGAAAGTATTATTATCCCATGTGAAATTAGACCAAGTTTCACCAACTGATAAATTAATATCTATAGGTGAACCATAAGTTCCGCCTGTATAATTTACCCAACTTGATGTCTCATTAGTTGATAACCAAGCATAATCTAAATCATTATTATCAGACCAATTAGCATACAATAACACAGGTTCGCCTTGATTTATTGAACTTGTATTAGAATTATTGTTTGTAAAAGTGGGTGGAGTTGTTTCTGTTATTTTCACATATGCATCACTAGTGTTATTTGAAGTAATTGAAGAATTATCAGAAGTGAAATTAAAATCAATTTCCCAATAAGTACCTATATTTCCAGTTGTATTAACTGTCCAGTTCAATTGACAAGTATATCCCTGATTCATGTTTCCGCAGCTTGTATTAAGAATAGTATAATTATATATCCACGTATCATTGTGATAACTAGTATCATACCCACCAAACAATATAGTCCTATTATTCTCAGAATCATAAGCCATGGTATGCCAGCCTCTTTTATTCAATAAACCCCCACTCACACTAGCACTAGCATTATACCACGTATTATCAGTATAATTATATATCCACGTATCATTTAAGTAATTGCTACCATCATACCCACCAAACAATATAGTCCTATTATTCTCAGAATCATAAGTCATATCAAAGCCATATCCATCTTCCATTGTCCCCCCACTCACACTAGCACTAGCATTATACCACGTATTATCAGTATAATTATATATCCACGTATCATTGTAATAACCAGTATCATACCCACCAAACAATATAGTCCTATTATTCTCAGAATCATAAGCCATGGTATGCCATTCTCTTCCATACAATAACCCCCCACTAACACTCGGATTAGCATTATACCACGTATTATCAGTATAATTATATATCCAAGTCTCGTTTATGTAAGTGCCATTATACCCACCAAACAATATAATCCTCTTATTCTCAGAATCATAAGCCATAGCATGGCCATATCTTGTACCTAATGTCCCTCCACTCACACTAGCACTAGCATTATACCACGTATTATCAGAATAATTATATATCCACGTATCGTTGAAATAACTGCTGATATCTTTCCCACCAAACAATATAGTCCTATTATTCTCAGAATCATAGACCATAGCATGTTCACTTCTTTTTACCATTGTCCCTCCACTCACACTAGCACTAGCATTATACCACGTATTATCAGTACTACTAATAATATAAAACGGTGTTGCTCCTTCTGTTGTGCTTATTGCAGTCATTGTTGCTGCACTATCATTATACCTAGCAGTTCCACTAACACCTCCACAATCTCCATCACCCTCACATGTTATAGTTGCATTAACCCAATATGTCTGACTCTGAGTCCATTTACAAGCTGAACCTTCTGTACATGTATTAGGATCAGGTGTCAAAAGAGTGACATTCAACCAAGGCAATTCTGTGGTATTAAATTGATACTCTTGAGAAGTGTTCCATTTATCATCAGTATCATTGGCATAGACCTTCCATTTTATTGTACAGTCAACAGTCTCATTAATAACATAAGTAGCAGATGTAGAAGAATAATTAGTCCAATTAGTTGTTCCTGTCATTGAAACCCACTCACTACTTCCACCAGAAGGAGTTACATTAGTAAAACTACCAGTACAATTATCCAATGATAATATGAATCCTGACAAACCTTCAACATCAGTCCAGTTGAGTTGAAACTCTATTGGTGTTCCAGCTAATGTTGAATTAGTATAATTGATACCATATTGAGGATAGTTATATGTTGCTAAAAAGCTGAATTCATTTCCTGATTCACAATTAGTATTATTCCAATTATCATCACTATCATTAGCATAATAACACCATTTTATTGTTGTGCCTTCTGTTTCATTAATAACATAAGTTTCATTGCTCCAAGCTTCTGTATATGCGGTATAATTAACATCAACATGAAATGCATCTATATACAAGACCATATCATCACCGCCACCAACCTTATCCCAATAATTTCTCCAACAAGTATTATTGATATCAGTCAAGCTCGCAGACGCATTACTAATATTGACCCATTTAAAACCAAAACCACAACCATCATTAGTATCATTTGCTAAAGGATACCAAGTTACAACTGATGAACAGTCACCAGGAGTTGTTGCAAAACCATAATCTAGCATCCATATATTCCCACCATCAGTTCCAGTACAATTGAAATAAACTCCAAATGTTGCATTATTTTTTGTTCCCGTAAAACTTTGTGAAGTGTCATTCCACCAGTAAGTTGAAGCTATTGCTGGTTGATCTTCACATACTGCATAACTTGTATCATAAGAATATGCATTTTCTTCGCCTGTACATTGAACGCCTGTATCATCATATGTGCTTGGCCTTCTCTGATATATAATATCAGAAAATGTAAATGATTTCCAAGTATCATTCCACCCACTAGCTCCTGTTCCATTCTGTATGCTGAATATATAACCAGACAAATTATAATCGTCAGTCCATTTCAGGTTGAATTTAACAGGTTCCCCTCCTAATGTTGAATTAGTAGAATTATCAGAATATTCTGGAGGACTGCTACTGCCTCTTATATACGCATCCTCTGTATCATTTGAAGGATTAGTACTAAAATTAACATCTATTTTGTATGCCTCACCTACAGTTCCTGTAAAATTAACTGTCCAGTTCAATTGACAAGCATCACCCTGAATCATGCTTCCACAAGACAATGGATTTTCTGTTTCTGAATAATTTACCTCAACTTTAACATAATCAGTTTGTAAGGAAGCACTACACGCTGCATCTGGAGTGCTAGTAGTGCTGTATAAGAACAGCCACCCAGAACTATTCACAAAATCATTAATATTTGATGTGTAGCTTTTTTTTATGTTTGCGTCTCCCATTATAGCACTACCGCCAACAGAATACCAAGTATTATCGCTAAAGTTCCATATGTAGACTGTTTTTTGCCTATCAAATGGTGGAGGAGGTGTGCAATCAGCGTCTTGGGGAACCATAGCATCGCCCTCCCAAAGAACTGTTAAATTGTTTATATTACTTGCTGATTCATATATTTTAAACCTATATTTTTGCCAAGCCTTTTCGCCAGTATTCCCTCCATTAGTCCAGTCCTGGTCATTGCTTGAACTTAAATCTATATAATCCGCATCATCAGCTTCTGCAAAACCTGGATCATCTGGACCACTCGGCACATCACTTCCATTAACAGCCTGATGCGTAGAGCTTGGTTTAGTTATGCCTGAAAAATTATATATTTTTAGTTTCTGTTCATGGGGGGCTATATAAAACGGTGTAGCGCCCTCTGTTATATTAATTGCTTTCATTGTTGCTGCACTATCATTATACCTGGCAGTCCCATTAACATTTCCACAATCTCCATCTTCACATGTTATAGTTGCATTAACCCAATATGTCTGACTCTGAGTCCATTTACAAGCTGAACCTTCTGTACATGTATTAGGATCAGGTGTTGAAAGATTAACATTAAGCCAAAACTGTATGTAATCATATGTAATATTATAAGGCGAAGAAGTTCCATTCCTCCATACAAATTCTATTTTACCACTATAATTCCATTTTGTGTTTACAAACTGATGCTGTACGAAATCAGTTGTTTCATTGTAAACACAACCAACACCAGAGCAATCTGGTAGCCAGTCTGTTCCATTATATTTTCTATAAACTATATTATCCATGTTTATTGTGGTATTGTCTTGTTGCCAGAAAACCCAAGGTTCCCCCAAATTATCAAAAGTAACAGAAGAATATTTTGCATCGTTTGAAGCTTCTCCTATAGTATCTATTCTTTCTCCAGACCAAGTTTCTCCACTATCATCACTTCTGTTAAAATAAATATCATAATTTATTTTTTCATAATATGTAATATAAACACTTGTTCCATTAGTTGTTATACTTGGATAGTCTGCATCATAACTAGTTGTATCAGTATTTGGAAATATGGTTGTGTTTTGACCCCAAGTCGATCCAGAATCTGTAGAGTTTTTAAAATGAATACCAGAGTTATAACTACCAGTATCATTATACCAACGTTTTACTGAAACATATAATTTGTCATTTGCTCCACCATTACCATATACTGTTAAGGTCGGAACAGTAAAGTTAACCCAACCAAGAGCACCTAAATCCTGCCCATCATAAAGAGTAGTTGTTGAACCCCAACTACTACCTCCATCTGAAGAGTTGAAGAAATTTATATCATAGGATGTTGTGGCTGAAGTTCTATAAATAACATATATCTTTTGTCCTCTCCTTTCAACAAGCACACCTCCATAATTACTTGAACAATCAACATCAGAAGTTATTGGAACTTCTAAACTGAAACTTGCTCCATTATCCTCAGAAATATAAATGTATATATCGTCGTCAGTAAAATCCTCATAGGCTATTGTTATGTTATCACCATCGCAAGAAATATGAGGAGGATATTTCACATTTGCTGAGTTGTTTAGCTCTGTTACGCCCCAATTCTGTCCTTCATCAGAAGAATTTGCATATTTTATTGTTGTTGTGTTGTAGAGCCAAACTACGTGTATAATATCTGAACCATCTCTACAAATAGCCCTTCTATTTGGCATAAATGGAGAGGTACTGGTTGTGTCTATTATTGTTGTACCAAAACCGAATTTTGCGCTTTCTCCATCTTTAAATCCTTCAGGAAATATAAGGTAAAAACTTCCTTTTTCTTTCAAAATATCAATATTTTCTCTATTAATTTTTATGTTCTTTGTTAAAGCTTTTAAAGGATATTTATCAAACTTCTTTAAATCATTAGAAATTTTTGTTTTCTTTTCAGAACAATTTAATTTTAAATATTTTTGACATAAAAGTTCGGGCTCTTCTTGATTAATAATATCATTTATCAGAGTTTGATTTACTTTAAAATCAACTAACCAATGTGTGTTATTAATTTCACTAAATTCCCATTTAATATGTTTGTCAAAGTAATCTTGCTTTACAATTCTTACTTCATTAGAAGGATAAACCTCTCCAATGGCGGAACCGTGCACAATCTTTGCAGGTGGAAGTGAAACAGTTTTTCTAGTTATATTTTTCTTTTCTTCAGTAACATTTGATTCAGTCTCATTATAAGTTACATTTTCAGTAACATTATCGAGTTCTCTAATTAACATATTAATTTCAGTCTCAGAAGGATTATAAAACAAGGAAGAATCACCACTAAAAGCAGCTTTTAGAATTCCATTCTCAGAAACAGGAAAATCAACGAAACCTTCAGAATTTGTTAATCCAGAACCCAATAAAGTATTATTCAAATAAAAGTCTATTTGCTGATTTTCAAGCAGATCCTCATTATCCAGAATTAGAGTAGATCTAACAAAGTACTCTCCAAGTTCAAGATTTATAGAAGTATCAGCCCAAACTTTTATTGGAAAGCCTTTTTCTGTTGTTTGAGGTATTCCTATAAAAGATCCAGCTATGGTTGAATTAGAATTGTTTATAGTTGTATTATTTATTGTTGTGTTTGCGGCAAGTACTAAAACAGAACTCAGAATTATGACTAAAGGAATCAATAATTGGCTTTGTCCTGATTTGTTCTTAAACTTCATAACTCACCACAACTTTAATTTCATTCAACCCGAGAACCGTTGAAACATCAGTTTTTAGATTAATCTCTGATACACAAGCATTATTAGGCTCTAAAATTCCGCAAAATTCCTTTTCATTCTCAGAAATTATTTCAAAACCATCTTGTATTTTCCAACCAAGAACAACATTTCTAGCTGTTAAAGAATCAATGTTAATTACACTTGCTTTTACTGTTATAATTTCTCCTCTTGTTATTTTTTCAGGATAAATAAGATTAATATCAAAAACAAGTTCTTCTACAGGAATTTCAGGTTCTATAGATGTCTCATTAGATGTCTCATTTGGAATTATAGTTTCGTTTGTAGTTTCATTACTTGTATTCTCCAAATTTTCATTAATACTAATATTTGAAGTTAAATTATAGGAAAATGTCTCATTCCACAAACTAAAATTTCCAGTCTCATTGCTTGAAACATTAGATATCATATATCCAGTTATATTAGATTCATTCTGCGCAATTACAATTTCAGCTTGTTTCAAAATTAAAATAAAAACTATGAGAATTACTAAGAAAATCATTATATTTGATGTTTTTCCTGATAGCGACTTCATCTTCTCATCTTTAAATAGCATAATTTTGCTGTTCCAACTTCCCTTTGATAGATTTTCTTTTCTCCTAGAAGCTGGTAGATGTATTTTGAAACAGAGTGTCTAGTCATACCAATATATTTTGCAATATCAACAGTAGTCAAGCCTTCTGGATGCTCTCTCAGAATTTCTATTATTATTTCTCTAACATTGTTTTTTCCACTTTTTTTAATTAATTTTTTCCTTCTTTTCTTTATTTTTTCTATGATCGAGATGTTATTTTTACTAAAATTTTTAGCTTTTACTAAAATTTTTATACTTCTATCAGCAATCATTAGTCCTATTCCTTGATTTTTTAAAGTCTCAATAACAGAATTTGATAAAAGGACCTTTTCTTTTTTTGGAATAACAATGTAAACCTTATTAGCGTCTTTTAGATAAAATAAGCATTGACCCATTGCAGTTGGAATCTCCGTAGCACGCTTTTTTAGTTCGAATGCAATTAATTCCTTATCTCTAATGGCTATTGAGTCTGGGAATTTTCCTCCGATGGCAAAATTATAAAAACATCTATATTTTTTACTAATTAGCCAATTAACCAGGGTTTTTTCCAACATCTAATGCCCTTTTCAATATTGATTAACATTAATGTTAACCTAAAATTTTGGTTACCAAATCATATGGATACCTTAATTTAAAAATATTTATATACGGAAAAAGTTATTTTAACGAATTTTTCCATAATTTTTGAAAAATTTCTACAAGAAATCATGGGGTAACAAAAACAGAAAAATTTAAAGGCAGATTAAACTAATTTCTATCATGGAAGATTTGTGGAAGAAGTTTAAACAAGAAACACAAGAACATATAGAAAAAATAATTGAATTTTTGAGTGAGACATCTTCAAATGAGAAATCTCAATTAATTGAACCAGAAAAACCAGTTATAATTCCAAATAATGAGATATCTCAACTACCTGAACAAACTCAACAAATAGTATTAGAAGAAAATAAGAAATTTAAAGAGCCATCAAGAAAAAAAGTATATGGAAAATTAAAAGATTTGGTTAAAGAAATAATGGAAAAAGAAAATGTATCACGAGCTCAAGCTTATAGAAGAGCTAAAAAAGATTTCTTGAGAAATCTCAATAGTTAATAATAAATCTTTCTAAGAAGCAAATATTTCTATGTTTACAAAAAATGAGATAAGAGATTTAATAATATCAGTTTTTGCTTTAGCTTTTATTTTTAGCTCGTTTGATTTAGGATTAATACTAGTAACTTTGTTTGTAGTAATAGTTGTTTTCTTGTCTCATGAGTTGTCTCATAAATTTCTAGCTCAACACTATGGATTCAGTGCAGAATATAGAATGTGGCCCATGGGTTTGATTTTAGGCTTTATAACAGCCTTACTTCCAGGAGGATTTGTTATAGCTGCTCCTGGAGCAGTTCATATATCCCCTTTTAAGAAAGGATTTGCTTTCAGAGTGGCCCACTTAACAAGAAAAAAATATGCATTAATAAGTCTTGCAGGACCTTTGATCAATATAATACTAGCTATATCTCTACTTTTGTTGAATTTTTTCTACACATTCGTATTATTTGAACTAACAGCTAGTATATCTTTTTTCTTGGCATTTTTCAATTTATTACCAATTCCACCAATGGATGGATCTAAAATCATGACTTGGAATTTGAATATTTGGTTAATACTAACTGCTATAGCTTTTGTTGGTTTGTTTATTTAAATTACTTTTACTAAATTCTTTTCATGGTAGTTGAGGACATAGTAATAGGAAGAGAACCAGAAGATTTTGAAGTTTATGGTAAAGGGGCTTGTATAAATTTAGGAAAACATATTGTTGGAAAAGGTTTTAATTTCCATTTAACAAACCCAATTTTGATGGATGTTCTAAGACCTCATGTTATTCTTATTGTTGGTAAGAGGGGTTCTGGAAAATCCTACACATCAGCAGTTTTAGCAGAGGAAATAACAAAACTGCCAGATGAGGTAAAACAAAATTTATCATGTTTATTGATTGATACAATGGGAATCTTCTGGTCAATGAAAAACCCAAATGATAGACAATTAATGCAATTAACAGAATGGGGCTTAAAACCAAAGGGATTTGATGTAAAAATCATTATACCAATTGGAATAAAACCTTACTATGAAAAATATGGAATTTCTTATGATGGAGTTTTTGCAATAAAGCCCTCTGAATTATCATCTGCGGACTGGGCCTTAACTTTTAACATAAATCTTTATGATTCACTAGGAATTTTATTAGAAAGGGTATTGAAAAAACTAAAAAGAAAAGACTATTCTATAGAGGATATAATTGATGCGATTGAGAATGATAAAAGATCTGAAGAAAAAGAAAAACTAGCTTTAGAAAACAGATTTTTATCAGCAAAAGGATGGGGTATTTTTTCTAAAGAAGCAGTACATATAGAAAAATTTCTTGAACCAGGTGCTGTTGTTATTTTGGATGTTTCTTTACAAGAAACAAATGTTAGAAGTTTGATGATAGGAATTCTTTGTAGAGAAATTTATCAAACAAGAACAGCTGCTAGAAGAGAAGAAGAAATGGGATTGATGGGAGGAGAACTTGTTAAAAGAGTTCCTATGACTTGGATAACAATAGATGAATGCCATACTTATTTGCCTGCAGAAGGAGAAACAGCAGCTACTCATGATTTATTAACTCTATTAAGGCAAGGGAGACAACCTGGTATAAGTTTAGTTCTAATAACGCAAAGGCCGAACAAAATTCATGAAGATGCAATGTCTCAGGCAGATTTGGTTATATCACATAGATTAACTGCCAAACCAGATGTTGATGCATTGTCTGCTATAATGCAAACTTATCTTTTGTCTGATATAAGAAAATTGTTACAAGACCTTCCAAAAACAAGAGGTGCTGCCCTGATACTCGATGACAATTCTGAGAGAATTTTTAATGTTCAGGTCAAGCCAAGACAGAGTTGGCATGCAGGTGAATCTCCAGTTGCTCTAAAAGAAAAAAGTTCTTAAATTTCTAATCTAATTATTCTTATGCCTTTTATTGAACATCCTCTAATAAGACCCGATGCTATAGAATCTAGAAAATATCAAGAAGCTATTTTAAATACTTCTTCTAAAAGAAATACTCTCTGTGTTCTTCCTACAGGCTTAGGTAAGACAACATTAGCTATTCTCTTAGCTGCTCACAGACTGGAAAAATATCCAGAATCAAAGGTATTAATAACAGCACCAACCCGTCCTTTATGCGCTCAACATCAAAAAACCTTTCGAGAATGTATGAATATTCTTGAAGAAGAGATAATACTTTTAACAGGAAAAATTTCTCCTGGAAAAAGATACGAATTGTATAAACAAGCAAAAATCATAAGTGCAACTCCACAGACTTTGGATCATGATTTAAAAAACGAAATATTGGATTTATCCAATTTCAGCTTGTTGATTGTGGATGAAGTACATCGCGCTGTCAAGAGATATTCTTATCCCTTTGTTGCAAAAATCTACATGAAAGAAGCTACACATCCTAGAATTTTAGGATTAACAGCTTCTCCTGGAAGTGAAAGAGCAAAGATAGAACAAATATGTAAAAATCTTTTTATTGATTCTGTTGAAATAAGAACAGAGCTTGATAGTGATGTCAAGCCTTATATTAAAGGAATTGACACAGAATTTGTAAAAGTTAATTTGTCTGAGAATTTGAAAAATGCTCAAACTTTGTTAAAAACAGCTTTAAAAGAAAGACTAGAAAAATTAAAAAAATACAATTTTTTTATTAAAACAAAAAGAGAATTGTTAGAAGCTCAGAGAAAAGTCAGTAAACAGATTGCAACTCAGAGAAAGCCTTTCATGTTTTATTTGGTTTCTCTAATTGTTGAAGCAATTAAAATTTGGCATGTTTTAGAACTTTTAGAAACTCAAAGTGTTAAAGCTGCTAAAATTTATTTAGAAAAAGTCAAACAAAAGAAAACAAAATCAGATAAGAGAGTCTTAACTGATATCAATTTTATTAAAGTAATGGAAATCCTTGAAGAAGGAGAAGAGCATCCCAAAATAACAGAATTAAAACAAGTCTTGAAAAGAGAATTTGAAGAAAATAAAAACGTGAAAATAATTGTTTTCTCTCATTTTAGGGATAACATTCATCATATTCATGAATTAATCCAGGAAATCTGCAGACCTGTTATTTTAATTGGCCAGGCTGGAGAAAGAGGATTAAAACAAAAAGAGCAAATAGATGTTATTAAAGATTTTAATGCAGGATACTACAATTGTCTAATCACAAGCCCCATTGGAGAAGAAGGTCTTCACATACCTTCTGCAGACATTGCTATTTTTTATGATTCAGTTCCTTCTGAGATAAGAACAATTCAGAGAAGAGGGAGGGTCGGAAGAACTAAGGTAGGAAAAATAATATTCTTGTTAACTAAAGGAACAAGAGATGAAGGCTATTTTTGGACTGCTCATAGAAGAGAGAAAAAAATGAAGTCAATTCTTAGAGAAATGCAAAACAAAAATGAGAAAAAACAGCAAAGCATTGATGACTTTACTTAATTAACATTTATTAATAGTCCATTGCTATAAAAATAATATGGGAAAAATACGTGGTAAGTCTAGAAAGGCTCAATTAAAATACTCAAGAAAAAAGAAAAAGAAAAAGCGATAAAATGGTAAAGCTTAAGTTCTGGGAAAAGGAAGAAAAAGAAGAGAAAGATTCTGAAGAGAAAGTTGAAGACTCTAAAGCTGAAGAAATTAAGAAAAAAATGAAAGAAATAAAAGACTTATTTGAAAAAGAGAAGAAAGAAGATATATTTAAAAAAGAGCCAGAAATTAAAGAAAAAATAGAAACTTTGATTAAAGAGAAAGCTGAAGAAGCAAAATTTGAAGAGAAACCACTTGAAGAAAAAGTTGAAAAAATCGAAAAGCCAGAAATTGAGATTAAACCTAAGAAAATAAAGAAAGTTAAAAAGATTATAAAAAGGAAACCTAAAGAGAAAGTTAAAAAAATTAAAGTAAAGATAAAGAAACCTAGAAGTGAAAAGAAGAGAGAAAGTATAAAAATAAAACAAGAGATTGAACAAATCACACCCGAACAATTGGTAAAACAATTAATAACCAAACAATCAATCAAACAACAAAAATTAATAAAAAAAGCCATCCCAGAAATAGAGCAATCAATATCTGATCAATTAACCTTACAATCAAACAATCTAATAGATCAGGTCAAACAAGTTATCCCGCAATCAATATCAGACCAATCAACCAAACAATCAGAAGAGATATCCCAACATATTAAAGGAGTAATAGAACAATCAATATCCGATCAATCAACCAAACAATCTGAATTAATTTCCAAACAAATCATCCCAGTAATAGAACAAAATAAACCCGGATTTTTTAGTAGATTATTTGGAGGAAAGGAAAAAGAGAATGTAGATAAAAAAGTTGTTCCAGACGGGAAAAGCTTAAAAACTGGGTCTTCTACAGTAGAATTAAACCAAAAATTCGATAAATTATCAACAGCTGTAGGTCAGTGCTTCATAGCCTTAGACAAAAAAATAGACACTTATAAAGATAATATAGTTGTGATACAAGACAGTATGATTAAGCAAATAGATCAGCAGGAAGCTCTAAAAGCTCAATTAGAATCTTATGAGAACAAAATACTAAGGATGCTTAGAAATATCAGATTTGAAATAGAGACTGAGATTCATGCTACTAAAGACGGAGAAACTAAGAAACGGCTAAGTAAAACTGTAGAAAAGATTGGTGACTCACTCATTCTCAGTCTCATAAAAGAAAAAGGACCAATAGAGACAAAAGCCTTGGAAGAAGAGGTTATCAGAAAAAAGATATGTTCAAGGGCAACTCTCTTTAGGAAGCTCAGGACATTACGAGAAAAAGGACATGTCATAAAAGAGGAAAGAGAAGGAACCAGTTTTTATTCTATCTCAACAGAAGATGAGAATAAAGAGGAATCTCATGAGATTTCAGAAGATTCTGAAACTTGACACTAGTTTCAAATGATGAGATTACTAAGAAAAAATGAGAAAAAATTGAGATTATAGCTTTCTGATAGTTTTTCCTTATTTTTAATATAAATAAAAAAGGTCACTATTTTCTTGTTTTCCAGAGGAAAATCAATTATATTTTCTGAAGAGGTAAATTTTTCTTTTAATTTTTTCATTTATGAAAAATGAGAGTAAAAATGAGATTTCGTCATTTTATAAACCTAAATCAATTAAGCTTTAATAGAACTATTATTATAATTACCTTCTTGTTAATTAACTTATTAATAACATAATTTAACTTCTAAAAGAAAAATTGCCCAGCACAAGGTTCAGACTTCTTTGAAGGCCGTACAAGACGGCATGCTGAAATCAAAGTCCGAAGACTTGAAATCTGATGTCTGAACTTCCTTCTGGGCAATAATTAGTTTTAAAAATTTAGATTATTTAAATATAACTGTATTTCTAAACTTCTAAAGTTTTTTTCTCATAGTATTTATTAAAAACTGTTGTAACAATTTCTTTGCTTTGACCTATGTATCTTTGTGGATCAGTTAGGTTTCTCAAAACCTTTTCATCAATTCTGCTAGTTACTTTTTTATTCTCTAGAAGAACTTCAATGAATGGAACTTTGTTTCTCCATGCTTTTGTTGCAAGTTTTCCCATGAGGTTGTGAGCCTCACTCCTAGGCATTGGATCAGAAACTTTTCTGGAGTCAGTCAAATATGTCATAACTTGTTCTGATGTAACAACACCAAAACTTCTTTCAACTCTCTTTTTGCACCTCTCTTCATTTAATCCTGTCCAAAATACAGTGTTTGCAAGTCTTCTTATACCATGATCTAAATATTTGAACCCATATTCAAGGTTAATTCTACTGTTTGATGAAGCAGCTAGATTTCTGGCATAGGGGAGTTCACAATTTGCTAAAGCTGTGACCATATTTCCCATAACAAAGTTCCTTACTGACATGTTTTGCTCTTCTGCTGTTGGGTTTCCACCTTTCTCGTCTTTATGAGGCATTGAAGCAGAAGCTTTTCTTCTTTTAGGGTTTTTATTGAAAAAGATATTTACGTCATCACTCTTTCCCCACGCAACGTATTTTGCAATATTGTTTAATGTTTCTCCTGTTCTTGCCATAACAAAAAAAACATCTGCTTCAAATTCTAGTCCAGGGATTTGAGCAGGAGCATCCATAAATCCTATTTCTAGATCTCTACAATATTCTTCTTGCAGTTTCATTCCATTAATACCTAGAGTAGTTGCAGAATGATGACAACCTGTTGCATCCCCCCACTTACCTATTATTGAGTTATCATATACAAATTTCAAAAACTTAAGATTAGATTGAAGTATTTCACCATAATGGGCAAATGCTCTGCCTACAACACTTGGTAATGCGTCGTATAAATGTGTTGTGTCCATATGTGGAGCATCAATCCATTTAACAGCTTTTTCCAGAACTATATCTCTCAGGTTTTCAGTAGAATCAGCAGTAACTTCTAATGAATCTTTTATTTGTAAAGCTTTTGCAGGTTGTGTTGTGTCTGCGCTTGTCTTTGCTTTGTTAATATGTGGCTTTGCCGCAGGGCTTACAACCTCTTCTAAAGCAGTGTTTATAGCAATAACATCATGACCAGTCTGTTCTTCCAATTCTCTTATTCTGTTAGGGTCAATATATTCAAGGCTTGCTTTCTCTGCAATTTCTTTTGCTAGATCGCGAGCAACAATTTGAGGATCCAATCTTGATAAAGTCAAAGAAGCTTGTCCTTGAACCCTCAAACTATATTCAAAAGTTTTTTCAGGACCCCATATCTGTACCATTTCCAATGTTCCATATCTTCCTGCAGCAAGTGTTGATGGATCAACTTTATAGTCTTTGGGAAATCTTCTTTTAGGCAGTGTTTTTTCTTCTAACACGAATTCACCTATGAGCTCTAATAGAATCCATCACTTCTTCTAATGGTGGGACATCGAATATGTTTCTTCCAACATATTGATTACATCCTGCCATGTACATTTGAGAAACCAATGAATTAAATTCGCGATCTAATTTTCTTGGTTTCACAGGACATCTCTCTTGCCATCCTTCTCCTGTTTTTTTCCATTCATCACAAGCAGTTCGAAATTCTGGCTGATTTTTCTCGTACCATTGTCTTAACACTTCCTTGCTTACTTGTTCACCTCTAAATCCAAATCTGTTTTCATCGAAAGTTCCTATAACATCAGCAACAACTAAACCTTTGTTATACACAAATTCAACTTTTCCATCCCAATGAACAAATCCTGTTTTTTGTGCTCGCTCTGTTATAACATCATTTACCTTTAGAACTAAACTACGCAATTCTGTAAAATCAGCTCGTTCTAATCCTGAGATTTTATATGCTTCTATTGGATTTAAGTTTCTATCGCCAGGTTCAAGCTTCGTTGTATAACTAATTGCAGACTCTGGGAGCATGTCTCCTGGTTTTGGTTCTTCCGTTAATCCTAATCTTTGAAGTATTTTCTGCAATTCATGCTCTCTGTTTTTAGGATTTTCTTCTTTCTTAGCTCTTGCTATTTTTTTGAATACTGAACTTCCTAGAGGCAACCCATTTCGGAATATTACTTCAAGTGGAACTAAGTAATTATTTAATTTTCCTCTATTATTTTCGAAAAAAGAATAATCATGCTCTTCTCTTGCTATTTCATTAGGGAATTCTCCTTCTATGAATCGTCTTGCAATAGGATGGTATACAACAGCCATCTCAACTTCCATTCTACTAGAGCCACCACTTCCTTCTTTTAAGTCAGAGAAATATAGTGTGTTCTTATATTCATATCTTCTAATTTTTCAAAATTATAAGCAGCCATAACAGCAAGAGAACGCCCTTTATTTACTATGTAATTTGGCATTTTTCCCCAGTCAAAAATACTGAACCAGTCAGAAAAAACAAAATCTCCTAAACCTGGTTGATTTTCATAAGCAGGTATTATTATTGATACGTCTTTTACACTACCCATTTTATTCATAGATTATTAGAAAAATTAAAAATTTAAACCATTTGCACCATTACAGAAAAATCACTATTTAAATTTATAACTTTTAGAAAACTAAATATAACTGATGAATAGAGTTCTCATTTTTGTTGATACAAGAGAAAACAACAGCGGAATAATAGAATACTTCAAGCAATATGAATGTGATATTCAAAAGAAGATTTTGCTTTATGGTGATTTTGTTGTTTCTGACAGAGTTGTTATAGAGAGAAAGCTTGTAAATGATTTTGTTCAGAGCATAACTGATAAAAGGCTCTTTAAGCAGCTAAACTCAATGAAAGAAAATTTTGAAAAACCAATTCTAATAATAGAAGGAGAAGAATCTTTGTATGGAATCCTACAACCCAATATAATTAGAGGAGCTTTGGCAGCAATATCTGTTGATATGTCAATTCCAATAATCTGGACAAGAGACATAGCTGATACTGCTGGTGTAATTTACTGGATTGCTAGAAGAGAACAACTTCTAGAGAAAAGAGAGATTGTTTTAAGAAACAAAAAGGTCCCTAAAACAATAGAAGAAATGCAAAACTATTTAGTTTCTAGTTTGCCAGATGTCTCTGTTATAAGAGCTAAAGCATTGCTAAAGCATTTCAAATCTCCTAATAATGTTTTTAATGCAACAGAAGAAGAATTAAGAAAAGTGAAAGGTATAGGAAAAGGAATTGCTAAGAAAATTAAGAAAGTTTTAGAAAAGAAATACTCATAGATTTGACAAAATAAAATTTATTCTCTCTTTTATTGACATATTTGGAACACTTATAACTTCGTATCCCAAATCTAAATAAGTTTTTTTAAGTAATTCACTTAATTTTCTTGCTGTTTTCTCATCTTCTATCCTAGCATAGTCTTTTTCAAAGGGTAATGCTTCTAAGAAAAATATTTTTTTATATCTTTTATGACAAAATTTTAAAACTTCTTGAACATCTTGTCCATAAAATTGAAAATAGGCAATGCTATCAGGTATTCCCCTGTCAATAAAAACTATTTTATCTTTAGGCAGTTTATCTTCTGATTTTATTTTCAGTTCTAATGTTTTTCTTTGAAATTCTATTTCATTTATTCTAATTTCTTCTAAGGTTTTACCTTTTGAGATTTCCTCATCTATCAAAAATCTTGCTGCTTCAGAACAAGTTTGAAAACCCATTTCTGATAACCTGGAGATTATTGTTGTTTTGCCTGAGCTAGGAGTTCCAGTTATCACATACCATTTGAGATCTCCCATATGATAAGTATTTCACTTTAAATTCATAAATATTTTTATGAAAAAGCCTCTAATAGTTGGCTTAGATGTAGGAACGACCACAGGGCTGTCAATTCATGATCTTAAAAAGAATCTCTTGTATTTGAAGAGTAGAAAACATTTTTCAACATCTAACATAATTAAAAGAATAATGGTTTTTGGTAGACCCCTAATAATTGCTACAGATAAGCAAAAAGTTCCAAGTAAAATTAAAAAAATAGCATCTTCTTTTAATGCAAAAGTATTTCGTCCAGACCATGATTTAACAATTGAAGAAAAAGAAAGAATTGTGAATATTTCTATGAAAGATACTCATGAGAGGGATGCTTTGGCTGCTTCCCTTTTTGCTTTTAAGTTGCATGCCTCTCAGTTTAACACAATAGATAGAAACTTAGAAGCTTTGGGTTTGAAACAACACAGTGATATAGTAAAGGAAATGATTGTAAAAAAACAAGCAAAAAACATTGCTGAGGCAATAGAAAAAATAAAACCTAAGAAAAAAGAAATAAAAGAAAAAGTTGTTTTAAAAGAAGTTGAATTAGATTGGAAAGAAAAAGCAAAAGAATTAGAGAAAAAATTGAGAGAAGAGAAAAACAGGTATGAAATATTAAAAGTATATACAGAAAAACTTGAAACAAGAGTTAAAAAACTTGAAATCCAAAAACAAGAATATTTAGAAGAACAAATGAAAAAGACTGAGGAAGCTAGAAAAAAAGTTTTAAAAGAAAAAGAAATAAGATCAAGAGATATTCTTATAAGACAATTAAAATTTGAGTTAGTTAAAGGAAAGAGCATTAGAAAAGCTTATGAGGAAAAATTGGAAAGGGAACAAGAATTAAGAGACATAAAAAATGAAGGTTTGTTGCCTGTGATAGTAATTTCTGATTTTACTAAAGAGGAAATAATTAATGCTAACAGAGAATTTGATATCACAAACAAAGCTGTTTGGATTCAGAATTTTAAATTTTCAAAAATAGCTGCACGGGTTTTAGCTTCTATAAAACCTAAGGTAGTTATAGGGGAAACTGATAAGGAGATAAGAGATATTCTAAGGACGTCTAGAATAATTGTTGTTGATACGATTAAACCAGAAACTAGAAATTACTATGCTGCTGTTTCTCCACAAGAAATTGAAAATGAAATAAGAAAAATAGAAAGAAATACTTTCTTGAAATGGTTGGAAAATTATAGAAGAAGATAATATATACAACTTTCTAATATTTTATTATGGAAAAAACATTGGTTTATTTTTTTTTGTCTGTTTTATTTGGATTATGCGTTTACTTAATACCTTTGAACATCCCTTATCAAGCTCATCTTGTTCTTTCAATATCAGTAACAATAGGAATGCTATGGCTAACAGAAGTTATACCAATATACATAACATCTTTATTAATACCCTTATCATTAGCTATTTTTGCTGATTTTAACGTTAAAGATGTTTTCTTTCCATTTTTTGATCCTGTTGTTGTTTTGCTAATGGGAGGGTTTGCTTTAGCATATTCTTTGCAAAAATATGGTTTAGATGAAATAATAGCTAATTTTTTCACAATGAAAATAGGAACAAGTCCAAGAAGATTTCTTTTGGGAATGATGCTTGCAACAGCTTTTCTCTCAATGTGGATGAGCAACAGTGCAACTTCAGCTGTTATGATACCTATAATGTTGGTTGTTTTAAAAGATACTGGATTAAAACCCTTTAAATCATCTTATGCAAAAGCTGCTGTTTTAGGAGTGGCTTTTGCAGCAACCATAGGTGGCTTTGGAACAATTGTTGGAACAACACCAAATGCAATGGCTGTAAAATTTCTTGCTGATGAAAATATAACAATATCTTTTCTTGATTGGATGTATCATTCTATTCCCTTTACTATTCCATTTATATTCATTGCTTGGTTCGCTTTGCTCCTAGTATACAAACCAGAAATAAAAGAATTACATGTTAAAAAAAGAAAGATTTCCCTAAACAAAAACCAGTTAAAAACCTTAGCAATTTTTTCAGTTACAGTTCTTCTTTGGCTAACATCCGGATTGCATAAAATTCCTATAGCTTTGGTGGCTTTGGTTCCTATAGTTTTGTTCTATACTTTTAAAATGTTTGATAGAGATGATTTTGGCAAGTTTGATTGGGACATACTTATTTTAGTAGGAGGAGGTCTTTCTTTAGGTTCAGCAATAGAAGCTAGTGGCTTAAATGTTATTATAGCAGAACACATGAAAAACATGATTATAGGAAATCCTTTGTTTGTTATTTTGTTTTTAACATCATTGTTTTGTATTTTTATGACTTTGTTCAGCAGTAACACAGGAACAGCAGCTTTTATAATACCAGCAATAATACCATTATCAACAGCACTTGGAATTGATACAAGAATTCTAGTAATTATAGCAGGCATAAGTGTATCTCTTGATTTCCTAGTTCCTATTGGAACTCCTCCGAATGCAGTGGCATATTCTACAGGCTATATTCACATAAAGGACATGATAAAAATAGGAATTATACTTGCTTTATTAGGAGCTTTCATTCTCAGCTTTTTTGCTATCCTTTACTGGTGATTTTTACGTCTAAAACCAGGAACTCTAATTCTTGGTTTAAATGTTCTTTTCTTAGTTTTTTCATCTTTCTTAGTTTCTTCCACAGGTTTCTCATTTCTTTTCTTTCTTCTTAGTCTTTTAAGTCTTCCAAGCTTGCCTTGTATTTCTGATAATTCTCTTACCAAACGACCACGCATTGTATCAATAAACGAATGAGTGCCGTTCTCATAAATTGTATTTCCAACAACAATAGTTGCCCACTGGGACATTTCTTCTGCTTTTTCTTTTGTGTTTATTCCACCACCGTATAAAAGGTGTGCTTTTGTCAATGCTTCTTTTACAGCTTTAACAACAGAAGGGTTTCCATAAGTTCCAGAATACTCTATATAGATTATAGGGAAGTTAAAATATTTCTCAGCGCAAACAGCTGTTGCAACAGTTCCTTCTAGAGTCATTTGTTGAGCTTTTGAAACTCTTGCTGCAGCACATTTCGGATTGAGAATTATGTAAGCTTCAGGAACAACTATGTCCCAATTTATCTTATCTTTATGCAATTTTATCCACATTTTGTGTAGACCATTTATGTAGTGAGAATAGTATGTGTTAAAAACAGATGGAACAAACAACCAGTCAATATTTTTATAAACTAAGCCATATGGTGTAGCAGGTTCAAGAACTTTGGGTACATCATATTCTTTTAACATCTCAAGAAGATTTTCAACATTATCTTTAGTAATATTTTGTGTTCCTGATATCATTATTGCATCAGTTCCACTTTCTATAATATCTTCTATAATTTCATGGGTTATTTTTCTATCAGGATCAAGTTTTGTAATATGCTTCCACTTTCTCCATTCTTCCATAAATACTCACAAATTTTATTATTAATGATATATTTAAATTCCTTTCTATTTTATTACCCCACTTTCCTTTGCTGCTATTTCTGCTTTCTTCTCATCTATATCCTTATAATTTAAAATTGTGTATCTATCTTTTCTTATATTTTTTGCTTCAGAAAGAGCTTTTATTAGTATTTTTCGAGGTATTTTTAATTCTTCGTTGTTTGTCGGTGCTCCAATGACTTTCAGTGCTTCAACAATTCTTGGCCAATCCATATTATGAAGATAAGAGCATATAATTGACCCAACAGCACATTCTTCTCCATGAAGACTTGTTTTTTGTGGATATAATTCTTTTAAAGCATGAGAAAACATGTGTTCAGAACCTGATGCAGGTCTGCTTGAACCTGCTATAGCCATTGCAATACCAGAAAAAACTAGAGCCTCAATAAGATTTTCTAAACCTTTTTTTTCAAGATTTTTTATAGAACTTGCAGACCTTATTACTAAATCTGCTGCAGTCCTGTTTATGGTAGCTGCATATTCTGAAATGTATTCTCCAGTTTCTTGATGCGATAGTTCCCAATCTTCTACTGCTGTTAATTTTGAAACCATGTCTCCAAATCCTGAGGCTGTTAAACGATAAGGAGATTTAATTATAATATCTGAATCAACTAATATTCCAGTTGGCATAACAGCTGGAGCACTGTAAATTTCCAGAACAGCACGATTGCTTGCTATTCCATCATGTGATATCGCTGTTGGAACAGAAATAAAAGGTATGTTACTCTTTTTTGCAGCCATTTTTGCAGCATCAATTATTCTACCGCCTCCAAAACCAATAGTAAAATTAGATCTTATGTTCGTGATGTGCTTCATTTCAATCTTTTTAGGTAGAAGTCTAACATTAACACTATAATCATGACTTTTTAAGATTTCTAAAGTCTCTTTACCAACATTTTTTAAGATATTATCTTCAGTAAAGATTGCAACAGAACCTTTTAAATCTAGTTCTTTACAAAGACTCCCTATTTTTTCTATAGCTTTAGACCCGATTATAATTTTTCTGGGTAAGTCAACTTCCAGAAGTTTCATTTTCTATATATGTTTAATTAAAAATAAAAACATATAAGAAACTATTGAACATATATATTCTATGTCGTTTGTTTTGGAACCAAAAAATCTGGGAAAAAAAGACGTTAAACTAGTAGGTGGAAAAGGAGCTAATTTGGCAGAACTAATAAATGCTGAATTTCCTGTGCCCGAAGCTTTTTTTATAACAACAGAAGCTTATGAAGAATTCTTAAAATCTAATGATTTAAAAGGAGAAATACTTGAAATAATTAAAGAAATCGATTATTCTGATGTTAAATCTTTAAATAGTGCTTCAGAAAAAATCAAAGAACTAATAATGAAAGCTGAAGTTCCTGAAAAAATGAAAGACCAAATAATAGATGCTTACAAAAAACTCTATGGTGGGCCTCCAATAGATTTAGATTTTGTAAAACCTATTGATGTGCCATTTGTTGCTATTAGAAGTTCTGGAGCAATGGAAGACATAGAGGGAGCATCTTCTGCAGGCCAATACGAAACCTTTCTAAATATTAAAGGTGAGAAAAAGTTAATCGAAGCTATAAAAAAATGCTGGGCTTCTCTTTATACTTCAAGAGTCATTTATTATAGACATAAACACAACCAAACTCAGGATACTTCTATTGGTGTTATTGTTCAAAGAATGGTAAATTCTGAAAAAGCAGGGGTTGCTTTTACTGTTGATCCAACAAATCCTGTTAAAGGCTCTAAAAAAATTGTTATAGAAGCATGCTGGGGATTGGGAGAATCACTTGTTCAAGGAAAGGTTGAACCGGACAGGTACATAGTTGACAAAGATACAGGAGAAATTGTAGAAAAACATATTGGTAAAAAGACAATGGAAACTGTAAGAGACATTTATGGAGTAACTGTTGAGAAAACAATAACTAGGGACAGAGTGAGTGCACAAGTTCTTTCTGATTATGAGATTGTTGCTTTAGCTGCTTATTGCAAGAAAATAGAACAGCATTATAATTTTCCAGAAGATATTGAATGGGCAATGGAGAGAGGGAAGATCTATGTTGTTCAAACAAGGGCTGTGACCATTTTAGAAGAAAAAGAAACAAAAGAAGTAAAAGGCACTCCTATTTTAAAAGGTTACGGAGCATCACCAGGGATCGCAAGCGGTGTTGTAAAAGTTATTCTTGATGCTAAAGAAATATGGAAAATTGAAAAGGGAGATGTTCTTGTAACAAAGATGACAAACCCTGATTTTGTTGTTGCAATGGAAAAATCTGCTGCAATTATTACAGATGAAGGAGGGATTACTTCACATGCGGCAATAGTTTCAAGAGAACTGGGAGTTCCATGTGTGATTGCAACAAAAACAGCGACACAAACCTTAAAAGATGGGATGAAGATCACAATTGATGCAACTCATGGAAAAATCTATTCTGGAGAAATTGAGATAGAAGAAGAAAAAGCAAAAAAAGTTGAAATAAAAACAAGAACTCAAGTTAAGGCTAACCTAGCTTTTCCTGGAACTGCTGAAAAAGCAAAATATGCTGATGGTGTTGGTTTGTTAAGATTAGAACACATGTTAACAAAAGCTGGTATGCACCCTATAGAATATGTAAGAAGTAAAAGACAAGTAGAGTTAATAGAAATAATTGTTGATGGTGTTGGTAAAGTTGCTCAAGCTTTTTATCCAAAAGAGGTTTGGGTCAGATCTTTGGATGCAAGAACAGATGAGTTTAGAAATATGAAAGGTGGAGAAAAAGAGCCTGAAGAAGACAATCCAATGCTTGGTTGGCATGGAATAAGAAGAAGCATAGATGAGCCTGAAATTTTAAAATGTGAACTAGAAGCATTAAAACAATTGCATGAAAAGGGTTTGAATAATGTTGTTTGGGAATTACCCTTTATTATAGATGTTTCTGAATTAAGAAAAGCAAAAGAAATCGCCAAAAACATGGGTGCTCCCACTAATTTTGGTATAATGGTTGAAACCCCTGCAGCTGCTTTAACAATAGAAGAGTTTTGCAAAGAAGGAATTGCTTTTGCTTCTTTTGGAAGCAATGATTTAACACAAACAACCTTAGGAATCGATAGGAATAATGAGAATTTGATAAAAATTTTTGATGAAATGCACCTTTCAATGCAGTTCTTGTTTAAGCACGTTATTGATATTTGTAAAAAATACAATGTTGAGTCTTCTATATGTGGAGAGTTGCCTAGCAATAGAAAAGATGCTGTTGAATTCTTGGTAAAAACAGGAATAGATTCTCTTTCTGTTAATATTGATGCCATAGACAAGGTTAGAGAATGGGTTGCTGAAATAGAGAAAAGATAAAACCAGAACTTAAGATTGTTAGATATCGCATAACCATGGACCAAACTCTTTAAAAAAGAAAAAAATAAGAAATAATGAAAATACGAAGATAAGTAACCTCAAAACTTTACAAAAATCTGAAGGACGTGCCCAAGTAAACTTACGACCCACCTCTTTAATACCTCTACGTTTACATTCCTTCTCAAATGTTTTTAATACAAATCTGTTTAAGAAATAATCAATAATTAGTGTTGGTATTAATGAAATAATAATCACTGAAATAGGATTACTGCAAATAATCATACTAAAGATATAGAAAAATCGAGATTTAAAATCCTCTCCAAAAACTTAAAATAATTTTAATATAGAAATAATATATTCTAATATATGACAAAATACGAAAAACCACGATTAACCCACTTTTTTATTATATTATGCATAATTGTTTTTGCTGTACAACTTTACTTTGAATATCAATATGGAGAAGATTTTTTTAATTCTATTTTTTATGAATATGGTTTTTCTTTTCAAAATATTTTAACAGGAAAGTTTTGGGTTCTTTTAACTTCTATTTTTATTCATGCTACTCCAGAACATCTAATTTTTAATATAATAGCACTTTATTTTTTTGGTAAAGTTGTTGAACAAGAGCTTGGAAGAAAGAAATTTCTGTTAGCATTTTTTGCATCATCTTTTATTGCAGACTTATTTATTCTTGTTTCAGGTTTAATAGGCTTATCTTCTATGGCATCTCCAACAGTTGGGGCCTCTGCAGCAATTTTTGGTCTAATGGGAATTTCCATGGTAACAAAACCTTTAGAACTCATATTTTTTCCTTATCTGATACCAATACCTCTTGTGTTAGTTGCGTTAATTTACACTTTATATAACGTAGCAAGTTTTTTACTAGTTTTAGCAGGCCAGACCACAAGTAACATTTCTTATGCTTCTCATATAGGAGGCCTGATTTCAGGTTTGCTATTAGGTTTTAGAGAAGAAAAAAGTAAAAGGGGTTTTATTATAATACTTTTTATTTTGTTTTTACTTCTAACAACTCCATTTATAGTGCTGATAGTCAATATTCTAGAAAATTTTAATTACATAAATATACTAAAAAGTTTGTTCACTTGACTATTCTTTTCATTTCTATTATTTTTTTGGCAACACCCAAAATTATAAAAATTAAACCAAAAAACACGCAAATATAAGATATCACGAAAACAAGTCTTATTTCTGTACAATTAACTATCATGTCGTTTCCAATGTTAACAGTAGAAAATGGAAGATTACATTCTTGTAAAAATGAGTTAAAATCACCTAAAACAATATAAAATATTGATGGAACAAGAATACCCAATATACCAGAAGCTATAAATGAACCACCACCAATACTTTTCTTAGGTTTAATTTCCTCCTCCTTTGACATTCTATGTTTGTATTTTCTTTTCTTAGGTTTAATTTCCTCCTCCTTTGACATTCTATGTTTGTATTTTCTTTTCTTAATTTTCTTTGGTTTTTCAACTTTTGCAATATTTCTTTTAGGAACTTTTACTTTAGTTTCCTCAACATTAATTTCAGGTTTCATTTCCATCATTACACCAATTTCTTTTCCAAGCTCAAATTCTTTTTCAACTTTTATCACAGGTTTAACTTTCTTTTTCCTTAAAGTTTTGGATTTCTTTTTTTCAATTACTTCAACTTTCTTTTTCTTAGTTTTTCCTTTCCCTTTCATTTTAATTCAACTGAACTATTTTTTCGTTTCAATTATTTTTTTGCCGAGGCCAAAAATTACGAGAATCAAACCAAAAAATAAACAGAAATATGACAGCACATATATAAATCTTAATTCCATACAAGTAACTATAAAACCACCGATATCAACACTAGAAAATGGAATAACACAATGTTTTAGAAATGAAGTAAAATCGCCAAATATAATATAAAGTATTGCTGGTACAAGCATGACAACTATGCCTGCAGTTATAAATGAGCCTCCACCAATTCCTTTCACCTCTTTAGGTTTTTCTTTCTTTTTCATGTTTAAAATATGTAAGAACCTGCTTTTAAAAGTTTTATAAGATTTTACTTCTAAGGATTAATATGAAAATTTTACAAATTCCTGACGGATTAAAGAGAAAAGTTTTAAAAATAGCAGATGGGTTAGGAGATGTTTTAATAGATTGTGAAAGCTGTTTTGGAGCTTGTGATTTAGCTATTCAAGAAGCCAAACTTCTTGGTTGTGATAAAATAGTTCATTACGGGCATTCGAAAATTATTGATACTAGTATTCCTGTTGAATATATTGAGTTAAGAGAAGATTGTGATCCAATACCAGTTTTAGAAAAAGATTTAGTTAAGTTAAAAGAAGAAAAAATTGGTTTAATATCAACTTTACAATTTTTGGATTCTTTAGAAAAAGCTAAAAAATTCTTGGAAGAAAATGGAAAAACTGTTAAAATAGGTAAAGGAAAGTCTTATCCAGGTCAAATTCTAGGTTGTGACGTTTCATCAGCGAATATGATTGAAAAAGAAATTGAAGCTTTTTTATACATAGGTTCTGGAAAGTTCCATCCATTAGGAATTGCTTTACAAACAGAAAAACCTGTTTATATTTTAGATGTGGAAAAAAGTGAAATAACTGATTTAAAAGAACTTAAAGAAAAATTCTTAAAACAAAAATATGCAGCTATAGCATTAGCAAAAGATGCTAGGAGATTTGGAATACTGGTTTCTGTAAAACCAGGACAATTAAACCTAGAATTAGCTAAAAAAATTAAAAACAAGTTAGAAGAAAAAGGAAAGAAAGCTTATATACTAGTTTTTAATGAAATAAAGCCCGAAAAATTAGAAGGTTTAGAACTAGATTGTTACATTAATACTGCTTGTCCAAGAATAGCAATAGAAAATAGAACTGAATTTAAGAAACCAATTTTAAATCTTGATGAAATAGAAAGCTTTATATAAATATGAGAAAAATAGTGATAGTATGAATATTAAAGTTCTTGAAAACAAGAAAGAAAAATTATTATTAGAATTTGAAGATGAGACAGAAACTGTAACAAATTTGGTAGCGACCCAAGTTTGGCAGGAAGGAGGAGAAGCAGCTGCTATTAGAGAGCATCCTTTTATTGAAAATCCAGAACTAGTTATTATGGGAAGAAACCCAAAAAGACTTTTAACAAAAGCTTCTTCTGCTTTAGAAGCACAATGTGATGAATTTAAAGAAAAATTCAGAAGAACTTTAGAAAAGTAAATGATTCTATGCAAAGATTCAGAACAAT
>JABAOH010007167.1_pt2 | contig 64497 bp, 55 predicted proteins | sample 7062181 | NCBI WGS metagenome assembly JABAOH01 (sample SAMN14538630, study PRJNA623070) | marine sediment metagenome | biome: marine biome [ENVO:00000428]; feature: marine pelagic biome [ENVO:01000023]; material: deep marine sediment [ENVO:00002113]; isolation source: pool of 5 deep marine... | reverse complement strand
CGGTGATAATCAATCTGCTAGGGAAATACGTCATTAAGAGGGTAACGGTAGAGGTATAGATGGAGGAAGAAAGGATCAAGTTGAGAAAGGTAAAGGATAGGGGCTTTACAACAATGGTGGTAGCCTTCTCCTTTCTGTCCATGGTCCCCCTCGTTCTTATCCTCTTTTACATAGTCAGCAATGGAATCTCATCTCTGAGCTGGGAGTTTCTGATAGAGCTGCCAAAGCCCGTTAGCGAGAAGGGGGGAGGCGTCGCGAATGCCATCGTGGGCTCTTTCCTTTTGATTATTATCGCGAGCCTGCCCGCCGTTCCCCTGGGGGTGAGCGCAGGGATATACCTCTCCGAAAGTAAGCATGGTAAGCTCTCCTCTTTCGTGAGGCTCGCCGTAGAAGTCCTTCACGGTACGCCTTCAATCGTCGTGGGAATCATTGCGTATCTCTGGTTGGTGATGACCATTGGCCGATTCTCGGCGCTGTCGGGTGGGGTTGCTTTAGGTATCATGATGCTCCCCGTTATCGTGAGGGCAACGGAGGAAACACTGAAGCTCATCCCTGATTCCCTGAAAGAGGCATCCTTCGCATTGGGGGTTCCGTACCACAGAACTATCCTGAAGGTTATCTTGCCAGCGGGATTGAGCGGTATTATGACTGGTATTACGATTAGTGTGGCGAGAATTGCCGGAGAAACCGCTCCCTTGCTTTTCACCGCCTTTGGAAATCCTTTTATGAACTGGAATATCATTAAGCCGGTAAACGCACTGCCGTTATTGATTTACAACTATGCCACAAGCCCCTACCCTGATTGGCACGCAATTGCCTGGGGAGCCTCCCTGGTTCTTGTAGGCCTGGTCTTAACCTTGAACGTAGTGGCGAGGATAATCGCGAGCAGATGGAAGGTGCAATTCTGAGGACAGAGGGGGTCTCTGCCTACTTCGGGGATAACCGCGTGGTAAACAATGTAACCGTATCTATCCCCGAGAAGATGGTGACAACCATTATGGGGCCGTCTGGATGTGGAAAGACAACGCTTATCAGATGTTTCAACCGCATTCACGAACTGATACCAGGCGCGAGGGTCCTGGGAAAGGTCTTTTTGAGAGGAGAGGATGTATACGCCATTCACCCTATGATCATCAGGAGGCGAATAGGGATGGTCTTTCAGAGGCCCAATCCCTTCCCAACGATGAGCATACATGACAATGTAATCGCGGGATACAAGCTTAACAACTTCAAGCTTGGCCGCGAGGAAAGTAGCAGGCTCGTGGAAGAATCTCTGAAGAAAGCTGCTCTGTGGAATGAGGTCAAGGACCACTTAAGCAGGAAGGGTACATTCCTTTCAGGGGGACAGCAGCAAAGACTGTGCATCGCCCGTGCTCTTGCGATGAACCCTGATATTCTCCTCCTCGATGAGCCTACCTCCGCCCTCGACCCTAAGGCAACAGCCCGTGTCGAGCAACTCATGGTAGAGCTCAAGAAAACAGTCACCCTCGTCTTGGTTACCCATAATATCGGTCAGGCGGGAAGGGTTTCCGACTTTACCGCCTTTCTGTACTTGGGAGAGCTGGTAGAGTTCGGCCCGACAGCGCAGTTACATACTGCGCCAAAGGATAAAAGGACGGAGGAGTTCTTGACGGGGAAATTTGGATAGGGGGAAGTCGATGNNACTGATGCAGAGTGGCTCGTTGGTGGAGGGTATGGTAGAAAAGAGCATAAGAGGACTCGTGCAGGGAGAAAAGGCAGTGCTCTTGGAGGTGATTGAGAAGGATGAGCCAAAGGAGAATGAGTTAGAGGTTGAGATAGAGGAGGTCTGTACTTCCCTAACTGCTCGCTATCAACCCCAGGCAAAGGATCTGAGGACTATCATGATGGTTTCAAAAATAAACAACGACCTTGAGCGAATGGGTGATGAGGCGGTAAACATAGCAGAAGCTGGCCTGTTCTTAATCGAGAGACCAGAGGTCAAGCCGTTGATTGATATCCCGAGGATGGCAGAAGAGGCTGAAGGGATGATGAGGGACAGCCTTAATTCGTTTATGAACGAGGATACCCGCCTCGCCAAGAGCGTTTGTGAACGTGACGACATCGTCGATGGGCTCAGGGACCAGATCCTAAGGGAGCTCATCACCTTCATGGCTTCAGATCCCACTACAATTGAACGGTCGATCCACCTGATCAGGATATCCCGGAGCTTGGAACGCATTGCCGATCTTTCAACGAATATCAGCGAGGATATCGTATACATGGTGGATGCCAGGACAATAAAACACCGCAGATTTGAGGAGATGAATTCTGCGTTGTGAAAACACCGCGCTCAATGGCACGATACATAGTATCTGTCTAAAATAATACTGACAGGTCCAAAACTGTACCGTAGAATAACTTAATGAAACCGTTGATATTATTAGACTAAGCGCTCTTCACTAAGTCTAGATTTAGACAGTCCTTCGGCTTAAATAGTGAGGCTGGTGGTGCCAAATCGGTTGGAATGATTTCAAGCTACCTTAGGTCAAAGCCTTGAGTGACTTCCCTATTGGGATTCCTCGGCTCTGACCTTCCTCTACTGAAGTGAAGGTTGCCACTGTCTGGCACCGGGATTGCTTTATGCAACCATAAGGACCTGCCCCGGTGGAACTAGCAAGAAATCCCTCTCAAATCTCACGGAGCTGATCAGAAGTATCCGGTATGCTACGGTGAGACCGTGCCGGGCGAAAGTCCTGTATGGATGATTCCAGAGATCCCTCATTCAAAAGATGAGAATCACATAAAGCGGAAGGATATTCATGGAGGAGGCTTTGGTTGTTACCCTGGATAACGAGACAGTAAGGTTCACGCCAGATGGCAGGGTTTCAGTTATTGACGCCATTCGGGCAGTGAGCAACTCAAATCGTCCGTGGGAGATATGGGAGAGATTGAAAACACAACAGCCCGAAATCCTCATACATTGTGAGGATTACTCTTTCTTGACAGGAGTTTCCGCTCCCGTGGTAGACAGTGAAGGGCTGGAAAAGATCCTGGTAGTATTGCAAGACTATTTGTTGGATCTAAATCTACCATAATTATGAAACAAGAGGAATCATGCCAGGGATTTCGGCTATAAATGAGCAGCCTTCGGTGCTCGAGCTGTTTGGTAATGACCTGAGGGGTAGAGTGCCCCCCACATACCTATGTTTTTGTTGCCCTCATTCAGTTAAGAATCGCTGAGGAGATCGTAACAGCTGCCTTTGGGATCGCTTTCGGCGCTGCCGCCTTGGCCATTGCCCTTGGACTGGGTGGAAGGGAGGTGGCTGCCGAATACCTCAAACGATTGCCAGAGGAGAAGAAGAGCCCCGCCAGGAAAACAGTTTAGGTGACAGCTTATGCGAACGAGGAGGTAAACCCCGACATGTGCCCGGCATGGCAGAGGAGAAAGAGGAAGACGTCCGTGAGCGAGAGGATTGATAATGAAAGCTAAAACCATTGTCGTGTTAGTTTTGGCCGCCCTATTCGTCATAATACTTATTGAAAATACACAGGTTGTATCCTTACGAGTGTTTTTCTGGAAAATAAGTATGTCTCAGATCATACTGACACCTTTAACAATGCTGATTGGCTTTGTTATCGGGTTGCTTGTTGCTAAGGTGATCGGTGATCGCCATAAGAGGGAAAAAAATGAACAGGGGGGTATTTACCGTCGAGCATCTTTATGAAGGTACATTTCTCATAAAGAAAGCGTGACCGGAGCAAGATCTTATGAATGGTTTTCAGAGCAAAGAGGATTGAATGGAATCACCTGGCGAAATGCACCTTAAACAAACCGCCGTGGCTGCCTGCCCATAATTCAGTCTACGAGGCTACAGACTATGAGGGGAAAAACCTTAAGACGAAACTGCGCAATAAGGGTAGTGTAAACAGCTTATCCGTGTAAGGAAAGGAGTGAGGACCTATGTCACAAGCGAGGACAAAAGAGAAAACCAAGAGGCAAAGGGTGATGTTAGCCCTGGAGGCACCCGATGCAAAAGAGGTTGTCTTGGCCGGGGATTTTAACAAGTGGAACGCTGGAAGCCACCCCATGAAGAAGGACAAGGGAGGCCTGTGGAAGCGCTCGGTAATGCTTCCCCCGGGAAGGTACGAGTACAAGTTTCTGGTTGATGGGCGATGGCGAAATGATCCCAAGAACGATGAGACCTGTCCCAATCGTTTTGGGACTCGCAATAGCGTGCTTACTATATCCTGATATCGAGCGGATTCTGAATAAAAAGCTCGAAGCGGGTGGAGGCTACTAATGGATTGGGAATAAATCCGCTAGTAATCCCTAACGGTCTACCCAGGGCAATTTTGGAAGAGGCGGATTCAAGACAGGTAGCAAGGCTCAAAAACCTCCAATCAAAGCTTGAATACCAGGCGGAATTTCAGGGAATTATTCCGTAATACTCATTTTCGTGCACTTTAATAGCCTTAGGACAGACCACTCTTCCGGAATGATAAATCCTAAGGGAGTTTTATCATGAAGGTGAAAAGAAGGTGCCTTTGGGTTGTGATTACACTCTGGATTTTTATGGGGCTGCTGGTCGATGGACATGCGCCCTGTCGGGCAGTTGCTCAACCTCAAACTCCGCCCGCTGGGGCCCGAGTGGAAAGGATTGCAGTAATGCCATTCCTTAAGGGCAGGCCTGGACCTGATGGAGGAGAGATTTTGAACTGCCCTATATGCGAGCTTTACTTCAGTAAAGAACATATATCAAGTGATGCTGATCAGATCTTGACCGGTTATGTCCAGGATGTGCTTGAGAATCGATACGGGGCAAGGGTTGTCCCCCTCGAAGAGACGATGGAGGTCTATGAGCGGATTCCCAAAGATGAGGCCGAGGATACGCCTCGCACCCTGGCAAGAAGCTTGGGCGATGCCTTAGGCACGAACCTCATAGTCATGGGCACTGTTTTGAGGTTCAGAGACCGGGTGCCTGGCGCTGCAGAAGGAGACAGCGGGGCATCAGTGGCCTTTAACGTCTATCTGATTGATGGAGCCAGTGGAAGGATGCTATGGAAGGCAAATTTTGACGAAACACAACGCCCTCTCTCCGAGGACATCTCAGGCGCCAAGGCATTCTTCAAACGAGGGGCCAAGTGGCTTTCTGCTAAAGAGCTGGCTCGCTATGGGGTCAAGGAGATCTTCAAGAAATTTCCCCTTTAAGCAAGCTGCCTCGCCTGATTCAACGACCATGGTGAGCATCCCTCTTCGATGGTTCTTTGAGTTTAGAGAAGGAAATTGGCGCGCCAAGAAACTGCTGCTAGCTCGTACAATCAGGAGGAAGATCATATGAAGGCAAAGCCGATGATTCCCTTGATGGTAGGCTTGTCACACACAAAAACCAGGGCCAATCAAGTGCACCGAGTGCCACAAAAAATAGAGGAAAGCCATGTTTGAAGCGAACTTACTCCTTATGCTCATTATACTGGGGGCTCTGCTGGCCTTCTCGGCCTTTTTTTCTGGCTCCGAAACCGCTCTTATGGCTCTTAGCAGACTGAGGTTAAGACACCTGTCTGAAACCAAGCCTCTCAGGGCTAAGCTTGTGGAGCGCATATTGAAAAGACCTGAGCGGCTTATCGGAACCATCTTACTTGGTAATAATCTTGTGAATGTGGCCATGTCGGCCTTGGCCACCGCACTGGCCATAACATTTTGGGGTGAACGGGGAGTAGCGTACGTCACGGTCTTATTAACTATAGTTATCCTGATTTTTGCGGAGATTACGCCAAAGGTCTATGCCAAATATTTCAATGAGAGGGTATCCTTTCTTACAGCGCCGATCCTCCATTTCATCATGCTGCTTTTTAATCCTGTAGTAGCTGCACTAACCCACGCAAGCAGCAAGATTCTTTATCTGGTGGGGGTTGATGTTTCAAAGATCAAAAGACCTTTGATGACCGAAGAGGAGATCAAGACCTGCATCAAGATGGGCTGGGATGAGGGAGCTATTACCGCTGAGGAGCGGAAGGTGCTCTCTAGGGTGTTCACTATGAACGATAAAACCGTAGGCCAAGTAATGGTACCCAGAGACAGAGTGACCACTCTCGATATTGATGCATCGTTAGAGGATATTCTAAGGACCATCTTGAAAACAGGTTATTCGCGCTTCCCGGTTAGCAAAGGAGATAATTTACACATAGTTGGCTTTGTGCACGCAAAAGATGTATTCCGGCTGATGGAAAAGACCAAGGCCGATTCACTAAAGACAATTATCAGACCACCATACTTTATCTCCGGTAACAACAAAATCGATGCGCAGCTGCGTAGTTTCCAGAAAAAGAAGCTCCATCAAGCGGTGGTTCTCGACAACCAAGGGGGGGTTATCGGTCTGGTTACTTTGGAGGATATCTTAGAGGAATTGGTGGGGAGCATACAGGATGAACATGACTTTGACCTTGATCTCTCTGATTGAGTACTGCTAGGCTTAAGTCTTCAGCATAAGTGGAGGAGGTGGGAACATGCGAACTTCATGGCGTATCTTTAGGCTCTTTGGTATCGACATCAGAATCGACTCGAGCTGGATCTTTATCTTCGCCCTGATCACGTGGGCTTTGGCTGGATATTACTTCCCCAGCCACTATCCTGCATGGCCCCGCTGGCGGTACTGGGAAGTAGGACTGGCAGCCAGCTTGCTGTTGTTTGTGTCAGTTCTGGCCCATGAACTGGCCCACTCCCTGGTAGCACGCAGCAAGGGCGAAGAGGTGCGCAGCATTACCCTCTTTCTCTTCGGAGGTGTGGCCGAGATCGTGAAGGAACCCGAGACACCGGCCAGGGAATTTTCCATCGCCCTAGTGGGACCCATCTCCAGCCTGATTATTGCCGGTATCTTCTCTGCCCTCTGGCTTGGGGTAAGGGGGATTAACGAGCCCATCGCAGCCCTGGCCAGATATTTATCGATAATCAACCTCTTCCTCGCCGCCTTTAATATGGTTCCCGGTTTCCCCTTGGACGGGGGCAGGGTGCTGCGGGCTATCGTCTGGAAGGTAACCGGGAACCTCAAACGGGCCACCCGCATAGCCTCTACTACAGGTCAGGTCCTTGCCTTTCTCCTCATCGTCTTAGGTGTCTGGCAGATCCTGACGGGATTTTTCTTTAATGGCCTCTGGATTGCCCTCATCGGCTGGTTTATTCACAGTGCGGCCACTCGTGGGTACCGAGAGGTTCTCGTGAAGGAGATGCTCAGAGATGTCCGGGTAAGAGACCTGATGGACACCACATTTGAGAAGGTGGAAGGATCCATCTCGGTGCAAGACCTAGTTGAGGATTACATCCTCAAGAAAAGGGAGAGGTCTTTTCTGGTGACCGAGGCAGGCAAGCTAGCTGGGATCGTATGCCTTGAGGACGTCAAGGCCATCCCCTCCGAAAAGAGGGGGGGCACCCTGGTAAGGGAGATTATGACCCCCCGAGATAAACTGGAGGCTATCTCTCCTGAAGAGGATGGAAGCCAGGTCCTTACCAGGCTGGCAAGCGGCAAGATCAATCAGGTTCCCGTCATCGAGAGAGGGCAGATCGAGGGAGTGGTTTGCCGTGCCAATATCCTGGAGTTTCTGCACCTCCGATCTGAACTGGGCGTATAGAGGCTAACCCTGGAAATAAGGACAGATATATATTCCCCCTGCTAGGTCGGGGAGAGCGGAAGACCTTTCTCCTGGCTATACAGGTAAACCTGAGATTTGCAGAGAGCCTAGCGGTAGCTGTATCGACAGCCAGACCGTTTAAAAAGGCCCTCCGTGGCTAATGAAAAGAAAGGGAGGATAAGCTATGTGGCATGTTGAGCTGACAGGGGTAATAGCCCCTATCATTTCCATCGTATTCGGCATCTTAATTCTCATATTCCCAAGGATTTTAAATTATCTGGTCGCCTCATATTTTATAATAGCAGGCGTGGTAGGCCTCCTTCTCTTCATGACATAAGGCGCCACAATTAGATTCAGGAAATAGATTCCAATACCCCCTGCCATAAATGCGAGAATTGCCTGCGAGGCCATAAATCACAATGTATCCACTGGCTTTCAGCTGAGCCCCACACCTGATCTTGGGAGAGGTTGGGAATACCTTGACACGCCAGCTGCCCTACCCTATACTGCCTCTCGCTAAGGTATTCCTACCATCCTGATGCACTTAAGTCTCCTCTCTGCATAACCTAAAAAAGCAAAAGGGGGCAGTCATCTCTGAATTCTCACAGAAGAGCAGCCGGATAAGCACGTTCCACGTAATCCGGCAAGACCAGAGGAAGTTGAGATCGCAACTCAGGCTTCATTCCAGGTGGAAAAAGACAGTCTTAGTTATCCCGTGTCTTGCCAGCGAGTATACCGACGCCTCGAACCTCCCCGTATTTAGGAACATCCTGAGGCAATTAAGAAATGTTCCCTACCTTTCCACCATTATCTTCGGCCTCGATAGGGCTACCGAGGAAGATGCGTTTCGCCTCAGGGAGCTTCTTACGGCAGCTCGAATCAGGAATTACCTTATCCAGTGGAACGATGGTCCCGGTTTCAGCGAGGTCTATGCACGGCTCAACGAGGCGGGATTCAAAATCAGCGAGCCGGGTAAGGGCAAGAATATGTTCCTCAGCTTCGGAATTGCCATTGCCCTTGGTGCTGAGTCCATCGGACTGATCGACGCTGATATACGTACCTTTAAACGGGCCCAGCTCGACCGGCTCTTTTATCCAGTAGTGGTTCTCAATTACGACTTTTCGAAGGCGTACTATGCCCGGATCTCTGAGAAGGGAGAGATTTACGGTCGGGTAAAGCGGCTCCTCCTTGACCCACTCTTGCTTTCCCTCAAACGGAAATTCACTGAGAGCAACGAGGAAAAGATGTTGCGCCTCATAGACTTTCTCTTGGGCTTTAACTATCAACTCTCCGGTGAAGTCGCCTTTCACGTGGACCTCCTGAAAAGAATGCGCTTCGCCACCAACTGGGGCGTTGAGATCTTTACTTTGATTGAGGTCTACCGCAAAGCCTCTTCTCCTGCACAGGTCATGTTCACGGAAGAACGCTTCGACCACAAACACCAAGAGGCGTCGCCGGAAAACCAGGCCAAGGGCCTCAATCGAATGGCGATCGATATTGTAACCACCCTGATGAATGCACTGATCATTGAAGAAGGTCTGGAAATCCCCGATACCTTCTTCCGAGACCTGGCCATCACCTATCAAGCCGTCGCTGAAGAGCAGATCAAGAAATACTCTGACGATGCGGCTTTCAGCAATCTAAAATACGACCGGGACGCCGAGGAGTCCCTCGTCAAAAACGTCTTGCACAATTCCATCCTTCAGGCAGGAGAGGTCCTCACCGCGCCTTATAGGATGACGGAGAAATTTCTGAGATTCGTCAATTCCCATCCCGAATTTAAGCCCTTTCTTGAAGATGGCCTTGCTGAAGCAATCCTCGAGGTAGAGCGCAACACACAGGGGACCGTCTTCGAAATGCCCCAAACCGTAGCATGGGAGCGGGTATCGAATAAGTTGCCTCGAGTCTTCTATGATCTCATCGAGGTGGTCGAGGAGGAAAAAAGACGTTTTTCTTAAACCCCTAGAATCCCGTTCCGGTGATTTGATCAAAGAGGGGTTCGGTATGACATCGGATATAATACTTGCCTTGTTGGTTCTCGGAGCGACAAAGCCTCACAAAGGACAAGAAACAAACCATGATAGGATCCAGATGCAGGGGGAACCCCACGGTTGCCTCCTTTAAGAGCCCGGCAAAGAGGCAGTTTAGAGTCCTCACATATCCTCACATAAAAGAGATAAATCACCTCCTACGAAAAGCAACCCCTTGACCATGCCTGAGGTAAGCACGATACTGGCTCTCGCAGTGGTTTTAGGTGCATTGGTCCTGTTTGTCAGCGGAAGGCTACAGGTTGACGTGGTTGCACTGTGCGTGCTCGCTTCCCTGATCGTGCTTGGCCTAATAAATCCCAATCAAGCACTGTACGGCTTCGCAAGTCCAGCAACAGCAACGGTGGCAGCGATGTTCGTCTTGAGTGCTGGCCTGGTACGTACAGGGCTGGTTCAATGGCTATCGCGTCGCTTGAACAAGCTTGCTGGAAAGGGCGAGTGGCGCTTAATTGTGGTCTTATGCATCGCCATAGCAGCCTTGTCGGCCTTTATTGTCAATACGGCAACGGTAGCCATCTTCATCCCCGTTGCAACGGTATTGGCGGCGACACGAGGGGTTTCTGCATCCCGCGTGTTGATGCCGCTGTCGTTCGCAAGTCAGTTTGGCGGTGTGTGCACACTCATCGGTACTTCTACTAACATTTTGGTCAACTCAATAGCTATATCGCAAGGTATGGAGGCCTTTGGCCTTTTCGAGTTTGCACCTTTGGGGTTGGCGATGTGCACAGTTGGTATCATCTACCTCATTCTTATCGGCAGGAGCCTGCTGCCCAAGCGGAGGGCAGCAGCCGAACAGGTTGATAAATATCGGCTTGCTGACTACGTGGCCGAATTAAAAGTTGCAGAAAAATCCTCGCTCATCGGAAAGACATGGGATAAAAGAAAGGCCTCTCGTGGTACAAGAGTCGAGCTTATCAAGATAGTACGCAATGACAAAGCAGTGTCGCGACCTTCGAGAACCAAAATCAGGGAAGGAGACGTCCTGTTAATTCACGGCAATGTAGATACACTGATGAGGATGAAGGACACGTTAGGGTTGGGTATCCAGGCCCGTGTTACCATGGAGGATCAACACCTGAGTTCTGAGGAGGTGAAGCTGATCGAGGTTCTAATTCCACCCCGGTCAACTCTGGTAAGACGTACACTACAAGGCGCCGGGTTTCTTCTCCGCTATCGATCTGCGGTGCTTGCCGTGCAGAGGCGTGGCAAGGTCCTACGAGATCGGTTGACCGATATCCAGCTGGATGCTGGAGATACCTTGCTGTTGCAGGTAAGTAAAATGGCCTTATCCCGCCTCATGAAAGCCAGCGATGTGATCGTAACCAATGAGCTGACTGAGCTTTATCTTCGTAAGGATCGAGCGGTTATTGCACTGTTTGTGTTCCTCGCAGTGCTTACCTTAACTGCATTGAAGGTCGTTCCCATATTAGTTGCCGCTCTGCTGGGGGCTGTTGGAATGGTGTTGGGTCGGTGTCTTACCATCGAGGAGGCCTATCAGGCTATTGATTGGAAGGTAGTGTTTCTGTTGGGCGGTATCATTCCCCTGGGCCTGGCTCTGGAACAGAGCGGGGCTGCTCGCTGGTTGGCACATACACTGTTGGCGCCCTTTGCAGACCTCGGGCCTCTGGGCATCCTAGCGATGCTCTATTTGCTCACTGCGGTACTGACAGAGGTCATGTCTAATAATGCCTCGGCTGTGATTCTTGCGCCTATGGCCCTTTCCCTTGCAGCAGCAATGAATGTGAATCCTCGACCGTTTCTCGTTGCCATTACCTTTGCGGCCTCAACGAGCTTTGCTACGCCGGTAGGATACCAGACCAATACCATGGTTTACGCACCAGGCGGTTACGGTTTCACTGACTATACCCGAGTGGGTGGACATGCTCTCTCAGATAGCCTCATAAGGCATAGTCGAGTCGCAATCACATCCAGACATCCGTTTAGGCCTCAGCATAAAGCCCCTTTTGCGTATTTCTGTAAGTAGTAGTCTATGCTTGCTGTATGCATATCAGGCCTGCTGACTAAGGACATTATAGTATGCAAACTACTTCAAGGCCAGGAAGAACGGCTAGCTTCAGGTGTTGATTCTAACAGGATTCTATTTTATAGTTCGCCGGAATATGATATGCGGTGAAGCCTTGAGGGCGTTTCTAGCTCTCCAATACAGCCAATGTTCAAAGCGGCGATCTAAGTCCAACAAGTTTGCCGGAGGTTCATGAGACCCGTAGCCAGACGGATTAGATTAGGTACAAAACGGGCACGAGGTACCCTGGGGACCTTTCCCGGGGTATTTACCCCAAGCATCCTCTCGATCTTGGGCATCATCCTCTTTTTGCGCTTGGGATACGTCGTGGGGAGCTCCGGCTTGGGTCGAGCGCTTCTTATGATCTGCCTCGCAAATACTATTTCGGTACTCACTAGCATCTCGCTCGCTGCAATCGCTACAAACCTGAAGGTCAAAGTGGGCGGACACTATTATCTAATCTCACGTACCCTTGGTGTGGAATTCGGTGGTGCCATCGGTATCGTGCTCTTCCTTGCTATTTCTATATCTATCGCCTTTTACTGTATAGGGCTGGGTGAGGCAATTGCCGGCATGGTACCGCAAGCGGGCGAGGTGCTTCCCCAGATCATCGCTGCTATTGCTATTGTCTTTCTGTCTATATTCGCGTGGTTGGGTGCTGACTGGGCCACAAGGCTCCAGTATCTGGTGATGAGTATACTGGCCGCTTCACTTGTTTCTTTCTACATCGGTGGCCTGGCTCATTTCGATAGTACACTGCTGGCCCAAAACTGGACAGCCCCAGCTATGGGTCCCTCATTCTGGTTGGTTTTTGCCATTTTCTTTCCGGCAGTTACAGGCTTCACACAAGGCGTAAGTATGTCAGGTGATCTGAAAGAGCCGAGCAAAAGCATAATGCTGGGCACCTTTGCAGCAGTGGGGGTTTCAATTGTCATCTATTTATCAGTGGCAATTGTGTTTGCGGCGGTATTGCCTAAGGATCATTTAAGCCGCGACTATGAAGCCATGAAACATGTGGCCGGTGTAGGATCGCTCATTAATATGGGCGTGATCGCCGCTACCCTCTCCTCTGCAATGGCCTCCCTCTTAGGCGCACCCCGAATCTTTCAGTCTTTAGCTCAGGACAGGATCTTCCCGTTTCTTTTGCCCTTTGCCAAGGGCGCAGGGCCAACTCAGAATCCCAGGCGCGGTGTGCTGCTTTCAGCAGGTATTGCTTTGGCAACTGTGGGGCTCGGAAAACTCAATGTGATCGCCCCCGTAGTCTCAATGTTCTTCTTGATCTCCTACGGACTCCTCAATTATGCCACATTCTACGAGGCGCGCGGAGCGAGCCCTTCGTTCCGCCCAACCTTCAGGTGGTTTCACTACCGTCTATGCCTTTTGGGTGCATTAGGCTGCTTGGCAGTGATGCTTGCCATTGATTTCGTGAGCAGTACCATCGCCGTTGCAGTGCTCTTCGGAATTCATCAGTATCTGAAAAATGCCGCAGGCCCCACCCGATGGGCCGACAGCAAGCGCTCATATCATTTTCAGCTCATGAGAGAACACCTCCTCGCCATCCCCGGTGAACCGGAACATCCTCGTGACTGGCGTCCACAGTTGCTGGCGTTTTCCGATGATCCTCCCAGGCGTAAGTATCTTCTGAGGTTCAGCTCCTGGATAGAGGGTGACAGTGGGCTTACCACAGTGGTGAAGATTTTGGTGGGCCAAGGCAAAAGCATTTATCAACAGCGCGCTGAGGCTGAAGCAGAGTTCCGGGCCGAAATTGAGGAACTCGGTCTAAAGGCCTTCGTCAAGGTAGTGGTCGCGCCGGATTTTCGCGTCGGGGCTCAGACCTTGTTCCACTGCTTTGGCATCGGCCCGATCCATGCCAATACAATCCTCGTTAACAGACCCGAGCAACTCCCGGAACCCAGAGATCCCCAGAGAAACCAACAATACGGCCGCTATCTCAGTGAGGCCTTTCGACTAGGTTCCAACGTGGTTATCTTCAATGCGCAGGAGGAGAGGTGGAGCTACGTTGAAGGGCTTCCCTCCCCGGAGCGGCGTATCGATGTCTGGTGGTGGGACGATGCAACCAGCCGTCTGATGCTTCTTTTCGCATACCTCATGACCCGAAAGGATGAGTGGAGTGAGGCGCGAATTCGAGTTCTAGCACCCACCGCCACCAAGACTGCAAGAAGAAGCCTCAAAAACCTCCGTTTGACGCTCAATGAGGTACGGATCAATGCTGAGCCGGAGGTGATAGTAGAGCCGAGCCTGGACACAGTAGCTGAACAATCATCCGACGCAGCATTCGTATTTTTTCCGCTCCGGGTTCAAAGATACCAATTGGTAAGCAACCTTGGTGCCTCCTTTTACAGACTACTACCTCGCCTGCCGCTTGCCGCCCTCGTTATCGCCGCCGAGGACATCAATCTTGAAGCGGAGCCAGAAGAAGGAAGGCCCATGGAAATCGCTACCGCGTTAGACGCTGCTTCCGATGCAGAGAAATTAGCCAAAGAAAAGGAAAAGGAAGCTGCCAAAACCGCTGAAGTTGCCGATCACAGACTCCACGAAATGCAGGATGCTGCTCTAACCCCCATCGGCAAGGACAAGCTATCGGATATTAAGACCGCGTTTCGAGAGGCAGACAGGCTTGCAAAAAAGGCTGCTCGGGAGGCGGAAAAGGCCAGGGTAGAGGCTGATGAGGCAGCCAAATCATTAGAAGAGCTCAAAAAACAAGCAGAGACCGGTAAGATTACCGAGCCACCCGACCTGCCACAGAAAGACAAGATAAAGAAACACACGAAGAAGAAAACACGCAAACGAGGGGTTAGCAGCTGATTCTAAACTCCCACATTTTTGGCCCTACGCCCTTTCGAAAAAGAATTATGTTATGAAGTCAAGAAGTCTCTGCAAGAGCTTAAACCTGGAGACAAGATATGTTTAGAACAGCTTCAATAGTATGTTTATCTCTAACAATCTTGCTAATCAGCACCGCCACCATCAATGCTGGAGAGAAAAAAGATCCGGCAGCATGGAAGATGCGCATTGAACTTTCTTATGTGACAACATCTGGCAATACAGACACTCAGACCTTGTCCGGTAAGTTGGGCGCTGAGAAAAAAGGAGAACTTTACAGACACATTCTTAAAGGCAACTTCTTACGTGCAGAAGACAGAGGTGAGGAGACGGCGAACAAGTGGCTCTTGGAAGGAAGGTCGGAGAGAGTATTGAAAGAAAGATTATTTGCCTTTTTAACTGCAAGTTACTTGCAGGATAAATTCTCTGGCTATGACTACAGAATGAGCGCAGGCCCTGGTTTGGGTTATGACTTTATCAAAACAGAAGAACATGAACTAAAGGGCCTGATGTCTGTGCTTCATTCCCGTGATAAATTTTCAGAAGCTGATAAGGGCTCAGACTCCTATATTTCAGGAAAAGCTGCAATGTACTACATATGGAACATTTTAGAGAATTTGAGATTCAAACAGAACGCGGACTGTCTCATATCATTCGAGGATATGGATACCTATTTTATAAACTCGGAAACTGCCCTCGAGGTAAAAGTCAATGGAAATGTATCACTCGGTGTAAGTTATTCAATTGCTTATCAAAATAAACCGCCATTTCCGGAAATTGAACGCACGGACACAATATTTTTGGCTTCATTAATTATCGATTTTTAATAGAAAAAATGCGGGGGTTTGTTTCGCCAATACGCATTCGAATTCGTTTGCTGCGGCGCGAATGACGGTGACGCCGAAAGAGCCTATTGCTCACTGAATAGGCCCTTCAAAACATTGAGAGAACCATACACGACAAGCTTGTCTCCACCTTCAAAAGTTGCCGTTGATTTTGGAATAGGTATCCATGTCTTGCCTCGTTCGATGCCCAAAATCAGTAGTTCTCTCTCAGGTAGTTTTTGTTCGGCAAGGGTACTGCCAATTAGCGTTGAGTTTTCCGTTACCAATACTCGCACTAGCCCGTAGCCCTCCATGAGATGCAATAGGTCTTCTGTCATACCCTCTTCGAAAGCACGCGATTGTATGAACTTGTCCTCAATGAAACTCTCCCACTTTCTTATAAATCCCCTGTGCGTTGCGATCTTGTAAATCACAAATATCCCTCCGATGAGGATCATAGCATTGAGGGAGAGCTGATATCCCTTGCTCGTAACGAGTGAAGAAGTAGCAGTTACAATAACCGTAACAATACCTGCATTACCGAGTATCATCAACCACGTGACAATCCTCCTCCTTTTGGGATGGTTGATGACAGATTCCGCCTCCTTTGTAGTGAATCCCGTCCCTGAAAAAGCTGAGAGCGCCTGAAACTTCGCCCTTTTCTCATCGAGCCCGGTCATCATCAGGGCGATAGCGGCAGCTCTTATGACGAGAAAGGAAACAAATACCACCAACAAAGTCGGCAATAGAAAATATAAACCACTCATTAAGCTTCACCACCTCCTATGGCGTTTGGGGTTCTCTATTCCACTTTACCTAATCCAGCATCTTCTATCATTGCCTTTAAAGCCGGTGAAATGCCCGGTAACCTTTTGCCATATCAATAAAACAGCTTGTGTGAATGTTCAAGTTGAAAAAAGGGTATTTTGTCGTTAGTTCCGAAACTCAAGACAGATATCTATACAGCTAAATCCCTATATACCATCCTATATAATCCCCCATTTCATAACAAAAACAGCACAAAATTAATTCACAAGCCTCACCTTCGATCTTCTTGACTTCTCGAATAATGAACCTGATAATAGCTCAAACTGAGGGTTACGTCTGCTCTTTTCAGCTCCCGCATTTTGAAAAGGCTCGCACTCAGGAAATCTTGCAGCCAGACAGGTGAAAGCGTAAACGCCGTTCTAAAGGCTCAAAGCAAGATATATGTTGGGGATCGGATTATCTGCTATGGGAAATTGGAAAACCTGAAGGAACTTGTCTTAGAGCAAGGACAAGAGAAAGGAGGCAGAAATGGCTAAAACAATTATTTTTTTTATTCTCATTGCGCTTGTAATTGTTTTTGTGATTCAAAATACGCAGGTCGTCGAATTCCGGTTTCTCGCCTGGAAGGTGTCCATGTCCAGGGCATTAATGTTCTTGGGCACTTTTCTCATTGGAATTGCTGTGGGTTGGCTGTCGAGAAGACTGAGGCAAAAAGGGGCGTAACATCTTACAGTCACTTAATAATTAATTTTTGAGGAGGTGTAGGGATGAGTAATGAGCAAAAAATCGTCAAGGGAGGTTTTAGGGCAACTCTCGCCTTGATCGTCTCGATCATAGCTCTCGTTGTGGCCATTATGGCCTTCAATCGAACAGGTGGTGAGGCAAATCTCAGGGCCCAGATCAGCGAGCTCCAGGCAAAGATGAAAACGCTGAGAACGGAGACCTCTGAGAAGGTAGATAAGGTGCGCCAGGAGACAAGCAAAGCACTCAAGAAAGTTGGAATAGAAATCAAGAAAGAGGAGGCCAAAAAAGAGGAGAGCGAAAAAGAGGAGAGCGAGGAGTAGCCGGACGATCCTGCGCAAGAATCCGATTGGAATTCGACTTCCCATTGCCGTAAGAGCGGTGAGGAAAACCCTATGAAGGAGATCTTACAGAGCTGGGGGGCGCTAGCTCAAGCTTTCGGCCTCTTGGGGGGAGCGATAATCATAGGTCTCGTGGGGCATTATATCATCTTTAAGACAGCTGAAGGCATAACGAGTCGTACCAAGAGCGTCCTCGATACATCCTTAGTCAAACATTCACACGGGCCTTTCAGGTTGATCATTCCCCTCTTCGTGGTTCGCTTTGTGTTGCCGTTGCTTGAGATGCCGCCAGCCTTGCTTGATTTTATGCAGCATTTTCTCGGCTTATGTTTTATCGGATCCTTTGCCTGGTTACTCATTCGAATGACCTTTGTGCTGGATGACNNCGAGGGACAATCTTCAAGCGCGCAAAATCCAGACCCAGCTCCAGATCTTCAAGAGAATAGTGCTTGTTGTCGTGAGCGTTTTAGCGCTGGCGACCATGCTCATGACATTTGAAAAGGTTCGCCAGCTTGGCACTACCATTTTGGCCTCGGCGGGGATTATCGGCATTATCGTAGGACTGGCTGCTCAGCGCACGATTGCCACGCTGTTGGCTGGCCTTCAGATCGCCATCACTCAGCCCATTCGTATTGACGATGTCGTCATCGTGGAAAATGAATGGGGACGAATCGAAGAAATAACCTTTACCTATGTGGTTGTCCGGATTTGGGACTTGAGGCGTCTGGTTTTGCCGATAACGTACTTTATCGAAAAGCCGTTCCAGAATTGGACACGGGTAACCGCCGATTTATTGGGAGTCATTTACATATTCGTGGACTATACGGTACCCGTTCAAGCCATAAGAGAGGAACTACACCGTATCCTGAAATGTACAGACCTTTGGGATGGCAAGGTCTCTGTACTGCAGGTCACCAATGCCACAGAGCGCACGGTGGAATTAAGGGCCCTCATGAGTGCCCCGGACGCTCCTACCGCCTGGAATCTACGCTGTGAGGTAAGGGAAAAACTTATAGAGTATATCCAGAAGAATTATCCTGATGGGTTGCCCAAGGTTCGAGCAGAAATCCGGGAATCGGTGGCTCCTGCATCCGCAGCGATCGAATCAAAACCGTAAAGGGAAGGCTACCAGTCAATCCTCGTTCCTCCCCGGAGATCATGGGATAAACCGAGTAGCTGGGATTCTGGACACTACGTTATATATGTCAAAATGGGAGGTTGAGAAAATGAACTTCGCAGACATAAGAAAAAGGGCAAAGGCCTGGGTATAAAGGTTTTCGGGATGAAGAAGGTGGATCTGATCCGGTCCATCCAGACCGCTGAGGACAACATTCCCTGCTTTGGCACAGAACGAGTCGAATACTGTGGGGAGGAAGGATGCCTTTGGCGGGATGATTGCCTGAANNCTAAATCCATATGAGAGCCTCCTTCAATGCGCTAGGTTCAGTGCCGCGGTGCCCAGGGGAGCGGCTAGGGATGCAATCACGGCTGAGGTGAGATCGGCCACCCACCTTCCGGATCGAACATCGAGCAGGGTCAGCGGATTTGCCCCTCGCACGTCAACCTTCACCATTCCCTGTAGTTTCCGGAGTTTTATAGGGTGTATTTCCATAACCTGTTCATTATATGGCAAACTCTATTTTTGAGTAGCGAAAACCCTTGTCTGTCCTTTCGCTTCTCCTGCTTTCGAGGTGACCCTTTCGGGGCTCACAGGCGGGGAATACTTACCCCTTCCAGCCTCTAAAGGGCTGGCTTTCCCCTTCCTGCTCACCCTCGATGGGTACCCCACCTCTCCAGCAATTTACGCTCAAGGACAACGGTTTTCTCCAAAGATTAAGGAGACTCCATTTACCATTCCATCTGCGTAGCGGAAACCCACACCCTCATTCATCGCTTTTCCTGCTGCTCTGCGGACTACAATTTCCATGCCGATATACCAAAGAGATCCATGCCTCAACCGTCTTTGCGATCAATGGTGGTTGTATTCAATCTGTAGATTGTGTATGGTACAAAAAAATAAATAGATCTTTGCCTGCACTCGATCGAATTTAATTCAGGGCACAAGAAGAGGTATTTCCTCCGTTTGCCTTAGAGTAAAGCTCCCCGCGCAGAGGCCGGGGCTCCCCTTCAATAAGCGGGTTAATTTCTCCTGCAACCCATAAACATGATCAGTCTTGGCGCTTGGTGTTCGAGTGCACCTTAGAGAAAAATGGCATTTGTCCCCGGCCGCAGCAGGGGCATTCTGGCATTCTTAGTAAGGGTATGATGAAGAAGCATAAGTTGAATATACTGGTAGCTGCTTCAGAGGCTGCACCCCTGGCACAGGCCGGCGGTTTGGGCGATGTGGCTGGAAGCCTTCCCCTGGTTTTCAGAGACCTGGGTCATCGGGTCGCTGTGGTGCTGCCTGCTTACCGGCAGATACTGGCAAAGAACCATAACTTTGAACTCGCTGCTAAGGACCTGTCTGTGCACCTGGGTAGACTGAATCTTACCGCAGACGTGCTCGTGGGAGAGCTAAGCCCGGGTGTGCCAGCCTACCTGGTCAGACGAGACGAATTTTTTGACCGAACCGAGCTCTATGGCAGCAGCCAGGGGGAATACTTTGATAACCGGGAAAGGTTCATCTTCTTTTCACGAAGCATCCCTGCCATCTGCGAGGCTGTGGGCTTTCTGCCTGATGTTATTCTAGGAAATGACTGGCAGACAGGGCTTGTTATGGCCCTCTTGGCAGAAGGATTCATGCCTCGAACCGCTGGTGTCTTTGTCATCCACAACCTTGGCTACCTCGGCCTTGTTCCTCCGGAACGAGTGGAAAATATCGGTTTACCAGAGAGATACTATACTACGGAAGGACTCGAGTTCTTCGGCCAGATGAGCCTCCTTAAGGCAGGCATCCTGTATGCAGGGGAAGTTATCACAGTGAGCCCAACCTATGCAAGAGAGATCCAGACCCCTGAGTTTGGTCTTGGAATGGCTGGACTGATTCATTCTGTCAGGCATCGCCTTCATGGGATCTTGAATGGAGTGGACTACACGATATGGAATCCGGCTACAGACAAGAATATTGCTTCCAACTATTCGCCCCAGGACTTTGCTGGTAAATCCCGTTGCAAGCAGGAACTCTTGAAGGTGATGGGACTACCGGGAGAGCTAATGGAGAGGCCGCTGGTGGGTATGGTAACCCGTCTGTTCGACCAGAAGGGCTGCAGGCTCGTGGCCGAGGCCGCAGAGGAACTGTTTGCCCTTGATCTCGGCCTCGTTCTTCTCGCGGCAGGCGAGGTAGGCTACCAGCGACTCTTTATGGAGCTTCAGGCCCGGCACCCGGCTCGATTTGGGCTGAAGCTCGGTTTTGATTCAGTCCTCTCACACAAGATCATTGCTGGCTGCGACATGTTCCTCATGCCCTCCCTTTACGAACCCTGTGGTTTGACCCAAATGTTTAGCCTGAAGTACGGAACCATTCCTATCGCGCGAGCCACNNGAGATGATCATCGCGGTCCGCAGAGCCATCGAAGGTTTCCACAATCGCCAGGTCTGGCAAGCCATGATGCGCCAGGCCATGGCCCAGAATTTCTCCTGGGAGCACTCTGCCAAGGAGTATCTGGCCGTATTTGAGCGGGCTATAGCGGCCCGGCGGGGAAAAAGAAAGGGTTACTGACAGAGACGCGTCCACTCACAGTTGCTGCTAACCCTTATACAAGGAACCCGAGCTGGGAGCTGCAATTTAGGCCCTTCTGTAGAGCTGCGTCATCTCGAGAAGCCCTTCGGCTACAGAAGGTTTCAATTGCTCCGGTAAGAGTTGCCACTGCCAATTGCCTTCCAAAGTGGCAGGTCGATTCATCCGGGCCTCCTCGCCAAGGCCGAGGATATCCTGCATGGGAAATATGACCATATTCGCTACCGACATCATGGCGAGCCTGATCAGCTCCCAGTGGATCTCCTCTGCGGGCAGTTCTCTTCCGAGGTAGCGAAAGAGCCTCTCCTTAATCTCAGCAGTTGCCTCCCTTTCAAACCATCCCCTTGCCGTGTTGTTGTCATGGGTCCCTGTGTAGAGGACACAGTTTCTTGGAAGATTGTGGGGGATATAAGGGTTTGTAGGAAGGTCCTCACCAAAGGCAAAGAGGAGTACCTTCATACCTGGAAGCTCGAAGCGGTGCATGACCTCCCTCACATCAGGGGTTATTACCCCAAGATCCTCGGCGACTATGGGAAGAAAGGGAAATTTCTTGAGCAATTCGTTGAGTAGGCCTTCCCCGGGTGCTTCAACCCATTTTCCCTTGATGGCGTTTTTCTCTCCTGCGGGAACCTCCCAGTATCCAATCAACCCGCGGAAATGGTCAATCCTGACAAGATCGAAGAGTTTGAGATTATGCTGCAACCTTCGAATCCACCAAGCATACCCTGTCTCCTTCAAAGCCTCCCACCGGTAAACCGGATTACCCCAGAGCTGTCCAGTCTCACTAAAGTAGTCAGGAGGTACACCAGCCACGACCAGAGGTCTCTTGTCACTGTCCAGCTTGAACATCTCTGGATTCGCCCACACATCTACACCGTCATGCTCAACGTAGATAGGCATATCGCCGAAGACCTGGATTCCCCGTTGATTACAATAGCTTTTGAGTGAGTTCCATTGCTGAAGAAAAGCGTATTCAAGGAACTTGTGCAGCTCAATTCTTTCATGAAGCTGGCCCCTCAAAGCCTCTAGGGCCTCTGGTTGTCTCTCCCGTACCGCTTCAGGCCATTCTGTCCAAACCGCCCCATGAAAGTGTGTTTTCAGGACCGCAAAGAGTGCAAAATCATCGAGCCAGGGGCTGTTTTCCGAGCAGAACCCTTCATAATCGTGCCTTTGTGCCTCATTTCTAAAGCGCTCATGGGCAAGATAAAAGAGCCTCTCCTTAAAGGCAATAGCCCCTGGATAGTCAACACGCCCCTTTGGATAATCGGGTACAGTGGCTACATCTGATTTGGTGAGCAGACCATCCCTTACCATAAGCTCCGGGCTAATCAGCAGCGGATTACTCGCAAAGGCAGATACGCTGTGGTAAGGTGAATTTCCATAAGCCGGGTCTGTTGGGTTTAACGGAAGCATTTGCCAGAAGCTCTGTTTGGTTTCAGCGAGAAAATCCACAAACCTATATGCCTCTGGCCCCAGATCCCCAATACCGTAGGGCGAGGGGAGGGATGTGATATGGAGAAGTAAGCCGCTTCCACGTCTTATCATCGGTCCACCTCGCCAATGAGCAGTGACACGGGAAGACACCTGAGCGCTTCGCCCACCGGAAAATCCTTTCTCCCTTTAATAACCCGATCGGTCATGGCATCCCTCCACAGGGCGGGGGTTCCCCGGGGGAGGGTAACCATGGTATCACCCCAGACATCCTGCCCGACTGGAGCTTCTCCTTCACCTATGAGAGAGGTAAAGAACCTGGGCGCAATGGTAATCGCCCAATACTCTTCATGGTTTCTCGCAAAGGCTATGATATGGGCTTTAAGCCTCCCGGAGGCTTTCAGCGGGATATAATGGCCGTCCTGAAAAACGGGGCGATTTTGCCTTCTCCCCTGAAGCGCCCGGTATATCACGAATAGCTTAATCCTCCCGTCCTCCTTGTTTGAAAGCAACTCATCGATGAGCTTCGAGATATCTTCCTGCGATCTGGCTTTGATGTCCCGCAAAAATAACCTTCTCGTTTCAAAATCAACGAGACGACGGTTATCGGGGTCTACAAGGTTAAAGTCCCACAGCTCAGAACCCTGGTAGAAATCCGGCGCTCCGGGGGACGTCACCTTGACGAGCGTCTGAGAGAGGGAGTTGAATATTCCATAGAAGGCCATCTTCTTTTGAAAGGGCAGGAATTCCCTCAGGAATTGATTATGTTCTGATGGGGTGAGGATCTCCTCTAGAAATGTTATATAAGCATCCTCGTAGTCTGCATCGGGTTTTAGCCATGCCGTGTGGACCTTGGCCTCCCTCACGGCCTTTATAATGTATTCTTTTACTCTCACAATAAACGCAGGATACTCTCTCTCTTCAAAAGGAAGGGCACCAATGAGGGTTTGATAGAGAAAATATTCGTCGTTGCGGTCCGGAACGGCGACGTTGTTGACCTTTTTCCTTTTTCCCTTGTTCAGCGCGCTCCACCTTTTGAGGGCCTGATTCCATTGTCGGGGTATCTCCGACAGTACATTGATCCGTGCCCTTACATCCTCACCCCTCTTGGTATCGTGGGTTGAAGTGGTATTCAGTGTGTGTGGCCAAAGAGCCGCCCTCTTTTTATTGAATTCATGGAATCTCTCCAAGGGGATGCCAAAGTCATCCGGACTTCCGCCAACCTCATTGAGGGACAGAAGCCTATTGTAAACATAGAGGACCGTATCCTCAAATCCCTTTGCCATGAGCGGTCCGGTAAATTGCTGGAACCTCATCACGAAGTTGACCCACTCCTTTTTCTCTTGATCACTGAGGTAGTCATCGAAGTGAAGGAGCAGAAACCTCTCAATAAAGGCAAGTTCATTTAAAAGACCCGGATTACTTTGTGCCGCCTTGCTGATGGCCTGTCTTATATATTCCCGGTCAGCCTCCCGAAGGATATCGTAACTTACATATGTTCGGTAAATTGGGAATTGCGCCATGACCTCAACCAGTGTCCTCTTGAGGCCATAGAGGGTAATATCACCACCGTGCCTGTATCGACCAGATATCCTCTCCATGAGGAGGGCAAGGTTGTCTACATCTGCAGCCATGTGCTTTCCTATTATAAGCCTTTTCTTATCGGCTACGAGATCCTCGTAAGATGTGTGGTGACCAGTAAACTGGGAGTATATTCGATTAAAGCTACCTCGATGTTGCCCTTTACAAAAAACACCATTTGCATAATCTAAAAAGTCATAACCCGTTGTTCCCTGCACTGGCCAGAAAGATGGCAATTCTTCCTTGAGATGGAGGATCTTTTCAACGACAACGTAGAGTTGCCCGGCTTTCTCCCTCACTTTTACCAGGTAGGCTGTTGGATCGTAGAGCCCGTCAATATGGTCGATTCTCAGTCCTGTCACCTTTCCCTCTGCAATGAGCTTGAAGATCAAGCAATGGGTGTGGTTGAAAACAGTACCGTCTTCAATCCTCAGGGATATGAGCTCATTGATATTGAAAAACCTCCTGTAGTTAATCTCCTCGGTGGCAACCTTCCAGAAGGATAATCTGAAGAACTGCGCTGAAAGGAGATTATCGAGAAGATTAAAACTCTCAGGGTTGCCCCTTTCCCCACAGAAGGCCCTGATATTTCCATCAATGTATCTTTTGATCTCTCGGTTTTTTGTGTACAACTCCCAGAGCATCCTCTTGGCAAATCGTATCTGATCATACCGGGCATCCATCTGTTTCCCTGATGGAAGGTTCCTCAATACATAGAGAATGCCGAGGAACTTTATGAAATCGGGATTATCTTCTCCAAGGCTGCTTTCAAGACTATCCAATTGATGGGTCAGGACATCTACGTATGACTCGACCTTAAGAGGAAGGCGTAACGTATGGTATTTGACTGCCATTCCATTTTGATCGTACTGCAGCTGGATCTCCCCATTCTCCAAAGCCTCTCCATAGAATCCCCCTAAGAATGGGGCAAGGAGCCTTCCCCTGATACCCTCATATGAATGATCCCACTCTATGTCGAAGAAATCGAAGTGCGGTGAACTCTCGCCGTTTTCGAGCACGTCCATCAGCATCTGATTCTCATACGTATATGCCATGTGGTTTGGAATGATATCCTGGACCCAGCCCATCCCATGGTCTCTCACCAGTGTATTTAGCTCCTCAAATCCCTCCAAGCCCCCGAGCTCCGGGTTCAGCTGATTCATGTCAACCACATCGTAACCGTGGATACTTCCTTTTCTCGCCCTGAAAACAGGCGATGCATAGATATCCGAGATCCCCAGCTCGCTAAGGTAGGGCACAATCTCCTGAGCATCCCCAAAGGTGAAGGATGGGTTAAACTGAACTCTATAAGTGGCGATCGGAATACGCATCATGAGCTCTCGACGTGCAGATAGTCCCCCAGCCTGTTAAACTGCTCAAGCCAGCTTTGGGCAGCCTGATCTGCCTTTGCTGCCCTCTCCTCCATTACCTCATAATGTTCCTTGCCTATGGAGAAGTAGATGTTTTGCGCCTCCCACAGGTCAAGTTGCAGATTGAGAGCTGTCAAGACCTTGAATATATTCTCTATTGTCTCGAGGAGTGCGGCCTGATCTGGAGCCATAGAGAGCTTTTTCATAAGGGAGTTGATCTTCTGGCTCGCGACAAAACCGAGATCTTTCCCCTCGAATTCCAAGGACCACCTCTTGGTCTCTTCAACCAACTTCTCAATCCGTTCAAAGTCAAGTTCTTCCTTTTGGAACTCTTGCCGAATATCCGTGCCAACGATAAGTTCCGTGGCGCTCGCAAAGGCCTCCGGTAAGGGGATCCCCATCTCCTTTATCACCTGCATAACCGGGTAATGCCGTTCGTAAATCTGACGGAAGGAAGCCTCTACCTCTTTCAATGTAGAGTCAAGGATCAGATTCAATACCTTTCGCTGCTCGTCTTTGAACAGATGCCACAAGGAGTAGTTGTGAGTTTCAAAGTGCCTGTCCATTAATCGAATAACCTCAGGAACATCGCTTTTCCCAAATGCCTCCTTTATTTCCTCTCGCATCAGTGAAAAGGGTACATCGCCCATGTATTCGCGGATACCTCCTATGATATTATGATCCCCAAGGTGCAGGACCGCAAAACCTATCGCACGTTCTTCCGCTGTGATGTCGGAACCCACCCTGGCCTTGCCTACCGCAAGCCGTTGTATCCCCGCTTCGCTCAGGTCATACATCTCGCTCCTGGCTGTATAAGAGGCGATTCGTATTGTCTCCGGGTATTCCTCAAATAGTGATGAAACGGCATAGTGAGCCCCCGCCCTGAGAAGATCGACGGTAGCTGGCTCAACAAAAGCCTGCCAGACCTTCACACCGTTTCTGAACTCCGATACATTGCTTAGACCACCTTCAAGGATCTTGACGTAGTCAGGTTCCAGATCCTCGCCGCTCACCTCCTTGGCCAACTGTAAAGCCCTGGAAGCGTACTGCATTACCTGTACTGTTTCGATACCGGAAATATCGTCAAAGAACCAGGCACAGCTCGTGAACATGAGCATGGCATGGCGCTGCATCTCGAGAAGCTTTAAGAGTCTCACCTTCTCATCCCTCGAAGGTTCCCTGTTGAGCTGCTTAGAGAGGAAGGCGTCTACATTCCCAGCAGATCTGTCCAGGATAACCCCGATGTAGTCATCCCTCGCCTCCCAAGGATCGTGAACGTATGATGCCATTTCCTTTTCATAAATGGTTATGAGGGCATCCCGCAGCCAGTTCATTGCTTCACGGAGGGGAGGGCGCCACGCTTGGCTCCATCTGGGATGCACCCCCGTGTTGCACCCACAATCACTCTTCCACCTTTCGATTCCATGGGCACAACTCCACGAGGTATTCTCAAAAATCTCCACCTCATGGGTCGGAGGAAATCTCTCCAGGTATTCTCCATAGTTCGTTATTTTTGCCAGGTTATTTGCCTCAATATGGTGCAAGGCATAGGCGAGGGCCATGTCTCCGAAGCGTTGGTGGTGACCGTATGATTCCCCATCTGTGGCGATGTGTGCAAGTTGATGTTCTTCACTTTTGGAGAAGACACCCAGCAACCTCGATGCAAGGTTCTCACCGCTTTTCAACAGATCCCCGAATGCCACATCTCGAGTTACAGGCCCATCATAGAAAAAAAGCGTAATTGTTCTTCCAGAGGGGAGTTTACATTGGTAGGGCATCTTGGGATCTAGCTTGCCGCCACTGACATCACTCCACGTGGCTTCGTCCAATTTCATGATTCTCCTGGCTTGATGAGGCGCGAGGATAGTAAAGGCTATTCCATGTTCTGCGAGAATATCGAGCGTTTCCAAATCAACCGCTGTTTCAGCAAGCCACATCCCCTCCGGTCTCCTTCCAAAACGATGCTCAAAGTCCCTGATTCCCCAGATTACCTGTGTGCGTTTGTCTCTTGTGTTGGCAAGGGGCATGATCATGTGGTTGTAAACCTGAGCTAGAGCAGACCCGTGGCCTGAGAAGTGATCGCGGCTGAGCCGGTCGGCCTCGATGATCGCTTGATACACCTCTGGCCTTTGCCTTTCCATCCAGGAAAGCAGCGTTGGGCCGAAGTTGAAGCTTATCTTCGCGTAGTTGTTGACGATGTCTATGATCCTTCTTTCAGCATCGAGGATACGGGAGGCCGTATTTGGCGCATAACACTCTGCCGTTATCCTCTCATTCCAGTCGTGGAAGGGGTACGCCGAATCCTGTAGTTCAACTTCTTCCAACCATGGGTTTTCCCTGGGGGGCTGGTAAAAGTGGCAGTGGATACACACATAGCGATTCATTCCGATCTCTCCCTTTCATATAGAGCAAAGCTTAATGCCCTTATGGTTACTGACCGTCCGTTTCCGCACAATGTGGGCATTGAGGACCCGGGACCCATCCACCTCTTCTCAGAAGAATCGATAATCTTCCCCCATCTTCCCGTTGGAAGGGTGATGCGAGCCGTGAGGGCCTGTTTGTTGAAATTCATAACACAGAATACCTGGCTTTCTCCATGCCATCTTCGAAACAGCAGGAGTTGTTCTCCTTCCGTGCCTGATACCTCAAGGCCCTCTTTATCGAGATATCGCAGGGCCGGTATTGCCCTTCGCAGTTGAATCAGTCGTTTGTAGAACTCGAGGAGCACCCTATAGGAGCCTTGCTTTCTCTTTTCCCATTTGAGCTTGCACTGAAGAAAGGTCTCGTGACTGTCTGGATCTGGAGGTTGTCGGTCCCACTCAAAGGCCCGGAACTCCTCTCTCCTTCCTTCCCGCACAGCTGTTATCAGATCTGGATCGGTGTGGTTGACGAAGTAGAGAAACGGTGATTCTTCGCCGTATTCCTCGCCCATAAAGATCAGGGGGATATATGGCGAAAACACCACGGCCCCAGCCGAAAGCTTCAGGGCCTCAAAGGACACTAACGCCGGCAAACGCTCTCCGAGGATACGGTTCCCGACTTGATCGTGGTTCTGCGCAAAGACCACAAAACGGTGCGCCGGGATGTGCAGGGAGGAGTTCCCGTGGCGGCGTGCACGATAGGCAGAGTATTCGCCCGAATACACGAACCCCTCGTGGAAGGCCTTAACCAGGTGCTCAAGCCTGCCGAAATCCTGATAGTAACCGGCTTTTTCACCAGTCAGCAGGGTGTGCAGGGCATGGTGGAAGTCATCGTTCCACTGGGCGTCCAGGCCGTACCCTCCCCATTCCCGAGAACGGATAATCCGCGGGTCGTTGAGCGCACTCTCAGCGATAATACAGACACGCCGGTTAAGCCTATCTGCTTCCTGATGTACCACAAGGGCAAGTTCTTCCAAGAATGGCCGGGCCGAAAAATCCATTATGGCATGGACCGCATCTATTCGAAGGGCATCGATATGAAACTCCCTGATCCAATAGAGGGCGTTCTCCATGAAAAGTCGGCGAACCTCATCGCTATAAGCCCCGTCGAAGTTGATGGCACGACCCCAGGGTGTCCTGTAGCGATCTGTAAAGTAGGGTCCAAAATCCGCAAGGTAGTTACCCTCGGGCCCAAGGTGGTTGAAGACTACATCGAGGATAACGACTAACTCGCACTGGTGGCAGGCATTCACCAGCCTTTTCAGGCCCTCGGGTCCGCCATAGGAGTTCTGCACAGCGAAAGGGTAGACGCCATCGTAACCCCAGTTTCGGACTCCGGGAAACTGGGCAACAGGCATGAGCTCAATGGCCGTGATGCCGAGATCTTTCAGCTCATCGAGATGTGGGATGATAGCCTCGAAGGTACCCTCTGGGGTGAAGAGACCTACGTGTAATTCGTAAATGACATAGTCCCAGATAGGGATACCACACCAGGAGTCATCCTCCCATGGGAAACGGGGATCAACTACCTGCGAGGGACCGTGAACCCCTTGTGGCTGAAATCGGGAGGCAGGATCAGGGCGCTCCTTCTCGTTGTCAAGGCGGTACAAATATAAAGCCCCCGGCTCAAAACCCTCTACGAGCCCATGATGGTAACCTCCCTCTGTGTTTTGCAGGGGAGCAACCCAATCCCGGGGAGATATGAGGTGCACCTCAACCTTTTTTGCCAGGGGCGCCCATACCCGAAATCCGCAGCGACCGTCCCCCAAATACGCACTGCCAAGGCTGAGCTCAAGGCTCACAACCGCCCCTCCCATCTCCTTCTCCAGGCTGCGCTCCATCAGGCGGCGAAATAGGCATTCTGCATGTACTGTGACATCATGCGCTGGGCAGTGTAAAACGAGGCATTGAGGGCAATGGCCGAGCGCATGATGTGGGCAAACTCGCTCGGCCGTCCATAAAACATGGGTATTATCAGGTAATTCAGTTTTTCGTACAGGGAAGCAGTCTCTTTGGAGGGGCTGCTCTCCGCCTCCCACGAATCGCCAATGGCCCAACCGGTCACCCCTTCCACACAGCCTTCAATCCACCACCCGTCCAGCACGCTCAGGCTTGGCACGCCGTTGAGGGCGGCCTTCATGCCGCTCGTGCCCGAGGCCTCCTGTGGTTTCTGGGGAGTGTTTAGCCACACATCAACACCAGCGCAAAGAAGCCTTGCAATGCTCATGTCGTACTCCTCTAAGTAGACAACGGGGACTGTGTCTCTCAGGATATTTGCAGACTGAAATACATGCCGAATGAGGGACTTGCCGCCTTCATCCTTTGGATGCGCCTTACCTCCATAAATGACCTGCAGCGGGCCAACCTGGCCGGCTATACTCCTTAGGCGGTCTACATCAGAGAATAGCAAATCCGCGCGTTTGTAAGCGGTGGCACGCCGAGCGAACCCCAGTGTCAGAACGGAGGGGTCGAGTCGCATGCCCGTGCGCCGTCCAACCTCCACGAGCAGTTCCTGCTTGGCTTTGGCATGAGCCTCTTGAATTGCATCAAGGGGAAGACCGATAGCATAACGGAGGTATCGATTATCCTGCCGCCATTCGGGGATGTAGCGGTCGTAGAGACATTGAAAGGGCAGGGCTGTCCATGTCATGGCGTGTACACCGTTGGTAATAGAGTTGATGGGATAATTGGGAAACATGTCCCGAGAGATCTGCTCGTGGCGCATTGAGACCCCATTGATGTATCGTGAGAAGAGCAGGGCCAAGTGGGTCATGTTCAGGGTCCCATCAAGACAACAGTCGGGTACACCCAGGGCGGTGCTACGCTCCTCGCCGAGGGCTTGTGTGACTTGATCCATGGCGAACCGGTTATGGGCCGCAGGCACCGGTGTGTGAGTTGTAAACACGCACTGCCGTTGTACTGCCTCTCTGTCTGCCTCGGTCGCAGGGCTGTGACCACCCTTTCCCATTCGCTCCTCGATCAAGGCCAGGGTGAGGAACGCTGAGTGCCCTTCATTCATATGGTAGACTTGCACCCTTTCATATCCCAGAGCTCGTAACATAGCCACACCACCAAACCCAAGCACTACCTCCTGGCACAGGCGGTACCAATCATCCCCGCCATAGAGGTGATCGGTGAGAGCCTGGTCGAAGGGACTATTTTCCGGCACGGCCGTGTCCAGAAAATACACAGGTACCGTATGACCGGATATACCATGAACAACGAACCGCCAGATCCTGATCCGTACAAGCCGCCTCTCTATGGTAACAGAGGCGCGGGCCTCCATGGGTTCAAGGTATTCTTCTGGGGACCAAATTGCGGGGCTTTCAGATTGGTTCCCCTGGGCATCGAGATGCTGGCGGAAGTAACCTTTGCGGTGCAACAGGGTCACCCCTACCATGGAAATACCTAGATCGGCAGCAGCTCTCAATGTATCCCCGGCTAACACTCCCAAACCACCGCTGTAGGTAGGCATGGCAGGATCAAGGCCAACCTCCATTGAGAAGAACGCAACAGTAGCAGAACTGCCACTACCCGTAATAGACACGCTAAAGAACTCCTTCTAAAAAACCCGCTCCCAGCTATCTCTTTACAAAAGACTAGCGCTTTATGCCTGTCGCTGACCCACCTGACCCTTAAAGAATGCAGCCCCTAAAGGTGGCAGGGTAATATTAAGAGAGTTTGGGCGGCCGTGGAAGGAAATGGGAGATGCCTCAACTCCACCCAGATTGCCGTGACCGCTGCCCCCATACTCCTTGGCGTCACTATTCAAGATCTCTCTCCAGTATCCTCCGCGCGGCACACCCACCCGGTAATTGAGGCGTGGAACTGGAGTGAAGTTGCAGACGACGAGCAGGATGTCCTCCGTGGAACCGCCTTTGCGAATGAAACTGAGGACACTACTCTGTGAGTCAGTGCAATCGATCCACTCGAATCCTTGGGGATCGAAATCGAATTCATGGAGGGCCGGTTCATCTTTATAGAGCCTATTAAGATCCTCGACACAATGCTGAAGACCTGCATGGAGGGGGTAGGCAAGTAGGTGCCAGTCCAGGCTCGCCTCATGATACCACTCGTTCCACTGGCCAATCTCCCCGCCCATGAAGATGAGCTTTTTTCCTGGCTGCGCGTACATGTAGCTGAAAAGAAGTCTCAGGTTGGCGAACTTTTGCCAGTCGTCTCCGGGCATCTGTGTCAAAAGCGACGCCTTTCCGTGAACGACCTCATCGTGCGAGAGAGGCAAAACGAAATTCTCATGGAAGGCGTAAATCAAACGAAAAGTGAGCTGGTTGTGATGGTATTTCCTGTGGATGGGATTCTTTGACATGTACTGCAGCGTATCGTGCATCCAACCCATGTCCCATTTTATCCCGAAGCCCAAACCTCCCACGTAGGTAGGCCTTGAGACCATGGGCCACGCCGTGGACTCCTCGGCTATGGTCTGGACCTGAGGGTAGGCCTTATAGACCTCTTCGTTAAAGCGGCGCAAGAATGAGATGGCTTCAAGGTTTTCCCTGCCCCCATACTGGTTGGCGATCCACTCGCCCTCCTTACGGGAGTAATCCAGATAGAGCATAGAGGCAACCGCGTCCACCCGAAGGCCATCCACATGATACTTATCCAACCAGAAGAAGGCACTGCTGATGAGAAAACCTCGCACCTCATCACGACTATAGTTGAATATATAGCTATTCCAATCGGGGTGAACTCCCTGCCGGGGGTCGGCGTGCTCATAGAGGTGGGTTCCATCGAAAAAGCCCAGCCCGTGCTCGTCATTGGGAAAGTGTGAAGGCACCCAGTCCAGGATCACGCCGATATCGTGCTGGTGGAGGCAGTCGATAAGATACATGAAGTCCCGGGGCTCCCCGTATCGGCTGGTGGGGGCAAAGTACCCTGCCGTCTGATAACCCCAGGACCCATAGAAGGGGTGCTCCATAACGGGCAGAAACTCCACATGGGTAAAGCCCATATGCTGGACGTATTCGGCGAGCTTAGGGGCGAGCTCCCGGTAAGTGAGGGGTCGGGCTCCTTCCTCAGGAAACCTCATCCAGGAACCCAGGTGTACCTCGTAGATCGTCATAGGGGCATCGAAGGCGTTGTTGTGCCCTCTTCTTGCCATCCATTCCTGATCTCCCCAGGTGTATTTCAGATCCCACACAATGGAGCCCGTTCTCGGTGGCGCCTCGCTAAAAAAGGCAAACGGATCCGCCTTGTCAACGCGGTAACCCCTGTATCGGGATACGATGTGGTACTTGTATATCAAGCCTCTGCCAATGCCTGGGATGAAACCCACCCAGATCCCTGACTGCCCGAGGGGGTGCAAAGGGTAACTGGACTTATCCCATTCATTGAAGTCTCCTATCACGTTCACCTGTTCCGCATTTGGTGCCCACACAGCGAAATAGGTTCCCTCTACTCCCTCTACAGTTAAGAGGTGGGCCCCCAGCTTCTCGTAAAGGCGGAAGTGGCTTCCCTCGTTAAAGAGATAGAGGTCGTGATCTGTAAGTCGCTTGATCTCGTAGACCACCGGCTCTTTGACCTTTTCGGTCGAGAGATGATCTTCTCCTTTGCCGCGCTTTTTCCGTGCCATAGTGTAACTCACGTAATGGGGCTGGCAGTCGATTGCCAGATCAGGCACTTGTCTGAAGCACTTGCTGGATTCCCTGGAGGGGAATCTTTACCCACTGTGGCCGATTGTTGAGCTCATAGCCCACTTCATAGATGGCCTTTTCAAGTAGATAGATATCGAGGAGTACCTTCAGTTCCTCCCTTCTCTGGGGGAGAAAATTTCCTTCCGGAGCGACCTCGAGATATGCATTCAGGAACAGGACGTTTACCCAGAAGTGCCAAAATTGCACCCAGGATTCCACAAGGGAAGCGTCTTCAGAACTGATCAACCCGCCTTCCTCTTGCCTGAACAGCACTGCGTAAGCCGCATAATGGAATGAGCGGAGCATTCCCGCCACATCTCGAAGGGGCGAGCGCTTAATCCGCCGCTCACTTACCGGTCGGGCTGGCTCCCCCTCAAAGTCGATGATGACGAAATCCTTACCGGTGTATAACACCTGCCCTAAGTGATAGTCGCCATGGCAACGTATCCGCATGGCGGTAATCTTGCCTTCCATAACCGATCGGAAGCGATCGAGGATCTCATTCTTGCGCTCAAGGGTCTTCTGCGCTTTCGGGCGTATCGCGTCAGGCAGATCCCCTGTGCGTTGATGCAAAAGACGGAAGACATGGCCGGCTAGACCACGCATCGATTGGTAGAGAGACCGCTGATAGAGCTTTGAGAATGGCTCGGGGGCAAACTCAGGGTCATCCGGAGCGGAGGCCAGCATGACGTGGAGTTCCGCGGTTCGCTGGCCCAAAAGCCTGACTGATTCAGCATAAGGCCCGATCATCTCCAATACCCCCGAAGGAGGGTCCTTATGGACTGTCTCAAGCAACCCGTCTTGCGGGAGGTCGGCGCTCGGTACCTCGGTCGGCCGGGCCAAGATCTGCTCAAAGAAATGACCCAGGACATCGAGGGTGTACTCCCAGGCATCTCCCTGATTGGGAACCAAGGCCTGGAGAATCGCGAGAGTCATGGGTTGCTCTCGCTCCCTATAGTACTCAATGGCTCCCGCCACCGGCGGGATATTGCCGAAACCTCGCTCGGTGAGAAAGCGCCCGATCTCTAGGTCAGGATTTACTCCCGGGTAGAGACGCCGGAAGAGCTTCAGAATGAAGCGGTCCCCGTAGATCACTGATGTATTGCTCTGTTCGGCCCTCACGATCGACGGCTCCAAAGGTGCATCACTCGGTCCCCGTATTTCCCTGAATGCGCGCGTAGGCCTGGCTATCAATACTCCCCCTGTTCCTCTTGGCCGACGGCGACGGACGATTGTCTCCAGCAATCCCTCGGCGAAATCTCTGTCTACCAAGGCATCGTAGATGATTCCCGTCTCGGCCTTATCCTTCACATGGATGCGGACGAAAGCTGCCTGGGGGTAGTCATTCAGGATTTGATCGACTTTCTCATCAGTCGCATAGGCCAGTGGAAGCGCGTAAGTCTCGCCATCCTCCTCGATGTACTCCACCTGCACAAGGGTAACATAGGCCTCCGAGGATCCATTTCCCACTGGGATGGCCTCCCGGATCTTCGCCGATTTGATGGAACGTGCCTTACCCCCGAACCACCGTCTCCCTCGCAGATAGCTCGGCAAAATCTCCTCCAGGCTTCCCTTGGTATTACCCCGGAAAACATTATCCCACTTGCCCGCCACTACGAGGGCTGAGAGCTGGGGTTCCCCGGAGGCAAGGAAAACCTCCTCAGGGCGCTGCAGTACCAGGGAGAACCAGTAGAAGTCACGTGGGCCAAGCGTAAGGAAGTACGGAAGTTCACCTATGGGGGGAAACCGTGTTTGGCCGAATATCTCGAGGGGCACCATCCCCTGAAAGGACGATAGATCCAGTTCCGCACACTGGACGAAGCGGGAGAGGTTTGCAACCACAAGGATCCGTTCATCATCATAGCTGCGGATGAAGGCAATGATCTTGCGGTTCTCGGGATGGAGGAATTCTATGGTCCCCCTCCCGAAGGCCCTGAAGTGCCTCCTTATCCCGATACGTCGCTTCATCCACCACAGGGGCGAACTTGGGTTGTTCTGCTGTATCTCCACATTGACGGCTTCATAGTGATACTCTGGATCAAGGATAACCGGCAAATAAAGCTGCTGGGGGTTGGCCTGAGAGAAACCCGCATTCCGATCGCTGCTCCACTGCATGGGCGTTCGCACCCCATTTCGATCACCTAGATAGATGTTATCACCCATCCCTATTTCATCTCCCTGATAGATAATGGGTGTACCTGGCATGGAGAAGACCAGGCCGTTCATGAGCTCGATCCTTCTGCGGTGATTTCCCAGAAGGGGCGCTAGGCGACGGCGAATTCCTAGATTAAGCCGCATCTGGGGATCATGGGCGAAGACACGGTACATGTAGTCTCGCTCCTCATCGGTCACCATCTCCAGGGTCAGCTCATCGTGGTTGCGCAGGAAGAGCGCCCACTGGCATGATTCTGGAATGGGAGGAGTCTGCTCCAGGATATCAATAATGGGGAACCGATCCTCCATGCGGAGGGCCATAAACAGCCTGGGCATCAACGGAAAATGGAAGGCCATGTGGCACTCATCGCCCTCGCCAAAGTACGCCACCGCATCCTCTGGCCACTGGTTCGCCTCTGAAAGCAACATTCGGTTCTTGAACTGACGGTCTACATAGACCCTCAGTCTTTTGAGAAATGCGTATGTCTCCGGCAGGTTCTCACAATTCGTGCCTTCGCGTTCAAAGAGGTAGGGAACGGCATCCAAGCGCAGGCCATCCACTCCCATGCCAAGCCAGAAATCTACGACCCTGAACAGAGCTTTTTGCACCTCAGGGTTATCGTAATTTAAATCCGGTTGGTGGGAATAGAAGCGATGCCAGTAGTAGGAGCTGGCCACTGGGTCCCAGGCCCAATTGGATGATTCGAAGTCCTTGAAGATGATTCGAGCCTCTTTGTAGCAATCGGGGGTGTCGCTCCAGACGTAAAAGTTGCGCCACCGGCTCCCGGCCTTTGCCCGCCGGGCCCGCTGGAACCAGGGATGCTGGTCGGAAGTGTGGTTGAGGACTACCTCGGTAGTCACGCGGAGCCCCCGCCGGTGGGCTTCTCTCAGGAATTGCCTGAAGTCACTGAGCGTCCCGTAGGCCGGGTGAATGCCCATATAGTCAGAGATGTCATAACCATCATCCCTGAGCGGTGAGGGGAAAAAGGGGAGAAGCCAGATGGCTGTAACTCCCAGGTCCTGAAGGTAATCAAGTTTTCCCGTCAGACCCCTGAAATCGCCAATGCCATCGCCATTGCTGTCGCAGAACGCCTTGACGTGGAGTTCATAGATGATGGCATCCTTGTACCATAGAGGATCGTCCTTAAGTGCGAAATTTTTCTTGTTCGTCTTCACCATCTCGCATGTTGCCCTACATGAAGTAATCAAATTCCCGTTCGGTTCGTACGCGGCGCCGCACGTGGAAAATGTGTGCTGGGACAATGTGTGGGTTAAGCTCCACATAGTTCCGCGGCCCCTGCCACAGGTAGCGAGCATCGCTCAAAAGCTCATGCACCTGATAGGGATGCCTGGGCTCAAGCCCCAGATCCGAGAGGGGAAGTTCCACCCAGCCCGCATGGGTATGGTGGGGATCGAGGTTCACCACTACCACGATGATGTTGGAGAGGCTTCCATCGTGTTTACTATAGCAGATAAGCTGCTCGCTGTCAGCTGGGTGGAAGCGCAAGCTCCAGTCGCTTTGCAGGGCTGAGTTTTCTCGTCGGATACGATTCACCCGTGTGATGAGATTTCTTAAGCTGTCGGCGCGTGCAATGTCCCAGTGTCTTATCTCGTACTTCTCCGAGTCCAGGTACTCCTCGCTGCCCAATTCCCGAGGCTGGCTTTCGCAAAGCTCAAAGGCCGGGCCGTAAATCCCGTAGTTGGCGCCTAAGGTGGCAGCCAGAACAAGTCGTATTATGAATGCTGGCCGCCCTCCCGTTTGAAGGTACTCAGTCAAAATGTCGGGTGTATTTGGCCACAGGTTAGGGCGGAAGAACTCACGTACCTCCGTTTGGGTGAGCTCGGTGAAGTATTCTGTGAGCTCCCATCTTGTGTTGCGCCAGGCGAAATAGGTGTAGGACTGGGTGAAGCCCAGCTTGGCCAGCTGGTACATGACCTTGGGGCGGGTGAAGGCCTCGGACAGGAAGATTACATCGGGATGGTCTTTCTTGACCTCGGAGATGAGCCATTCCCAGAAGCAGAATGGCTTGGTGTGAGGATTGTCCACTCGAAAGATACGCACGCCCTGATCGATCCAGAAGAGCACGATACTCTTGAGCTCTTCCCACAGACTCTGCCATTGCTCAGTTTCGAAGTCAAGAGGATGGATGTCCTCGTATTTTTTGGGCGGATTTTCAGCATACTGTATGGTGCCATCGGGTCGCCAGTGGAGCCACTCCGCATGCTCCTTTACGTAAGGGTGATCCGGAGAGCACTGGAAGGCGAGGTCCAGGGCAACCTCTATGGCGAGCTCTTTAGCCTTATTCACCAGTCGACGGAAGGCCTCCAGGGTGCCGAGCTCGGGATGAACGGCCTTGTGTCCGCCCTGTTGTGCTCCGATGGCCCAGGGAGTGCCCGGGTCACCCGGGCCAGCGGTGATGGCGTTGTTCTTTCCCTTCCGGTGAGTATAACCGATAGGGTGAATGGGTGGAAAGTAGAGCACGTCAAAACCCATTTCCGCGATATAGGGAAGGCGAGACTCGCAGTCTTTGAAAGTCCCGTGTCGTCCGGGCTCAGGGGCGCAGGAGCGCGGGAACAGCTCATACCAGGTACTGAAACGAGCCCTGTCCCGGTCAACTGATACGATAAGTTCTCCTGGGTAAGTGACGGCAAATGGTCTGTCTGAGTGCCTGAACAAAAGCTCGGCTACTTCCTCACTCAAACCTAGCTGCACCTTGTCTGCCTGTGCCACCCGGGTCGATTCGAAACTCTTTGCCCACTCTTGCATCATCTGGCCTTCGGCACCAGAGGTTCGTTGGCTCGCTTCTGCAATCAGCTGAGCCCCTACTAGGAGATCGACCGAGATATCCTGGCCTGCCTCTACTTTTTTTGCCAGATTGCGGCGCCATGACTTGAACCGATCGATCCAGGCCATAATGGTATAATGATAGCAACCAAGTTCCCCGACCACAAAGGAGGCCTGCCACCGATCATTGACCACCAATCCCATCGGAGTCTCGACCCACTGCGGATTACCTTCCTTTCGATACAAGAGAACAGCTGAGAGTGTATCGTGACCATCGGCAAGAATATCAGCTTCTACCCTCACTTTTTCGCCGATTGCCCGTTTGATTGGGAATCGGCCGCCCTCGATTTGAGGCTGTACCTCTTCAATGATTACCCTTGCCCTGCCTTCTGGTTCTTTCATACATACACACCTTGCTTTCATGACTGTGGCGACACGTTCTCACTGCTAGTACTGGGAATTTCCCGACCGAGGTCTCCGCCGAGAGCATGGTCGCATCAGGCTATTTGTCCTGTAGTACGGCTACTCCGGGCAGCACCTTTCCCTCGAGGTACTCCAACGAAGCCCCGCCGCCGGTGGACACATGGGACATCTTGTCAGCCAATCCCATTTCTACTACTGCCTCGGTGGTAGAGCCACCACCAATCACTGTAGTCGCCATGAGACCGGCCAAAACCTTGGCCAGAGTCTGCGTCCCTCTGGCAAACCCCGGTATCTCAAATACCCCCACAGGGCCATTCCAGATGACAGTCTTACACTTCTTGAGCTCCTGGGAGAACTTCTCTATGGTATTCGGGCCGATATCAGCGATGAGGTACCCATCTGGTATTTCTGTGACCGGCACCACTCTACTGCTGGAGCCGTCTTCCAGCTTTTCCGTCACTACCACATCATCCGGCAGTAAAAGCGTAATGCCCAGAGACCTCGCCTTCTTGGCAAGCTGCCGCACGTGATCCAGTCTATCCCCTTCAATCCTGGATGCACCTACACCATGGCCCATGCTGTTTAGAAACGTGGCTGCCATGCCACCCCCGATGAACAACGCATCCACCCTATTGATGATGTTCTCCAGAACACCAAGCTTCCCGCTTACCTTTGCCCCTCCTATCATTGCAGCGAAGGGTCTTTCTGGGTTCTCTAAGGCCCCCCCTAAAGCCTCAAGTTCTTTTTCCATTAGAAAGCCCGATACTGCCGGTAGGTACTTGGCCACCCCCACTACTGAGGCGTGGGCGCGGTGACTAGCGCCAAATGCATCATTCACATATACATCCGCCAGCCTCGAGAGAGCCTTGGCGAACTCCGGGTCATTGGCCTCCTCCTCAGGATGAAAACGGATATTCTCCAGAAGCACTACCTCTCCATCGCCAAGCCTGGATGCAGCGGCCTCTACTTCGGGGCCAATAGAATCCCTTAGTGCCTCAACCGGTTTGCCAAGAAGTTGGGACAGTCGCCTTGCTACGGGCGCCAGCCTTAATCCTTCAACGATCTTGCCGTCAGGCCTACCTAAATGGGAACAGACAATGACGCGGGCGCGATTGTCTGCCAAGTATCTTATCGTGGGTAGGCTGGCTCGAATACGCGTGTCATCACCGATAGCGCCCATGTCATCCATCGGCACATTAAAATCAACGCGAAGGAGAATCATTTTGCCGCCTACGTCTATATCTTCTACCGTCTTCTTTCTCATTTCTGACTCCTGATCGGCAAGTCTCTAGAGCCCCTTACTAACGATAAAGGCAATAAGGTCAACTATGCGATTACTGTAACCCAACTCGTTATCATACCAGGCAAGGACTTTAACCATACTGCCCCCGATCACCATCGTGTTTTCGGCATCCAGGATCGCGCTTGCGGGATTGCCCTTGAAATCGACGCTCACCAGAGGCTCATTACAGTATTCCAGTATGCCCTTAAGCGGCCCTGAGCCAGCTCTCTCGAAAGCCCGGTTCACCTCTTCAGCAGTCACCTCCTTCTCAAGGTCAGCCACGAAATCGCAGATGGAAACTGTAGGAGTCGGCACCCTGAGGGCAATACCGTTTAGTTTTCCGGCAAGCTCAGGGATAACGAGAGCTACGGCACGGGCAGCTCCAGTACTGGTAGGCACTACACTGAGTGCTGCCGCCCGGGCGCGCCGCAAATCACGGTGATACATGTCGAGAAGACGCTGATCATTGGTATAGGCATGTATGGTAGTCAGGAGGCCACGGCTTACGCCGAAGTTGTCGTGTAAAACCTTGACCAACGGTGCAATGCCGTTGGTAGTACAGGAAGCATTGGAAATGATGTGGTGTTTGTCCGGTTCATAGTTACTCTCATTAACACCCAGGACGATGGTTATGTCCTCTCCTTTGGCCGGCGCTGATATAATGACCTTCTTGGCTCCACCTTGCCGATGGGCTGAAGCCTTGCCCGCATCAGTGAACAGGCCAGTAGACTCGACTACGATCTCAACTCCGTAGTCCTGCCACGCGATCTTGGTTGGGTCGCGCTCGGCAAGCACCTTTACTCTCTTTCCGTCAACCGCGATAGAGTCCTCGCGGGCTTCAACTCTGCCTGGATAAATTCCGTAGCTGCTGTCGTACTTGAAGAGGTGGGCATTTGTCCTGGTGTCAGTGAGATCGTTAATGACCGCTACATCGATGTCTGCCTTTCTCTCCATTATCGTCCTCAGCACCAGCCTGCCTATACGCCCGAACCCATTGATACCGATTTTCGTTGCCATTTTTACCTCCCCTTTATTTCCTTAGAAACTCCTCAGTACAATACACTTCTTAGTGCTTAGCTGCCACAGCAGCCATAGCACACACTTTCCCTGCTCCTATAGCACATTGTGCTCGACTTCAGAAAAATAGCTACCTTCATCGCTAAGCTTTCCCCCACTACTTCTTCGTTTAATTCATGCCTCTCTGGTCCACTATGCTCCTTTCACTCCTGAACATTTCCTCGATTTCGAGCCCTACCCCCCATATCTTTATCCTGTCTGGATATACGGCGCAATAGGCAACCCTAGCAAAAGATGCTTTCTGGAGTCAAATCATTTTGAGAATCAGAATCTCCGGACCCTTCTCCTTCCAGTTGCACATTTGACAAGGGTACGGCATATTGTTGACTCTATATACGAGCTATAATTCGCTACAGATGTCCAGGGCTTTACCGTTCTTGGGCGCTCTTGTTAGGGCCCAAGCCTAAAGGGCAAAAAGGGGTATGAGATTTCAGAGTCACTTGGTAATTGATCTTTATGCCGGAGAGGTGTAGAAATCAGTAATGAGATAGCAAGGAGAAAGAATAATGTCGTATGATACAGCGTTGCGGAGCTATACCTCTAAACGGATCGAGGAGATCGAGTCAGCGGATATCCTCGTAGGGATCCCTTGCTATAACAATGAGCAGACCATTGCTCATGTGATTCAGATGGTCACCCATGGCCTGGCCAAGCACTACAAGGACAAAAGGAGTGTGATCCTCGTCGCCGATGGAGGATCCACCGATGACACCAGGGAGACGGCCAAGGAGTTTGAGATCAAGCCCTGGCAGGAGAAGATTACCTCCATCTATCGTGGACCTGCGGGCAAGGGTTCAGCCTTTCGGTCCGTGTTTGAGGCCGCCAAGCGCCTTAACGCCAAGGCCTGTATGGTGGTAGACTCAGACCTCCGCTCCATCACGAGCAATTGGGTCAAGTACCTCCTTCAGCCTGTCTTAGAGGAGGGTTACCAGTATGTGTCCCCCATATACTCCCGCTACAAGTATGATGGAACCATCACTAACAACATTGTATACAACCTCACCCGGGCGCTCTATGGGCTTCGCATCCGCCAGCCCATAGGTGGGGATTTTGCCTTTGCCGGCGACCTGGCGGCATACTATATCGAGCAGGATGTGTGGAACACGGACGTAGCCCGCTATGGCATTGATGTCTGGATGACAACAAACGCCATCACCAATAGCTTCAAGATCTGCCAGTCCAATCTGGGGGTGAAGATCCACGACGCCAAGGATCCGGCCGAAGCCCTCGGACCCATGTTTCGTCAAGTCGTGCATACCCTCTTTGTCCTCATGGAACAGCACGAGGCTGAGTGGAAGGCAATCAAAGGGAGCCGGACTGTGCCAATGTTCGGGCTTCAGGGATTTATGGAGCCGGAACCCATCAATGTTGACCTTGGCCGACTTGTCACAGAGTACAAGACGGGGTTTCGGCAGTTCAGAGGCCTATACCGTGATATGTTCTGTCCCGAGTGTTTTGAGGAGCTAAGGCGATGCGCCACTAAGGCCAAGACCAAACTTATTATGCCCGTGACCACATGGGTACATATCCTATACGAAACCGCGGCAACGTTCCATAGCTGGACACACAACCGCACGCAACTGGTGAACCTGGTTACTCCCTTGTATCTAGGGCGTGTAGCCTCGTTTATCAACCAAACCAAAGATATGAGCTCAAGTGACGCCGAGCAAGTAGTCGAGGAGCAGGCCCAGGTGTTTGAAGACTACAAGGATTACCTGATCCAGGTTTGGGACGGGAAAAAGAATTGAGGTAGCTCTCATGTATATCATCTTAGGAAGTGGAACGGCGGGCTATTATGCGGCTAGCCGTTTGAAAGATACGGGTTATCAGGTCACCCTCGTGGATAGTAAACCTGAAAGGATAGAGGCCTTACGGGAGATGGGATTTGACAATGTGGTGGAGGGCGATATCACCTCGGTAGATCTCTTGAGAAAGATCGATGTGGAGAAGGCAAAGGGGGTACTCGTACTGACAACTGATCTGGACTTAAACATTGAAGTGGCCAAGGCTGTAAGGGAAATCAGCACAGATGTGCCCCTCATCTTGAGGGCCGGCAAGCCAGAAACCAGCGAGAGTTTCAAGGGGCTGGGAATAGATGAGATTATTTACCCCACTTCCGCAGTGGTCGAGATTGCTATAAAGAGCCTTGAAGAGTTAGAGCTCAAGGGGAACCTTAAAAGGCTCAGCGCGATGATCCAGGAGGCTCTCAAGGGTATCGCAATTGTAACCCAGGACAACCCTGACCCGGACGCCATTGCCAGCGCCGTGACCCTTAAGAGGATTACCGAAAAGATGGGCAAGGACGCTGATATCATCTACGGTGGAGAAATCGGCCACGAAGAAAATAAGGCCCTGATCAATCTGCTCGGAATAGAGCTCATACCCATTGCCAAGATCAAGGACATAAAGGACTATTCTAAGGTAGCCCTCATTGAGGCCTCCATACCAGGAAGGAACAATAGCTTGCCGAGGGAAATCAGGCCAGATATCATTATAGACCACCACCCCTATGACCCCGCCGCGGTCTCGGCCGACTACATCGACATCAGGCCTGAGGTAGGTGCGACCTCTACCATACTAACGGAATACCTCACGGAGCTTGAGTTTGAAATCTCCGAAGAGCTGGCCACCTTGCTTCTTTACGGCATAAAGACTGACACCGCGGATTTCACCAGGGGGACCACGCCCAGGGATCTGCAAGCAGTGGCCTTGCTGTATCCCAAGGCCTCTCAAGACCTTTTGACTAAGATTGAAACGCCCCTCATGTCTTCTGAGACCCTTGACGTTCTGGGTGAGGCAATAAAGAAGAGAAGGATTATCGGGAGCCTGCTCTTGGCAAATGTTGGTCTAATCAGGGACAGAGACACCCTCCCTCAGGCAGCTGATTACCTCTTAAGACTTGAAGGGGTGTCCACAGTTCTCGTCTACGGCCTGAGTGAGGATGTGGTACACATTTCGGGCAGGAACAAGGACACAAGAATTAACTTGGGGGATGCTATGGGGCAGGCCTTCGGGGAGATCGGTGAGGCAGGGGGCCATGCCAGCGCGGCTGCTGCAAAGATTAACTTAGGGCTCTTTGGCAGTGCCAAGGACAAGGGGCCCTTGTTGAAGCTGGCTGAAGAGGCCATTACGGACCGATTCTTAAAGGTCATTGGCATAGGGGATAAGGGATAGACGGTGAGCCTTGGCAAAGGGGGCGTTTTAGAGGAGGCACTATGAATAGAGAGCGTATAGGGTTCATAGGACTTGGAGCGATGGGCAGACCAATGGCTAAGAACCTATTGAAGGCAGGCTACCCTCTTACCGTATATGATCTGAATCCTGAGCCCATCAAGGAAGTCGTAGCAGATGGAGCAAAGGCGGCGGGCAGTTCAGCGGAAGCCGCGCGGGATCAAGAGGTGATAATCACCATGCTGCCTGCCTGCGATGAGGTGAAGGCAGCGGTACTGGGTGCAGGAGGGGTCCTCGAGGGAGCGAATGAGGGAGCCCTCCTGATCGATATGAGTTCCATTGCGCCGCACACCTCGAAACTGGTAGCATCCGAGGCAGCAAAGGCTGGCGTAAAATTCCTGGATGCACCCGTTTCGGGCGGTGTCACTGCTGCGGAGAATGGGACCCTTACCATAATTGTAGGCGGTGATCGGGCTCTGCTGGACGAGCATATAGACCTTATGCAGGCCATGGGAAAGAACATCTATCACGTTGGTGATGTGGGAATGGGTGAGACCGTAAAAATGATTAACCAGGTCCTCGCCGGCATAAATATGCTCGCCATCGCCGAGGCTTTTGTTCTTGGGACCAAACTCGGCGCCGACCCGGAAACGACTTATAAGGTAATCAGGGTCAGTGCGGGAAACTCATTTCTGATCGATGCCCGAGTTCCCGACTACCTATTAAAGGGAGACTTCAGTCGGCCTGGCTTTGCCTTGGATTTAATGCTCAAGGATCTGGGGCTCGCCATCGAAAGCGCCAAGATAAATAAGATTCCGCTCTTCCTTACAGGACAAGCTTACCAGTATTTTTCTATGGCAAGTAGGTGGGGTCTAGGTAAGAAGGACATGTCATCCGTGACGGAGCTCTTGGAGGAGATCGTGGGTGTAAAGGTGAGGACTGGGTCTGAGTGATTACTGGAGCTATTCCTCACGTCCTCCGTGAAGGGATTCCTTTACCCACACAGAGCCCTTTATTCATAGTCCCGATCATAAGTTGGTTTTCCCGGCACTTACCACATGGCTACTATGAAGGCCCAATAAGCACCGGGCAGGGATTCCTTGATCAAATATCTGTCAGAAACAGCTCGGTCTATTTAGTAAGACCTGAAAAGGAAAGCTGAAGACAGGAGGACAGCAAATGCGTATTTATCCTGATCTATGTATCGCATGCGGCCAGTGTGTGCCCTATTGCCCTGTCAAGGCCATAAGGCTGGAAGCCGGGGATGACTTTGCGGAAATCGACTTTGATGAGTGCGTGGAATGCAGTAACTGTCTTCGCATGGCTGAGTGTCCTACAGACGCCATTTGTCAGCAGGAGCTAGTTTGGCCCCGGACGGTCCGGAGTCTCCTCAGTGACCCGCTTACCGTGGCCAAGGAATCGGGAATTACTGGCCGCGGCACAGAGGAGATGAAGACAAACGATGTAACCGGGAGGTTCAAAAGAGGCTTTGCCGGGATCGCCATAGAACTCGGCCGGCCCGTCGTGGGGGCGCGATTCTATGACGTGGAGAAAGTAGCCCAGGCTGTAGCCTCCCTGGGCGTGGAATTCGAACCACGGAATCCCACAACAAGTCTCATGGAAGATCCCAGTATAGGTAAGTTCAAGGAAGATATACTGAATGAAAAGGTCGTGTCAGCCATTCTGGAATTTCCCGTAAAACTGGAGCAGCTGCCTCAATTGTTCGAGATCATCAAAAGGGTCGCCGCCGAGATAGACACAGTCTTCAGCCTGGATATTGCAACGAGGGCCAACCCGGATGGATCAGTTCCCATAGAGCCCGCCCTGAAAGCAGCTGGTCTGTGGATATCTCCGAATGGTAAGACAAACATCGGTTTAGGTAGACCATTGGTGAAGGAGGACTAAGAGATGACGCACACACTCCATAGGATGGGATCAGTAGAGAATCTCAGCGAGGACTACGTGGTTCTGATGATGCCTTCAAAGGACATCAACCATGTCGGATCAGGTCCTAAATTACGGCGTTTTTTGCAGATGGCACTGGATAATGGAGCGATAAAGATTGGGGATGGCCGTCTGGGTAATCAATATCATCAGGGAGGGGTCGACAAGGTCTTAGAGAACGTTGAGGATCGAGCTGTTGTTCACGCCGTCTTCAAAGACACTGAGTCACTAGCCAGAACGCTTCTCTCAATCAAAGAGGCGGATTTCGGTCTTTCGGTTGTAGTATCAGGCCTCTTTGATGAGGTGGAGAAATGCTGCAAGCAAGTGGGTTTGGAGAAACATACTGTCAACATATCCATGGGGCGCTGGGGTCGAACGGAAAACCTGCCGCCCCAGGAGTTTCTTGAGATCAACACCATGTGTGGACATGGTATGGTAACCGTGGGTCTTATTGAGGAAGTGATCGCTGACGTGAGGAATAAGCGCTGCACCATCGAAGAGGGAGCGGAACGCCTTTTTCGCCCGTGCCTGTGCGGGATCTTTAACCCACACCGGGCGGCGCGGCTGCTAGAGGAGATGACCGCCAAGGAACAGTAACAACGCGTTTAGAGGCGGAGGAGAATAAGGGAAAGGAGGTTATCCATTGATGGAGAAGGTTGGGATCATCGGATTGGGACGTGTGGGGATGCCAGGTGCCAGGAGGTTTATCAGGACGGGTTATCACGTAGTGGGCCTTGACCGCCGGAAAGAGGTGATGGAAGAAGCGAGATCAATGGGCGTTGAAGCTGCCCGGAACCCTCAGGAAGTCGCTCAAAGGGCAAAAACCATTATCATATTGGTACTCAATGACCAGCAGGTTATCCATGTGGTAACAGGCCCAGATGGCCTACTCGCAGCGTGTGACAGCGACTCAAGGATTATTTGCATGAGTACCATTAACAGAGAGAATTTAGAATGGATAGCCAAGAGATGTCATGAGGCCAATGTGGGGTTCGTTGATTGCCCATTCACCGGAGGCCCTGCCAGAGCTGAGAACGGCACCCTTACCCTGATCGCAGCGGCGCCTCGAGGTCTTTTGGAAGCGTGCCGGCCCGTACTTGAGGTCTTAGGCGAGATCGTACATGCCGGTGAAACTCCGGGTATGGGCCAGTCTGTTAAGCACTGTAACCAGCTGCTGGTGGGGACGACCCATGCGGCTATAATGGAAACAATTGCCATGGCCAAGAAGATCGGTCTTGATTCCCGGCTCGTCTGCAAAGTCATCGGGGAGGGGATTGTGGCGAGCGACTACTTTCGGCTCCTCTCATCAAGTGTACTGGATAGTACGCCTTCACCAGGGGGGCTTGGCCAGATGTGCAAAGACATGGATATCGTCATTAACACCGGCAGACGTCTCAAACTTCCCCTTTTTGTCGCAACTTCGGCCTATCACTATTTCCTTGCCGCCCAGTCTCTTGGCATGGAAGATCAAGAGGGATCGCAATTGATAAAAGTAGTTGAGAGAATCTCCGAACCGGATGGCTCAAAGTCCGGAAGCTGATTGAGGAACGCTCGGATTTGCCAGCATGGGACAATTAACTGTACACGGAGAAATGGTGATTGACGGCACAGGGAGGCCGCCGATTGAGAAGGGCGCCGTTGCGATCGATGGAGAACGTATCGTTGCAGTGGGAAAGGCGGAGGAGATCAGGCAAGAATCCAACGCCGAGGTACTTGACTGCAGCGATCAAGTGCTCATCCCGGGCTTAATCGACTGTCACAACCACCTTTCCCTGGACCCGACCTTGGAGAACTATCTACACCGGGTGGACGACAGTGATGCCGCTCTAGCTCTTCGTGCCTCTGCAAACATGGGTATTGATCTGAGGGGTGGTGTTACAACAGCACGTTGTCTGGGGGACAGGAACTTCCTGGATGTCGAATGCAAGAGGGCTGTCGAATCCGGGCTCTTGACAGGTCCGCGTCTCCTGGTTGCCACTAGAGGGATCCGCGCACCTAATGGCTATGGCTTCATGGGCTATGCATTTGATGGTCCTGATCAGATACGAGGCGCCGTGAGGGAAAATCTGCGTGCAGGGGCTGATTTGATCAAACTATACATTACTGGGACTCTTCCTGGATCACCGGAAATCCATAGCTATCTTTCCAAGGAGGAGATCTCCCTTGCTGTTCAGGAGGCCCACGCCATGGGCCTCAAAACAGCAGCCCATTGTATTGGTGGAGTCGGGCTCCAATGGTGTCTGCAGGCAGGATTTGACTCAATTGAGCACGGTTATTTTATGGGCGATCGAGAAATCGATATGGTCGCTCAATCGGATAGTTGGCTCGTTTTGACGCCCAGTCCGTTTTTGACGGAAGCGAGGATCCGCACATTGCCTTCCGAATTCATCGACGGTCACTTACGCGAGCGGGATAGAGTGGCAAATCGAATGGCTGCAGCCATTCGGGGCGGGGTTAAGTTTGCGGTAGGAACGGATGCCATGCATGGCGGCTTGGCCCAGGAAGTTGAATATCTCGTCGAGTTGGGGGCTCCGAAGACCGAGGCCCTTGCGGCAGCCACCCGTTACGGAGCGATAGTCTGCGGGCTTGAAGACAGTATTGGGACTCTTGAACCCGGTAAGATTGCTGACATTATTGGGGTGAGGGGTAACCCATTGGAGGATGTTCGGGCCCTCGGAAAGGTTGAGACTGTTATCCTTAAGGGAAAGATCGAACGCATTGCCAAAAAAAGCTAGTCAGGGGATGAGACAAAACGCCCAGAGATATGGATCTTGGAGTATGCCAGAGGTCACGGCATGGGGAGGAAATGCCTGCCGATAACGGTCAAAAGGAGGGGATCTCTTTTTGCCCTTCTCTCCTCATCAAACACCATGGATCCGGTTACACCATCAAAGTCCTCACTTGTTGCTAACGCAAGACGAAGCGCTCCCCTTGTCTTTATATTATCTCCCTTTTCCTTCAAGAGCTCCTTGATCATACTAATAGTATCGTAACCTATCGCAGCGAGGAGTCCTGGTTCCCGGCCAAAGTTGGTCTTGTATTGGGTAACAAAACTGTCCACCCCCGTATAACCGCTACCGGGGAAAAAGCCAGCAGGAAACAGGGCTCCGCGAACATATTCCCCGCCGATCTCGATCAACTCCGGAGAATTCCAGAGATTCGTCCCCAACAGCCTTACTCCTACAACATCATAATAGGCCAACTGTGACGCTATAAGGGCTACCCTTTTAGAGCTATCAGGTATGAATATGGCATCAAAATCAATGATAGGCTCTGGTGCCTCTTGGATGACCTCCTCTTCCTCCTCGAGTTCAGCCTCTTCTGCTTGTTCCGGTTCTTCCCTCTCCTGTTCAACCGTATCTGATTCCGGCCTCGGATAGAAGAGACCGACCATCTTTTTTATGGGTGTTGCAAAATCCGTATCCTTAGGATCATAGGATTCTACTGCAGTTATCATCCCCTCCTGTGACTCAACCTTATCCCATAGCCTATCCATGAAATATCTGCCATAGGCATTGGCAGGATATAGGATCGCGAATCTCCTTGACCCCATTTCACCCATAACCTTATCTATTAGGCTTCTGAGCTGGTCTTCCGGGCTGAGACAATTCTGAAAAACCATCTCTCCCTTGCTCGTTATACCTTCGCTCTGGCTTAAGGTGATTATGGGTATACCCAATGCTTGGGCCTCTTCCACAACCCCTTCAGCTACCTTGCTGATCAAGGGGCCTATAATGACTATAGCCTTTTCCTCCTCTGCCAACTCTATCATAGCCTCAATTGCTATGGTAGGATCGCCCTTTGTATCCCTTATTACAAACTCTATGGATGGAAGGCCTTCGCTACCCTCCCTAAAGATGTCCAAACCCAGTTCGAGGCCATTTAAGACCTCCTGGCCATAGATGGCAAAGGGACCGCTCATGGGCAAGAGGCAACCGATAACGTTGGGGTTGACCTTTAACCTCTCCTCAATCTTCTCCAGGACCTCCTCAGCTCTGGCGGCCCAACCCTGTTCGGGTGCAAGCCTCACTATCTCTGTTGCCGCCTCGCGTGCCTCCTCTAATTCATCCGATTTAAGATATGAGAGGGCAAGCTGGTAGTGAATAGCAGGGATAAGACTGCTGTCTTCAGCGTAGGTGGCCATCTCTTTTAGTTCCTCTTCTGTGGCCTCATAGATGAGATCGAAAAGTTGGTACCTGATGTCGTCCTTTTGCTCGCTTGGAATCAACGGTGATTCCAATAACTTCAGCCACCAGTAAAGGACCCGTGGAGGGTGACCTAACTCCTTCAGGTTCTGGCCTAGAAGAAGGAATACCTCTTCTTTCCTGGGATAGTCCTTATAGAGCTCAAGCCACCGCAAAGCGGATAGCCTTGATTCCGAGTATTGCTTCAGATGGAAATATGTCCTGACTATTAGGAGATGAATCTCGGCCCTCTTTTCATTCAAGGGATATTCATTGACTACGTCCAAAAAAAGGGGTAAGGCCTCCTCATATTGATTCCCGTCATAGTATACGATTGCCTTTCCGGCTAATGCATCTCTGACCTTATCTCCTGTTGGAAATTCCTCAAGATACCTGTCATAAACTGCTAAGGCCTTATCGTAGTCCCTTTGACGCCAATAACCTTCAGCCATGGCAAAATGATCCATGACCTCCTTTTCCTCAGGTACCTCCTCTGGAAGCGGCTCCTTTATGATCACCTTTCGCTCGCAAGAGAAAAGAACAAAAAAGGCCATTACCACCGTTAGGGCGGCAACGGCCTTTCTGAAAAAGCGGGCTCTACTTGCTGTCATCCTTTACTTCCTCAAAATCCGCGTCAACAACCTCCTCCTCCTTAGCCGAGCCCGATTTCTCAGCCCCAGCTTCAGCGCCAGCCTGAGCTTGAGATTGGGCAGCCTGGGCATATAAGACCTCAGCTATCTTGTGCGAGACCTGGGTCAACTCCTCTGAAAGCCGTTTGATCTCCGCTGTATCCTCACCTTCCATGGCCTTCTTGAGCTTGGCGATGGCATCATCTATCTCCCCCTTGGTGCCAGCATCGACTTTGTCCCCAGCCTCTTTAAGCGATTTTTCAGTGGTGTAGATGAGGGAATCAGCAACATTCCGCGCATCAACGAGCTCTCTCTTCTTCTTGTCCTCTTCGCCATGAAGCTCCGCCTCCTTGATAAGCCTCTCAATCTCCTCCTCACTAAGGCCGCTTGAGGCAGTTATCTTGATAGACTGCTCCTTGCCAGTTCCCAAATCCTTAGCAGACACATTAACAATGCCGTTGGCATCAATATCAAAGGTTACGTCTATCTGAGGGACTCCTCTAGGCGCCGGTGGAATCCCCACCAGCTCAAAGCGACCGAGCGTTTTATTATTCGCGGCCATCTCCCTCTCGCCCTGGAGAACATGGATGGAAACCGCAGGTTGGTTATCCGCCGCGGTTGAGAATATCTGACTCTTCTTAGTAGGTATAGTAGTATTTTTCTCAATGAGCTTGGTGAACACACCTCCAAGGGTCTCAATCCCCAGCGAAAGGGGAGTAACGTCGAGTAGGAGGACATCCTTTACGTCGCCCTTTAACACACCACCCTGAATAGCTGCACCGATTGCGACAACCTCATCAGGGTTGACACCCTTGTGTGGCTCTTTGGCAAAGAGCTCCTTTACCTTTCTCTGAACCATCGGCATCCTGGTCATTCCTCCAACCAGAATCACCTCATCCATATCACCCGGCTTCAAGCCGGCGTCACTTAGGGCTATTTTGCAGGGCTCAACAGTTTTCTCAACTAGATCCTCTACGAGGGCCTCGAGTTTTGCCCTGGTGAGTTTCAGGTTCATATGTTTTGGTCCGCTCGCATCGGCGGTAATAAAGGGCAGATTGATGTCAGTCTCCATCGATGTGGAAAGTTCCATCTTTGCCTTCTCAGCCGCCTCCTTTAGCCGCTGCAAGGCCATCTTGTCATTCCTGAGATCAATCCCCTGATCCTTTTTGAATTCATCAGCAAGGTAATCGATAACCCTCTGATCAAAGTCCTCACCCCCTAAATGGGTATTTCCGTTGGTGGCCTTGACCTCAAAGACCCCATCGCCTATCTCCAGGATGGAGATATCAAAGGTGCCACCCCCAAGATCAAAGACGGCTATCTTCTCGTCCTTTTTCTTGTCCAGACCGTATGAAAGTGAGGCAGCCGTAGGCTCATTAATGATACGTTGAACATTTAGTCCCGCTATCCTACCTGCATCCTTTGTCGCCTGTCTCTGGCTGTCATTGAAGTAGGCTGGAACGGTGATTACAGCATCAGTCACCTTTTCACCAAGATACTCCTCGGCGGTCTGCTTCATCTTCTGTAACACCATTGATGATATCTCGGCAGCCGTGTAATCCTTACCCTTGACCGTCACCTGGGCATCACCATTCTTTGCCTTGGTAATCTTGTAAGCGCATATCTTAACATCCTTTTGAACCTCAGGTGAGTTATACTTTCTGCCAATCAGCCTCTTAACCGCATAGACGGTATTATCTGGATTTGTAATCGCCTGTCTCTTCGCAGCCTGTCCGACAAGCCGTTCCCCACTATCACTAAATGCCACCATAGAGGGTGTAGTCCGACTCCCCTCCACGTTGGCAATTACCTTTGGGTCACCCCCCTCCATCACGGCGACACAGGAATTCGTGGTTCCCAGATCGATTCCAATGATCTTACTCATTGTTTCCTCCCATATTCGTGGATCTAACCTGTTTCTTCTGTTTTATTGGCCTCTCCTTGCGAAATCACAACCCTCGCTGGCCTTATCAAACGTCCATTGAGTAGGTAGCCCCTCTGGAATTCAGTAATGACATGCCCTGGGGGGACCTTATCGTCTCTCTGTTGTGAAATTGCCTCATGAAAATTGGGGTCAAAGGGCTTTCCCTCTGCATCAACTTCTTTAAGCCCCGCTTTTTCTAACGTCTTCATCAGACCATCCAGTGTCAGCTTAACGCCCTCAACCAACCCCGACGAATTCCCATCGTCTTGTGCGTGAGATATCGCATTTTGAAGGTTATCGATTACCGGGAGAATCTCCTTGATGAGGGATTCATTCGCGTATTTTCTCAACTCCTCCCTTTCCTTTATCACTCTCTTTTTGACATTTTCCATTTCAGCATAGGCACGGATATAGAGATCGTGGTTTTTCTTGGCCTGCTCTTCGGTGTCCTTGAGTTTCTTCAGGAGTTCCTGCTTGGTCATATCCTCAATACGCCTTACCTTCTGTTCCCTGCCCTCCCTCGCGGATTTTGCATCCGGTTCTTTACGATCTTCCTCTCTTTCCTGTCCTTTGTCCATGTCTCTACGGTCTTCTACCCCTTCGCTTGCTTCCAGTTTTCTGGCCTCTATCTCGCTCATATCCCAATATCCTCTTGGACTGATCGAAATTGACGGTACACAAGTTAAGCATCTGGCCGGGTATTGTCAAGGGCGAGGGCATAAGAACACGGGCCTCTATACCTAGAGGCCTCTTCCCATTAATCTCTGGAGGACCTCAAGATACTTAGCCCTTGTAACTTGAATCACCTCCCGGGGTAATTTCGGTGGAGGTGGTTCTTTCGGCCAGTCGATGCTATTCAGATAATCCCGTAGAAACTGCTTGTCAAAACTCCTTTGAGCCCTCCCTGGTTCGTACTCATCCATAGGCCAGAATCTGGATGAATCGGGGGTCAGTACCTCATCAATCAGCATGAGGTCATCGTTGACGAGCCCAAACTCGAACTTGGTATCAGCGATAATGATGCCATTCCTCGAGGCCAGATCCCTCCCATATTCGTATAACCTTAAGCTTATGTCCCTGATCTGCCTGGCTATTTCTTCTCCGACAATGCGCACAGCATCCTCAAAGGTAATGTTCTCATCATGGGCCCCCAACGCAGCCTTGGTAGCTGGCGTGAAGATCGGTTCTGGCAATTGCGATGACTCCTTCAATCCCTCAGGAAGGGATATCCCTGATATACTCCCCAGGGCACGGTACTCAAGCCATCCAGATCCTGAAACGTAACCTCTGACAACACATTCTACTGGAAGCGGCTTAGCTCTATGCACCAGCATGCTCCGGTCAACGAGGTATTTCCCATAAGGCCTGCAGGACTCAGGATACTCTTCTGGATTAGTGGTCAGTACATGATTATCAATTATGGAAGAGAGCCTTTCAAACCAGAAAGCGGATAGCTTGGTCAAGATCTTTCCCTTATCCGGAACAGGATCATCCATAACTACATCGAATGCGGATATCCGGTCGGTAGCAACGATAAGTAAACTCTTCCCTACCTCATATATATCCCTCACCTTCCCACGATTGAGCAATCTTAAATTGGGAAAATTTGTCTCCTTCACTACTGGCACTGCAATAATTACCCCTTTTTAGTGTCGTTCTCGGGAACCATACCACAAATTATTAAGAAAAGCAGTATAGACAATATGGGAGATCTCTTGTATATAAAAAGTCCTAATAGTAGCACCGCACACTTTACTAGAGATGGAAGAGCGCGATGGTCCAACTGGATTTCAAGAAGGGTGACGGAATCCTGCCCGCTATTGCCCAGGATTATAAGTCGGGCAAGGTTTTGATGCTGGCCTATATGAACGACGAGGCCTATCAACTTACCCTCCAGACTGGAGAGGCCCATTACTGGAGCCGCACACGGGGAGAGATCTGGCACAAAGGCGAGACCTCAGGTAATATCCAGGTGGTTAGGGAGATCCTTGTGGACTGTGATCATGATGCTATCTTGCTCAAGGTAGAGCAGGTAGGAGGTGCTGCCTGCCATCTTGGATATGAGAGCTGCTTCCATAACAAAATCGACAAGCATGGAGGGGAAACAACCATAGGTGAGAGGATATTTAATCCAGAGAGGATATATAAGAAATGAACGTGCTTAAACTCGGTATACCAAAGGGGAGCCTAGAGCGGGCCACAGTGAGGCTCTTTGAGAAATCAGGCTGGAAGATCTCCATCAGTGATAGGAACTACTTTCCCGAAATAAACGATGAGGCTATCAGGTGCTCAATCCTGAGGGCCCAGGAGATGTCCATCCATGTAGAGAACGGGGCCATAGATGCAGGTCTCACTGGCAGGGATTGGAAAGAGGAGAATGAATCGGATGTTATCACCGTTGCCGACCTGGTCTATTCCAAGACGAGCCAGAGCCCTACCAGGTGGGTCCTGGCAGTCTCCGCTGACTCTGATATCAAGGAACTGTCCGACCTTAAGGGGAAAAAGATCGCAACAGAACTGGTTAATTTTACGAGGAAATACCTCGGCCAACAGGGGATAGACGTTGAGGTTACGTTTTCATGGGGAACAACAGAGGCCAAGCTCGCGGCGGGTTTGGCTGACGCTATCGTTGATGTCACTGAGACAGGCAGCACTCTCAGGGCCCACGGATTGAGGATCATCCACGAGCTCATGCAATCGAACACCATACTCATTGCAAATAAGGATGCATGGGAGGATTCATGGAAGAGGAGCAAGATCGAGCAGATCGCCTTACTGCTCAAGGGGGCCTTACGGGCTGAAGATATGGTGGGTCTAAAGATGAATGTACCAAAGGAGCGATTGAATGCGGTTATCAAATTACTCCCCAGTATTACCTCGCCAACCATAGCAAATCTCTTCCAATCCAATTGGGTCTCCGTTGAGGTTATGGTTCAGACTGAAAGGGTCAGGGCACTCATTCCGCAACTCATAAAGGAGGGAGCGGAAGGCATAATTGAATATCCGCTCAATAAGGTGATCTGATTATCTCAATTCCCAGGAGAGCAGTAGGGATTTGAATAACCCATGAGCTCTGCTGAGAGGAAGCTAAGCCTATGACAGTCGCAACGAGGGCCATAGATTTTCGCTCCTTCATCGTTATGGATGTCCTAGAACGGGCGAATGTCCTCGAGAGGAAAGGCAGGGATATCATACACCTCGAGATAGGCGAGCCGGATTTCGACACACCTCAATGCATAAGGGAGGCCGGGATCAAGGCCATAAGGGAAGGGAGAACTCACTACACGCACAGCCTGGGAATCCCTAAGTTGAGGGAGGCCATCTGCGAGCGCTATATGCGCAAGTATGGTGTTCAAATACACCCTGATCAGGTCATAGTAACCTCTGGTACGTCGCCGGGAATGTTGCTGATCTTCTCGGCCCTATTGGAAAATGGAGATGAGATCATCGTCTCTAATCCGTACTATCCCTGCTATCCGAATATTATCAAGTACGTTGGTGGGAATTGCATATTTGTAGAGGTCTATGAAGATGACGGGTTTCAATTTCGGCCAGACGAGGTTGCCCAAAAGATCTCTCCCCACACAAAGGCAATCCTCATAAACTCTCCGTCAAATCCTACCGGAAATCTCCTCTCGGCTGAGAGGATGCAAAGGATAGCTGATCTTGGACCATATGTCATCTCCGATGAGATATATCATGGCCTGGTATATGAAGGCAAAGAGCATTCGATCCTGGAGTTTACGGATCGGGCATTTGTCTTGAATGGCTTCTCTAAGCTCTATGCCATGACTGGGTGGAGACTCGGATACGTGATTGCTCCAGAGGACTTTGTCAGGCCGATGCAAAAGATGCAACAGAACTTCTTTATCTCGGCTGGCAGTGTCTCCCAGTGGGCAGGACTCGCTGCCCTCACCGAAGCCCAGGGAGATATTGAGAGGATGAGATCCATCTACGATCAAAGGAGGCACTCCATGGTTAAGGGGCTCAGGGAAGTTGGTCTTGGAATCAGTGTTGATCCTGTTGGGGCATTTTATATCCTGGCGAGGGCAAGGCATCTATCCAATAATTCCTATGAGCTGGCCTTTGAGATTCTTGAAAAGGCAGGGGTGGGCGTAGCGCCCGGGATTGATTTTGGAGCCAATGCCGAGGGATACCTCAGGTTCTCATATGCAAACTCCCTTGAGAATATCGCCGAGGGGCTCCGAAGGATAGGGGAATTCCTAAAGCGGAGGAACCCCTAAAGGCCATAGGCCTTTATCTTCTTGTGGAGATTGCTTCTCTCCACCCCTATAGCCTCGGCTGTCTTGCTAATATTCCCCCCAAACTGTTTCAACTTACTGGTGATAAACGATCTCTCAAACGTCTCCCTGGCCTCCTTGAGGGTGTCAAAGGAAAACAAGGGCTCAACCCTCGTCTCTTCAATCCTGGCTCTGTTAAACGGAGAAGGTATATCTTTTGCATGAATTGCCTTACCTGGGCACATAATAACCATCCTTTCTATCAGATTCCTAAGTTCCCTCACATTGCCCGGCCAGCTGTACTTCTTCAGCAACTCCACGGCATCTGGGCTTAGATGTTTGCATTCCCCTTTGGTAGCAAGTGAAAACTCATTCAGAAATTCATCTGCAAGCTCCGAAATATCATCAACCCTCTCCCTCAAGGGAGGAACCCAAATAGGTATAACGTTAAGGCGAAAGTAGAGATCTTCTCTGAATCTTCCCTTTACGATCTCCTCTTCCAAATTCTTGTTGGTTGCAACGATGACCCTGGTGTCAACCGTAATTGTGCGGTTGCCACCTACACGCTCAAATCTCTGCTCCTGCAAAATCCGCAGTACCTTTGACTGGGCCTTTAGGCTCATATCCCCAATCTCGTCCAAGAATAGGGTTCCCTCATTAGCCTGATCAAACTTCCCCCTTTTCATTGTGGTAGCCCCGGTAAATGCACCCTTTTCGTGGCCAAAGAGTTCTGATTCGATTAGATCCTCCGGTATAGCAGCACAATTAACCTCAACGAACGGTTTGGTGCTCCGCTTGCTTAATCGGTGTATTGTGTGAGCCACTAGCTCCTTACCGGTTCCATTTTCTCCAACAATGAGAACCCATGCATCAGTTGGGGCAACCACCTTAATTTGTTCCTTTAAGTGGGTAATAGCCCTGCTATGTCCGCCTATCTGATACCTCTGTCGCTCTCTCTCCCTGAATAGATCGAGCTCCGCTTCAAGCCTGTTGTAGTTCAATGCATTGTTTACCGATAAAAGGACCTTCTCTAGCGAAAGAGGCTTTTCAATAAAGTCATAGGCACCCAATTTCGTCGCCTTAACCGCAGTTTCTATTGTGCCGTGACCTGAGATCATAATTACCTGTAAGCTCGGATACAGTTCCCTGATCCGCTGCAGTGTTTCTATGCCGTCGATATCCGGCATCCAGATATCCAACAATACAATATCGGGAATGGTCTCCTTTATCATATCCAGGGCCTTCAAGCCCCCTGCCGCACTCATAACCTCGAACCCCTCGTCGGTGAGGATACCCTGTAGTGATTGAATTATACTTGGCTCATCATCTACTATGAGTACGGTGCCTGCCATAGCTCACAGCCCCATCATCTCCCCTGCAATGGAGGCAGCTTTTCTGGAAGCGCCACCTTGACCGAGTTGCTTTCTTATCGACCGTAACTGCCCTTTCATTTCTGCTCTTAACCCATTATTCTTGAGGATGGCTAAGGCCTCTTCTGCCAGACGAAAGGCAGTTGCCTCGCCCTGAATCAATTCCGGAACTATAGTCCTTCCAGCAATTAAGTTCACCAGGCCGATGTGAGAAACCCTTGCGAGGAACCGGCCGAGAATATAGCTCAACGGGGATACCTTATATGCTATTATCATCGGCGTCTCCATTATAGCTGCCTCTAGGGTAGCAGTCCCAGAGGCAACTAGGGCCACATCAGCAATCTTAAGTAGCTCTCTTGTGTCAGATCTTCCAATTGTCACATCTATCGCGGCATTTTCTACATAGGGCTTGACCACATCCTCCTTCACGGTAGATGCTAACGGCAAGATGCAGTGAAGACGAGGATAATAGTGGGAAATGATTTCAGCTGCACCGATCATTGCTGGCATCATTCTCACAACCTCCTCAGCCCTGCTCCCAGGAAGCAACCCAAGGATAGGTCCCTTCTCATGACTAATGCCCAAATCCTCCCTGATCTTGCTCATGGCCCTTCTGGGCAAGGGCACGTCCATGAGTGGATGACCCACGTATTCAACTGGAAGTCCAAACCCATGGTAGAATTCCTCCTCGAAGGGGAGGATAACCGCGACCCGGTCAACCCTCCTAGCTATCTTTCCGACCCTCCCTCGCCACCACGCCCATACCTGGGGAGGAATATAGTAAAATACTGGGATACCAAGAACGCGGGCTTTTTTGGCTAAATTTAGATTGAACCCTGGATAGTCAATAAGGATCAAGAGATCCGGAGGACTACTCCTTAACGAGGTCTTCAATTCCCTCAAGGCCCGGAAGATATACCCAATTCTGGGTATGATCTCCGTCATCCCCACCACGGCCATGGCTGACAGCTGAAACAGAACCCTGACACCAACTTTCTTCATCTCCGGGCCACCAAGGCCAAAAAATCTCAGGTCCGGGGCCAGCCTCTTCATTGCCAAGACCAAATGCGCACCGTAGAGATCCCCTGAGGCCTCTCCTGCTATGATCATTACGGTTTTTGTCGCGCTCAATTCAGGAAGTTATCTTCGCCTTTCTCTTTATCTGGTCAATGATAGAGAGGGCAACAGCCAGGGCCTTTTTCCCATCGTCTCCAGAGACCTTAGGCTCTGTTCCATTTCTTATAGCCCCCACGAAGGATCTGATCTGATCGGCCAGGGGGTCACTGTCGGGAAATTCCTCCTCCTTATGGGCTATCGGGGAGAGGTCGGAAGGATTTCTCCTATCCCCTTTGATCTGGGTTACACTGATCTTTCTCCTGCCGTAATCAACTGATATGTAGCTATCAGGTTGCAGGACCCGAATCATCCTAAGGGATTCATGGGAGACACGGCTTGCCGTTAAATTTGCTATGGTACCATTGCCAAATGCAATCCTAACGTTAGCAATATCTATTTTATCGGTTATAACAGGCATACCAATAGCCTCCACCTCTCCAATCCCCGAATTTACGAGGTGCACGACGATATCCAGATCGTGGATCATGAGGTCTAAGATGACATCCACATCCGTCCCTCTGTTGGTGAAGAAGTTAAGCCGCTGAGATTCAATAAAGATAGGCTTGGAGAGCAGCGACTCCATCTTGACTACTGCGGGGTTAAAGCGTTCTATGTGCCCTATCTGCAAAATAGTGCTATTTTTCCTTGCGATCTCTATCAGCCTCTCAGCATCCCCCAGATTAAGAGTGATTGGCTTTTCAACTAATAGATGGGTGCCATGGGTCAAGATATCATGTCCAACCTCAAAGTGGGATATGGTTGGAACAGCCAAGCTGAGGCCATCTACATGGGGAAGAAGTTCGGTATGACTACTGTAGGCCTTCGTGTTATACTTCTGCGCTATATCCTTTGCCCTTTGGAAATCTCTGTCAGCAAGCCCAACCAGATCAATATCTTGCATGGAAGCATACTTCTGCGCATGCAGCTCGCCTACATGGCCTACCCCCACAACGCCCAATCGTAATCTTCTCATACTATTCACTCTCCCTCGAGACAATGGCAATGCCACTATCGTTCGCGAGCTTTATCATCTCATCTTTATCAAAAAGTAGGGTTTTGCCTGCTTCAATTGCGAGAACAGATGCGTGAACAGTTGACATAACCTCAATGGTGTTAAGGCCGACAGCAGGAAGATCAAACCTAAGATCCTGATTCGGCTTACTGACCTTAACAACCACCGCACCTTCCTTGGCTAATTCCCCTCCCCTGAGTATTGCCTTGTCGGTTCCCTCTATCGCCTCCACTGCCAAGACTGTCCTTCTCCTGACCACAACAGAATGCCCTATATCCAGGTCACCCAGCTGCTTGGCCACCATCCAGCCAAATTCCATGTCCTCCACCTCCTCCTTGCTCGGCCCTCTTTTCGTAAGACAGCCCGGCGGCGCCAGTAGTTCCGGGAGGTACGTAGTAGAACTCACAACCGCTATTCCCTCTCTTTCAAGCTCCCTGGCCACAGCCCTCAAGATGTCATCATCATGCAAGACCAATAACTTCCCAACGACTGCCAGTCCTTTTAGATCTGGCCTCACGTTGCCAAACATATTGGCCTTGCTAATTGCACCAGCCATCAGGACATGACTAACCCCCATTGACTTGAAGGCATCGAGCAAGTGACCGAATTGACCAAGCCCTATCCAGGTGATCTCATCCACCCTATTAGCCAACTCCGGCATGGTCTCTCCCTTGTGTGCCACAGCAATTACCTTCAACCCCCTTCTCCTGGCCGCGTCGGCTATCAAAAGGGGAAACTTCCCGCCGCCTGCTATGATGCCTATCCTATCTACTTGACACAAAGCAGTTACCTACCTCACAACACCCCTTTTTGAGCTGACCAAGAAATCGAGGAGTATCTCCAACTCCCTAAAGGGAGTTATCTCCGTCCTCACCTTTTCCAGCGCCTCATGAAAAAGGCGGCGATCGCGCCATATAATCCGATAAGCCCTCTTTAACCCTTCTATCTTTTCCTGAGAGAAGCCCTGCCTTCTCAGACCTATCTGATTGAGTCCATACAATCTAGCCCTGTCACCAGCAGCCATCATGAATGGAGGGATGTCCTTGACGAGGGCCGACTTTCCTCCGACAAATGCGTAGGTCCCTATCCTGACAAACTGGTGTACGGCCACGAGACCTCCTATGATGGCGTGGTCGCCTATCTCGATATGGCCGCCAAGGGTTGCGGCATTTGACATGATAATGGAATTACCCAACGTACAGTCATGGGCTACGTGGGCATAGGCCATAAGGTAGTTTTTGTCCCCGACTTTCGTGACCCTCTCATGCTTGGTCGTGGCCCGATTAATGGTTACAAACTCCCTTATAATATTTCCATCCCCAATTATGACCCTGGTCTCCTCATCCTTATAGCCGATATCCTGGGGAGGTAGACCAATGGAGACGAAAGGGTAGATCCTATTTCTTTCCCCTATCACCGTGTTCCCATCGATAACTACATGGGAATTAATAACCGTATCCCTGCCTACTGCTACCTTTTCACCTATGATTGAAAATGGCCCGATCTTAGCCCCGTCTGCTATCTCTGCCTTGGGCGAAACGGCAGCGGATGGATGAATATCAACTCCCATTTCCCTTACCTTATTGCAGCTATTAACTCAGCTTCGGCCGCTAGCGCATTGCGCACCAGTGCCTTACCCTTCATCTTCCATATTCTCCTACCCTTTCTGATGGCAGCCAGTTCAAAGACGATCTGATCACCGGGCAGGATCGGCTTCCTAAACCTTACCTTGTCCATAGCCACGAAGTAGATAGCATCGCTGTCCTTTTTCTCCATACTCTCCGGTTCCGATAATCTGGCAAGTATGCCACCCACTTGAGCCATCGCCTCTATCACCAAGACACCCGGCATAATGGGCTTTCCTGGAAAATGACCCTCGAAGAAAGGCTCATTTATGGTGACATTCTTGATCCCCACTATCCTGTCTCCCAGCTCAAGCTCCGTAATTGCATCCACAAGGAGGAATGGATGCCTGTGTGGGAGTATCTTTATGATGTCCCCGTAAGTCAGAGGCAAATCCATTACCTTATCGACTCCTCTCCTAATTGTTGTTCTAGTTCCCTAACCCTGTGTTCTAATTCCTTTAACTTCTCTGAATACTCGGGGAGCCTCCTTATAAGCCCCCTCGTTTTCAACCAGAGGCGATGAGGCATGGTTGGTATGCCAGAAACTACCTCACCGGCAGGAATAGATTTGGTCACACCGGACTTTGATCCAATCATTACCCGGTCGCCTATCACGATATGGTCCGTAAGGCCGACCTGCCCCCCTATAACAACACCCTTTCCCACCGTGGTGCTTCCTGCAATACCCACCTGCGCTACGATAATGGTGTTTTCGCCAACAACGACATTATGACCTATTTGAACGAGGTTATCGGTCTTTACGCCCTTCCTAATCAGTGTCTTACCGAGGGCAGCCCTATCGATGGCATTATTTGCCCCGATCTCCACACTATCCTCTATCTCTACGATGCCCATTTGTGGGATCTTGACGCTCACATCACCATCCCTGGTGTAACCAAAGCCGTCACTTCCTATGACAGTCCCCGCATGGACAATCACTTCCCTCCCTATTATGCAATCGGACATTATTGTCACATTTGGATAGATAACACTTTTCTCCCCTACTGTGACCCTGTCGCCCACATAAACACCAGGGAAGAGATTGACCTCATTGCCTATTACCGACTCCCTCCCGACGTACACGAAGGGATAGATAGAGACATCTTTGCCGAGCTGAGTTCCCTGTCCAATTACGGCCTTTTCGCTAACTCCCTGGAAGCGAGGGGGCGCAGGGGCAAACATGGCCGCCACCTTGGCGTAGCCAAGGTAGGGATTAGAAACTATCAACTGTGGGCCTCCATAAAGACTGGAAGGTTCCTTTGCAATAAGGGCCGATGCCTTTGTTGCCGTGACCTGGTCCTTTAATCGTGGGTCAGCCAAAAAGGATATCTCTCCCTCCTCAGCCAAGACAAGGGAATTGATCCCCTTTATGAGAACCTGGTCATCACCTACAACACTGCCTCCAATTGATTCAGCTATCTGCCTAAGGGTCAGTTCCAATGCTGCTAACCTATTCTTTACCTTCTTTACCGCCCTTTTTCATCTGATCATAGGCCTTGATCACCTCTTCAGTAATGTCGACTGAATCAGCCCAGTAGAGGACGCCACCCGCCTTCTTTTCCATTATCAGAGTAAAGCCCCCTTCAGAGCCCATCTTTTCAAGAATCGTTCCTATTATTTCCTTAAGAACCCTTTGCTTTTCGTTTTCCTGCGCCCTCATCATCTCTTCATTCAAATCCTTGTAAAAGTACTCTAGCTCCCTCGTCTTTCTCTCAATGGTCTTCCGTTTGTCTTCCTGGGCATCCATACTTAACATCATAGCCTGTTTCTCTAACTCCTTCCTTAACTCCAAGAGTTCCCTTTGCTTTTCATTGAGCTGTCTCTGGAGTGCCTCCTTTTTCTTCTTGAGAAGCTCAACGGCCTTTTGCCCTTCCTTGCATTCCTGAAGACATCTCTGAAGATCAATCAAACCTATCTTGATACCACCCTCCCCCCGACTAACACCATAAGCCAAGAGGATTACAATCACGATAATAGCGGAAAGTAAGAAATGCTTCCTCATTGTTGACTCCCTTTTTGTTGCCCTGGTCGGAGATGCGTGAACTGAAAATCAGGCCTGCATAGTAACGCTATTTTCCCTCTTAGTCAACCAACCCTCATTACCGGAGTTTCCGGAGTTTTATAGGGTGTATTTCCATAACCTGTTCATTATATGGCAAATTGTATTTTTGAGTAGCGAAAACCCTTATCCTTTCTCTTCCCCTGCTTTCGAGGTGACCCTTTCGGGGCTCGCAGGCGGGGAATACTTACCCCTTCCA
>JABAOH010002177.1_pt1 | contig 64734 bp, 50 predicted proteins | sample 7062181 | NCBI WGS metagenome assembly JABAOH01 (sample SAMN14538630, study PRJNA623070) | marine sediment metagenome | biome: marine biome [ENVO:00000428]; feature: marine pelagic biome [ENVO:01000023]; material: deep marine sediment [ENVO:00002113]; isolation source: pool of 5 deep marine... | reverse complement strand
AGATTGAACGGAAGTAACCTCCGGCTCAGGTCGAATGTCTCCCCGTGCCTTCGGGAAAGACCTCTATACCTTTCTCAAAATTGGATTCCACCAATCGTTCCTGGAGAAATCACTTCACCGGAGATGTCCTGCATTCCCTCCGCTCAATCCTTCCTCCCCAAATCATGGGAGATCGGTCGTCTTTATCGACCCTCATCAACGGGGGCCAGGGGTCTTTTCGGTGCTGAACCATTACAGCATGAATCCCTGAAGACAAACGCCCAATGCGATTCGAAAGAGCTTGACTTTCTTCCCACAATGGAGGAGTATTGGAAGGGGAAACGGGCAAGGAGGTTAGTGTTTCAACGGATCGATCATGGAAGTTTGGATCTCTCCAGGCAGACTTATCCTTAAGCACTCATATTCATGACCGTCGGGAATTGGATATAGTACCCTTATGGACCGCATATTGAATCAATTGATTCAGTTGCAGGAGCTCAATTTCGTCCTAGTGGAACGCCGTACATTGGTTCCTCAATCCCGTTTGACGGATCTCGAAAGTTCCGTTAGGGCATTGATAGAAAACCTTCCCCAGGAAATCGCAACCCTGTATCGAGGATTACAGAAACGTCATCAGGCAGCAATCGTTCCCGAGGCTCATGGGACCTGCTCCGGTTGTGGAATCTCCTTGCCGACTTCGTTGGCAGCGGAAATTCAAAGCGGAAAGGGGATTCAGCAATGCCCAAATTGCAGAAGAGTCCTGTATCATCTTGAGGGAGCACCGCGACAACTGAGAAGGCGTCTCGATAAGACGGGGAGGCCAAAAGTCGGCGTTGCACGATTCTCATCCAAAGAACTGATGCTTCCCCGGATTGAGGCAGAAGATCGGGATGATGCCATTTCCGGGTTGATCCAATTGATGGCCGCCAAGGGGTTTGTAGAAAATCCGGAGAACTTGCTAGCGGCCGCTCTTCAACGAGAGTCAATCATATCAACCGCCTTGGAGCATGGACTCGCATTTCCCCACGTTCGTGGCGTGGAGGGCGGGGGATTGACCTTTTCCCTGGGATTGAGGAAGCAAGGATTGAGGTTTGATCGCGCCAAGGCCAGATTAACCCGCATTATCTTCTTCATCGTTATTCCCTCGGCGGCCAGCGCATTTTACCTGCAACTCCTTTCCGGTTTGATCGAGGCATTCCGGGAAGAGAGTGCACGCAAGAGACTGTTGGCCTGCAAAACCCCCGAGGAAATGTGGACGACGCTCAATACCCTGACAGGGAAAACCATCCCTTAGCTTGGATTGTTCAGGAGGGATATATGGCTTTCACGAAAAATGTGGGTAGTGGTGAGGGAATCCTTCGGGTTGTCCTCGGCATTATTCTCATCGTTTTCGGTTTATTTTTTTCTGGATTCTGGAAGCCAGTTTCTCTTGTCGTTGGCGGTTTTTTGGCGCTCACCGCTCTCGTCGGATACTGACCCTGAAAGGGATTTCTGCTGAAGGTCTTCAGCAAGAAGTGAGTTTATTGCTCTCCATCCACATTCACCGGCCGGATTCCCCTAAACCGAGCAAGCTCCTCCCCTGATTGGTAATCGGCCAATTCTTCATTCGGGTTCAGCTGCTTGGCTGCCGGGTTGAAAGGCCGTCCGATAGTTCAGGCTGAATCGGTTTAAGCGTTTCAAGACATGGGGATAGAGTATCAACTCCTCTTCCTCGAATTCCTCCATCAGGGACGGTATTACTGCGAAGATTCGCCTTCTCAGCCTCTCCAGTTTTCTGGGAGAGGAGAAGGACATCATGACCGCGGGATTACAGCTGACACCAGCATTATAGAGGTTCTCAAGGGCTCGTAGTTGAAGTTCAAATCCCTCGCCTTTGGAGTTAGTGAGCGAGGTAAATTCATCCTGGTCACAGCCTTTGATGGAAACCCTTACGTGGAGAAAGGGGAAAGCAGCCAGATCTCGGGCATAGCTCTTGTTGGCACCAATTAGGATGCCGTTCGTCTCAAGGATAAAGAGATGCCCTTTCCAGCGGAGGTTATCGAGTAATCGAAGGAGGTGGGATTTTCCAATGGTGGGTTCCCCCCCGCTGAGTCTCAATTGCTTGATGCCTTTCTTTCGAGCTTTCGCGAGAAGCTTCTGAGCGACCTCATGGGGATCATAAAAATGTCCTTCCCGTTGGGGCGTAAAGAGAATCGGATCCCTCACCCAGCAGAACTTACAGAGGAGACCGCACCCCACGCAGTCCCCGGTGGCGATGCCTCCATACCATCTATCCGTCCGGAATCGATAGTATTTGCGGAGTTCCCCCCTGACCACTTTCTTTTCAATGTCCTTATGTCTTGCAATCGGATCATACGTCATCGGCATTCCTCACGGGTACCATGATGCCGGGATCAGGGGGCAGGCGAGATCCGAGATGATATTTCCCTATCCCCGTTCTCGTCTCTCCTCCTGGCCGGGATTTCCACGCCCGCTATCCCCTCTTTTTTCTCATCAATTCAGGAGGTTCTCCCCATGCATAGGTGACGATGAACTCATCTCTGGGCAGGAAATAGGCAAATCTGAGTGATTGTTCGGCGAATTCCTCCTTTGGGATCCCATCTATGTAAAGGGCATTTCGGCGAATCAAGAAAACCTCGCCGGGATAGTGCTCTCTGGCTTCCTCAATTTTCTTTCTCAAACTCATCCATGTCTCCTTTTCCCTTATGAATGGATTTTCACGAGGTTCTGAAAAAGGTGTTCTTCGCTGCTCAAAAATCTTTTTTCGACCATTCTAAGGCTCGCTTCACTGCAAGGAGCGCTACGGCGCTCCTTCGTTCCCAGAACTCGCCCTTCGGGCTCAAACATCGGATTTGCAACCGTTTCGCTTCTCCCAAGAATGGTTACCGAAAAAATCTTTAATTCGCGCTCAGAGCTCCTTTTTCATTGGTCTTTACATCGTATATCAAAAGAGTATCCTTAACAAGGAGAGCTCAGGTACTTCCCTACCCGTTGGAAAATAGTCTCGAACATTGGCTGAGTTAGGCGCCCAGTCTGCGTATTCTGTTGACTCGGGTGATAGGAAGCGAGGAGGATTTTGCCTCCGGAAAACGGATATTCGTGGCCATGTCCGAACTTCATCGCGGGAGGGGGCTTTTCATCCCGAAATAGGATCTCTAGGAATTCATGAAATGCAATCCCCCCAAGAGCGAGGATAACCCGGACCTCTTTCAGGAGGACCATTTCGTGGACGAGATAGGGACGGCAGTTTTCCATTTCCTCTTTCAACGGCTTATTCTTTGGAGGAGCACACCGGATTGCTGCGGTGATGAAACAGTTTCGGAGAGTCACTCCATCTTCCCTGTGAATGGATTGAGGTTGATTGGCGAATCCGAAGCGGTGCAGGGTACGAAAAAGCCACTCACCGGAGCGATTACCTGTGAACATTCGTCCGGTACGATTACCTCCATGGGCTGCAGGGGCTAAGCCGATGATGAGGAGTTTTGCCCTCGGGTCGCCGAACCCGGGAAGGGGTCTTCCCCAGTAATGCCAATCCCGGTATCGGCGTATTTTTTCAGGGGCCACCCGTTCACGGTGAGCGACAAGTCTCGGGCATTGGGAGCACCCGATGATACGTTCGTTCAGTTGTTTCAGTTCTCCCCTAAAGGGAAACATTCCTTATCTCCAACCCTGCGAACTTCGATGAACCCCATGTGCTTCTGTGAGCCTCGAACGAAAAAAATTATACCCCAGGTTCAATGACAAAAACACATTGGAGTCATGGATTTTTGCTATTGCACTGATTCCCGGAACATGGTATCTGAAGAAATCTAGTTATTACTTCCCCACTGAGGCATTTTGATTAATATTGCCTTTATGGTATAATTTTATCCACATCAAGGGATTTAGGGAGCAACTACCATCAAAAGGGTCTTTGGTCACTTAACAGGCCTTAAGTCCAACCAAATAAAGAGACTAGTCCGTATATATCGAAGAAGAATCCCTCCCCAACAGGTCATCAATTCCGAAATAGCCCGGTATCTCTCTGAGATTTCCCAGGAGATCAAACGACAAGTGGGAATCTTGGTCAACCGCAAGGGCATTATCGAATACGTCATTGTAGGAGACCATCAGGGGATTGTCATCCCACCCTTGCCAAGGTATCGGAGGGGGTTGTTGAGGCTTCGGGGACTCAGGTGCATCCATACCCATTTACGAGACGAACCCCTTACCCAAGATGACATCACCGACCTTGCCCTTTTGAGGTTTGACATGATGGGTGCTCTATCCGTTGATGGTTCTGGATTACCCGGTCGTATTTACTTGGGGCACCTGCTTCCGGAGAATCCCACGGAAAAGAAATGGGAACTCCTCTCGCCTCATCGTCCGTGGGGGCTGGATATCGATTTCCTCGAATACATTCAATCCCTGGAAGATGAATTTGAACGAACTCAGCGTTCTAAAGCCTTAAAAGATGGGAAAGAGAATGCCCTTTTGGTCACCGTAGCGGGTTCCAATCAGGGAGACATCGAGGAGTCCGTGCAGGAGTTAAAGGAATTGGTGAAAACCAGTGGTGGGGTGACGGTGGATTCCGTGATTCAGCGTCCAAAGAAGTTACATCCCAGACTTCTCATCGGAATGGGTAAGCTGACCGATATCACCATACGGTGTATGCAATTGGGAGTGGACCTCATCATCTTCAACAGGGATCTATCGCCCGCCCAGATGGCCTCTATTAGCGATTTTACGGAGCTAAGGGTGATCGACCGGACGCAGCTGATTTTGGATATTTTTGCCCAAAGGGCCCATAGTCGGGACGGGAAGGTCCAAGTTGAGTTGGCTCAGCTACGATATCTATTACCAAGGCTTACGACCAAAAATACGGCCATGTCTCGTTTAACCGGGGGGATTGGGGGTCGTGGTCCAGGAGAGACAAAACTCGAGATAAACCGGAGACGGGTGAGGGATAGGATTGCCCGTTTGGAGAAAGAGCTCCAAAACTTGGGTAGGGAGAGGGAACAGAGGAGGGAAAGGAGAGTAAATCGAGGAATTCCCATCATCTCCATCGTTGGTTATACAAATGCTGGGAAATCCACCCTCTTTAACGCCCTGACAAAAAGCGACGGAAACGTCGAGGAAAAACTCTTTGCCACCCTGGACACGGCGACTCGGCGGCTGCGTTTTCCGAGGGATCGGGAAGTGATTATTTCGGATACCGTGGGATTCATACGGGATTTGCCCAAAGATCTCATAGGGGCCTTTCGGGCCACGCTGGATGAACTGAAAGATTCCGATCTTCTTATACACTTGGCCGATCTCAGTAATCGTGGCTTCGAAGAACACATCCATGCCGTTGAGACGATCCTATTTGAACTTGAACTGAAAACAATGCCCAGGCTTTTGGTCTTCAATAAGGAGGATAAGGTGAATTCGAGCTTGATCCGCCAGGCCTGCCGACGATACAATGCCATTTCCATTTCGGCCCTTAGGGGGATTAATCTGGATGGTCTTTTATCAACAATAGATGGGATGCTCTGGAAAGATCTAAATCCAACCCGTGAGCTAGGAATCGACCGTACGTCGACTCCCAGTTGACAAAAGGGGGATGCTTTGCTATTACCTAACAAAATCCTTCCGTTTATTTCCCGTTTATCTTCTATCATCGCCAGAGGGCCATTCCCTCGGAAATGGCTCCCAACGAGGGGAATGTACTTCTGTATTTCATACGAATTCATTAAGGAGTAGGTCATGTTAGAAGAAGCTCTCCAAGAATGTTTGACCTTTGATGATGTCTTGCTCGTGCCCGCCAAGTCGGACGTGGTCCCGAAGGACGTTGATACCAGCACCATTTTGACCAATAGCATTCCCCTGAATATTCCCCTGTTGAGCGCAGCAATGGATACCGTTACCGAAGCCAATACGGGAATCAGTATGGCCCGAGAAGGCGGCATCGGGATCATACACCGAAACCTTTCCATCGATGCCCAAGCCATGGAAGTGGATAAGGTGAAGAAATCGGAAAGCGGGATGATCAGGGATCCCATTACCATGGACCCGGATCAAAAGATTTATGAAGCCCAGGAAATCATGAGGAAATACCGCATTTCCGGTGTTCCCATCACCAAGAACGGGAAACTGGTTGGAATATTGACCAATCGGGATCTGAGGTTTGTGAATCAATTGGATGAAAGAATTGCCACGGTAATGACCAAGAATAACCTCATCACCGTCCCCGAAGGGACAACATTAGAGCAGTCGAAGGCTTTGCTTCACGAAAATCGCATTGAAAAACTCCTCGTCGTGGATGCAGGGAACAACCTCAGGGGCCTCATCACCATTAAGGATATCGAGAAGATCAAGAAATACCCCAAATCGTGCAAGGACGAGCTGGGGCGTCTGCGAGTTGGAGCAGCCATTGGAACCGGGGAGGATAGGGAGGCGAGGACTGAGGCGTTACTGAAGGCAGGGGCAGATGTCCTGGTTGTCGATACGGCCCATGGACATACCAAAAATGTAATGGAGGCGGTCAGGGATACAAAGGAGAACTTTCCGGATTGTCAACTCGTCGCTGGGAATGTCGCTACCGAAGAGGCAACGGAGGATCTGATAAAGGCCGGTGCAGATGCCATTAAGGTGGGGGTTGGGCCGAGCTCCATTTGTACCACCAGGGTTATTGCCGGGATAGGCATTCCTCAGATTTCGGCCATCATCGCATCTGTTGGAGCTGCACGAAAATTCGACATTCCGGTGATTGCCGACGGGGGAATCAAATTTTCAGGGGATATCACTAAGGCCATCGCTGCAGGCGCCCATTCGGTGATGGTGGGGAACTTGTTCGCGGGGACCGAAGAAAGCCCTGGGGAGATTGTGCTCTTTCAAGGGAGGAGTTACAAGGTTTATCGGGGGATGGGTTCCTTGGAGGCCATGAAGGACGGAAGCCGTGATCGGTACCTGCAACAGGACGTGGAGTCCGAGACTAAATTAGTACCCGAGGGCATTGAGGGCCGCGTTCCCTATCGAGGGGCTCTATCCTTTTGCGTGCAGCAGCTTTTAGGAGGATTGAAGGCGGGAATGGGATATGTGGGTTGCTGGAACATAGAGGAGTTGCGTTCAAAGCCCAAGTTCATTAGGATAACCCCGGCTGGGTTGCGAGAAGGGCATGTCCATGACGTGATCATAACCAAGGAGGCCCCCAACTACCGATTGGAGTGAAGGGGGGATAGAAGAGCGGGTTGATCGATGAGGTGGATATTCAGGGTTCTCATTCTTTCCGTAATCTTCTCCATCCTTTGGAATGGTGGTCAAATCTATCCATCAGCGGGGTCTGGGCAGTCCGTGAAGGTTGCCTCCATCAATACCTACACCGGCCCCCCGGAAATCCGTCGATATTGGCTTCGACGAAAAGACCTCATCAACAGTGGAAAGACGCTCATCGGAAAGAAGGAACTGGAGGCGATTCATCGAGTTCAATTGGATCGGGGTATTCGCAATCTTCCCATTTTCCCTACTTTGCTGATAAGAGAAGGTTTAGAGGCCTCGGAAAGGGGGAGCTTCGAAGAGGCGGTGGGGCTCTGCAGTGCAGCGAAAATGCTAGCTCCGGGATTACCGTACGGACATTTTGCCCTTGCAAAGGTTTATTGGAGTCGATCCAAACTTCGGATAGACCGAGTTTTAGTGGAATACCTGAGAGGGTCCCTCACCTTTATCGAGAATTTTAAGCTTACCTTCATAAAGTTTATGGATCTCTTCTTCCTCATTGGCCAGTCGATTCTCTTGGCCTTCTTGCTCTTTTCATTCATTTTGTTCTTCAAGTACTTCCCCTCGCTTATTGAGGGTTTAACGAGGAATTTCAAAGCTCAGGTCTTTCAGATTGTCCTCGTAGTTCTAAAAATAACGGTCATTCTCCTCCCCTTCTTCTTTCAACTAAGGATAACGTGGGCCTTTATGTATTGGTCGCTTCTCTGTTGGGTTTCTCTGGAGAAGCGGGAAAGGATTATGCTCTGCTTCTTCCTTATCTTGCTCATCTATATTCCCTGGACGATGGGTATCTGGTCCAATTTCCTGGATCATTCGGCGAACACCCATCTAAACATCTATGAGGCAAACGAAGAAACGTGGAGCCATGGACATAAGGAAGATTTGGGCCGGCGACTTGAGGCCACCCCCGGGGATACGAGGATCCTCTTCACATTGGGGCTGATCAATAAGAGAGAGGGAAATTATACAAAAGCCGAAAGTTATTTTAAGCGTGTTGTTTCCAAGGATTCCTCGGCTGCCGAGGCCATGACGAATTTGGCAAACGTCTACCTGGCAATGGGCAATGTCGATCAAGCAATCGAGTTGAATAGCAAGGCCATCGATTTGAAACCTCGAAAGGCATCCTTCCATTTTAACCGCTACCGGGCGATTTCAAAAAAGTCCGCAACCCTGGTCAAGACCGATCCGTCCATTGAAAGGGCGACTGAACTGAACCCCCAATTAATCCAACGCTACTTGGAAATCGAAACTGACAACATGAATCGTTTCGTCATCGACGAGACCCTCTCAGCGCTAGACCTGTGGAAGGGTGTCATGTATCATCTCATGGATGAATGGATGAATCCCGGAGGGCTTTTTTCAGTATGGGTAATGCCGCTGGGCGGGCGGTGGCGATTCGTTTCCCCTCTATTATTCCTCTGTATGGTGGTGTTTTTCTCCATACTGGCTCAACGGAAGGGGAGTATGAGAAAGTGTCCCCTGTGCGGGAGTCCCAGCCGTCGAGTCTATCCAAGAATGGCAGAGGGCGATCTTATCTGTATGGGCTGCTATCGTCTTTTCGTGAAAAAAGAGGGCCTCAACCCCAAGGTAAAGGTAAAGAAGATGACTGAGATCAGGGGATATCGGAAGAGGGAAGAGCTCATCTCGAGAATCCTTTCCCTTTTCTCCTTGGGAGGGGGTCACGTATGGAGGCATTACACGATAAGGGGGGTCGTCTTCCTCTTTATCTTTTCCATGTTCATCTTGCGAATAGTCTACTGGCATGGATTTATCAGGAATTCTGAGGTCATTCCGACATCTTCGCCGTTATCGAGCTCGGCCTTTCTTATCCTGCTTTTCGCTTGCTTTTATTTCATTTCCCTCAGGAGTATATCCCGCTTCGAGAGACAGAAACAGGCGTTGGAAAAGATCAGAATTCCATTATGAGGAGGGAGGATGGCCCTACAAGGTGATCTAAGGGATTTCAGCATTACGGAAATCATTCAGCTCATCGGCCAACAATTCAAGACCGGTGTTTTGAATGTCCTGCATAGCAGAAAGAAGGTTGAGATCTACTTCGTGGATGGGATGATCGTCCACGTCTTCTCCAACTATCGGGCGAAGAAGGACCTCTTGGGGGAAATTCTCGTTAAGGCCCAGGTGATCACTCAACAGCAATTGGATCAGGCCCTCAAAATTCAGGAGGAGACATTACAGTATTTGGGGGAAATTCTCATCGATTTGCAGTGGCTAAAAAGGGAGGAAGTGCTCAGGGTTATCCAGAATCAGATCTATGAGACCATTTATGATCTCTTCCAATGGGGCGAGGGGAGTTTTCGGTTTGACCTAAGACTCGTTGAGAAATATCGAAAAATCCCACTGGCCTTGAGCCCAGAGAACGCTTTGCTCAACGTGCTCCGAATGTTGGACGAGTGGTCGGGGATCGAGGAGAAGATCTCTTCGCCCTATATCGTCTTTGAAAAGGTTCCCGTCGACGAGATGGGAGAACAATATGATATGGGGAAGTTGGGGGAGATGAACGGGGAGAAGATGTCCGCGGAAGCCGAACTGGTTCAGGGTTTTGTGGATGGAGAGCGTACCGTTCAAGAGATCGTAGATCGAAGTCTTTTGGGGAAATTTCAGGTCTATGAATCCCTGGTGAAATTGGAGGAAGAAGGGTTCGTCCGAAGGGTAGGTATAGAGAGGCCGAGTTTCAGAGATTTAGTGGGTGGGAAAGCCCTCAGAAATATCTCATCATTCCTGCGCTTCGGGATCCTTTTCGGAATACTGTTCATCTTGATCATCTTCTTTAAACCCTTTCTCAAGGATGTATTCATAAACTCTCGGATAGAGAAGCCGGAGGTGAATTTGCCACGAGCTTATTCGGCTAGCTCGCAAAGGAAAAAGATATTAACGGCACTGGAAATCTACCGATTGGAAAAGGGACAATATCCGCAGGATTTACAACAATTGATTTCCTCAGGGATATTGGCCGATTGGGATCTCTTTTCTGAAGATGGCAGACCCTATTCGTACAGGGTAGGGGACAATGGCCGGATATCGCTGAGTCATTGAACTGCTTTTCCCAGTGAATCATTTGCCACCATAAAGAGGATAACGATATGGGGAACATCCATCATGAGAAGATCCTCATACTGGACTTCGGTTCTCAGTACACTCAGCTGATTGCCAGGCGAATCAGGATGTGTCAGGTCTATTGTGAGATTCACCCCTTCAATATGCGCTTGGAAGATATCAAGGCATTCCATCCCCGTGGAATCGTATTCTCCGGCGGTCCATCGAGCGTTCATGACGATGATGCCCCCGTAATTCAGCACGAGCTCTTGGATTTGGGTATCCCAATTCTTGGAATATGTTATGGAATGCAGTTGATGGCCCATCTCTTGGAAGGTCAGGTAATCAGGGCTCCCAAAAGGGAGTACGGGAAGGCCCAGATCGTAGTGGATGATCCTTCCGACATCTTTGCGGGATTTGGGAAAAAGGGAACGAGGCATCAGGTGTGGATGAGCCATGGGGACCGGATAGAGGCCTTGCCCGACGGATTTGAAGGAATAGCTCATTCGAAAAACTCTCCCATAGCTGCTATGAGGGGCAGAGGGGGAACGCTTTTCGGCCTTCAATTTCACCCGGAAGTAGTTCATACTCCCAGGGGGATCGAAATTTTGAAGAATTTTCTCTATAAGGTATGCGGCTGCTCGGCCTCCTGGACGATGAAATCCTTTATTCAGGAGGCCATTAGCGACATAAAAAGGGAGGTGGGGAGGGGGAGGGTTCTCTGTGCCATGAGCGGGGGGGTCGATTCTTCAGTGGTAGCCGTCCTCTTGCATAAGGCCATAGGTGAACGATCCATTTGCCTCTTCGTCGATAACGGACTTTTGAGGAAGGACGAGGCCGATGAGGTTGAAGCGGTGTTCAAGGACCATTTCAAGATCAACTTGGTCCGCGTTGATGCACAGGAACACTTCTTGGGAAAATTAGAGGGGGTCGTCGACCCGGAGGAAAAGAGGCGGGTTATTGGAAATGAGTTCATCTATCTCTTCGAACGATGGGGACGGGAATTGGGCGAGATTAAGTATCTCGCCCAAGGAACCCTCTATCCGGATATCATAGAGTCAACTCCCTTTAAAGGTCCCTCCGCCACGATTAAGTCTCACCATAACGTGGGAGGACTTCCTGAAAGGATGGGGCTCAAACTCATTGAGCCCCTTCGAGAATTGTTCAAGGATGAGGTTAGATTAGTGGGCAAGGAGTTGGGTATCCCCGATAGGATCATCAACCGCCAGCCCTTTCCTGGTCCGGGGTTAGCCGTTCGGATTATCGGAGAAATAAACCAGGAAAGGCTTTCCCTGATTAGGAAGGCGGATGATATTTTGTTCCAGGAGATATCCCGTGCACCACTGTACCGAGAGATCTGGCAATCCTTTGCCGTCCTGCTCCCAGTAAAGACAGTGGGGGTGATGGGAGACGAGAGGACTTATGAGAATGTCCTCGCTATAAGGGCGGTCAGGAGTACTGATGGAATGACGGCTGACTGGGTTCGGATTCCCTATGACGTGCTTGAGAGAATTTCGAGCCGCGTAACCAATGAGGTGAAGGGGATCAACAGGGTGGTGTACGATATCAGTTCGAAACCTCCCAGTACCATTGAATGGGAATAGTCTATTCCCAAGGAATGGTTCTTTCATGACCATTCAGGTTAGACTGCCATAATAAACATTGTGAAAGATTCACCTCATAACGGACCGTGAAGACATGGTTTCCCCATCCCGTTCGGTTGTATCCCCCGGTTCATGTTTTTCATCTGATCCCCGAATAAAAGGCTCATGGTCGAAGGGAGATCCCAAAGTCCACCTACCCTTGAATGGAATCCCGACTCTCAAGGAGGTTATCTTCGGGGAGAGGCTTTCTCAGGCGGAAACTCAGGTAATTTTGAGTTCTCTGAAGAAGTCGCTCTTCGTCGTTCAAGCCATTTTCTCCACCATTCTAAGGTGTCCTTCACTGCAAAGAGCGCTACGGCGCTACTTCGTTCTCAAAATTCGCCGTCCGAGCTCAAACAGTGGATTTGCAGCCGTTTCGTCTCACTAGGTATGGTTAGGGAAGAAATCTTAATGCGCGCTCGGAACTCCTTTTCGCAGGTTTTCAGGGATCTCATTTTTTATCTTGACAGCTTCTATATATTGTGGTATTAAGAACCAATAATACAATATATAGTCAAAAAGCGAATCTTAGTCGATACATTAGACGATGTGAAAGAGGGGCTACACAGGTCAATTCGCGGTCTATCCACGTACCAATGAGGAGGAGGAATGAATAAAGGAGACTTCATTCATCTACACCTTCACAGCCAATATAGCCTTTTGGATGGAGCCATTCGATTCGAGGAACTCTTCGCATTGGCTAAAGAATACGAGATGCCGGCAGTAGCCTTGACTGACCATGGCAATATGTTCGGAGCTATAGAGTTTTACCAGAAGGCCATAAGGAATGGAATCAAGCCCATCATAGGATGCGAGATATACGTGGCACCCAAGAGCCGATTTGAAAAAAAATCGAGGGATGCGAGCGAGGGGACCTTTCACATTACCTTACTGGCTAAGAATAAGACGGGATACTACAATTTGATCAAGTTGATCAGTTTGGCCCATCTTGAAGGATTCTACTATAAACCCCGGATTGATAAGGACCTCTTGAGGCAATGTAGCGAGGGGCTGATCGCCCTAAGCGGTTGCTTGAAGGGAGAGATCGCCTTCTTACTGGACAAAGGGAAGGAGCAGGAAGCGGAGAGAGTAGCGCTGGAATATTCGGAGATATTCGCCTCTGATCGATTCTTCCTGGAGATCATGGAGAACGGTGTGGAGAATCAAGCGGCGACAAACGAGAAGTTATGCGCCATGGCAGGTAAGCTTTCCCTACCCATTGTAGCCACCAACGACTGCCACTACCTTGGACGCGAGGATGCTAGGGCCCACGAAGTCCTGTTATGTATTCAGACGGGAAAAACCATCAATGATGCGGAGCGGATGAGGTTTTCAACGGATCAGTTCTATTTCAGATCACCCGAGGAGATGAAAACCCTGTTTGCTGGCCGGGAAGAAGCGATTACTAATACCATGCTGATCGCAGATCAGTGCAACCTGGAATTGAAATTCGGGGAATACTATTTCCCCAGGTTCGTCGTCCCGCCGGGTGAGTCGTTAGACTCCTATCTTGAGAATCTCGCAAAGGAGGGATTGGAGAAGAGGTTATCGGAAATGGGAACGGACGGAGTTGCCGTAGCCCGAGGCCGCGAGGAATATTTCACAAGACTAGGGAAGGAGCTTGCAACCATTAAATCCATGGGTTTTTCGGGCTATTTCCTCATCGTCTCCGATTTCATCAATTACGCGAAAAAGAGGGGAATTCCCGTTGGCCCCGGAAGGGGATCTGCAGCAGGAAGCCTCGTTGCCTATTCCTTGGGGATTACCGATCTCGATCCCCTTCGCTACGGACTTCTATTTGAGAGGTTCCTCAATCCCGAGCGAATCAGCATGCCAGATGTAGATGTCGATTTTTGTATGAAGGGAAGGGACGAGGTGATTCGGTACGTTACGGAAAAGTACGGAAATGACAGCGTCGCACAAATCATTACCTTCGGTAAGATGCAGGCCAAGGCGGTGATCAGGGATGTGGGTAGGGCCTTGGATATGCCCTATAACGAAGTGGACCGGATTGCGAAGCTCATCCCAAATACCCTGAATATCACGCTGGATCAGGCACTGCTCCAAGAGCCAAAGCTCCGGGAGTTGATGGAGTCTGAGGAGAGGGTTAGGTCTTTGATTACTACCGCCAAATCCCTCGAGGGTTTGGTCCGACATGCCTCCACGCATGCAGCTGGTGTGGTCATATCCAATAAGCCCTTAATGGAATATCTTCCGCTTTACCGTGGTCAGAACGGCGAAATTATCACCCAGTATGCCATGGGGGATGTGGAAAAAATCGGATTGATCAAGTTCGATTTTCTCGGCCTCAAGACCCTGACGGTGCTGGATAAGGCGGCTGAGATGATCAATCGAAATGGGAATAGAAAGATCGATATCCATCACCTGGATTTGGGTGACAAAAAAACCTTTGAGCTCTTAGGTTCCGGTTCAACAACGGGCATATTTCAGTTGGAAAGTTCGGGGATGAAAGAGCTCTTGGTCAAACTGAAACCCGAGTCCTTCGATGATATCATTGCCTTAGTGGCCCTCCACCGTCCAGGTCCTCTAGGGAGTGGGATGGTTGATGATTTCATTAAGCGGAAGCACGGAAACGTGCCCATCCACTTCGAAATTCCCCAGATGGAGGAGATCCTTCGAGAGACCTATGGCGTTATCGTCTATCAGGAACAGGTTATGAAGATAGCCGGTTCCCTGGCCAATTTTTCCCTTGGAGACGCTGATGTCCTCAGAAGGGCGATGAGTAAGAAGGATCCCAAGGAAATGGAGAAACAGAAGGAGAAATTCCTGGAAGGTGCGAAGAGCAAGGGAGTGGATTCCCAAAAGGCAGAAAGGGTCTTCGATCTCATGGCGAAGTTTGCCGAATACGGGTTCAACAAATCCCATAGTGCAGCATATGCCCTCATCGCCTATCAGACGGCTTATCTCAAGGCTCACTATCGACTAGAATTCATGGCAGCACTGCTCACCTGTGAAATGGAGAGCACGGATAAGATCGTCAAATATATCGGCGAGTGTCAGGATATGGGAATCGAGATCATCCCCCCCGATGTCAACGAGAGCTTTAAGGATTTCACGGTCATTGGGGATAAAGTTCGCTTCGGTTTGGCAGCGGTTAAGAATGTGGGAAGCGGTGCAGTGGACTGCATTATCTCGGAGAGGGAGAAAAAGGGCCCCTTCAAAGACATCTTCGATTTTTGCCGGAGGGTTGACCTCAGAAAGGTGAACAAGAGGGTATTGGAGAGTTTGATCAAATGCGGCGCATTCGGTTTCACCGGAGCCCATCGCTCACAAATGATGGCTGCACTGAATGAGGCCATCGAGATGGCTCAGTCGATACAGAAACAGAGAGTAAACAAACAGGTCAGTTTATTTTCCGACTATGGGGGAGGTGGAGCGACTGAAAGGGAAGATCACCAATTACCGGATATTGAGGAATGGCACGAAAATCAGTTGTTGAGCTTCGAAAAGGAAACCCTGGGTTTCTATATCACCAGCCATCCGTTAGCCCGATATGAGGAGGATATCAAAAGGTTCACCAATGAGGATACGGCGAGTGTTGTCCAATTAGAAAGCGGGAGAGAGGTCAAAGTGTGCGGGGTGGTGAGCAAGTACAAGGAGATCACTACCAGAAAAGGGGAACGAATGGCCTTTGCTTCGTTAGAAGATCTGAAGGGAGTCGTCGAGGTCATCCTCTTCCCGGATGTCTTCCTCTCGTCTCTACCCTATCTGAAGGGAGATGAGCCGATTTTGGTCAAAGGGATCTTGGATACGGGGGAAGATACCGCCAAAATCAAGGCCAATGAGGTGGTATCCCTCACAAGAATAAAGGAGAAGTCCATCTCCCGGGTCCACATTGACCTCACAACGCCCGGGCTGACCAAAGAGCTCTTGGAGAGGTTGAAATCCATCCTCTTGGCGGAGAGGGGTCAGTGTCCGGTTTTCCTTCATATGATCATCCCAAATCGCAGCGAAACGGTGATTTCGCTTCCCGATGAGTTCAACGTCACTCCGTCCGATACTATGGCGAAGGAGGTCGAAGAGGTCTTCGGATATCATATCGTCCGATTTGAGTAAAGAAGATCTCTGAAATGCTTGGAATAGGAGCTCTGAAGGCGAAATTACCCCGTGGTTGAATCAAAAATGGACAACGCCCCAAGTACATGACTGCAGAACCGCAGCCCCCATGTTTGAGCCATTAAGGCGAGAACATTGCGTCTGTGTCCCTTCTACGGAGGAGGCATGTCCTCGAAGATTAGAATCCTTTCGGAGGATTTGATCGGTAAAATCGCAGCGGGGGAGGTCGTGGAGAGGCCCGCTTCGGTCGTAAAGGAGCTTATAGAGAACTCCATCGATGCGGGGGCCACCTCGATCCACTGCGATATCAAGGCGGGTGGGATGGAATCCATTCGGGTGGTGGACAACGGGTGTGGCATGTCCAGGGAGGATGCTCCTCTGGCAACGGAGCGGTATGCAACCAGCAAAGTGAAAAACGAGGAGGATCTCTATGCCATTCAGACCCTCGGATTCAGGGGAGAGGCCTTGCCAAGCATTGCCTCCATTTCCAAAATGAGGCTCATAACCCGAGATGGTACCTCTCAGGTGGGAATAGAGGTATACAGAGAGGCCGGAAGAGAGGTGCGTGTTTGCGACGTCGGCTCCCCTGTGGGAACAAGTGTGGAGGTAAGAAACCTCTTTTACAATACCCCTGTTCGGCGAAGATTTTTGAAATCAGTGAAGACGGAATTTTTTCACATCCATAAGGTCGTGGACCAGATGGCCCTGTCCAAGCCCACAATCCAGTTCAGGTTGGTTCACGACGGAAGAGAAATCTTGAATGTCCCCAAGACGGACGACCCATCAATCCGCATAGAGGCGATTCTTGGACGGGATACCTATGAGGCGTTAACCCCGGTGGAATTTCGAGATGAAACCATCTCCCTTATGGGGTATATCGGAGTGCCTATGTTGACCCTTTCAACGGCAAAGTCCATCTTCACCTATGTAAAAGGGCGCTTCGTGAGGGACAGGACTGTGAATCGTTCTATTCTCGACGCCTACCGGACTCTCATCCCCAGAGATCGCTACCCCATTTCCATTCTCTTCATCGATCTTTCACCCCATCGCATAGACGTTAACGTCCATCCCACTAAGAGGGAGATTAGGTTCAGGGATCAGAAGAAGGTTTACCGCGCGATCCACCTGGCCCTTCAGTCACAGCTAAAAGCGGGCCCGGCTGATGCGAGGATTTCACGGGCCATAGAGACTTACTGGCAAAAAAAAGGGGTTCACGGTGAAATTCGAGAGGAAACAGGGGAATACGGGCGGGCAGGGGGAGAAGAGGGCGGAAGGAACCGCTTATTTCCGGAATTTTTCCGTGAGGCCCAGCCAGGGGGCTTCTACTCATCCCTTTTCCCGTTGGGTCAGATCGGCGCCACGTATATCGTATGTCAGGGGCCTCAGGGATTGGTAATCATCGACCAGCATGCGGCCCACGAGAGGGTCCTCTTCGAGAAGTTAAAGCACCAGCTTGGAAATGCCGCCGTTGTTCGCCAAGTACTCCTCTTTCCCCACGTGATGGAGTTATCCCCTGCTGAAGAGCATATAGTGGGCCTTTATAAGGACGAGCTGGAGAAGTTGGGCATGGAAATCGAGGCCTTCGGTGGTACCACTTTCGCGGTCAGATCGGTTCCCCAGGTTGTTGCGGGAGAGAACATTGAGTCCCTTGTCAAGGATATTATAGGAGATTTGGCCTCTGAGGACAGATCTCCTCGGGGAGAGGCCATGACAGAGAGGATTTTCACAATCATGGCCTGTCATGGCGCAATGAGGGGAAACCGGGCGCTCAGGGATGAGGAGATGCAAACCCTGCTCAGTGATCTGGAGAAGATCGACTTCGCTTCCACCTGTCCCCATGGTAGGCCCATCTTTTCCGAGATCGATTACCCACACCTTGATAAATTGTTCAAGAGAAAATAGGCGGAATCACAGAGAGAAATCCTGAAAAACGGGCAAAAGGAGCTCTGAACCCGAAATTACCCCGTGGTTAAATTGAAATGTGCATTGATTTCTCGCAGACCCTTCCATATCTCGGAACGTTTGCCTATTGCTGACTTCGGCATTTTTGCAACAACGGGGTTAACATCTTTTCGTTCTAGAATTTCCTTCATTTCTGGAGAAAACCGTTGTGCCTGAGCGTAATCTGCTGGGCGAGGGTAAGCAGGCTTCGACGTGAGTCTTCGACCCTGAGCTCAGACCGAAGGGCTCAGCCGAACCTAAGGGGAAGACCAGCCCTTTAGAGGCTGGAAGGGGTAAGTATTCCCCGGGACCCCGAAAGGTCACTTCGGAAGCATTAAAGCGAAGGGACAATGGTTTTTCCCTAAAAATGTTTTGAGTAGCGAAGAGCGACTTTTTCAGGGATCTCAAAGGGGTTTCGAAATGGAGAAGGTGATTGCGCTTCCGAAGCCGAGTTTGAAGGGAGAAGTCTCCCTTGAGGAAGTCATTTTCATGAGAAGAAGCACCAGGGTATTTTCGAGCAGAACTATTACAAAGAGCCAACTTTCCCAACTCCTATGGGCTAGCCAGGGCATAACGAGGGGGTATTACAGAACGGTCCCCTCGGCTGGGGCGACTTATCCCCTTGAAATCTACGTGCTTCTAGGTGAGGCCGGAGTCGAATCCTTGGCTGAAGGGGTTTATCGGTACGTCCCTGAGAAACATTTCATAATCCATCATCTCCCCGGAGACCTAAGAAAGAGGTTATGCTCTGCCTGCCTGGGCCAGGATTTCATCAGGAGGGCTCCGCTCTCCTTCGTCGTGTGTTCGGACTATTCTAGGACCACTGCTACCTATGGGGAACGGGGGGTGAGATATGTGCAGATGGAGGTGGGTCACCTGGGACAGAATTTGGCGTTGCAAGGGGAGGCCTTGGGACTTTCCTCCGTCATGGTGGGCGCCTTTCGTGATGAAGATGTATCCCGGGTACTCAATTCTCCCGTCGAGTTGAAGCCCCTCTATGTGATTCCGGTAGGCTATACAGGTGGTTAAGCCCTCGAATCCCATCAGTCCCTGGTATTAAGGCCGTACTTCTCAAGACGATATCGCATCGATCGAAAATTGATGTTCAGCAATTCGGCCGCCTTCTTCTTGACCCCCTTTGCCCTCTCCAATGCTTTTATCAGTAAACTCCTTTCCAAATCCCCAACAACCGTTTCCAGATCGATCCCCTCGGTCGGAATGTCGAAGAAGGTATCATCAATTCTCTTGACTCCTCGCTGTTCATCCATATAGGATTCGAGATTTTCAACCGTCAGGGTATTGCCGGTCTCGAGGGCAACCCCCCTCTCGATGATGTTTTGAAGTTCTCTGACATTTCCGGGGTAGTCGTAATTGACGAGCAGTTTCATGGCATCGGGGGAGATTTCCCGTATACCCTTGCCCAATTCTTGCGCGTATTTCTTGAAAAAGTGTTCGGCTAGAAGGGGGATGTCCTCCCTTCGTTCTCGGAGCAACGGCAATTTGATCTGAATAACATTGAGTCGGTAGTAAAGGTCCTCCCTGAATTTATTCTCCCTGACAGCCTCCTCCAAGTCCTTGTTCGAGGCCGATATGATCCGAACATCGACCTTGATCTGTTCCGTTCCCCCGACACGGGTGAATTCCCTATCCTGTATGACCCTCAGGAGCTTCACCTGCATTGAGAGCGGCAATTCACCGATTTCATCGAGGAAGATGGACCCATCATCGGCCACCTCGAAGAGACCTCGCTTATTGTACATCGCTCCAGTAAAAGCCCCCTTCATGTGTCCAAATAGTTCGCTTTCCAGCAGATTTTCAGGTATGGCACCGCAGTTCAATGTAACAAAACCCTTCTCCTTCCGAGGACTATTGAAATGGATAGCCTTGGCCACTAATTCCTTTCCTGTTCCACTTTCCCCGGTAATGAGGATGTTCGTTTTTGTCGGTGCTATCTTTTCCATGAGTTCATAAAGGGCTAACATTTTGGGACTTTGTCCGAGTATCTCGTCAAAACTGTATTTGGTCTCAACAAGGCGTTTTAACAGGATGTTTTCCTTTTCCAAGGCCTTCTTTTCCAGCGCGTTGCGGATAATGAGCTTAATCTCATCGATCTTGAAGGGTTTTGTGATGTAATCATAGGCACCTTTCTTCATCGCTCGAACTGCGGTATCGGTGGAGGCGAAAGCCGTTATCATGATGGCAATGGTTTCCGGTGTGATTTCCTTTATTCGTTCCAAAACGGTGATCCCATCCATCTTGGGCATTCGGATATCCATAATGACCAGATCGAAAATATCTTGCTCCACCTGCCTCAAAGCCGTCTCCCCATCGGGGCATTGAGTCACACTGTAACCCTCTTTGGTAAGCATGATTCCGAGAAATTCCCTCATGCTCCGCTCATCATCGACCACTAAGATTTTCTCTTTTTCCATGTCGATATCCCGCGGTTAAGATTTTAAAACACCTTCCATGGACAGGAAGATCTCAAAAGTCGTTCCCTTATTGCGTTGACTATTGACGGAAATGAATCCACCGTGATTTTCCACGATTCGATGGACAATGGCCAGGCCCAGTCCAGTTCCACCCTCCTTCGTCGTGAAAAAGGGCTCGAAGATTTTCTCCTTTTCATCCGGATTAATTCCATTGCCGGTATCTGAGACGGATATCTTCGCAAAGGGAGCTATATCCTTTTGTTTCGGTCCTTGAAATCGACTGGAGGTCCCGTCGGCTTTTACCTTCTCAAGCTCAACCCTCAATTGGCCTCCATTTGGCATTATTTGAGCGGCATTGATAAACAGATTCCAAAACAATTGCTTCAATTGATACTGGTCGCCTAAGACAAAGATCTCCTCCTTAAAGTCCTTGACAATCTTGATAGCTCGATTATGGCCTGGTGAATTTTTGAATAACTCCAGTGTTTCATCAATAACCTGACCAATATCCATCTTCTCCTTATTAACCTTGTGGGGTTGAGCAAAGAGGAGGAAATCCGTGATCAGATTATTGAGCCTCTCCGATTCCCTCAGGGTGATGTCCATGAGATGGCGATTCGCCCCCTTTAGTTTCAACTCCCCTTTGAGGACTTGGATAGATCCACTCAATGAGGTGAGGGGATTTCGGATTTCGTGGGCTATGCCCGCTGCGAACTGCCCAATGGTTGCCATTCGATCAGAGCGTTTAATTTGTTCCTCCATCTCCTTAAATGTGGTGATGTCCTGAAAGATAAAGGTTTTGCCGGTCACCCGATCGTTGTTGTCCCTCAGGGGGGAGACGGAAAATCCCAAAAAAAGGGTCTTCCCCATCTTATCGGCAAAGGTAGTCTCATATCGCTGGTATGGGTTGGCCTTTGGGGAATTATCCTCCATCCTGAACAATGTTTTATCGATATCGGGAAAGAGCTGTTGGATATGGCTCTGCTCCATTTCATCGGAATCCAAACCCAAAATTTTCTGGGCCGTCTTATTGAAGGAGGTAATCTTTCCATGGGAGTCAATGGTCAGCAATCCGCTATCCAGGGATTGAACGATATCCCTATTGAAAGCTTCCAGCTTCTCGTAATCGTCCTGCTTTTTGATCAACTCGCTCCTTTTCCTTCGGAGCTCCTCTGCAAGATGGCTACTTAAGAAGGCGACGATGAAGAAGGCCACGACATAGACGAGAATTCGGTAGAGCACGTAGCTACTGCTGTAGTCATATCCGCTGAATAGGCTGTTATACAGGGGGTGGATAATTCCGTAATACTCCAAATCGAGAAAAGTTCCATAGGCAATGCCGCTTATGGACGCGATGAAATAGGCTCCCCTCTTATAGAGAATGATGCTTCCGCTGATGATGGAGAAGATGTAGGCGATGACGAAGAAGCTCTCTATCCCCCCCGTTAAGTAAATCAATAGGGTGATCAGCAGGACGTCTACGATATGCTGGGCGAAGGCGAACTTCTTAACGTATTTCGTCTTGGTCAGAAAGGGGACATAAATGAGGGTGATAAGATAGGTGAGGCCGATAAAGTAGTAGATGAGGTTATTGGGGGTAATAAAAAAGGTTACCCCTTTCTTTAACTGAATGAAGAGGATGATGCTCAGGAGAAGGGTGATGATGATCACACGAAAAATCACCAACACCTTCAGCTTCTTAATGCTATCTTCCCAAGATTCGGTGAAGCGTTGATGTTTTTCCATGATGGCCATGGAGGTCTCCTGTGTTTCTTAATGGACCCCTACCGTTGCCATTTTGAATATCGGCATATACATGGCGATGACGATTCCACCAACGGTTACGCCCAGAAAGACCATGAGTAATGGTTCTAGGAGGGAGGTCAGGGTGGCTACGGCGACATCGACTTCCTCCTCATAGAAATCAGCGATCTTGCTTAACATTGAATCCAGGGATCCCGTGGATTCTCCAACGGCAATCATCTGGGTGACCATGGGGGGGAAAATCTCGCTCCTCGCCAGCGGTTCGGCAATGGTTTCTCCCTCGCTGATACTTGAGCGAGCTTTCATGATTGCATATTCGATGGGTTTGTTTCCCGCGGTCTTCGAGGTGATCGTTAAACCATCCAAGATGGGAACGCCGCTTGTGATCAAAGTGGAGAGGGTTCTCGAGAATCGGGCAACAGCTACCTTTCGGAACAGCATGCCGAAAACCGGGGATTTGAGGACTAAGCTATCGATGGTAAACTTGCCTTTTTCCGTAGAGTAATACCTTTTGAACATGAAGAGGAAGATGACCAGGGCAACGATGATCAACAGGATAAATTTCTTGATTATCTTACTGATGCCGATGACGATGAGCGTGGGAAGGGGTAGGGTATGACCCATGGAGGAGAACATCTTATCAAAGACGGGGATGACGAAGATCATCAGGATAGCCACCACAAGGATAGCTACACCCACGATGGTGGATGGGTAAACCAAGGCCGACTTGACCTTCTTCTTCAAGGCCTCCGCTTTCTCGATGTAGACAGCCAGCCTGTTGAGGACGTTGTCCAAAATCCCCCCCTCTTCACCGGCGATCACGAGGTTGACGTAAAGTTCATCGAAGACCTTGGGATGCTTCCCCAAGGCCCCCGCAAATGTGGAACCACCCTCTACATTTTCCTTGATATTCTTGATGACTTCACTAAAGGCTTTGTTTTCCTGTTGCATGGCGAGAATATCGAGGGATTGCACGAGGGGTAAACCCGCATCTATCATGGTGGCCAGTTGCCGGGTGAAAATGGCCACGTCTTTCTTCTTGACCCTCTGCCTACCAAAGCTGAAAGAGAGCTCCTTTCCCTTTCCCACTACCTTGGTTGGAATTACGTTCTGTTGCCTGAGGTGAGTCCGAACGCTCCCTTCATCAGGGGCTTCCATCTCCCCTTTCCTCTTCTCTCCCCTGAGCGTCTTCCCCTCCCATTTATATCTCGGCATGACATGCTCCTCTGAGATTGGCTGGTCTTATCCTTAATGGGGCCTCGTGATCTGTCTCGCATTCTTGTCAATCACCTGTCCGCTGGCCTTCAACATACCCATCAATTCGTCTAAATTATGGCTTCGTTCTAGGGCATCCTGTAACGTGATAATCCCCCGCTGGTAGAGGGAGAAGAGGGATTGGTTCATGGTCTGCATCCCGAACTTTGCCTGGCCGACCTGCATTTGGGAATATATTTGGTGGATTTTATCCTCGCGGATGAGGTTGCGGATGGCGGGGTTGGGGATCATGACCTCGACAGCCAGGCATCTCCCTGGTTCCCTCGCCTTCGGAAGGAGTTGTTGAGTGAGTACCCCCTCCAGGACAAAGGAGAGCTGCGCCCTAATTTGGGGTTGCTGATGGGGTGGGAAGACATCGATGATCCGGTTGATGGTCTCTACACAGGAGTTGGTATGCAAAGTGGCAAAGGTGAGATGGCCGGTTTCAGCGACGATTAATGCGGTTTCGATGGTCTCCAGGTCCCTCATCTCGCCAATGAGTATGATGTCCGGATCCTGCCTGAGGATGTGTCTTAAAGCCCCGCTGAAACTCTTGGTATCGGTATTGACCTCCCTTTGGTTGACGATGCACTTCTTGTGGCGATGGAGGTACTCGATGGGATCCTCGATGGTGATGATGTGGGCGCTCCGTTCGCTATTGAGTTTATCGATCATCGAGGCCAGAGTTGTGGATTTCCCCGTTCCCGTTGGTCCCGTTACCAGGATGAGCCCTTTGGGCTTTTTGAGCATCTCATTGGCAACGGGCGGGACTCCCAGTTCTTCAAAACTGAAGATCTCATAGGGAATGGCCCTGAAAGCTCCTGCTACTGCCCCCCGTTGGATGAACACGTTTCCCCTGAAGCGGCTCAGTCCCTTAATGCCGAAGGAGAAGTCCAACTCGCTTTCCTCCTCGAATCGATGGCGTTGGGCATCGGCCAAGACGCTATAGCAGAGCCCTTTCGTATCGGAGGCGTTCAGGGCCGTTGAACCTACTTCGACCAATTTTCCATCGATCCTAAACTGGGGTGCCGCTCCCGTGGTAATATGTAAATCCGATGCCTTCTTCTCGATCATCATTTGCAACAATTTCTGTAAATCTGGAATCTGCTGTTCCGCCATTCCTCCTCCTCCCTCTTGAATCAATCTTCAATGCTCATTTTCGATCATCCATTGTAGTTCTCAAGACTTCCTCAATGGTGGTCATGCCCTCATTGATTTTAGCAATGCCCGCCATCCTGAGGGTTTTCATCCCCAACCTTATTGCTTCCTTTTTGACCTCCAAGGTAGAGGCTCTGGAGAGGACGAGTTCCTTCAGTTCATCCCATAAGGGCATTACCTCATAGAGGCCAATTCTTCCTTTATAACCGGTGTTGCTGCAGATGGAGCATCCTTTCCCCTTATAAACGGTAAAGCCTTCAATCGCTTCTCGGGGGACCCCCAGCCCCAAGAGCAGTTTTGGATTCACCTGGATGGATTCCTTGCATTCGGTGCAGATTTTCCTTGCCAACCTTTGGGCCAGAATGAGCAAGACGGATGAGCTGATGAGGAAGGGTTCAACCCCCATATCGATGAGCCTGGTGACGGTTCCAGGGGCGTCGTTGGTGTGGACGGTGCTCATAACGAGATGTCCTGTAAGGGCTGCTTGGATGGCGATCTGGGCCGTTTCGAAGTCTCGAATCTCCCCCACCATAATGATATCGGGGTCTTGTCGGAGGAAAGAGCGCAACGCCGAGGCGAAGGTCAGGCCGATCTCCTCGTGCATTTGTACTTGATTAATCCCCATAAAGTTGAACTCAATGGGATCTTCGGCAGTGGTGATATTGTCGGCCTCCTTATTCAATTCCGAGAGCGCGGAGTAAAGGGTGGTCGTTTTCCCGCTTCCCGTCGGCCCGGTTACCAACACCATGCCGACGGGTTTATGGATGGCATCTTTGAACTGGTCAAGGGCCTGTACGTCAAAACCCAGTTTCGTCATATCCAGTTGGAGAGCCGATTTGTCGAGGAGGCGAAGAACTACTTTTTCCCCGAAGAGGGTGGGGAGAACGGAGACCCTGAAGTCCATTTCCCGCCTTCCCAATCTCAACTTAATGCGGCCGTCTTGGGGGAGCCTCTTTTCGGCAATATCCAGCTTGGACATGATCTTCAATCGGGAGACAGTAGCATTTTTGATCTGAATGGGCAATCCCAATGCCTTCCTCATGATGCCGTCCACGCGGAATCGAACCCGCAATGTTCTCTCATAGGGTTCGAAGTGTATATCGCTCGCCCCTACTTTAATGGCGTTGATCAAAATCCCGTTCACCAGTTTGATGACTGGGGCGTCGATATCCTCGGGTTTCATGTCGGCTTCTTCGGTTCCCTCCACCACTTCCACCTTATCCACCGCTCCCGTGACGAGGGCATCGAAATCGCCGACGTCGACCATGTCCGAATCGTCGAATTCCTCGAGGGCGTTCATATCGTTGTCGCTCAGAGTGTAATCCCTGGCATCAATTGAGACAGTGCCCTTCCCATCGAGACCGCCACCGCTGCCATAGTATTTCTTGATGGCATCTATCACCTCGTAATCTGAGGCTACTACGGGTTCTACATTGAAGCTCGTGATAAATTTAATCTCGTCGATGGCGAGGAAGTTATTCGGATCCGCCATGGCTATGGTAATCTTGGCCCCCACTCGGCTGATGGGGACGATGATATGTTTCTTTGCCATACTGGCTGGGACCAATTCGATGACCTTCTTATCTATTTGCATACTGGACAGCTTGACCGATGGAACCTTATAGTATCGGCTGAGAAGTGAGAGGAGATCGTCTTCCTTCACCATTCCCATCCGAATCAGGCTCGAACCCAGACTTCCCCCCTTCACCTTTTGTTCTTCCATTGCCTTCTGGTACTGTTCGGAGCTAATCAAATTTCCCTTAAGGGCTATCTGGCCTATGTTTTCGTTCATGATCTAACCATGCAAAAAGAGTTTCTCCGTCGATTTTGGATTTTGATAAGCATAAAATATCATAATAATCAAAAATAAGAATAGAGGGATGGGCAAAATTTGTCAAGAAAATTTGGGAAATGGGTTCTTTCAAAGTCAGGCGATAAAAGAAGCAAAATAGATGCCAAAATTCGTCAGGGAGCTGTACCCTCGAAAAACCAGTGAAATCATAATCAAATTTAAGAAATGGGAAATTTTAGAAGGGTAGAACGCCCCTGAGACGCGGTGAAAAAAGTGAATGAAAATCGATCAATTGTGACCTTTTTGCATATCTGCTCCCCCGGGGGCTATCCAGAAAGCATCTAGAACCTGAATGGATCAATACTTTTGAGGAAGATCCAGGCGTGAATTGGATGGATGGAGGATGGAGAGTGCTCTTAGGCGGGATTTGAAACCGTGGAATATTGGATGAAATTGAGCCAGTGATCGGATTTCGTCCAGATGTCTTGATACGTTCCAACGGGGCATCAGCCCCTTTCCAGCACGACGAAAAAGGTGTTTTCCTCCCTTTGAACCAACATGAGGATCTCTTTTTTTCCCTTCGATTTATCGATTTGCCGTCTATACCCCGTCAAATCCTCGATGGGCTGGCGGTCGATCTCCCTTATGATATCACCCCTTCTGATGCCCGCTTCATGGGCTGGAGTGCCCACCTGTACCTGTGACACTAGAACCCCAGCTTTTTCGGGGATTCCCAGGTGTTTCGCGATCTCAGGGGTAAGGTCTTGGACAGTGAGTCCGAGCTCTTTTTCGGTTGTGAATTCTCCCGCCTTCGCAACTTTTTCCTCCTTCAGCTCCCCCACCTCAATCTTCAGTTTTTTCTCTTTGCCCTGCCTAACGACTCTTAGCTCAACCTGCTTCCCAACGGGAGTATTTGCAACGATCTTTGGGAGTTCGTTCATTTTGTGGATTTTCTTGTCGTCGAATTCGATGATGATATCCTCTCGCTTTACGCCGGCTCTTTCCGCCGGGCTATTTTCCATTACCTGCGCTACCAACGCACCCTCTGATTTCTCCAGACCGAATTGTTTCGCTAGCTCCGGCGTTACCCTCTGAATCATAACCCCCAACCATCCCCTCGTAACCTCGCCCTTTTCCTTCAACTGGGGGAGAATCTCTTTGACCATATTGATGGGGATAGCGAATCCGATTCCCTGGCCCCCTGCGATAATAGCGGTACTGATGCCAACAACTTCTCCTCTCATATTAATCAGGGGGCCACCGCTATTTCCGGGGTTGATGGAGGCATCCGTTTGAATAAAGTCATCGTAGGGTCCCGAGCCGATCACTCGACCCTTCGCACTAACGATCCCGGCAGTAACGGTATGCTCCAGGCCGAAGGGATTCCCGATAGCAATGAGCCACTCTCCTACTTGGAGCTTGTCGGAATCGCCCATCGTCACCGCTTGAAGGGGTTTGGTCGGTTCGATTTTTATGAGGGCAATATCGGTCTTTGGATCTCGCCCCACAACCTCGGCATCGAACTCCTGCTCGTCGGATAGCCGGACCTTGATCTTGTCCGCCTTTTCAATGACGTGGTTGTTGGTCAAGATATATCCCTGTTCATCTATGATGAATCCCGAGCCAAGGCTGTTCTGAGGAAATTCCTTGGGAGGGTTTTCGCCGAAGAAACGCTCGAAGAATTCGTCCCCAAAAAAATCCCGAAAGGGGCTTTTCGGGCCGAAGGGACCCCAGAAGCCGCCTCCCGGATGTTTGACCATTTTGGTGGAACTGATATTGATAACCGAGGGCTTCATCTTCTGTGCCAAATCGGTAAAGGATTTCGGGCGTGTCGCCTCAATCCTGCTCTTTTCTTTTTTCCCTTTGAACAGCTCGAGAGATCTAACGTCTTTATGGATGCCGATGAAAACCAACCCAAGGCCAATGGCCATGAAGAAGGAAAACCATCCCCTCCTAAAACGTATCAGTCCCTTTATCATCTTTTTTTCTCGCGTTGGTTGTAACCTTGTCCGTTATTAAGGCTTTGGTTAGGGGGATTGAGATAAGGATCGCTCTTCTCCCTCATCTTACCCAAGAGATATTCGCTCCTGCTGATTTCCTTGATCAATTTAACACCCTTTCCACTCTCCTTTTTCTTTGCCCGAGGAATACTAAATGCCCAGGTAAGGACAGCTACAATATCCCTCCCCTTTAAATACTTCACGATATCATAACTCTTGCCTGCTCCCAGATGTCCCCCCTCTAAGATCAGTTTAAAGAACATCTCTTCCCTCCCTTTGTTCTACATTGATGGGATAATACATAATTATAAGGAGGGAAGATTAGAAAGGGATTAAAATGAAATTAAAATCCTCTAATCTTGTAAAGGCGCCCCCTGGGTGGGTTGGTTTGACTTGGGGTCGTATCCCCATGGGGAGAGGCCAGTGGAAGCGTTACGGTAAATATGCTTCCCTTGCCGAGGTCGCTTTCCACGGTAATTTGGCCGCCGTGGGCCTCTACAATCCACTTGCATATGCTCAGGCCCAAACCACTTCCCCCGGCCTCCCTCGACCTGGCCCTATCTACCCTGAAGAAACGGTCAAAGATATGAGGTTGGTCCTCGGGGGCGATCCCGATTCCATTATCAATTACCCGGAGTTTGAATCGGCCATCATCTTTCTCCAGTGAGATTTTCATCTCACCTCCTTCGGGGGTGTATTTTACCCCGTTATCCACCAAATTCAGGAGCAATTGCCTCACCTTGAGCCGATCCCCTATCACTACCCCATCCACATCGTTGCTTATGTGAACCCTAATATCCTTGGCCATGGCGATGGTTTGAGCCTGGGCGTGAATTTCGAACACTAATTTCGCTAGGTTGATCCGGTGCTTCTCGAGGTGGACCTCACCCATATCTGCCTTTGAGAGGAAAAGCAGATCATCGACGATTTGGGACATGTGGTTGACCTCTTCCAAGTTACTGGCCAATATCTCCTTGTATTCCTTGGGACGCCTCCTTCTCCTCAGACCCACTTCTATTTCTCCCTTGAGGATAGTCAAGGGAGTCCTCAATTCATGGGAGGCATCGGCGGTAAACTGACGGATTTGTTTAAAAGATCGGCCCAACCTGGATATCATATCATTGAAGGTTTCGGCCAATCGTCCGATTTCATCTTTGCTCTTCCTCAGTTTAATCCTTTGGTTTAAGCTCTTTGAGGTAATCATTCGGGCTGTTTTTGTGATTTCATCGACGGGTCTTAAGGCCTTGTTAGCCAAGAATAGTCCCCCTAAGCTGGCAACGGCCAGGGCCGAGGGAACGGTAATCCACAAAATGAGCAATAACGTCTTGAGGACCTCCTCTACCTCTTCCAAAGAGGTCGCTACCTGTACGATATTGATGATATGTCGGCGTCTAATGACGGGCACGGTGATCATCCTGAGGGGATATTCACCTAAGGCCTTTGTCGTCTCGAAGGTGATCTTTCCCTGAGATGCGTTTTTGAGGGCGCGCATGGAGATGGGTAATTGGAGGTGTCGGAGGTTCTCCGATTTTTTCCCCACCCTCCCAGACTCATCCAAAACCTGGATGAATTTCGTCAGCGGCTTCACATCGAAGGATTCCCTTAACATCCGATCAAGATTACTAAAACTGTATTGGGAATAGGGGTTAGTGGAGGAAGAGGCGATCACTTCCGCAATGGATCGGATCTTGGTATCGATGCCTTTATATAGACTCCTCGCTAGGGTAAGGTAGAGAAATGTGCTAAAGGAAGTCAGTACAATTCCCAGTATGACTATATACCAGAGGGTCAGTTTAAACCGGATATTCCCAAAAATCATTGTTCATCCCTCATCATGTAGCCGGAACCCCGAATGGTGTGAATCAACTTCTTTTCGAATCCATGGTCGATTTTCTTGCGAAGATAGTTCACATAGACGTCGATCACATTGGTCTCGGGATCAAAATGATAATCCCAAACGTGTTCGGTGATGAGCGTTCTCGTCAATATGCGATTGGGATTTCTCATGAAATACTCTAGGAGGGCATACTCCTTTGGGGTCAATTCAATTTCCCTCGTCCCCCTTTTTACCCGATGGGTAGATGTAGATAGGGTCAGATCACCGACCGTCAGGATATCCGCCTTCTCCTTTGCCTTTCTTCGAAGTAGAGCCCTTACCCTCGCTACCAGTTCCGCAAAGGAGAATGGTTTGGTCAGGTAATCATCTGACCCAGTGTCCAATCCCGTGACGATATCTTCCACCGAATCCTTTGCGGTTAGGATCAATATAGGTACGCTGGATCCGTTGCCGCGGATTCGCCTCAAGACCTCCATGCCATCTAATTTGGGGAGCATAATATCCAGGAGGATCAGATCATACTCGTTGATCTGAGCCAAATCGAGACCTTCTTCACCATCATACGCGATATCGACGGCGTAGTGCTCCTCCTCTAAGCCCTTCTTGATGAAACTGGCGACCTTCTTTTCGTCTTCGACAACGAGGATTCGCATCGATTTCTCAATAGAGACCATAATGAATTAGGTCTTCAGGCTGATCCCCGAGATCTCCATTATATTCTTTTCGTTCAAAAAAGCAAGGTCAAATTATTCCCACTCAGTCAAAATGATACCTTTCCCGTACCCAACTCTCCGGCAAGTACCAGCAGGGTCAGATGAGCGCTGAAAAAAATCTGTTCGCTAATATCCCTGCCATGGGAGGGAAGAAGAAGGTACATGCGAGTCTGATAAGGGTGAATTTCCAGCCCATGATGCCTACTTCCATCGGGAGGCGGCCTATTGCCCATAGGGACCAGCCGGTCAAGAATGCCACCATTGTTCCTACACTGGCCCCTGCTCGCAGGAGGGCAGCCGCTATAGGGAGGCTTATGTAAGGCCCTCCAGGGGCAAAACCGCCTGCTATGGTGCCGATCATGACACCCCGCATACCCGACTCCACTCCCACCCATTTGACCAAAAAATCATGGGAGATGAGAACCTGGACCATACCCGCCACCGTGAACGCACATGCCAAAAGGGGGAGGATTTGCATCGTCATATTCCCCGCCCTTCTCAATCCAATAATATGTTCTCCTCCTCCCCTGAGGTAACCGATCAGGATTAGAATACCCGCAATGAGTGCCATCGTTATTGTTGGAATTAGCATTTTGGAATTCCTTCGCTTTTTTCCCGTTGTCGTCTTCAACAAATCACCTTTAATTCCATAACTCCTTTGAAGACCGCCTCGATTTTTGACGAAAAAGGTCTTTTGTAACCCCATTTTACCTTTTTCCCTTTTTAATGGCCTCAATATCTTCGGCGACTGATTGGAATCACGGCTAAAGTCCGATTCAACCTCGAGGGCGGAAGATACCAATGAGCGCCTTAGTGAAAACAAAGGAGAGGATCTCCCATGAGTAAAAGACAAACCAGAAAGGTACCTGCCATACCCTTCTATGGTCCGCCCGGTGCCGAGGATATCAGGAGGACCACTCTATTGCCCCTATAGTATCAGAGGCTACCCACATTCACAAGAAAAATGAGAATTCCCATCAGGGAAAACCCTTGCCCCTATGCTCCGGAGTCTGTTGCCCCTCAGTAGGTCAAGACTGAGAGGTGGGAGGAGAAAGGTTAAGGTTAAGGCTGAGCTTAAGATCAAGAGTTAAGAGGAAAAAGGGAGTGGGGAAAAGACGGGCTATGGGAACAATGTTTTTGGCCTCCCCCTTACGTTCGCCTGAGCCCTCAGGTCTGCCCTCGGCCATGAGTCCTTGTGTGAGCTCAGGGTCGAACACTTACGTCACCCTCGATGGGTGCCCGACTTCTCCAGCACATTACGCTCAGAGACAGCAGTTTTTCTTTGGAAACTCCAGGAGCGGGCGTCCTTGACAGTGCGTTTGCTCCTCTGTTAGAATTTTCCTTCAATAGCCGTTCATAAACACGACGGCCTGGGAAGGGCAATCCAAGAGGGGGACGCTGGAAATGCTGAGAATTTGCGGGATTCAGATGGCCTGTGTTGAGGACAAGGAAAGGAACCTTAAGAAAGCGGTGCAACTAGCTGGACTGGCTTCCGAAAAAGGGGCAAAGATTATCGGTTTCCAGGAACTCTTCAGCACCCATTGGTTCCCGAGGGACATCGATCGGCGGAATTTCGATCTTGCAGAGCCAATAAACGGGAAGACTATCCAAATGATGCAGAAAGTAGCCAAGGAGAAATCGGCAGTTCTCATCTGCCCCTTATTTGAGGAGGGGATCGAAGGAGTTTATTACAATACGGCGGTGGTTATCAATGCCGATGGTAAGGTGCTGGGGAGGTATAGGAAGGCTCACATTCCCCAGATTCCCCTCTGGGAAGAGAAATCCTACTTCTCGCCGGGAGATACGGGATTTCCCGTCTTCCATACCAAATATGCCAAGATAGGCGTTCAAATTTGTTGGGACAATTTCTTCCCAGAAGGAACGAGAATACTGGCTCTCAATGGGGCCCAGATTGTTTTCGCCCCCACTGCTGCCGCCTTTGCCTCCCAGGAGAAATGGGAAACAGTCATGAGGGCTAATGCTATTACAAATGGCATCTTCATCTTTCGGGTGAATCGGGTAGGAAGCGAAAAAAAGCAGGATTTCTATGGGAAGAGTTTCTGCGTGACGCCGGAGGGGGAGCTTATCGATAGGCCGAGCGGGATGCAGGAGGGGATCGTTTTTGCCAATATCGATGTACAGGATATCGGCACTACCAGAAGGGAGTGGACCTTTCTAAGGGACAGACGTCCTGAGGTCTACGGGGAAGTTGCCGGGTTGAGTTGGCAAAGGGAGCGCAGGGCGGCTGGAGGGTCTCTCAAAACACGGCAGGGAAAGGCAGTCCCGAGAAAGAACAAGAAGAGATGAAAAAGACGCTAACGGAATTGGTGAGCAATTCCATTCGCCGTTGTATGGATAAGGGCTTGTTGAATAGCAGGGAGATTCCGCCCTTAATTGTCGAATCTCCTAAGGAAAAGTCCCACGGCGATTATGCTACTAACATCGCCCTGGTCATGACGGCCCGAGAGGGCAGGCCCTCTCACGAAGTTGCCCAAATCATTGTGGACCAATTGGAGGATGAGGATAAGGTCATCGAAGAAGCGAAAGTCGCCGGCCCGGGGTTCATCAATTTCTTCCTGAAAAAGGAGGTCTGGTACTCCGTCCTGGATGAAATCGAGGGGAGGGGGGATGACTTCGGCAAGGGTGAAATAGGGGAAGGTAGGCGCGTTCAAATCGAATTCATCAGTGCCAATCCGACGGGACCGTTGCACGTTGGGCATGGGAGGGGAGCGGCAATCGGCGATGTCTTGGCAAATATCCTCGAGGCATGTGGTTATCGAGTCTTTAGGGAATATTACATTAACGACGTCGGGAGCCAGATGAATACCCTGGGCAAATCAGTTTTTCTCCGTTATCTTAATGCCCTGGGGAAGGAAGTCGAATTTCCTGACTATTGTTATCAAGGGGATTACATAGCGGAGATCGCCAAAAAAGCTATAAAGGAGAAGAAGGATGCATATCTCCGTTATACCCAAGAGGAATCGATCCAGTCACTGGCATCTTTTGGCGCCAACGATATATTGGGGGGAATAAAAGGAGATTTAGATAGATTCGGAGTCCATTTCGACGGCTGGTTTAGCGAAAAGGTACTCTATCGGGAAAAGAAAGTCGCGAGGGCCATAGAGGATTTGAGGGAAAGGGGCCTCGTTTACGAAAAGGATGGGGCCTCATGGCTTAAGACCTCCCAATATGGCGACGAGAAGGATCGTGTTCTGGTAAAAGCCGATGGGGAGACGACCTATTTCGCCTCCGATGTCGCTTATCATAAGGATAAACTGGATCGGGGGTTCGATGCATTGATCAATATCTGGGGCGCCGACCACCATGGATACGTTCCCCGGATGAAAGCCTCGTTAATGGCAATGGGTAGGGACGAGGCGGTTTTAAGGATTGTCCTCGTTCAATTGGTGAGTCTCATGCGAAATGGAAAGCCTGTTGCTATGTCAACTCGGGCGGGAGAATTCACAACGCTGAGGGATGTAGTGGAGGAGGTTGGCCCGGATGCGGCGAGGTTCTTCTTCCTCATGAGGCGGCCTGACAGCCAACTCGATTTCGACCTGGAGTTGGCCAAGAGACAGAGTACCGAAAATCCCGTTTACTATGTCCAATATGCCCATGCCCGAATATGCAGCATTATCAGGGAAGCCCTGAATAAGGGTATCGTTTTGCCGCGATTCGAGGATATCGATGTCCATATGTTCAAACTTCCCGAAGAATTGGACCTGCTCAAATACCTTGCGGCATATCCGGAGGTTATCGAGGCAAGTGCTCTTTCCCTAGAGCCTCATCGAATCCCCTTTTACCTGATCGAGCTATCCAGTTCATTCCATAGTTATTACAATAAAAACCGCGTGATTTCATCCAAGGTGGAGCTAACCAAGGCGCGTCTGCTTTTGGTTAGCTCGATAAAGAGGGTCATCAAGAACGCTCTCGATGTACTGGGAATTGGGGCCCCTGAAAAGATGTAACCCTTGGGATTGAAGACAGTAAGGGGTAGCATGGGGATGGATATGGGAAAAGGTCTCGGTATCCGAATGAAGGTGGGGCGCATCCTAGTGAGCTACGGGATGGTTTTTTTCATTGGTCTTTGGCTGGGATATAAGTTCGCGTCCACAGGAAAGACGGTGACCCCAGAAAAGAAGGAGATCTCGGAATCGATCGTCAAGATGGAAACTGAGGGCCAGGTGAACAAGAAGAGCCGGGAAGGGAATGATAGGGAACGGGAGACAGGCGGAGTGGTTCAAAGGGATGACTTATCCCTCTCCTTTTACGAAACCCTCTTGAAAAAGGAGTCATCTCCGAAAATGGAAAGTACGGAGGGGAATTCCGGGGGGACTCAAGCTGCAGCTGGTCCCGAGAAAAGGGAAAGCCCTTTAAAAGAGGATAAATCATCCAAAAGGACCCCGTCAGGAGTGGCTCCCTTTTCCATCCAGGTGGGCTCCTTTGCCCACAAGAAACAAGCGGAGGATTTGGCTCAACGCTTAAGGGGGAAGGGATATCCAGCCTACATAACAAGCCAGATAATCTCGGGGATGGGAAGGATGTATCAGGTGAGGATTGGCCATTATCGCACTTTGGATGAGGCGAAGAGGGAAGCCAAACTCATCGGAAGAAGGGAGAAGTTGCCAACGTATATTCCTTCATCACCGGATTCATAGCGGAAGGAAAGGGTGAGGGAGGCACGTCTCATCGAAATAGGAATCAACGGAGGATAAGAGCATGACGGGAAAGACATCGATAAAAAAGGCCGACAAAAAGGGTGTGGTACGCGAATATGCCGAGGCCTTTATTATCGCTTTTATTATTGCGCTGTTAATCAGGACTTTTTTGGTCCAGGCCTTTAAAATCCCTTCAAGTTCTATGGAACCCACCCTTTTAGTAGGGGATCATATCCTGGTTAGCAAGTTCATTTATGGCATCAGGATCCCCTATATCGGGAAAAAATTCCTGACGTTTCATAAGCCGAAGAGGGGGGATATCATCGTTTTCGTCTATCCTGAGGATCCCAAGAAGGATTTCATCAAAAGGGTGATCGCAACAGAGGGGGAGGAGGTACAGATTAAGAATAGGAAGATATTTATCAATGGGATGACGGTCGAGGATCCGTGGGGGGTCTACAGCCCCTTCATCCCGAGCCATTTCCGACCGAAGGACAATTATGGACCTACAGTTGTCCCCCCCCACTCCCTTTTTGTCCTTGGAGACAACCGAGATAATAGCCAAGACAGTCGATATTGGGGGTTCGTCGATCTATCCGCGGTAAAAGGGGAGGCCTTTATCATATACTTCTCCTACCATAAGAGGGCCACAAACCTGCTGGACAAGGTGAGGTGGAAGCGGTTTGGAAAGTTACTCCGGTGAGCGGCAAAGGAGGATTTTCCTTGCGACATCAATATCTTTCCTCATTTGCCGGACTAAGGAATCGGGGTCTTCGAAGGTCTCCTCATCCCGTATCCTCTCAAAGAAGATCAACTGGATCTCTTCCCCGTAAATGTCCCGGGCAAAATCCAGGATATGGACTTCAACGGTGAGGGGATTCTGGCCAAAGGTGGGGTTGTAGCCCACATTGGCCACCCCTGGATAGGTTTTATTTCCCACGATCGCCTCAACCGCATACACCCCCGTCTTGGGGTAAAGGCTGTTTGGAATTTCCAGGTTTGCCGTTGGACACCCTAACTCTTTTCCCCTACCGGTTCCCCAAATCACTTTGCCTATAAGCAGGTAGTTCCTCCCCAGCAATTGCGCGGCCTGCAGCATTTCTCCACCTTTGATGAGTTTCCGTATCTTGGAGCTGCTCACGGGGATATCGTTTACCTTCACGGCCTCGATAACTTTCACCTCGAAGCCGAATTGTTGCCCCAACCGTATGAGCATGTCTACGTTTCCCTTTCGGTCTTTGCCGAAATAATAGTTGTAGCCAACCAGTATTCTTTTTGCCCCTATCTTATCCACTAAGATCTGCTTAACGAATGTCTCGGGCATGATGTTGGCGAGATCGAGATCGAATGTGGCCACGATGATGACATCGATGCCTATGTTTTCCACCAACATCAATTTCTTCTTAAAGGGCGTAATGGGAGGCGGACATCTTTGAGGGGCTAAGACCTGGAGGGGATGAGGGTCGAAGGTGAATACGATAGCCTCGCCGTCTATCTTTCGAGCCTCTTCCTTTACTGCTTTGAAGATCTTTTGATGTCCCAGGTGTACACCGTCGAAATTCCCAAGGGTTAAAACAGGGTTACGGAATTCCCGTCTTATATTCTCGATACCAATAATAATTTCCATCGATTATCGCCAAACGGGGGTGAAAAGTTGGTTTCCATTTGGAGCTCTCTGAAAAAGTCGCTCTTCAGCGCTCAGAAATATTTTTCCGAGCATTCTAAGGTTCGCTTCACTGCAAAGAGCGCTACGGCGCTACTTCGTTCCCAAAACTCGCCCGCTGGGCTCAAACATTCGATTTACGGCCCTTTCGCTTCACCGAGAATGGTTAGCGAAAAAATCCTGGTTCGCGCTCAGAGTTCCTTTTCCCAGTTATTCAGAAATCTCCTTGATTTTTCTTGACTTTTTCAGAATGGAAACGATAAGATAAGTTTAGTATTTTTCCAATTTTTTCTCAAGAATCGCCGAAGTGGCGGAATTGGTAGACGCGCTAGGTTCAGGGTCTAGTAGGCGTTAGCCTGTGNNTATAAGTCACTCGTTCTGTCTCTTCACCTTCTTTGCGTGTTGAGGTGGGGAAGCAAAGGGAAGAATTCGCCCCAACGCGCGGAGGGGATTGTGCACAAGGTAATGTGGAGGGAAAGGTCATGAAAAGGACCGCGGTCGATCTGAATTGTGACATGGGGGAGAGTTTTGGGCGATACACATTGGGCCTCGACGAAGAGGTCATAAAGCTGATTAGCTCGGCCAACGTGGGCTGTGGCTTTCATGGGGGGGATCCCCATGTCATGAGGAGTACAGTAGCCCTAGCCAAGGAACATGGGGTAGCCGTGGGGGCACATCCGGGATTACCTGATTTACTTGGCTTTGGCCGGCGTGAGATGAATGTCACACCTGAAGAGATGAAGGACTATTTCATCTATCAGATCGGTGCATTAAAGGCCTTCGTCGAGGTTGCGGGCATGAGACTGCAACACGTCAAGATGCACGGCGCTTTGGATCCCATGGCCCGTATGAATGAAGAATTGACGAGGGTCATGTGCGAGGCTACACGGGAGATGAGCCCCGACCTGGTATGGTTGGCCCACTCCGGGATTCGAACAGGTGAAATCGCACGGAGCATGGGCCTCAAGGTCATTCAGGAGGTTTACGCGGATCGGGCTTACAACGCGGACAAAACCCTTGTGTCCAGAAAACTTCCCGGTTCAGTTCTCAAGGATCCCCAAGAGATCGCCGTTCGTATCAGCCAGTTAATTGAAATGGGTACTGTAAAGACTATTGATGGGAAGACCCTAGAATTGGAGTTCGATTCCATCTGCGTACATGGGGATACCCCTGGGGCACTGGAAATGATTCGAACGATACGTGGTATACTGGCCGACCACAACGTGGCCGTCAAGCCAATGGCGGGCCTTATTTAAGTGCCTCCGTGGATACCTGGGTTGAGGTCGTCAAAGCAATAGGATTTCCCTCCGGTTTCCCAATAGTTAGGTCTGGGAACATCGCCAAAGAGAGGGTGGATTGCGTATGGAGGATACGTATCCAATAATCAGGGTGGTTGGTGAGGATTCCGTCCTCGTCGAATACGAGGAGGAGGTGAGCCTCCACGTAAACCTGAAGGCTCGACAACTGGCTTTCGGCCTGGAACGAGGCTCATGCCCGGGGTTGGAGGAAGTGATCCCAACCTATCGTTCGGTGATGGTTTATTTTGACCCGTTTCGGGTCGATGCGGACACTGTTCGGCGCTTCATCGAAGGAGTCAATGCCAACCTGTTGGAGATCGAGTTGCCGCCGCCGAGGTTATTTCGTATCCCAACGACGTACGGGGGCATCCATGGCCCTGACTTGGACCGAGTGGTTGAACACACCGGGCTCACTCCGGATGAGGTGGTCGAGCTCTTCTCGACCCAGGCTTATCCGGTTTACTTTTTGGGCTTCATATGCAGTTTGGCTTACTTGGGCGGAGTGCCCGAGGCCTTGCACGTGCCTCGGCTTTCTTCGCCGCGCCCATCTGTGCCCGGCGGTTCCGTGGGCTTTGCCGGCCCGCAGGCCAACATCCTGCCCGTGGATTCACCATCGGGTTTTAATTACATTGGCCGCACGTTCGTGGAAGTCTACGTTCCACACGAATTCCCACCCACACCCATCAGACCCGGTGATTACATCCAGTGTCCGGCTGTGATCGAAGGTGAGGCCAAGTTGGCAGGGAAAAAGCATCTGGGAGAGTTTGTTGAAAGCATTCAGAATAATTAATCCCGGCATTCAGACCACGATCCAGGATCTGGGCCGCTCGGGTTTGATGAAATACGGCATACCCCCATCCGGGGCCATGGATCAGCGCTCTTTTGTGATCGGAAATCTCTTACTGCGAAACCCGAACACTGCCGCCGCACTGGAAACCGCCCTTCAGGGACTTAAGCTTCATGCTTTGAGAAGGGTTAGGATCTCTATTACCGGCGCTGATTTGGACCCATGGCTCAATGACCAGCCCGCGCCCCAGTGGACCCGCTTTACGATGAACGAGGGCGACGTACTCCACTTCAAAAAGCGGAAGAAGGGTCTCCGGGCTTACGTTGCGGCGCAGGGGGGATTCGATGTTCCGGAGCTCCTGGGATCGCGGTCAACCTTTGTCAGGGGCCGTATCGGAACCATTCTCCGTGAGGGGGAGATCTTGAACATTTGCCCCTCTGACGCCGAGGCCGCGGGAAATTTGTTGACTCTGCCGGAAGAGTGCCGGTCGGATTTCAAGCGAACCGATCCCATTCGGGTACTCATGGGGCCCCAGGAGGATTATTTTACGTCCCGGGGCATTGCTACCCTTTTCAATTCACTCTATCGTATTAGCCCTCAGTTCGATAGGCAGGCTTTTCGCACTGAAGGTCCGGCTATTGAGATCGCCAAAGGGCCGGACATCATTAGCGATCCCATCCCTCGGGGTGCTATTCAGGTGACTGGTGACGGCAAACCGGTCATCCTTTTGAGGGATGCGCAGGGGACCGGTGGATACGCGAAGATAGCGATCGTTGCACGGGTCGAGATGGATTCTTTAGGGCAAATGATGCCCGGGGATACAGTTCGTTTCCAGCGCATAGACCGGCAAACAGCACTTGATCTCTTATACGAGGAGGCTCAACGCCTTGAGAAACTGAGGGAATTCTTGAGATGAGGCGCTTTCGAGGCCAGGGTCAAATAGAGAACTTAGTCATATTTGGAAAAAGTATTCTCATCCGCGGTGATAATTTCAACAAGTGCTGGCCGCCCCGAGGCCAGCGATTTCTTGGCTCGTTGGATGGCTGGAATGATATCACCGGGCTGTTCAACCTTTTCGGTGTAGCCTCCGAGCCCTTCTGCGACTTTGGCGTAACTTCCGGAAAGGAGATCGAGATTATAGCGTTCCGAGGCTATCGGATACCTCTCTCCGTATCCCCCAAGCTTGGAGTTATTTACAAGGATGGTCAGGATGGGAATCTTCTCCCTTACCGCTGTCTCGAAATCCATGCCTACCATTCCAAAGGCACCGTCCCCCATAAAATGGGCAACGGTCTTGTCGGGTCTAGCCAGCTTTGCCCCCATAGCGAGGCCCAGTGAAGCACCCAGCGTGGTCGTTTTCCCCCAACCGATATAGCCTCCCGGAATAAGAGATTCGTAGAAGGGAAGGATTTGGTCTCGTGGATTTCCGGAGTCGTGGCTCATGATTGTTTCCCTTCCGTCGAATGCCTGCATCATGTCCCAGACTACCCGGTAGGGATTAATGGGAACCTCATTGGAGGTAAGCTTCGGCATCCACTCTTTCAACCACGCATCTTTAATGGCCTTAATCTCCCTGGCAACTGCGTCACCTGCTTTCCTCTTTTCACGGCCAATTTGTTTCTGAACCTCGTCGATGAGCTGCCTCAGTACCAGCTTAGCATCGCCTATAACTGCACGCTCCACCGGGTAATCCTTATTTATATCGCGTTCATCTATAGTTGATTGGATGACGACCTTGCCATGGGGAATTGGAGTTGTAAAGGGCTCGTTTGTGCAGCTGGAACCAATGGCAAATACCAAGTCGGCTTTCTTTAGAAAGTGCATCACCATTTTTGGCCGTGTTCGTCCGCCAGTTCCGAGAGATAGTGGATGATTCTCGGGGAAAGCGCTCTTCCCACACATAGTCGTGAACACCGGAATCCCTAATAACTCCGCGAGCTCACGGAGTTCATCCCATGCGCATGCGTAGAGAACTCCCAATCCTGCGCGGATGACTGGATTCTTTGCATTTATCAGGGCCTTGGCCACTTCCCTTACATCGGCTGGGTCCCCCTCGGCTTTGGTGCCTTTTACCGGGTTGTACTGAAACAGCTCGTCGTCAAACTCCTCGTCTGCTACATCCCTCGGAAGCTCAAGCATTACTGGGCCTGGCCGCCCCGTTCTCAGGTAAGTAAAGGCGCGTCTCATCAACTCCGGAACCCGGTCAGCGAAGTTGATCGAGTCCACCCACTTCGTTATTTCCCGGTAGTTTTGCACCGCAACGAAATTCGGGGGCACTAAGCGCCGCCGCGACTGTCCCATGGGCAGCACGAGAATCGGGACAGAATCGGAGAAAGCCTGTGCCACACCGGAAAAGGCATTTTCAATTCCCGGTCCATACTGCATTGCACAGACGCCAGTACGCTGACCATTTGAGGCCCGGGTAAAGCCATCGGCTATATTTACCGCTACCCGCTCTGTCCTCGCCGTTATAAATCTGATGCCCTCTTCGGCGGCTGGGTCAATTATTGGATTCAATGGGAAACCGCTTATAAACTCTACTCCTTCCATTTTCAGAATTTTCGCTATGGCAGTTTTCCCCTTCATTTGATGTTCCTCCTTTCCATCGGAACGTCGATGACAGGGCAACAAACGATATAGCACTCAATTGGGTCTGTCAAGCGCTCGATAGCTAATTGGGGTTTGAAATGGGGGGACAAGCTTTCTTGGTGGTTTTCTCCGTGAAAAGGCTTTTCGGACTGAATGTACCTGTGTGGACAACTTTTTCGTCATTCGAGGGTAAGGAGGCTGTGGAAAACCTCCTTTTTTCATCGCCCAAGACTGTTCTATCGAATTGCAATGTGGAGAGATCCGTTCGGGTTTAAACACCAGGGGGAGAAAATTGAATACGATGACTGGTCAACAGGCATGCTCTATTTATGAATTTTCTAGAGTATGATTCAAAAACAAAGAAAAAAGAACCTATTTGTAGCAAATCTTCAGGAAACGAACGAAATTGGCGAAAATAATCGATAAAAGAGCTTGACAGGGAGATCTAGATATTGTATACAATTTGGCCATCCCCCCAATTTAGATCATAACGAGGAGGGTTTTATGAAGGTCGATGAGCACAAGTGTATCGGTTGCAAGAGGTGTTTTCCGTATTGTCCTCTAGGGAGAATACAGATCCTTCTCCCACATCCAAAGATTCCGGGAAGGGTGTACATTGAGATTGACCAGGATAAGTGCACCGATTGTGGGATGTGTTTTCGGGCCAATGTATGTGCCGTCGATGCCCTTTACCAACCCGCGGAGCCGTGGCCTCGAGAGGTTCGTGCGATCTTGAGCAATCCTCTCATTGAATATAAAGGATCTCAGGTTCCGGGCCGTGGGACTGAGGAGATGAAGACCAATGACGTCACCGGGCGATTTCTTCCTGGAGAGGTTGGGATTGGCATTGAGTTGGGGAGACCAGGAGTAGCGACATACTTCAGGGATGTTGAGGTTGTTGCCATGGCTTTAGCACCCTTAGGATATGAGATGGCGGAGGAAAATCCGGTCACCCATTTCATGTCGGACAGGAAAACGGGGAAGCTCCGGGATGACATCCTCGACGAGCGGGCGACCTCCGCCATCATCGAGGGGAAGTGCAAGCTGGAGAACCTAGCAGAAGTCTTGGAGGCAGTCAAAAGGGCCGCTGAGGAGGTTGACACGGTCTTTTCGGTTGAGATCATCTCCAAGGTACCTCCGAAAGGGGAGATTCCCATCATTCCCATTTTGGAGAAGTTGGGATACGAATATTCCATCAACAGCAAGAACAATGTGGGGTTGGGAGAGCCTGCCTTTAAGTTCGATGAATAGGCTACATAACGGAGGAAGACCATGACGCACAGTTTACATCGAAGGGGTGATCGGGAAAGCCTCAAGGAAGATTTCGTCGTACTGGGGTGTCCCGCCACTGGCATAAATAAGAAGGGATCGGCGCCCAAGACAAGGGAATTCTTGCGCTTCTGCTGGAACCATGGGCCGATCAATTTAGGCGATATGAAGACGGGGAATACCTATAATACCACGATAGACGATATCCTGGACCGGGTCACGGATGGAACCATTGTCCAGTGCACCTTTGATAATCGAGACAAGGTTGTTTCCTTGTTGAAAGAGCTGAAGGAGAAGAAACCCGGGATTTCGGTGATTGTTTCCGGCGTCACCGATATTGTTCAAGGGATCATGGATGAAACAGGCCTGGGCAGGATTCACACGATAGAATATTCCATGGGCACATGGGGGAAGACCGAGAAGATGCCCGATTTCGAGGTGCTCAAGCTTACGACCATGTGCGGGCATGCCATGATAGCTAACGACCTTGTGGGGAAGATGCTCCGGGACATCAAACGGGGACGAAGAACCCCGGAGGAAGCATCCGTTGAGATGGCGAAGTGTTGTACGTGTGGTAACTTCAACCTGACTCGGAGCGCACGACTATTGCGGGAGGTACTGCCGTTATATATGATGAACCGATATTGAGTTGACAATTGGTACCCTACATCCCATATAGATTCGGGAACAAAAGAAGGAGCCAGATATGCGATACGTCATTATTGGAGGAAGTGCCGCAGGGGTTAGCGCCATAGAGGCTATCCGATCCCTTGATCGTACATCCCAAATCGAGTTGTTCACCGATGAAGAAACCCCCCTCTACTCGAGGGTCCTCCTCACCTACTATATTGCCAATGTGATTTCGAAGGAGGAACTGCAGTTCAGACCGTTGGAGTTCTTCAAGGAGAATAACGTTACGGCCCATCTGGGAGAGAGGGTGAAAACGGTTTCGCCCGATTCCAAATCGATTCAGACGGAAGATGGGAAAGACCATGCCTTTGATAAGCTCCTCATAGCCACCGGCTCCTCACCGAAGATGTTGGATATACCGGGGGTCGATAAGGAGGGCGTGTGCGGCCTGAGGAACATGGAACACGCTCAAAAGATCATAAACCGCTCGGAGAAGACCAACACGGCGACCATATTGGGGGGAGGCCTGATCGGTTTGAGGGATGGTTATGCCCTCGCTGCTCGCGGGTTGAAGGTTAAGATGATCGTTAAATCAAACCGCGTCCTCTCCCAGATGTTGGATGAGGAATCGTCGGCAATAGTCCAGGAACGGCTACAAGAGCATGGTATAGAAATCAAGATTGGCAGGGATGCCGTTGAGATACGGGGAAATCGGTCAGTCGAGGGAGTTGTGCTCGATAACGGGGAGAAGATCGACTGTCAAATGGTGATCATCGGAAAAGGCGTCGATCCCAATGTGGGGCTCGTTTCCTCCACCGGAATCGAAGTTAAGGAGGGAATTATCGCTGATGAACATATGAGGACAAGTGTACCGGACATCTATGTAGCAGGGGATGTCGCGGAGACATACGATATTTCCCGAGGGAAGATGGCGATTAATGCCATTTGGCCCTGTGCGTTTGAACAGGGGCGGATAGCCGGTTTGAATATGGCAGGCCAAGAGGCCAAGTATGTCGGGTCATTTCGCATGAACTCCCTCGACATCTACGGCCTTCCCGCCGTCTCCATGGGCATAACTCGTCCCGATGGTGATGGATTGCAAGAGGTCAAGAAAAGAACACGGGCTGCCTACAGGAAGCTGGTCATGGAAGATGGGCGGATCGTAGGGGCCATTCTCGTCGGGGAGATTCAAAAGGCAGGGCTTTTATCGACTTTCTTGCGGAAAAGGGTGAATGTATCCGACTATATCCCCTTCCTCATGAGCGATCGATTTAACGTTGCAGACCTCTTGCCATTGATGAGGCAAAATGCGGAAAAATTCACAGAAATTGAATACAGAGAACTTTTCGCCAGCGCTTCCCAGTAAATTCACTGGCAACGGTCCCGATCCAATGGCTGTGTTCAGTCAGGGCAGGGGACCTCTCCGGGAGAGGGTCTATTCATATTTGAGGTCGGCCATTCTAACCGGGAGTATTCCCCCCGAGGAGCGTTTGATTGAGGAGGTGATTGCTCGAGAACTGGGGGTGAGCAGGACTCCGGTTCGCGAAGCACTGCACAAGTTGGAGAGGGAAGGGGTTATCGAGCATTTTCCGAACCGGGGCTTCACGGTAGCGAAAGAAACGGAGAGCCAGGTTGCGGAGATATTCGAAATACGGGCCATCCTGGAGGGGTATATCCTTCGGACCGCCTGCCAGAGTACTACGGATGATTTTCTATCGGAATTGGAGGCATTGTTGACCAAGGCGGAGCGATGTCTCGCCGAATCAAGGATAGAGGAACTGCATCGTTTCAACACGTTGTTTCACGATCGGATCTTTCAACAGGTGTCGGGGAGGGGGCGCCTGAAGGGCCTCGTCAAGGACCTCAGGGAATATGTTCTGCGTTATCGGTCGGCCACGCTGCAGTTCCCCGGCGGGGCCGAAAGGACGTTGAGGGGTCACGAGAAGATCATCTTGGCCTTGAGAACGGGGGATCCCGACCTCTGTGAACATATCATGCGTGCCCACATTGAGGGAGCGAAAGCCGATGCGATTCGGGAACTGATGAAAAGGAAGACATCACCCATAGCCTCAATGACTTAGTCCTTCGATGCATAAGTCCGAGGACGAACTTATTTACTCAGGACTTAGTGCTGCCCTCGACCATGAGCAGTTCGGCCTTGAGACATGTCGACGAGCCCCTCGGCCTGAGCTCGGGTCGAAGGCTCATGTCGAGTCGCTCACTGCCGATAGGCTCGGGCCGAATGGAGTGAGCAATATTTTTGGAATAAATCGCCAAAATACGTCACGGTAATTGCGAATCGAAGCACTTAGGAGGGAAAGATGGAAGTGATCATGGTGGAGCCAGAGAAATGTACGCAGTGTCATACCTGTGCGCTTTGGTGCGGAATTGAGATAGGCTCTGTGGCCAAAGAGCTCAATCAAGCGATACACGAGGAACCCCAACCGATGCCCCGCGTCCATGTAGAGGGGAATAATTTTCCCCTCCATTGTCGTCATTGTGAGGTCGCGCCCTGTATTGATGCGTGTCCCAATGGAACCATGCGGAGAGATCCGAAAACCGGGCTTGTGTATGTGCATGAGCCCACGTGCATTGCCTGCTGGATGTGTGTCATGGTGTGCCCCTTCGGGATCATTGCCCCATCGTCGTCGCAGCATGGAGCGATCAAGTGCGACCGGTGTCGGAACATGGAATACCCCATTTGCGTAGAGGTATGCCCTACCGTTGCCTTAAAATTGCAGGAGACCCGAAAGGGATTACCCGATGAGGATTCATACTATGTGCAGTATAGCAAGGGATTAGAGGGTTTTTAGCAAAGGCTTGGGGTAACGATGCGGATCATGGAGTCTATGGAAGAAAGGAGCAGAGGAGATGGATTTCGTCCAAAAAAAGACCGCCGATAGTGCAGTGGAAGGTTTCTTGTCGAAAGCGGCAGAGAAGGGAGTTTCATTGGTGTGGGACCGCTACGAGGGGTCGCTTCCTCAGTGCGGATTTTGCGAGACCGGGTTGAATTGTAGGGATTGCCTCCAGGGACCATGTATAAGTCATCCTTTCCGCGATGGGAATAAGGTGGGTGTTTGTGGAAAGGACAGGGATATCCTTGGGGTTCATTCCTTTCTGAGGCTCGTGATTCATGGGACGATGGCTTACCTTGATCAGCTAACCGATTTTACCGAGGGCGTCGAGTCAGGGCAGATTTCTCCCAAGAACAAAGGGCAGGCGGATAAGCTCCTAAAGGAGATTCAGGCCCTCCTGACAAATGGGGGCACAGGCGTCCTTCAGGAGCTTCCCAAGGCCCTCATCGACGGGTGGAAGGCAAAAGGTCTCTATCCGGAGGGGATTTCCAGGGATCTATTCAAGATTTCCCAGAAATTGGATGGAGGTATTTCCAGTGTCGAGGAAACCCTTCTCTGGGCTTTCAAGGGTGCAGTATCGGGATGTGTGGCCCAAATGCTTTTGGGGAGATTGAAGGCCTCGGTCTTCGGGGATACTTCCGCCACGGAAGTGGAGGTTAACCTGGGGGTACTTCAAGGGGAAATCCCCACGATCCTTCTCTGTGGCCATTTTTCCCCCCTTCTCAAGCACAGGATCGCTGAGGCAGCGAAGGGGAAAAAGATGGAAATCATCGGCGTTTGCACCGATCCATTGGTACCTCCGTACCGTTTCGCCCCGGTAACCAATTATGGCTCCCAGGAGATTCCCCTCATGACTGGTGCCGTTGATCTCATTGTAGCCGGTGATCAGTGCGTAAATCCCTCGTTGGCGGGGCTAGCCAAGGAATGGAATGTGGAGGTCGTTCAGACGGAAGTCTTGAACGGAGGGGGGGACCTGCCTGGCTTCGCTCAGGGGATCGTGAAGCAGGCGGAAAAAGCCTTCAGTGATCGCCGAAAGATAGCCAAGGAGATCCCGGAGATCAGAGAATCAGCTCGCATGGGATTTTCCCCCAAGAATTTAGATGCGAAGAAGATCACAGAGGCCGTGGAAGGGGGTAAAATCAAGGGGTTGGCCATTCTGGCAGGATGTAATAACGTCAAGTTCACCCAGGATAGGGAGATTGTTTGGCTCGCTCGGGAGTTGTTGAAGAGGGACGTTTTCTGCATCTCCGAGGGCTGTGCAAGCGTAAGCCTTGGTAAATACGGCCTCTTAAATCCCCAAAACCGGGAGTCTAGTTGCGGGAAGAGTTTATCGGGTGTTCTCTCTTCCCTGGGGAAAAATCTTCCGCCGGTGGTCGATATGGGAAGCTGTGAGAATGGGGGCGTTACTGAATTCCTGCTGGCCTTGGGGAAAGCACCGAAGGATCTTCCCCTGGTGGCGTGTTTTCCAGAAGCGAATCGCACCAAGGCGGTGACCAGGGCCTCTTGGACCGTAGCCATGGGAATTCCAACGTACTTCTGGCCATATCTCCCTGTGACCGGAAGCTCGAAGACCGTGGAGGCGTTAGGGGTATTCTGTGAAAAGACCTTTGGAGCAAAGCTCAACGTGGTTACGGAGAAGATGGAACCGGGGGAGAAAGCCGATTTGCTCATGCGTGACTTTTAGGGACCCAATCATAGGAGGCGCAACGCGTGTCTTTCATGTGGGCAGGAGGGAGGTGATGTCGACGGAAAATTAAGGAATCACCGCTGGGAATCACTCATTTTGAAAGGAGGAAAGAGAAATGAGTAAAAACAAGTTATTGACCTTTATGGTAGTTTCCATTGTGGTTTTTGCGATGATGGGGTTGCACATCGATAAGGCCTTTGGGGCCGAAAAACCCATCGTCATTCGAATTGGCCATGTGGCGTTTACCGGTTCTCTCTTCGATAAGACAACCCACTATTTCGAGAGAATCGTTGAGGAAAGGACCAACGGCGCGGTGGACGTCCGCGTTTACGGAGCGAGCCAGCTGGGGAAGGACAAGGAGATGATGCAGGCGGTCCAGCTGGGCAACCTGGAGATGTGCGCGCCCTCGACAATATTACCCGGCAGCTTCCCCATTTTCGCCTTCCAGGAGCTTCCATTCCTGTTCAAAGATCGGCAACACGTGGAAAGAGTCTTAACGGGGAGGGTTGGCTACAAGCTGAATGAGATCCTGGGGACGAAGGGCATGATGGTTGTGGGATTCTGGGAGAATGGGTTCAGGAAGATCACCAACAACAAGCGACCCATCAACACCCCGGAGGATCTGGCGGGGATCAAGCTCAGGGTTCCCAAGAGCCCGGCCCGGGTCAAGCTGTTTCGAACCCTGGGCGCCAATCCTACCTCCATGAGTTTTAGCGAGGTTTTCTCCGCGCTGCAGCAAGGGGTGATCGATGGGCAAGAAAACCCATTGGCCCAGATTGCCTCGGCGAAGTTCCATGAGGTTCAGAAATATATGTCCATCTCCAACCACGTTTACACGCCCGCCTATCCGCTCATCAACAAAAAGTTCTTCCAGAGCCTTCCCAAGGATATCCAGAACGTGCTACAATTGGCGGGCCATGACGCGGGCCATTACGCAAGGAAGACGGGTGCGGAGATGGACGAGGAACTCATGGCTATGCTCTCCAAGAGGATGCAGGTGAACGAGGTCAATTTCGATGCCTTTGTGAAGGCTTCCCAAACCCTGTATGATGGCTATCCCAAGGAGTTCGGCGAAGACGGCAAGTGGATTCTCGATCAGATCTTGACCGCGAAGTAAGACTGCTGCCCATCCAGGGAATCTGAAGAGGGTCTCCCGCTCCGTATCTCAGGAGAGCGGGAGACCTTTTTCCGAAGAGTATATATCTGCTCAGTGGGGGAATGGTGAAGAAGCTCTACGGCTGGGTAATCCGGGGGATAGAGTACTTTCTCATCGTGTTGGTAGGTCTGTTGGCCATCCTGGTTGCCGTTGAGGTATTCTTCCGGTACGTCCTGAACGCCTCGATCAGTTGGTACGATGAGTTCGCGGGATACCTCTTGGTCTGGGTGACTTTTTGGGGGGCGGTATTGGCCCTTGACAGGGGAAGGCATATCGGATTTGAGACGGTGGTGGAGCGATTTCCCATCCTCGCGCAGAAGGTGACAATGACCGTCGTCTATCTCCTCCTTATTGGCCTCCAGGTCATTCTCGTCTATTATGGGTGGATGCTGACCACCCAACTAACCGGGGAGACGGCAATTACGCTGCCCGTTCCCATAGGCGTTATATATCTCGTCATACCGACGACGGGGGTGATGATGCTGCTGGTCTGTGTCATACGAATCGTCCAAATCTGGAGAATAAGGTAAAAGGTTTCCGATATGGAATATCTCATCGGCCTTTTGGTCATAGTCATGGTGTTGATCAATGTCCCCATTGGCTTTGCCCTTGCCATCACCGCGAGCATCTTCATGGCCATCAAAGGGATGGGTATGCTCTCCGTTCCCCTGAGGCTCTTCCATGGGGCCGATAACTTCCCGTTGATCGCCATTCCGCTCTTCATCATGGCGGGGCAGCTCATGAACAGCGCGGGTCTCTCAGTGAGGTTGATCAACTTTTGCAGCGCCCTGGTTGGTTTCATACGGGGTGGTTTGGCCATGGTCAACATCGTTGCCTCCATGTTCTTCGCGGAGATTTCAGGTTCAGCCGTGGCCGATGCCGCGGCCTTGGGGTCGATCCTCATACCGGCCATGAAGAAGAAGGGGTATCCGGCCGATTTTTCAGCCGCGGTAACTTCCGCTTCGGCTACCCAGGCCATCATCATCCCCCCCAGCATTCCCATGATCATCTATGCGGTCATGGCCGAGAGCTCAATCGTCGCATTGTTCATGGCCGGTCTAGTACCCGGTGTTATAGCCGGCATCTCCATGATGATTCTCTCCTACTACTTCGCGATCAAGAAGAAGTATCCCATCGAGGAAACGTTCCAACTGAGAAAGCTCTGGGTAACCTTCAAGGAGGCGGCATGGGCTTTTCTCCTCCCGGTGATCATCATCGGGGGGATCTTTGGGGGTATCTTCACCGCTACGGAAGCGGCTAGCATGGCGGTGATGGCCGCTTTTTTCATCGGGTTATTTGTCTACAGAGAACTGAGGTTTCGGGACATTCCTCAGGTACTCCTCAACTGTGGGATTCAGACCGCGGTGGTTATGCTTATCGTTGCCGGTTCGGCTCTTCTGAGCTGGCTCCTATCCAACGAACTCATTCCCCAACGGATCGCTGCGGCCATAACGGCGGCGACGGAAAACAAATACATGATCTTAATGCTGATGAATATCTTTTTCCTCTTCGCCGGGATGTTTCTGCACAGCGCGGCCGCCATCATCATGATCGTCCCCATTGTGATGCCATTGGTCCACAAGGTGGGAATCGATCCCATCCATTTCGGCCTCATCGTCACCTTTAATCTGGGAATCGGCCAGCAGACACCACCCGTTGCATCCGTGCTATTGACGACGTGTTCCGTGGCCAATATCTCCATCTCCGAGGTGATGCGGGTCAATATATACTTTATTTTCCTGGCCATCTGCGTCCTGATCATCCTGACATATCTTCCGGAAATAAGCTTATTCCTACCCAACCTCCTCTTGAGGTAGCCCCGAGATACACATGAAAATGACGTGCCATAGGGGGATATATATCCTTGCTGTCATAACCGCTCTCCTTCCCCATCCCCGACCGGGAAAAACCGAAGAGGCCTCCTTCGACCGGGCCTTGGAGAGGATATATGCGCTGGATTTTGAAAGTGCCTATAAGCGCCTCAGTAGGACGGCGGGGACGCCATCTGAGGCCAAGGAGCAGATCGAAGGCGTCAAAGTGCTCAAGGCCATAATCTCCCTCTCTCAGACCTTCTCCAGGTTACGCCTGTGGGCTGCGTATCGCGATGCTGTACAAGAGTACAGGCGACTTGCGGATAGAGAAAGCGACGTACTGAAGGCCTTGGAAGCCCATCAATCGCACTACGCGGTGGATTTGAGGAAGTGGGCTCAGCGGCTAGCAAGAGGTACAGGGGAAATCCTTGAGGGAATGCTGGATGTTGAACTTTCGATCAAGTATAAGGGGTTGGAGGATTTGCCCAAGTTCGTCCGAGAAGGCACTGACCGACTGGATACGGTACGGAAAGGACTCCTGCCCACCCCCAGTCAATCAAGCAATATTGAAGCCTCCGAGGAGTATGCCAGTTTCCTCTCGTCCCTCGCCCTGGTATGCGGAAAACCTTTTTATCAGCCACCCAAAACGACGGTCATCACGGGCAGGGTGAAGCCCGTCCGTCTTCTCTACTACTGCAGCGTATGGCTTCTCAATGCCTCCCACGGCGTGGATGACGGTGAAAATCTTATCTCGGCGTCCCGGAAGGCGGCCTTACGGGGTCTCGATCTGGAGAGGAGATACCCCACACCCGAATTGAGGCGGAAATTGATGGAGATTTTGGGTATTATTTAGGTATTCGGAAATATTGGCATCGTTGAACGCAGATGGGCGAAGGGAAAGGGGTGGCATCGAATTTGAGCCAGGCAACGGACGCTATCTCTAAGGATATTGCGGAATTGGTCGACGGAGAGGTCCTTTTCGATGATCTCAGTCGAGCCATGTATAGCAGCGGTGCCTCCATCTTTCGGATCTGGCCCTTGGGTATCGTGCAGCCTAAGCATGAGATGGATGTCATCAGGGTGGTACAGTACGCCTCCCAAAGGGATATCCCCATCATCGCCAGGGGTGGAGGCACGAGTCGGGCAGGCAATGAAATAGGAAAGGGCATCATTCTCGATTTTTCAAAGTATATGAACAAAGTCTTGGCATTGAATCCCGAGGAGAGATGGGTTCGAGTCCAACCCGGGCTCGTCCTTTCTTCCCTGAATGCCTCCCTGAAGCCCCATAACCTTTTCTTTCCCATCGATCCATCAACAAAGGATTACTGCACCCTTGGTGGTATGATTGCCAACAATTCAAGCGGCCCTCACGCCGTGAAGTATGGCGCGACTCGGGATTACGTTCTTTCCCTCGAGGTGATCCTCTCCACAGGTGAGGTTATCACCACAGGCCCTGTTTGCCCGAAAGGGGATAAGGTGAAGGAGGTAAAGAGATCCGAGGCCCTTGAGGGGAAGATCTACCGGGAGATACCGAATCTCCTCGAACGGTACCGCGGACCCTTGGAAACTGAGAGTCCTTTTACAGTTAAGAACTCCTCCGGTTACCACCTCTGGGGGCTTGAAGATAATGGTTTTTTGAACCTTACTTCCCTCTTTGTGGGGTCAGAGGGGACCCTGGGGATCATTACTGGTGCAAAACTTCAACTTATGCCTCCTCCCGGTGGCATATTGAGCGGCTTGGTCTATTTCAATGGATTGGAGAATGTTGGCAGGGCAACGGAGAAGATTCTGGAGCTCTCTCCATCCATGGTTGAGATTATGGAACGGCAAATCCTCGATCTGGCGAGAAAACAGAAAAAGGAGATGAGGCCGTACCTGCCCGAGGGAATCGAAGCAATTCTGTATGTTGAGTTCCAAGGTGAAGACGATGGGCAACTCCGTGACATGTTTAGAAACGTACAGGGAAAAGTTATCCGAGAGGAAGTACTGGCCGTTGACATGAAGGTTGCCAAGGACAAGGTGGATATGGCCATGTTCGATAGGGTGAGAAGCGTTTCCGGCCCGATCCTCAACAAGATCAAAGGTCCCAAAAAACCGCTGGCCTTTATGGAGGACGCGGCTGTGCATCCCAGCAATCTTTCCCAGTACATTAAGGGCCTGCGGGAACTCTTCGAAAGGTATGGAGTGGAAGCCAGCATTTATGGTCATGCGGGTGACGGAAATCCCCATATCATGGTTTTTCTGGACTTGAGACGAAAGGGTGAAGTCGAGAAGATGGAAGCCCTTGCCGAGGACTGTTACGACCTCGTTCTCAGGTTGAGGGGGAGCATTAGTGGTGAACACGGCGATGGGCGCCTTAGAACATATTATCTCAAGAAGCAGTATCCACAGCTCTACCGGGCCATGGTGGAGATCAAGGGTCTCTTCGATCCGAAGAACGTCCTCAATCCCGGGTGCATTGTGGGAGGAGAAGGGAATACCCTCAAACAACATCTCAAATATGAAGTCAACTATCATGGCGCCCAGACGGGGACCATTTTTGACGGGGAATCGATAAGGGGGGCGATAGAGGATTGTTCTGGATGCGGCAAATGCCGGTCGTATTGTCCTATCGCTCAGGAGATCCGAGATGAACGGGCTATGGGACGATCTAAGGCCACCCTGTTGAGGGAATTCGTTTCCGGATCCCTCGATTCAAAACTCCTGGATTGCCCTGAATTCAAAGAGCTCATGGATTCCTGTGTCAACTGTAAGAGGTGCCTGACAGATTGTCCTTCGGGGGTAGATATCCCATGGCTTGCCTTGAGTGGCCGAGCACACTATGTTGAAAGGCATGGAGAGCCCCTGAGCAACCGCCTCTTGGCCAACACCGAGCTTCTCTGTAAAACGGGAAGCGCCCTGGCTCCCCTGGCGAATTTGGCCAACTCCTTGGGTCCCGTGAGACATTGGCTCGAAAAGGCGGTGGGCTTGGATCAGCGCCGATACCTTCCCTCCTTTCGGAGGCGAACCTTGCGGAAAATCATGAAGGATAAGCCTCGCCCCAGGGGGGATAAGCGAGTCGTATACTTCATTAGCTGTTATTCCAACTTCAATGAGCCCGAGGGGGATGGGCTGGCAACGGTGGAAGTACTTGAACATAACGGTTTTGACGTGCTCGTTCCCGATTTCCGGTGCTGCGGAATTGCCAGGATCAACACGGGCTCCATAAAGGGGGTGACGGAAGACATTGAAACGAATGTCCAACTGATGGCCACGTACGTTGAACAGGGTCTCCCCATTGTTTTCAGCGAGCCCAGCTGTGCCCTCGCGGTGAAGATGGAATACCCGAAAATCGTGAATTCCAATGCGTCCCATGGGGTGGCCGAGGGATGTCTTGATATCCACCAATTCCTCATGATGCTTCATGACAGGGGAGAATTTCGTCTGAACCTCGGGGAGATGAACATCACCGTGGGCTATCACAACCCCTGTCATCTCCGTGCCTTGGGTGTCAGTAAGGAGCCCGTTGAATTGCTTCGATTAATACCCGGGGTCACGGTCAAGGAGTTTTCCGATGGCTGTTGCGGCATTGTGGGCACATATGGGATGAAGCAGAAGAACTTCGATCTTTCCATGGCTATCGGGAAAAGGCTCTTCAAGGAGATAGAGGATTCGGGGGTGGAAGAGGTTTCGACCGCCTGTGGGGCTTGCAAGCTACAGATCTTTCAAGGGACCCGAAAAGAGGCCGTTCATCCCATTTCTCTCCTGGCCTTAGCTTATAAGAAAGGGATTGAGAATCGGTCCCGCGTTCATTCCACCCACGCCCACCAAAGCGGGTTTTGACGGCCAAAACTACATCTTCTCCTCGTCGGAATAATGTACCTGCCCCTTACCTCCCTTGGATAAATTTTCCCGTTTTTTATCAATGGAGGGAGCTTTACTACCTTTTCCAATTGACTACGATCACACGATGCCGTTAACGGGTAACCCAGAAGGAGGGATGCAAGGGGAAAGGGATGGAGAATGTCCTGCTTGAATTAAATAAAAATCAATTTTTTCAAGTTCTTATAAGATAACCCTTTATGTTATTTCTTATTTTGTGCGAATAACTCCCAATTATCTCCACATGAGCTACAATAGTAATAGATTTTATTCATAACCATCGAGAACTATTAAAGTTTCTAAGATTGTGGTTCAATGAGCGCAATGGCATGGAGCGATACAATGCAGCTCGTTTCCCAAAAATCATTGTGTGATTTGGGTGTGGTACTCTTGGATGGATTGGACGGAAATTCCGCTCCGAATCATGGATTCTATGCCATTTACGGCCGCCGAGGCCCCGGATAAGGTAGTGATGCATGGGATGTCGTGGATGACTGCTTCACTTCGTATAGCTACCTCATCGGACTTCGGTTTTTTCCCGCTGGGGGTATTAATGATCAGGTGGATCTCCCCGTTCTTGATGAGATCGACGATATGGGGTCTTCCCTCGTCGACTTTGTGGACGGGTTTCACCTGGATCCCATTTTTGGCAAGGACTTTGGCCGTCCCCATTGTCGCCACGATACGAAATCCAAGGTCAACCAGCTTTTTGGCGATGAATACAACATGTCTCTTATCCTTATTCATCACGGTGATAAACACCGTACCTTTGAGGGGCAGGGTCTGCCCGGCAGCCATCTGGGATTTAGCGAAGGCCATTCCAAAATCCGAATCAATACCCATCACCTCCCCCGTTGACTTCATCTCTGGGCCCAAAAGGGTATCAACGCCGTAGAAACGCTTGAACGGGAGGACGGCTTCCTTCACGGCAACGTGATTGATTTCTACTTGTTGCGTCACGTCCAATTCGCCCAACGTTTTCCCGACCATGAGTTTTGCCGCAATCTTTGCCCATGATATGCCCGTAGCTTTGCTCACGAAGGGGACCGTCCTCGAAGCCCTGGGATTGACCTCCAATACATAGACGGTGTCGTTCTTGATCGCGTATTGGACATTCATTAATCCCACGACGTCGAGCTCTCCTGCCAAGGCGGTGGTATTTGCCTTGATCCGCTCAATGACCTCATCGGTTAAGGAGAAGGGTGGTATGACGCAGGCGCTATCGCCCGAATGGATACCCGCCTCCTCGATATGTTCCATGATCCCAGCAATAACGCACCGCTCGCCATCGGCTACGGCGTCAACATCGATCTCAATGGCCTCCTCCAGAAACTTATCGATAAGGACGGGGTGTTCCGGTGAGGCCTCGACGGCCCGCTCCATGAATCCCATCAGGGAGTCCTCATCGTAGACGATCTCCATAGCCCTTCCCCCTAATACGTAAGAGGGCCTAACCACGACTGGATAACCCACCGCATCGGCTACCCTTTTTGCATCCTCCGCAGAGGTGGCTGTTCCGTTGGGAGGTTGGTGCAATCTGAGCTTCTTGAGCAAGAGGGTGAATCGATCCCGGTCCTCGGCCCGATCGATGTTTTCGGGGGATGTTCCGATGATGGTGCCTCCCGTCTTCTCCAGGACTACCGCCAGGTTCAACGGTGTCTGCCCCCCAAACTGGACGATGACCCCGTCTGGATTTTCCCTTTCGACGATGTTCAGCACGTCTTCCAGAGTCAACGGTTCGAAGTAGAGCTTATCCGATGTGTCGTAATCCGTGCTTACCGTTTCGGGATTGCTGTTGACCATGATGGTCTCATATCCGAGTTCCTTGAGCGCGAAGGCGGCATGGACACAGCAGTAATCGAATTCTATACCCTGTCCGATGCGGTTAGGGCCCCCTCCCAGGATCATGATTTTCTTTCGCTTGGATATCCTCGCTTCATCCTCCGTCTCATACGTGGAATAGTAATAGGGAGTGTAGGCCTCAAATTCCGCAGCGCAGGTGTCCACCAACTTAAAGGTGGGAAGAATTCCCCTGTCGGCCCTCAAGCTCCGTATCTCAGACTCCTTGAGCCCCATGAGGTGGGCCAACTGTAAATCGGAAAAACCATATGTCTTGGCCTTTCTCAGGAGCTTTTGGGGAATCATGAACCTTTCTTGGTTCTTCACCCCTGACCAGAGCTCCAAATCCCGAAATTCAACCTGGTACTGTCTTATTTCCTCCTCGAGATCGATGATCTCCTTCATGTTGTGGAGAAACCATGGGTCGATGTGAGTCAGTTTATGGATTTTATCGATATCCATTCCGCATTGGAGGGCCTCCTTGATATTGAAGATTCGATCGGGACGGGGAACGCGCAATTTTTCATAGAGCATTTGCCCCTTCGAAATGGAGGATTTTGCATTGAGAGGTTCCTTCCCGTTCCAATTGTCCTTTCCGTCGGCTCCGAGGCCGAATCGTCCAATCTCCAGGGATCTGAGGCCCTTCTGAAGAGCCTCTTTGAAGGTTCGACCGATGGCCATGGTTTCTCCCACGGATTTCATCGATACCGTGAGGGTCTCATCGGATCCCGGGAATTTTTCAAAGGTAAACCTGGGGATTTTGACGACGCAGTAGTCTATGGTGGGCTCGAAACAGGCAGGGGTTTTCGTGGTTATGTCATTGGGTATCTCGTCCAAAGTATATCCCACGGCCAATTTGGCTGCAATCTTGGCGATGGGAAACCCCGTCGCCTTGGAGGCCAACGCTGAGCTGCGGGATACCCTGGGGTTCATCTCGATGATTACCATCCTGCCGTCTTCCGGCCTCAGTGCGAACTGAATATTGGAGCCCCCAGTTTCCACCCCGATCTCCCTCATCACGCTAATGGCCGCATTTCGCATCTGCTGGTATTCCTTGTCCGTGAGGGTTTGAGCCGGGGCTACGGTGATACTATCCCCAGTATGGATCCCCATGGGGTCGAGATTTTCGATGGAGCAGATGACGACGACATTGTCCCGAAGATCCCGCATCACCTCCAGCTCGTATTCCTTCCACCCGAGGACGGACTCCTCGATGAGAATCTCACTGACCATGCTGGCCTCGAGCCCCCTCAACGCCAGTCCCTTGAATTCATTGATATTGTAAGCTACGGCCCCCCCCGTTCCACCGAGGGTGAAGCTGGGGCGAATGATGACGGGAAATCCGATCTTATCGGCCACGTGGAGGGCCTCCTCCATGGTATAAGCGAGACCGCTTTTGGGAATATCGAGGCCGATCGTGTCCATCGACTCCTTGAATCCCCTTCGGTCTTCGGCCTTTTTGATGGACTCGTAATTAGCCCCGATCATCTGCACTCCGTAACGGTCCAAGATACCCATTTCGAAAACTTGGACTGCCACGTTGAGCCCGGTTTGCCCGCCCAAAGTGGGCAGGAGGGCATCAGGCCTCTCACGTGCCACGATCTTTTCAACCACTTTGGGGGTGATGGGTTCGATATAGGTTTTGTCAGCCATCTCGGGATCGGTCATGATGGTCGCGGGATTGCTGTTTACCAGGATGACTTCAAACCCCTCCTGCTTGAGGGCTTTACAGGCCTGAGTTCCCGAATAGTCAAATTCACAGGCTTGGCTGATGACGATGGGGCCAGAGCCTATGATGAGAATCTTGTGAATATCGGTCCGTTTCGGCATAATCACCTGAGAGAGAGTTCCATCATCTCGATGAAGTCCTCGAACAAGTACCGAGCATCATGGGGGCCGGGAGAGGCCTCCGGGTGAAATTGAATGGAGGAAATTGGAAGTTTTCGGTGCCTCATCCCCTCCAGGGTCTGATCATTCAGATTGACATGGGTCACCTCAATATCCTCGTTGTTGAGGGAGTTTAGATCAACACAGAACCCATGATTTTGGGCAGTGATGCTCACCTTCCCCTCTATCAGATCCTTCACCGGATGATTTCCCCCGTGATGGCCGAATTTCAGTTTGTACGTTCGCCCCCCTAGAGCAAGGCCCAAAATCTGGTGTCCCAGGCAGATTCCAAAAATCGGTTTTTTCCCGATGAGTTCCCGGGTGGCTTCAATGGCATACGGAACTCCCTCCGGATCTCCCGGGCCGTTGGAAAGCACAATACCATCAGGATGAAGGGAGAGAATTTCATCGGCGCTTGTATTGGCCGGAACGACGGTGATGTTACATCCCGATGACGCAAGAAGACGGAGGATGTTGTGCTTGATGCCGAAATCCATAGCTATGATCCGGTATTCACGATCTCGAGGGGAAAAGACGGGGAGTCTATTTTCCCATGGATGAGGGGCCGAACACGAAACCTCTTTGACCAGATCCCGGCCTATCAATCCAAGCGAGGCCTTGGCCTTTTCGATGAGACGATCCTCATTCATATCCTCGGTTGAAATGATGGCCTTCATGGCCCCGGCGGTTCGAATGTGCTTGGTCAAAGCCCGGGTATCTACTCCTTCGATTCCCATGATTCCACTTTTTTTCAAAAACTCGCCCAAATTTCCCTGGGCTCGCCAATTACTCGGTACGGGACTGTATTCCCTGATAATGAACCCCTCGACAAAGGGTTGTATGGACTCAACATCCTCCTCGTTTATGCCATAATTGCCAATGAGAGGGTAGGTCATGGTGACGATTTGGCCCTTATAGGAGGGATCGGTGAGAATCTCCTGGTATCCCGTCATGCTCGTGTTGAAGACAACTTCTCCCGTTTTCTCCCCCAGGGCACCAAATGCCGTTCCCTCGAAGATCGTGCCATCCTCCAGGGCAACGAGGGCCCTTTGACTCTCCTTTGTCATCGCCTTAGCCATCGTGTGGACAAAAAAATACCCCCGGGAGATTTCCCGAGGGCTCTGTGTTGATAGCGTAGAATAGTTCAGTCGGCATGAATTTTGGGATTTATTTTTATTATAGTACCAGATACCAAATTGTCAACCCGAAATCGTACCTCGATCAAACTTTCTCAGTGAGGGGGGAGCCCTCAATCCGTTCTTGCTCCTATGAGCTCGTAGATTTTCGTCTTTGAGGGCTCGATCAGCAGCTCCTCTATTTTCGACTGAACCTCTACCCTTTCTCCTTTGTTGGACCAGCTTTTCCAATCTTCTGCGCTCTCCCAGGTACTGATAACGATGTGAGTCGATGGATCATCATAATCCCTGAGCGTCTCCCCGGTTATGTACCCCTTCTCTTTTACTGCCCTAGATCTCAATTCCAGAAGGAGTCTTGCCAAATCCATTTCCTTCCCTTTTTTGATCCTTCGTTCGATAATTATTCTAACGGCCATTTCGACCACCCCCTGAGTGAATTCTCTTTCTGAGAATGTATCAGGGATTCGTCCTGAGTTCAAGGCATGAAAGCTTTAGAACTTCCTGACTTTCGTTGGAGTATTGTTAAAATCCATTGAGTATGCCCAGAAATCATAATCTTTATCGGCGAACAACCTTTTCCATGAGCGAGATATGCTTGAGAAGTGGGGGACCCATCGAGGGTGATGTTAGTCTTCGCCCCTGAGCTCAGCCGAGGCGATTTCGAATTTCGTGCTTCGAATATTAGTACGCTTTGCGATCATGTAAATTATGTGGGTTATTACTGGGACACTACACGAGGTGAATTTTTCACATAAGCTAGAAGGTAGCCAGATCTTCGTTCCTCATGTCCGTGATGAACATGTGTCCGGGCGAATGGGTGATGACTAAATCTGGTTTATTTTTCCTGAGAGCCATTTGGGGGGTTACCCCGCATGCCCAATAGACGGGCACTTCACCCATGTTTATGTGCACGGGATCTCCGAAGTCGGGTTTCCCGAGATTGCCTATCCCAATTTTCGAGGGATCTCCCACGTGAACCGGGGCCCCGTGGACCGCTGAGAATCGGGTGGTGATCTGGATGGCCCGAACCACTTTGTCAGGGGGAATTGGTCTCATGCTCACCACGAGGGGACCCTCGAACCCTCCCGCCTTTTTACACGGGATATCGGTGATATACATAGACACAATCTTGCCCTCCTCAATGTGTCGAAGGGGAATCCCGGCTTCCATCAGAGCGAATTCGAAGGAGTAACTGCAGCCCAACAGGAAGGAGACCAAATCAGAAGCCCAATATCGGGAAATATCCTCGGTTTCCTTGACAAGGGTCCCCCGTTCATAGATGCGGTATCTGGGGAGATCCGACCTGAGATCCGCTCCAGGGGCCATTTCTTTGGGTTCGGGGATCCCCTTTTCCAGCGCCTCCAAGAGGGGACACGGTTTGGGATTCCTCTGGCAGAAGAGGAGGAAGTCGAAAGCATACCGTTCCGGGACGATCACGAGATTGGCCTGCGCATAGCCCAAGGCCAGCCCTGCGGTCGGTTTGTTCCAATTACCCTTTCGGATGAGAACCCGGATCTCTTCTGGGGTGAGTCCGCTGATATCTCTGAATCCCGTCTTCATGTTCTGAGGCCCTCCACCCACGGGGCGGATCTTCCCCGAGATGAGATTGCATCCCACATTGTATCCCTCGCCCCGCCCACGATCCTGCCTTATAACACGGGTTGCGGGACACATTCTGATCACAATCCCAGAAAGGCTTTCTTTACGATCTCCGACTCGAGTAACTCCTTTCCCCGCCCTGATGCGATGGTTCTCCCGGTCTGTAAGATATATCCTCGGTCAGCGAGTTCCAGCGCTTCCCGCACGTTCTGTTCGACGAGAAGGATGGTATGCCCCTCTTCTTTTAGGAGAGAGATAGCTCTGAAAACCTCGGTTACGAGTTTCGGCATTAGTCCCAGTGACGGTTCATCGAGCATGAGCAACTTAGGCCGAATCATAAGCCCGCGGCCGATAGCCAACATCTGTTGTTCCCCTCCGCTGAGTGTTTCCCCTAATTGCTTGCGGCGGTCTTTCAATATGGGGAAGAGCTGGTAGACGTAATCCGAGCGCTCCGCTATCTCCTCGTGTGAATCGGCGGTATAAGCCCCTAAGAGCAGGTTTTCCTCCACGGTTAAGGGGCCGAAGATATGTCTCGCCTCCGGCACATAGGTGATTCCCCGTCGTACGATTTTCGCGGAATTCTCCCGGGTGATGTCCGTTCCATCAAACTCGATCTTTCCCGATACCGGGCTCACGGCCCCAACGATCGCCTTTAGGGAGGTGCTCTTGCCGGCACCGTTGGCACCGACCATGGCAACCAACTCCCCCTTCTTTACGTCAAAAGTGGCCTCATGGAGGGCGACGATTCCCCCATAGTGAACCTTGATCTTATCCACCTTCAGCATATCTCTCTCCAAGGTATGCCTCGATCACCCTCTCTTCCTTGGCCACTTTCTCGGGTGGTCCCTCAGCGATTTTCCGCCCGGCGGCCATGACGATCACCCTCTCCGAGATTGTCATAATAAACTCCATGACGTGTTCGGTCAAGAAGAGGGTGAGGTTTCTCTCCTCTTTTATTCGGTGCAGGGTCTGAATGATCTCCTTGGTTTCCAGGGGATTGAGACCGGCGGCAAGCTCGTCCAGCATCAGAAGTCTGGGTTTCGTAGCCAGAGCTCGAGCCAATTCAATCCTCTTCTGGCTCGCTATGGGAAGCTCCGTGGGGGATGCATGAGCCTCGCGTACCAAATCCACCAACTCCAATATCTCCCGGGCCTCCCTGAGGGCAAACTGGCGATCATCAGTTCGGCAGAAAGCTCCCACCATGACGTTTTCCTCGACGGTCAGAAGGGGCATGATCCTCAAATTCTGGAACGTCCTCGCTATCCCCATCTTAGCAACACGGTGCGCTGGCCAACCCGTGATATCCTCTCCTTCAAAAACGACCTTTCCGCCCGTGGGTTTATAGTACCCCACAATGCAATTGAAGAGGGTAGTCTTCCCGGCTCCATTTGGACCGATAAGGCCCACAATCTCCCTTTCCTCCAGCTCCAGGGAAATATCGGCGTTGGCTATCAGCCCCCCGAATTCCTTTACGAGGCTCTCAACCCCCAGTAACATCGCCCCTTTCATCCCCTTTTGCTCAATTTATCAATGATACCCCAAATCCCCTTTGGCTCGTAGGCAGCGATAATCATGATGATAAAGCCATAAATAATGAAATCAATGCCATAGTGTCCTGTTCCCGCCAGCCAAGCCCCCAGGTACATATCCAGGGGAATGAGAGCTGCCGCACCGATCATGGGCCCCCATATAGATCCGGCTCCCCCAACCATAACCGTCATGGCGATCAAAATAGAGAGGTCCAGGGGCATGACCACATCGGGATCAATGTACAGGTAGTAGACCGTCATAAAGCTGCCACCGACCGCGCCCAGGCTGGCAGTAATACAGTACGCCTTGACCTTGGTAGCGGTGACATTGATTCCCAAGCTCGCCGCAGCTTCCTCATTATCCCTGACAGCCTGTAATTGGTAGCCCAGTTTCGACTTCCTGAACCAATTCATGAAGAGGAATTGCGCCATGAAGAGACCGAAGACAAAATAGTGGTAACCCACTTCACCGAACTGCATGTAGGTAAAATTCGGGATCGGTCGTATCGGAATTTCCACACCCCGGGCCCCTCCTGTCCAGTCCCAAAAGACAAAAAGCTCCTTCCAGACCAGGGCGACGCAGAGGGTGGCGATTGCGAAGTAATGACCCCTGAGGCGGAACATGGGATACGCAACGGCAAAGGACTCGAGCGTGGCGAAGAACATTCCGACGGGTACGGTGAGCCAGAAAGGGGTATTCCAATGGAGCATCAGCAGGGCGGTGGCATACGCACCAAACCCCACATTCTTTGCCTGTCCCAGGTCCACCGCCCCCCCATAGCCGCCGATGAGGTTCCAGCCCAGACCAAAGAGGGCAATGAGGAGAAACTGAATCATAACTGCCCTGGCATAGGCTGACTCGACAAACCAGGGGAAGGAAAGACCAACTGCAGCGAAAACAAGCAGAACGATTCTTTCAATGAATGGACGGTCTCCAAATGAGAAAAAATCCCTTATTACCTGGCCCATGTCACCACCCGAAGAGACCTCGAGGTCTCAACACCACTGTCAGGAAGTAGGCTATGTAGATAAAGGTAAACTTCAGTTCGCTCAAATAATGTCCACCCAGTCCCTGTATCAGGCCGATAATGATACCGGCGAGGAACGCTCCCGAAATACTTCCAAACCCGCCCAAGGCAACGGTAGCAAAGGCGATCAAAACGAAGACCATCCCCACGGTTGGGGTTACATAGTAGAAATGGGCGAGGAGCCCGCCGGCTACCCCAACCGTAGCTCCACCAATCCCCCACGCTAGAGCATTCATCTTTTCGGTATCTATGCCCATGTATCGGGCTGCCTCCGAATCAAGAGAGGTCGCCCGTAAAGCCCTCCCAAGTTTTGTGCGGTTGATCATCCAATAGACGATCGCGAAGAGCAATACACAGACCCCTGCCGTTATCACCTTACTCGCATCGAGACTAATCCAGCCTATGGAAATGGTTTTTCCTATCAGCAGTCCACGGGAAAGGATCCGAACATCGGGACCGAAGATGAACATCACCAGATACCGAAGGAACAGCATCAAGCCAAACGTCCCAAAGAGCTGGGCCACCATGGGCCCACGGAGAATATGGGTGATGAGCAGTCGATAACTGACAAC
>JABAOH010010067.1_pt1 | contig 64753 bp, 51 predicted proteins | sample 7062181 | NCBI WGS metagenome assembly JABAOH01 (sample SAMN14538630, study PRJNA623070) | marine sediment metagenome | biome: marine biome [ENVO:00000428]; feature: marine pelagic biome [ENVO:01000023]; material: deep marine sediment [ENVO:00002113]; isolation source: pool of 5 deep marine... | reverse complement strand
ACCTTAACGACGGGAACAACCTTGGCTAATTGTTTTCGAACCTGCTCAACGACCCTGTCATCGCCGATAACAACAATCGTCATTCGGCTCAATGTTGGGTCTTCGGTTCGGCCGACAACGAGCGAATCAATATTAAACCCACGTGCCGCAAACATCCCTGCAACATGGGCAAGAACGCCAGGTTTATTTTCCACCAATGCACTTATTATATGCTTCATTTTTCATTCCGCTTTCTAAGCTCAAATCAGATCAACCTTTCCAGTATATCAAGCCCGTCCATTTCATCCAGACTTTTGCCGGCCGGAACCATCGGCCAAACATTTTCTTCTCGGTCGATTCTAAAGTCAACAACGCAAGGTTTCTTTTCCGCCAGCATCTTTTTGATGGCCTTGGGAACATCGGCTTTGTTATCGACAGTAATTCCAACCGCACCCATCGCCTGCGCAACGACCGCATAGTCAGGATTGGACAAATAGCTCTTGGAATAACGCTTATTATAAAAGAGCTCCTGCCACTGCCGAACCATTCCCATATACCCGTTGTTTAGAATACAAACCTTTATCGGCAAATTGTGCTCAACCGCCGTGGCAAGCTCCGTCATCGTCATATTGAAACTATGGTCACCGTCAATATCGATAACGGTGGCATCAGGCTTAGCTACCTGAGCGCCTATGGCAGCCGGCAGACCAAAGCCCATTGTGCCAAGTCCGCCGGAGCATATAAGCTGTCTGGGCCTGGTAAATCGGTAAAACTGAGCGGCCCACATCTCATTTTGGCCAACGCCGGTAGTTATAGTTGCCTCGTTTTTAGTCTGACGGCAAAGCTCTTCGACAACATACTGCGGCTTGACCGTCGATGAGTTCCTGTCATAGCGAAATGCAAACTTTTTCTTCCACTCGGCGATTTTGCTGAACCATCTTTTCCTTTCACGGTATTCAACTTTCTTAACCATCTCACCAAGGATGTCCTTGGCATCGCCCACAACAGGAATATCCACGTGAACATTCTTCGATATGCTGGAAGGGTCGATATCGATATGGATTACCTTGGCGTTCGGAGCAAAGGTCTCGATTTTGCCCGTAACTCGGTCATCAAAGCGGGCACCTACAGCAATCAACAAATCGCACTCCTGTACGGCATAATTGGCATAGGCGGCCCCGTGCATCCCGAGCATATCCAGAGATTCCGGCTTTCTCTGGTCGTAACTTCCCAGCCCTAAAAGCGTCATTGTCACAGGAAGGTGCGCCTTTTCCGCCAATGCTCTTAATTCTTCGCTTGCGTTTGCGATAATAACTCCGCCGCCGACATAAAGTACCGGCTGTTTAGATTTGTTTATCGCTTCGGCAGCGGTTGATACCTGCTTAGTATGTCCTTTGGTCCGAACCCGATACCCGGGCAGCTCCATCTCGACCAAACCACCGGTGGAGTATTTGGCAACTGCCACGTCAACCGGTATATCAATCAGCACCGGACCCGGCCGACCGGTCGAAGCAATATAAAATGCCTCCCGAATGGTACGGGCCAGGTCTTTAACGTCCTTGACAATGCAGTTGTATTTTGTAATCGGACGGGTAATGCCGGTAGTATCAGCTTCCTGAAACGCGTCATTTCCGATAAGCTCCGTGCGAACCTGCCCGGTCAAGGCAACCACCGGCACCGAGTCCATCATTGCCGTAGCAAGACCGGTAACCAAATTGCACGCACCAGGGCCGCTGGTCGCGACCACAACGCCGACTTTTCCACTGGCACGGGCATAGGCATCAGCCATATGGCACCCGCCCTGTTCGTGACGTGGAACTACAAAATTGATCGGCGCATCATACAATCTGTCAAACAACGGCAGCACCACACCGCCGGTATAGCCGAACATTGTATCGACGCCCTGTTCGATAAGCATATCAACGATTATCTGTGCGCCTGTTTTAATAGTGGGTTGACCGGCTGAACGAGCCGAAGTGCGGGACTTTGATTTCATCTCTGTATCCTTTCCTGATAAACGTTATATTGTTATTCCGGCCAATTATGGCTCCGCTGGGTCGCTCCGGTGAGCCAATCGCTTTTTACTGCGAAAAACGACCGAATCACCCGAAGATTCTAAACCCTGCCATAATCCCGTAATCATCCCTTAGGGATGTCTCAGGGCCGTATTTGCATGTTTTCATACAAATACAAAGATAATATACGAACTCAGGTTCGCTTTGTCAACTATATTTTTCGGCAATTTATACGGCAGCCGATAAGGTTTTTATACCCTTTTCGCCCTACCAAATACATTTTCGAACCTTACCCAAAAATAGCTGGCCTGAAGCTAAATTGCTGATATAATGATATCGGTAAATAAATCTTTTGGAGATCTCCTATGTGTGATAAATGTGGTTGCGGCGAATCTGAAACTGAAAAGACCTTCGAAGAAAAGGTCAAAGACGTAATTGAGCTTATTCGGCCAAGTCTGCAAGACCACGGCGGCGATGTTGAGCTGGTGGGAACCGATGACGATAATACTGTCAAGGTGCGCCTCCAGGGGGCCTGCCAGGGCTGCCCCGGTGCTGCGATGACAATGAAAATGGGCATCGAAAGAATCCTGAGGGAAAGGGTCCCCGAACTCAAAGAAGTCGTCACAGTGGAATAGTAACCTAAAAAGCGACTGGTCAGTTGTCCGGAGCTTGCGGCTTTATAACATCGGCCGGCCTGCGAAGGCGGAATATATTAACATATCCTCCTTTCCAGCCAACCTGTGAAACAAACTGATAAGGACCAATATCCTTTGGTGTTCGCAAATGGGCTATATTTTTATGCAGACCGAACTGCCGATACCCCGAATGGTCGTCTCTTAAGCCTTCCCTCGTGGCCCATACAACGTAAGTGATATCCTGTTCATAACAGGCCTTAACAAATTCCGATTGATTGTCAGCTTTTGGCAAGATTACAATATTTTCAGCATACTTAGGGGCGAATATCCTCACTATCTGAAAATTGTAAAGACCCAACTTTTCGCCCGGCATGGCATTGGAAATGTACCAGTCTGCTAATTGCTTGAATTCCTTCTCTCTCTGTCCGTCACCAATGAGGCGAACGAGCGTGAACTGATTTGATACNNGCCAGTATAGAAAGCTCTCGCAAGAAGCCGCTGGGGCCATAAATCAGAATTCGTGCGGCAAAAATAAGCCCCACCAAGACCATTGCCACATAAGGCAGGGAAGCTGACTTCGGGCTCAACTGGGATATTTTCGGCAAATAAGGAATGAGTAAAACAAGCCAGATAATTGCTACTATTGCCATCAAGCCCTGCAATATAAGCACGAGGCTTTTCGGCACCCTCCCATTTCTATCTATGAGTTTCCAGATGCTCTGGAAACCAAACAAACACATCAATAGTGCTATCCAGAAAATATTAGTATGAAATCTCTGGAGAGGATAAGGATATATTGCGTGAAGCACAAAATAAGGCACAAAGAAAATAAGAAATGCCAATATTTTCCACTGACGTTTGCAAAGCCCATAGATAGCACCGAGAGTACCAGCGGCTACCGCCGTGATTTGGCTGAAACTAAGAAATGTTTTTATCGACTCGATTTGGCCAACAGTTAGTTTCTCGAAGCTGCCTTTGGCCTCTGTTGTCAATCTGAATAGAGGATAAAACCCCACTGTCCAAAGCAGTTTCATGTGCCGGACAATACCCGTCCTGTTCCCGGCTGAATCGGCGAATCGTTCCGCGTATTCCTTAGTGAACAGCACATTGAAATAATGACTTGTACCCCGCCTCCAAGTCAAAACGGTGCCTAACATCCAAAGTACCAGAGGGACACTTGCCAGTGCCGAATACAAAAAGGCCCGAATTCGCTCTCGCTTGCTTTTGCGGTATATCATATCAATCACAAAAGCAGCCAGAATCAGTGCCGCTCCTTCATATCGCACCATTGTTGTTACCGAAGCGGCAACATAACACCAGTTCGAGCGCTTAAAGATAAGATAAAACGTCAAAAGCGAGAAAAACAACAGAGATGTTTCAATGATGGGCTCTGTGAGCATGTATATCACCCAATAGTTCAGTATAGCGATTATAGCGAACCAAATGGCGGATTTGCCCACGATTCTTTTGCCGACCAGCCAGAGCAAGACCAGATTAAGCGGATGCAATATGGCGTTGAGCAGCCAGCCGGCAGTCAAATCCGGATGCTGACCACCAACCAAGTGAGAAAGCGAAGCCTGCAGCACGCCAACAACCGGGGCCTGTTTGAAACGTGTGGGAACCTTAAAAGACAAGAGCTCATGACCTGTCCTGACAATATCCGGGAAATCCGAAATTGGGACAACCTTATGGCCGAAATAAAGAACCGACTGATAAATGCCGAAAGCCAGAAAGGCTGCTATCAGGAAAATCTCAAAGTATTGCTGCCGTTTGGCAACCTCCTCAGTTTCTAACTGCGCGACAGAATCATCACGTGTGCTTTTCGGCACCCGCTTACCAGTTTTTGACCTGAACTTTTTGACCTTCCGCCTGCTCATTCTATTATCAATCAACCTTTTCCAGTTCTATTGTCTGAAACATACCCAACAAGTTATTGACAGGGGACAATGCATATTCTATGGCTTTAACAGCCGGATAGGTAAAAGATGGAACCAGTTGACACAATGTCAGGCCGCCGCTAAGTAGATACCGCAGGGGAGTATGGTTACGCATCCTAACGATTCTTAGAAATGGAAATTCGTTTTCAAATATCCTTCGGTCACGCGAAAAGATTATCCACGGAAGTGCACCATTTCCATTTGAAAGAGGCCTTGCTTCTTGCAAGGATCCGGACTCCCATTTTGCCTGCGTGTCAAAAAGCTCGTGATGGAAATTCTTATAGATAAACCTTGACCACAACGTATTTGCCGGCTCAATCATAACAATTCTGCCGCCAATTTTAAGACACCGCAAGGCCTCCCGGAAAAACGCCCTTGGGTCAGTTATGTGATGAAGGACATCGAACATAAAAAAAGCATCCACGCTTGCTTTTTCAAACGGCATCTCAAGGGCCGAGAAAACCTTATCGACATTCGGCAATTCAAGAATATCGGACGTAATGGCGTTGCTGATTACCTCTTTAATAAAGCCGGCGCCGCTGCCGAGCTCGACAAGAACTTTACCTTGAGGATTAGATACTGCCCTTTCAAGCTGTTTGTAGAAATCAACATATAATTTTCTAAGAAACGGCTTTTTTTGTATAATCTCAGCGTGCAACAAGGTAGTGGCAGGGTCGTCAAGGTCTTTGATACACCTTGTCTCGGGTAGCTTGAACCGTTCAATTATCTTCATAATTTCCCAAGCCATTTAATCTTCCTAAAGGCTATAGCCGGCCTTTAGAACGGCCCTTGACAAAATGCCCTATCTCATAGACCGATCCGAATAAAGATGGAATACTTTGCATCTGAACAACTCGTACCTTATCCAAAACACTGTCAGCGGCATCGAACACATCCTTTTCTGTGGAAAAATGATGCTTACGGATATTGCAGCCCAATAACCGGAACGTCAATACCATCAAGCCGCGCTCAATCGGTACACCATATATTGCTTGGCCCCCCGGTTTTAGAACTCGCCGTATTTCCCGAAAGGCCTGGATTTGCTCAGAAGGCTTTTGATGCTCAAGAACACTGACCAACAAAACAGTATCAAAAAAATCATCCTCATACGGCATAGATAATACACTGCCGTTCTGCAAACGCGCCTCAATCTGCTTTGGCTTAAATACAGCCGTAACATCCTCAACCGAGGCGTTGAGGTCCAGCCCATGAATTTCCTGATAACTATCATTAAGATTCGGAAATGTAACGCCGGAGCCAAAACCCACTTCCAAAACGCGCTGGCCGCCTTTGCACTCAGCCAAACACAGTTCAATTCGTCGGCGATACATCCTGCCTATGATTGGCCAGAAATAAAATCGAAGTGGGTCATCGCGGTCCACGCCGGCATATTCACGGTAAGGCAACAGCTTTAGTTTAGGTAGAACGCTCGTTTTCGGCATATTCGTCGGCCTAACGCGTCTTTCCAAGCCATTTGATTTTCTTAAACGCAATCCAGCTCATCTTAAGCAGCAGCCAGCCATGTGTGAAACGACTGATATTTGTCTTGCCGTAAGTTCTTGCACGATAAGTTACCGGCACCTCAGCCACTTTAAGGTTTTGCTTTACCGCTCCGAAAATAAGGTCAAAGTCACCAAAGGGGTCAAAATCACCAAAATACGAACGATTGGCCTCTATCAGCTCATAGTCTTTCCTGCGAATCATTTTCGTACCACAAAGGGTATCCCTGAATCTTTGGCCTAACAACCAGCTAAACAATACGCTGAAAAACTTGTTTCCAAGGAGATTCAAAAAGCGCATAGCCCGCTTTTCCATTGGATAAACAAGGCGCGAACCGTTGATGAACTCACCTTTACCATCGCGCAGCGCTCTAAAGAACTTTGGCAAATCTTCAGGCCGAGCCGTCAGGTCTGCATCCTGGATAACCAGCACATCTCCTTTGGCAGCGGCAAAACCTTTTCTTACCGCATCGCCCTTACCCACTCCCTTATCCTGATGAATCAAACGAATATTTCTTTCCGGGTTCTTTGCTATCTGGTTTTCTATCTCCTCGGCCGTGCCGTCCGTGCTGTTGCCATCAACGAAAATTATCTCCGTTTCCCGACCCATCTCTGGTATTCTTTTGACCGCATCTTCGATATTGCCACGCTCATTTCTGCACGGTACTACGACGGAAACAGACAAATCCTCATCACGCAGAGCATTAGGCACCGGACGGGCTATCACCAGATACACTAAATTGAAAAAACGAAACCCCGGCAGCAAAGAAAGAAAATAATTGCAAAGAGTTGTCAACGGCGGGATGCGTTTCGGCATCATAAGATAAGAGGTAGTTCGAATAACATCAAAGCCGGTCAATTCGAGCAAGTTTGCAATGTCGTCCGGCGGAAGCCAATTCTGATATGAGTACGGCCGACGAATCCCCAGAAGCGAGCCCAGGCTCAAAATACCCTCCCAAAGATAATTATAATAGGTTATTACAATCCGTGTGCTTTCTTTAGTTAACGGGCGAACGCGCTCCAACACCTGCTGAATGTCATACCACTTACCTAACGAATTGCAGATCAAGACATAATCAAATTTCTCATTGAGTTCCGTCGTAAGGCATTCTGCGGACAATTCATGTGGGTCAACTGTGTGGAACTGAAGATGGCCAAATCGCTTCTTTGCCAACTCAATTAGCTCGCCATCTGCATCAACGCCGACACCGTAGGACGGCTCAACCGCCGCCAGCAGGTCGCCGCATTCACAACCGACATGTAAAACCCTGCTGTTCGGGCGAACAACGAATCTATAAATTCTGTCCAGCCAATTGTAATAATACGAATTACGTCTTCGCCAGCGAGGCAACAACCTCTCACCGAGTCGCTCGCTCGTGTTATCTTCAGAAAATTGTGAAGTTTGATTCTTTGCCTCAATCATCCTCGACCATCACCTCAAATGCTCAGAGATATTCTCAGCATTGGGATTTTCGATTACGCCTCTCTCGGTAATGATAGCGGCAATATCCCGCGCTTCTGTAACATCAAAAGCCGGATTGTACACATTAATCCCTTCAGGAGCAATTTGTGTCTTTGCAAACGTCGTTACCTCCTCGGCAGCTCTTTGCTCGATAGGTATTTCGACTCCGCTGTTTATATCTAAATCGAACGTGCTTGACGGCGCAGCAATATAAAACGGTACACCGTGTTCTCTTGCAAGAATGCTCAAGCCGTACGTGCCGATCTTATTTGCAGCATCACCATTTGCTGCGATTCGGTCGGCACCGGTTATAACCGCATCTATTTTGCCCTGCTTCATCAGCCACCCAGCCATATTGTCACAAATTACCGTAACATCTATTTCCGCCTGTTTCAACTCCCAGGCCGTCAACCGAGCACCCTGCAGCAATGGCCGGGTCTCATCCACATAAACCGTGAATTTTTTCCCTTTTTTATGTGCCTCAAACATCACTGACAAAGCTGTCCCCTGGCCTGCGGTAGCAAGCGCTCCGGCGTTGCAATGCGTCAAAATACTGGAATTTGGCTTTATAAACGTTTCACCGTTCTGACCAATCCGTTGGCACATCTCCACATCTTCTTGATAAATAGTATTCGCCTCGGCCAAAACAGCTTCCAACAATTCTTGCGATGAAGCCTGCGGCTGCGAGCCTGCAAACTCCTCGGCTTTCCGTCGAACCCGCTCCAGCGCCCAAAACAAATTTACAGCGGTAGGACGAGATGACGACAGAGACTCGGCAGACTGAGCCAGAACTTTAAGTCCCCGCTGCAAACCATCGGAGGAAGTCAACTTCTGCAAAGCTAAAACAAGCCCGTAAGCCGCCGAAACACCTATGGCTGGAGCACCGCGAACGGCAAGTGCCTTTATCGCTTCGAAAAGGGCCTCGATATTCCGGCACTCTAACTTAACAAATTCGGCGGGCAACCGCCGCTGATCCACAAGCTCCAAAAAGCCGTCAACACCGCCAACCCATTTAACCGCCTGAACTATCATAAACCTCTTATCTCGTTGCTCGATTCTCGTCCCTTGATACTTAAAGAGTATCAAGAATCAAGAGTAGATTTTTCCCTCTCTGTAATCCTGCCAGGCCGGCTCAAATGCCTTCCTGTCAATCGGGGCCGGCCTTAATTCGACAGTTCTGCTCTGGAACAGATCGGGCGAACTCTCGTCGTATTCAATCTGCAGGATTGAACTTCTTAACGATTGATTCTCAGGTTTGAACCTCAAAGGCTTGTTTGTGGCTCTATCAATCACGTCAGGATGTATTTCAGTACCGTCCTGGGCCAGGACCAGATGCGAACCTCGCGAGCCGCTGCCTTGCTGGAGCAATTCCACAATCGCTTTAAGATATGCAACGCTGGTCAACGCCAGATGTTCGGCCTGGATCGCCTTGACAATAGCCTTGGCATCTTTCAGTTTTAAGCCCTTTTGTTGTATATTCTTGTAAAGCTCGACCGCTTCTTTCAGGGCTTTTTGAGCATCATTCAACTCTCTAATATGTCCCCCGGATGCGGTCATACGGCTTCGGACTTCTTCTAATACTTCTTCAGGATCTAAGCCGGACGAGCTTTTATACTGCTCAAAACCGGTGACAATGTCACTTAACTGCCGGTCAATCTCGGACCGCTTGTCCGAATAGTCGGGCAGGTCGCAGCCATAGACATTAACAATGTATTCAGCCGCTCGCAGGCCTCCAGCCTGGCCGGCGTTAAGGGCAGAGCCGCCGGGCCGCTTTACGCCGTGGGTACCAGCCATCTCGCCGATTACGAAAGTCTGCGGTATATTGGACTGCCACCATTTGTCTACAGCAAAGCCACCGTTATTGTGCTGAGCACAAACCGCAATCTCAAGCGGCTCCGAATATAAATCAATGCCGTTCTCTTTATAAATCTCGATGGCCAGAGGATTCATGTGTGCCAACCGTTCGATAGGCGTAGTCTGTAATGCGCCCGTTTTTTTCAAATACTCATACGCCTCCGGTTCGAGGTCATTAATGTCAAAATCTTTCATTGAATCGTTACCGATGGGATTGCGCAGAAAGTCCATAAAGACCCGTCTGCCCTTCTGTGTTTCATTGAATACCAGGATGTCAATCAGTGACGACTGCAGGTTTTCGATACGCTGTGGGTCAAAAGGCCACTGATAACCTTTGAGGAAAATATTCGTTGCCATCTTGCTCATTGACGGCAAAAAGTCCGTCAGAAATTCCCGCTCGTCCTTGCCTTCGGCGTCGGTGCTGAAGATTCGCGGAATCGCCTGCATGTAAGTTCCGGAGACATTCCAGCGGAACTTTGTACTTGCCAGTCCGAACTGTGATTCGGTCAGATTTTCACCAATCAGACCTGCCTTGAACGCAAGTCCGTGAATGCCTAATTGGCCCTTTGGATAAACGCTGGTTTTATAAAGCTCGCCGGGGCCACCGGCGGCGAGGACGATATTTGCCCCAAGATAAACGTTTATGGCGTAATTTGATTTATCAGTCGCTTTCTTATCTACCGTGACCACGCCGACAATTCGTCTCGATTCACCGGAGCCAACCACAAGCAAATATGCGACTTCCTGGCCATCGTGTATCCTGACGCCATACCGGTCGAGCTGCCTCTGTAGACATTCGCTCATGTATTTGCTCGTTTTAGGGCCGGCGGAAGTGGCTCGTTCAAACGGATCATGGTCCGTTTTGTAACCGATGAAGCTGCCCCTGGAATCTGTTGGAAACGGGACGCCCACTTGCACTAAATGGTAGAACTCACGAAGTGAGCCAATCGCTTCGGCAAGTGCCAGTTCGCCGTGGCAGCAGCCGGCAGCGGTTAAACTCTTTGCAAATTCTTCGGCGCTATCAGCTACATCCGGACTGGTGCCCATCTTATAATAGGTCTGCTTGTCCGAACCGCTCATCCGCGATGCGCCCAACCCAATCCCTGCAGTTACTACGGCAATTCTTTCCTGCGAATTCTCAACTCCTTTTCGACTCATGAATTCACATAGATGTACCGCGCAGTTCATTCCCGCCGCACCTGAACCGACAATCACTGTATTGTAGCGATGAAAGGTAACGGTCTGATTGGCTATTTGTTTTGTTTCCATAATTTTCTTTCTCCCATCGGACAAATAGTACCCCTGCTTAACGCTGGCAGGGGTCCAACTACTTGTTCGACTTATACTCCAACAATTTAGGTTTCATATAATCTTCAGCCATTTTCCGCGGCAACACCCACACATTTCCCTGCTTGCCGCAAAAATAAAGAGAAGATCGTGACGGCTGTCTACCATGGCCGTCCGCCCAAATGGCGTAGAAATCGGGATGAGCGTTTACCGGCCGCCGCGCGTATGTGTGATTGTATGTACTGTCTCTCGTAAGTTGCCTGACTTTTTCCCAGGTTTTTCCAAAGTCTTCGCTTGTCCACATGGCCATTTCGCCACCTGGATTATACGGCTGGGGCCCGGTCTCGGTAGGCGCGATTATTCGCCACCTCCCGTCATCTTCGATATAGAGCGAACCCATATCGTAATTGTTATCAGAGACAAAAGCAGGTCTTATCTGCCATTTTCGGCCCGTCCAGCGAGCAGTAGTCCAGGTGCGCGGGTCATTTTTCGGGCCGGATTCGTACCCCTTGCTTGTTAAAAACAGGATCACCGGTCTTTCTTCTCTGTCAAGCCGAATATCCTTCAGATAAACGTTCAAACCTTCCTTTTGGTAATCGTGAACAAGGGCGGCGTTCTTAACATCTTTTAGAGGCAACGTCAATTTTTGTCCGTCAACAGTTTGCCACGTTCTGCCGAAATCGGCGGTTTCGATGTAGTACAAGTTCGTCCGCCAATTCAGACCTTTACTCTCCGGGTGAAAGTTAAACGCGGTACCCGCCTTACTTTTGCTCGCCGTGCTGATTTGATAGTGTCCTTTATCAATTGCAGCAATTCGGCTCCACTTCGACCATTTGATACCATCTCGGCTTCTCATAAAGCAAATAGTACGGTCAACAGGATATTTGTAACGGGTGAAGAAACAGATAAAGCCACTATCCTTTATATACCAGGGCTGCATATATGAGAAGTTGGTCATTAGAATTTCTTTGCCGTTTTGGATTTTTGTCGCGTTTACCAGTTCAAACTCGCTTACATCGTATGGTTTACTGCTTCTGTGGATATACGAAGGCCTAGCCGTACCGTGTGAAGTCGAGAATATCCAGATGTGACCCTTGTCATCTACGGATATGACAGGATTATCGTGGGCATCGCCGGTCTTTTTATCAAGAAGTATGGTCGGCCGAGGCACCATCTGCCTCTTGTGATCATAGTAAGAGACCATATGCAGCAGCTTTCTGTTACTGTCTGCGGTTGTTCCGCCATAGCAGAAAAAAGTCTTCTTAACCTTATTACAGTAAACAGCAAACGGTTTGTGCTTGGCGCAGTACGTCCCGAGTCCTCCGCTATACTTATAGACGTATTGGTCATTGGACGGCTGATTCATATACCAGATACCACGATAGCCGGTATCTTTAGCATTGATCGTCGGTGCTAAAGTAGAGCTATCAGCGTTCCCACGCAGTGGGAGCCCCATCAACGAAAAAATGATGACACCTACTGATAAAATTCGCAGCCAAAAATTGATAAGAGCTGTGTTTCGCATCTCGTATCTTGCTTTGCGCTTTACTTTTCTATGCAATATTGAAATTTCTGCCGGTAGTCCGGCTTATTTGTTCGACGGAAGCTTTGGCAAAATCGATATTGGGGTATTTCTCCGCCCGCAACTTATCTATTAGCTGTTTAACTACTGTTAGTTTCTCGCTTAAAAGATCGTAGTCCTGCTCATCGATGATCTTTTGCATGGCGGCCTTGTCAATCATACTGAACGAGCCGCCCAAAACCAAAACTCCTACATCAATATAGTCAGGAATATTACTGGTGTTCGTCCCGCCTGTAGGCACCAGGCTGATGGTTTTGTGGATGGCCGGGTCTATTGCCTTAACAAAATCCGGGCCGCCAAGCTGCTTGGCCGGGAATATCTTGCAGAGATTCGCTCCCTTGGAAAACTGGCTGACAACTTCAGTGGCACTACCACATCCCGGTATCATGGGTATCTTGCCGGCAAACTTCTCAAAGCTTTCGTCGCTGAAATTAACCGCCGAAACAAGGTAGCACGCACCTGCGTCCACAACCTGGGCAAGCGAAGGCAGCGGGTCTTGCGGATTGGCCTTGTTGTAAACGTCAAGCATTTCGGGCCAGTCAATTAAACTTGCTGAACCTGCCGCAAAATCAGGAAGCTCCTTACGCAATCTCTCAAGTTTTTCCAAAGGTTTTTTGATTCGGCAGGTCACTTCCATATTGCCGACACCCGCCTTCATAAGGGCCTCGGCTGTCTTAACAACATCGAGCTTGTCCTGGTTAAAGACGAGGATAAACCCGTCCCTCAATAGTGTTGTAATTGTGCTTTTAATGTTCATTTCTATTCCTTACAATCTTCTTAAATGAAANNTGCCTTCATAAGGGCCTCGGCCGTCTTAACAACGTCGAGCTTGTCCTGATTGAAGACGAGGATAAACCCGTCTCTTAATAGTGTCGTGATTGTACTTTTGATATCCATTTTTATTCCTTACAGTCTTCTTAAATGAAATCCCCCATCAACATTTATAACCTGGCCGGTTGAGAAATCAAATCTGCCTTCCGCGATGGCACCGACGGTTTTTGCGACGTCTTCAGGCTGGCCCCATCGTTTAATCGGCGTTAGCCCTTCTGCTATCAGCTTGTCATATTTGCCCTTCACAGCACTGGTCATATCAGTCGCGATAATGCCGGGCCTGATTTCAAATACTCCGATATTATATTCAGCCAATCTGTCCGCGTACAGCTTTGTCATCATGCTGATACCCGCTTTGCTTACACAGTATTCACCTCGCGCCGGCGAGCTGGTGTATGCTGAGATTGAGCTTGTGTTTACAATCCGCAATGCCCGCTGTGGGTATTGCTTTCTTTGTTCAATCATCCAATTAGCCACCTGCTGAGTCAAAAAGTACGGCCCCTTGAGGTTTATTCCCATTACCCTATCGAAACTCTCCTCAGTCGCCTCAAGAAGGTCCAGACGCTTCAAAGGGGCAACGCCGGCATTATTTACCAGCATATCACATCTGCCGAATTTGCTCTTAGCCAAAGCAAGAAGACTTTTCCGGTCGTCGGCGCTGCTGACATCACCTCGCAAAATTTCGCACTTTGCGCCAGAGTCCTTAATTTCTTTTTGCGTTTGCACTGCTTTGGATTCGTCCGGTTTACCTTCAGCGGTAAAATCAAAATGATTGACTATCAGGTCGTAACCCAGCGAACCCAGCTCTCTTGCAATACCTTTGCCGATACCGCGACTTGCTCCGGTTACAATTGCTACTGGTCGTTCTGTCATTTTTCAAAATCCTTTCTTCTATCTACCGTTTTAAAAACCCATCTATTTGTTTCGCCGCGGCCATTCCGTCTGCAACAGCCGCAACTACGGTTAATGGTCCCCTTACAAGGTCGCCGCCGGCAAAGACCCCCGGCCTCGATGTTGCCAGTGTACCTTCTTTTGTGCGAATAAGTCCCTTTGTTAGTTCCACACCTGGAAGGATTTCGCTGATTTCTTCCGGCGCTTTCTGGCCTATGGCCTCGGCCACAATGTCCATATCAAGCTCGTAAGCACTCGACTCTACCGGTTCCGGCCGGCGTCTGCCTGAGGCGTCCGGCTCACCGAGTCTGGTTGGACAAACCTTAATTGCTCTCAGTTTGCCATTGTGAGACTTAAATCCGAGCGGCTGAGTTAGCATCAAAAAATGCACGCCTTCATTTATCGCCCTGTCACGCTCCGCACTCCAGGCCGGCATTTCCTTGAAGGAGCGACGATATATTACATAAACGTCTTTAGCACCCAGCCGTTTGGCGGTAAGCGCCACATCCATAGCGGTATTGCCGCCGCCTATCACCGCCACGCACTTGCCCGCAATATCCAACCTGCCCGGCTCTTTGGCCGCCGATAGAAACTCCATCGCATCCCATACACCATCAATATCTGTATCTCCATCACTTATGCTAACAGATTTCGGCAGCCCAATACCGATAAAGACGGCGTCAAATCCCTCTCGGCTAATCGTATCCAGGTTAAAATCTGCATCTAATACCTTTCCGAAACGCAAAATCATTCTGTCTTTAGGTACATCAGCGAATACAGCTGTAATCTCGTTTTTCAGTGAACCGCTTTGCCTCTCTGTTGGGATTACAGATTCTATCATTCCACCTAATTCGGCACTTTTATCAAAGATTGTCACGGCATGTCCCGCTTCAAGCAGTTTCGCTGCACAGGAAAGACCAGCCGGCCCCGCGCCGATTATGGCAACGTTCTTTCCGGTTGCTTTTCCAGGAATTCGCAGTTTCGACCAGCCGTTTTCGTTTGCCTGCTTAGCCAGATACCTTTGTATATCAGCAATAGGTAATGGGCCGTCGCCAATAAAGGCCTGCAGACAACTACCCTCACACTGCTGCTCCACGGGACACAGCCAGGCACAGACCTCGGGAAAAATATTGGCCTCCCTTAATACCTCATAAGCGGCACGTTCCTCACCGTCCAAAAACAAACTAATGAATTTCGGGATGTCGACACCTGCAGGACACGCCAACTGGCACGTCGGTTCCTGACACTTGCGACACGTCGATGCCAACCTCAGCAGATTGTCCCTGTCGCTCATCCTTCCATGCTCGAATATCGGCCCGTATACTTCGTTATCCCGCACCACGCAGCCTGCCATCCCCCCGTCGCGCATTATCTGTGTGCATGCACTACAGCTCACACAAACCTTGTCGGGGAACATCCGGCCGGCAGTAATAATATCCTTGGCAAAATCCGGATAAGCNNTTTAGCTTTGTTTGCCGCCGCCACGTTTGCAAAAAGCGTCCGCAGCCAGCTATAGCCGGTGCCGACAATTGCGATGTCGGGAAATTCCTTTTGAATTTCGCCTGCCAGATTGACGAGTCTGCTTACGCCCACGAGCGGATGTTCCGGCTCTTCATATCCGCCGACTATCGGCTCATTGAAAGGCCTACCCACATGCGGATTGTAATATGGATTTGCAATAGTGACGTTAATCAGATTGACGCCACGCTCCTGCAAAAGCCCAATCAGTTTCTTCGGCTCCGTCAAATCGGCTCGCCTGTAATCATCGTTATCCACACCCCACCCGTAAGGATACGGTATAGCATCGTAAACACCGAGACGGGTGACTACGGGCTTGTCTTCACCAAGCTCCTTATGAATCTTATCGATAACTTCAAGAACAAACCTCGTCCGGTTCTCGAACGAACCGCCGTATTTGCCTTTTCTGTTATGGCAGGCAAAAAGCTCGTTGATCAGATATCCGTGACAGGATTTCACATCCACCGCATCAAACCCGACTTCAAAAGCGATTCTGGCTGCCTTAACATAGGCACCGACAAGCTCGTCGAGGTATTCGTCAGTTACGATAGGCCAATCGTCAGGTATCTTACTTTTTGCGTTTGGATTTGGCTCTTGCTGTGGAACCAAAGGGTCCCGGTAAGGGTCACGTTGAGCAATCATCGGATGCGCAACACCTTCCGGCTTACTGTATCGTCCCGAATGAGTCAATTGCAGCACGATTACAGGCCTATGCCCGGGCCCCATCGAGTTAGCTGCGACCTCTCGCATCATTTTGACCATCGCCGCAAAGCTCTCTTTATTATTTTCATTAAGCCATAATTGCCTCGGATTGGCTCTGCCTTCGGGAACGACCGCTGTGGCCTCAGCCCATATCAGCCCTGCCCCACCGGCGGCAAATCTTTCATATCGCCGGAGCGTTAGTTTGCCTGGCCACCCCTGCAAATCGCCATCGCACCCTTCCATGGGATGAACCGCCAGTGAATTTGGTATCACCAGTCTGCCGATCTGCACAGGCTCAGCTAAGATCGAGACGTCCCGGCTGACATCGAGCCTGACCCCAAGCCGCCTGCTCAACTCTCTCAAATCCTCAATTCCACTCAATTGGAACTCCCACATTTTATTCTTCCTTCGTTTCGTGACTCATGGTTAGTAGATGCATATATGCGTAATATATGCTTATCCGCCGACACATCCACTCACCCGCCGAAGGCCGGTCCGATCAGATCCGGCATTACCGGGCGCATTTACTCATCCACGAATTGATGGTTTACGAGTTTTTTCTTTAGGAACTTAGCTGTATAACTTTTCTTGTTTTTAATAATTTGCTCAGGCCGACCCGCAACAACGACCCTGCCGCCGGCATCTCCGCCCTCGGGACCGAGGTCTATTATATAGTCGGCCATCTTGACAACATCAAGATTATGCTCGATTACCACAACGGTATTACCCATATCACACAGTCGCTGCAGAACATTTAAAAGGTTATGAATATCGGCAAAGTGCAGACCTGTAGTCGGCTCATCCAGCAGATACAAAGTGTGGCCCGTTGCTGCTTTGCCCAGCTCAGCGGAAAGCTTCACCCGCTGTGCCTCGCCGCCAGAGAGCGTCGTTGAGGCTTGGCCCAACTGCATGTAACCCAGACCAACATCGTAGAGCGTTCGCAATATTCGCACAATTACCGGAAAATTCGCAAAAAAATCAAGCGCCTCTTCAATCCTCATATCGAGCACGTCGGCAATATTTTTGCCTTTGTAGGTAACCTGTAACGTCTCCGGATTGTATCTTTTGCCTTTGCAGCTCTGGCAGGTAACATAAACATCCGGCAGAAAATGCATCTCAATCTTCTTCGTTCCCTGTCCCTTGCAGGATTCACAGCGCCCGCCCTTGACATTGAAGCTGAATCGGCCGGGCTTATAACCGCGAATCTTCGCCTCTCGCGTCATCGAGAACAATTTTCTTATCAGGTCGAAAACCCCCGTATACGTAGCCGGATTGCTCCGCGGGGTCTTTCCAATGGGCGACTGGTTTATCTCTATGACCTTATCAATTTGTGAAGTGCCAAGAACGGTTTTGTGTCTGCCCGGCTTCTCACGAGACTGATACAGCCGGCGCTTCAAAGCCCTCAACAAAATCTGGCTGACCAAAGTGCTCTTTCCGGAACCCGAAACACCCGTCACACAAATAAACACACCAAGTGGAAATTTGACGTCGATTTCTTTAAGATTGTTCTCCTGGGCCCTCTTTACCTCAATGCATTTTCTCAGATTGTAATGTCTTCGCTTTATCGGCAGAGCTATACTTTTTTTGCCGGTCAGATACTCACCTGTCAGTGACCTTTCGCAAGTGGTAATATCACTGAGACTTCCCTGCACAACGACTTGCCCGCCGTGTGCACCGGCCGCAGGGCCAATATCGATAATATGGTCCGCACTTTTGATAATATCCTCATCGTGCTCAACCACGATAACCGTATTGCCGAGTCGGCTAAGTCGCTGCAATATCCCTAATAATCGGTCGTTGTCACGCCTGTGCAGACCTATGGTCGGCTCGTCAAGCACATAACAGACCCCAACCAGGCCGCTGCCCACCTGTGTGGCCAGGCGGATTCGCTGGGCTTCACCGCCGGCAAGGGTGCTGCTCATCCGATCCAGGGTCAAATACTCAAGTCCGACATCAACCATAAATTTAAGTCGCGCCTTTATCTCCTTCAATATCCGTGCGGCGATCACAGATTTTTCTTTATCGAGTTTCAGTTTGTTGAAAAACTGTTGGGCCTTGTCGATACTCAGTGCAGTCAATTGATGTATGCTCTTGCCCGCGTTCCCACTTGCGGGGTCTGCCCCTATAGTCACAGCAATGGCCTCTGGTCGAAGCCGTGCGCCTTGGCAACTTCGACAGGGCTGCTCTGAAAGGTAGCTGTGCAATCTGGTCTTAACATACTCGCTTGTGGTGTTCTCCCATCGCCGGGAAAGATTTGGAATGACCCCTTCAAACCATATGCCGTACTTTTGCTCGTCAGCCGGGGTCGTCCCGTACAGCAGAATCCTCTGGTAAGCTTTCGGTATTCGTTCGAACGGCACCGATTTACTGATGCCCATATTCCTGCAGAACCTTTTGACCAGCCTGTTATAGAAAATATTCATTCTCTTACCGCCCTTGCGCCAGGCCTCGATGGCGCCATGCTCCAGTGAGACGCTCTTGTCCGGCACAATCAGGTCTGGGTCAAACTCCAGAATCGTTCCCAGACCGTCGCAGCTCTTGCAGGCACCATAAGGGCTGTTAAAGCTAAACAGCCGGGGCGATAACTCCTCGAGGCTGGCCTGCGGGTGTTCAGGGCACGCAAATTTTTCACTATATATGACCTCCTCCCACTGGCTGTCACCGGCATTTTCTTTAACTCCACCGGCCTCGGCCACCAGAACCAAAAGTATTCCATCAGCCAACTTCAATGCCGTCTCCACAGAATCAGCTAACCGAACGCGAACTGAATCCTTTATTATCAACCTATCGACAACCGCTGCAATATCATGCTTTTTGTTCTTGTTCAAAACCGGGACATTGCGGACGTCATAAATAGCCCCATCAACGCGGACCCGAACAAAGCCCTCGCGCTGTATATTGGCAAAAATGTCTTTATGCTCGCCTTTTTTACCACGAACAAGAGGAGCGCAAATCTGGACCTTCGTGCCCTCCGGTCGTGCAAGTATGGACTCTACTATCTGTGAAGAGTGCTGGCTTGTAATCTCTTTGCCGCACACCCAGCAGTGCGGCTGACCCACACGGGCAAAAAGCAGTCTGAAATAATCATAGATTTCAGTGGTGGTAGCCACCGTCGAGCGCGGATTGCTGCCGGCACGTCGCTGCTCAATTGCAATAGTAGGCGGCAGACCGGTAATCTCTGCCACTGCAGGTTTTTGCATTTGTTCGAGAAACTGCCGAGCATAAGCACTCAGTGACTCGACATATTTTCTCCGACCTTCCGCGTAAATAGTATCGAACGCAAGTGAGCTTTTGCCCGAGCCGCTTATGCCGGTAATCACCACCAGCTTATCACGCGGAATGCTCAGGTCTATATTCTTGAGATTGTGCTCGGCCGCCCCTGTAATCCTAATCGCTTTTTCCACTCGCTTAGCCATATTTGGGTTCCCGCCTTGCGGGGGCCCTCTTTGCGTTCCCGCGAAGCGGGGTCCCTCTTGCGGGTATAAATACTGCTACCGTGAAAAATTCAACAATAATACAAACTAATAATTGTAACAAAATGCCTTAAGAAGGTAAAATGTTTTCATCCGGTGATTTTGTCATTCCTGCGCAAGCAGGAATCCATAAAAAAGCATGCGAACAAAGGTTTTACATAGCTGGAATTTATCTTATTCAGAGGCTATAGAGTTACAGAAACGCCTCGCCGGCCAAGTGCAATTTACCCCACTAAAAAACCCTCCAAAACTAATTGCGGGGTTGGATTGCGCTCTCAGCAAGGATGGTCAACAGATTCTCGCTGCTGCTGTTGTTTTGAGGGTCCCAGATGTGATAAAGGGACTTTGGGAACCCCTGAAACTGCACGACTTTGAGCTTGTCGAAACCGCAACCGCCCGGCAAAAGGTAACTTTTCCCTACATCCCGGGTCTGCTTTCTTTTCGTGAATCACCCGTTTGTATTACCGCCGTCGAAAAACTCAAGAATGAGCCTGATATATTCATCATCGACGGCCAGGGCATCGCCCATCCCCGCCGACTCGGCCTGGCAGCACATCTCGGCCTGTTTTTCGATAAGCCAACGATCGGCTGCGCAAAAAGCAGACTAACCGGGACATTTGAAGACCCGCCACCTCAAAAAGGTTCATCCAGCTTACTTAAAGACAAAAAAAGGTGGAAAACTGAAACGAGTCATGAGCCCCAAGTCGCGAGCGACGAAATCATCGGCGCAGTAGTTAGAACACGCGCCAATGTCGAGCCGGTTTTCGTCTCCGTGGGTAACAAGTGCCTGCTAAAAGATGCGATAAAAATCACCCTCGATTGCGCAACCAAATATCGCCTGCCCGAACCTACACGCCTTGCCCACCAACTGGTCAGCAAACTAAAGCATACTTGATACTCGATGCTCGACGAGTATCGAGAATCGAGTAACGAGTTAATCCCACTTGTGTTTCCTGACAGAAACCAGAATCTTCTCGGCACATCGCAGCGCAGCCAGCCCTTCCTCAGCACTGACCTCAGGCGCAAGCGCTCTATCTGCAACGGCCTGCAGAAAAGCCTCCTGCTCCAGACGGATAGGCTCCTTATCATCTATGCTAAGCTGCTCGATGTGCAACAAATCCGGCCAGTTCACTGTCGTTAAGTCAAAATCCCCTAAAGTCTTATGCTCGTTTATCCATTTGACAACATTAATATTTGGGTCGGCCTTAATAATAATCCCACTCTTTTTAAGATAATCCACGCTCAAATACGCCTGCGGACTGAATACCCTTACCTTTCTTTCGGTTTTCAGAGCCAGTCTCGAGGCGGTGATATTCGCAATACAGCCGTTCTCAAAAACAATCCTTGCGTTACAGATATCTTCCTTCTCATCAATGACACTAACGCCAACAGCATCCACTTTCTTAATCTTGCTTGCCGCCAGAGACAGAATAATATCTATATCGTGGATCATCACATCCAGCACAACACCGACATCGGTCGAGCGGAACGGATAGGGGCTGACGCGGTTGGCCTCGATAAACTTCGGTTCGATATTGAGCCTTTTGATCGCCTGAGCAACCGGATTGCAGCGCTCGGAATGACCTACCGCCACAACGCCGTTATTCTTTTTCGCAAGGGCTACAATTTTTCTGCCCTCCTTAACATTGACCGCCAAGGGCTTTTCGATCAGTACTGCAATCTTGTTCTTGATAAAGATTTTCGCCAGCTTCAGATGTGTCACCGTCGGAGTTGCTATCGTTACCGCATCAACCTTGTCCAGGACGTCCGCACAATCGGTAAAGGCCTGACAGTTATACTGCTGGGCGAGTCGCTGAGCTTTGTTGGCGTCTATATCGACCACGGCAACAAAATCGCTCTGGGGCAGCTGGTCATAAACCTTTGCGTGTATCGCCCCCATTTTGCCTGCGCCTATAACAGCAGTCCGTATTTTCGTATCTCGCATCTCGTATCTCGTATCTCGTGGCTCGAGCGATGAGTCACGAATAAGACAAATCTTACCGTCTGAACTTCTCGAGGTATCTGCCAAACTGCTGCTCGCTGCTTTTGGTTATCGCATCAATCATGGCCCGAACATTTTCATCGAGTCCATCCTCTTGTGCCAAAGCCATCGCATTCTCCAGTAATGTGCCCCCCTGCCGATAGAGCTTCCTGTACGCCTCGAATATTCGCGCTTGCTGCTGCTCACTCAAACCAGCCCGTTGCAGACCTCGTTTATTAACACCACGAACCCTCGGCGGATAGTGTCCACTGACAGTAAGAAACGGCGGAACATCCCGATTAATCCCCGCAAGTCCCGCAGCGTAGGACCACTTGCCAATAGTAACAAACTGATGCAACGCAACCAAACCACTGAACCAAACCCCTGTCTCAATCTTGCAATGCCCGCTTATCTGCACATAGTTGCTCAAAACAATCTTATCTTCAAGTATGCAGTCGTGCCCAACGTGCGCACCGACCATAAGGAAATTATCATTTCCTATTCTCGTCAGCGCATCTGGATAAATACTTACGTGAATTGTCACCTGCTCGCGAATAATGTTTCCATCACCTATCACAAGCCCCCCCATCTTGCTACCTGGTGTCAGACTCAGCGTCTGCGGACTGAAACCAATCACACAATTGGCAAAAAAGTGATTGTTTTTCCCAATCTTGACGCCCTTGTCAATCACCACATTGGCATCAAGTACCGTGCCGGCCCCGATTGAGACCCCACTGCCAATGACACAATGGGGCCCGATTGTAACACCCTCGGCCAACTGAGCATCCTTATGGATTATTGCACTGGGATGTATTTGCGTCATATTATCTCTCTCTCTTATCTCCACAAATAGTTCTTAGTGTTGAGTTGTAACTAAAACTAAGAACTCAATCCGCGAAAGGCGGATGCTTTTAACAGGTAAACTCAAATTTTTTCATACTTTCTCATCATCGACAAGCATAAATCTTATTTCCGCTTCAGCAACTATCTGCTGCCCAACCATCGCCTTGCACTGACACTGTGCGGTTCTCTTCCTCAATCTGACCGTCTCGGCGGTAAGGATAAGCTGATCGCCGGGCACAACAGATTTACGCAGCTTTACACCATCCATACTCAACAGCACAGCCAACTTGCCTGTATGTTCCAATCTCTGAGCGAACAACAAGCCGGACACTTGCGCCATCGCTTCGACAATAAGAACACCGGGCATAATAGGTGTGCCGGGAAAATGCCCCTGGAAAAATTGCTCATTGAAGCTTACATTCTTTATCCCTTTTATTCGCGTATCACCTTCGATTTCGACTACCTTGTCCACCAGCAAAAAAGGATACCTGTGCGGCAGAATTTTCTGAATCCTCGAAATATCCAAAAGTACATCAGTCCCGAATTTTTTGATACGCTCCTGCTGCTCAGCCGCTTCATACAATCTTCTTACAAGCTGCTGGTTCAACGAATGTCCGCTCTTATAGGCCACAATTCTGCCCTTAACGGCACGACCTACTAACGCAAGGTCGCCAATCAAATCAACAATCTTATGCCTGGCACATTCGTTGGGAAATTTGAAACTGTTCTTAATAGGTCCGTCCGAATCGATAACCAGAATATCGCGAGGGCCAATATGGGTTCCTATTCCGCGGGCTTGAAACTGCTTGGCCTCAGCTTCAAGTAAAAAGGTGCGAGCCGGTGCCAGATTCTTCTCAAAACTCTCTGGAGTGAGCCGACAGCTAAAAATCTGCCTGCCAATACCAGTGTGCCCACTGTAATCCAGATCGTAGGTGATATTTAATCCATCATCGGAGTATGGTAGTGCGTATATAGATGCATCACCGGTGACAATACTAACCGGCTCTCTGATAACAAACTCCTTTCGTCTAACCTGCTGCTCAACCACCCCAGCGCGTTTGAGAACCTTGAAATACTCAACACAGCTGCAACCCGGAGCCGGCAACTCCAAGCCGTCCACTTCGACAATCACATTGTCAATCTCCATTGCGGTAAGCGCAGCCAAACAGTGCTCAATGGTTTCTATACTGACAGAACCTTTCTTTATCGTCGTACGACGACTTCGCTCAGCAAGGTTAGTCACGATGGCATTAATCCGGACCGCCTCCGGGACATCAGTCCGAACGAAAACCACCCCGGAATCCGCAGGAGCAGGACGGAAAACAACCTTCGCCTCCTCACCTCCGAACAGACCGCGGCCACGCACCTTGCCTTCACTCTTTATCGTCTTCTGCAGCTTCAAGCCCTTCTACCCTCTTACTTAGCTGCTTTAACTGCTCAGCCATCTTCGGCAAACGCATCACCGAGCCAACAACCCGCCGCGCCTTTTTCATCTCCATTGCGGGCGTCCAGGCTAACTTCTGTCCAGCGGGAACATTGTTCATAATACCGGCCTGGGCTCCAACCATCGTGCCGTCTCCTATTTCTATATTGTCCGCCAGGCCTACCTGACCACCTAACACAACACCGTCGCCCAGCCTGCAACTGCCGGAAATACCCACCAGAGCCGCTATCAAACAACATTTACCAATTACCACATTATGGGCGATTTGCACGAGGTTATCTATCTTTGTTCCAGCTCCAATTATGGTATTTCCAAACTTGGCCCTGTCAACACAGCAATTGGCTCCTATCTCCACAAAGTCTTCAATCACCACCCCGCCGTTGTGCGGAATAAGCTTGTGGGCACCATCGATAAATGAATACCCAAAACCCGTCGAACCAATCGTGCTGTTCGCCTGAACGACCACATTGTTACCTAACCGGCAGTTGTGATAAACAACAACATTGCTGTCAAGACGACAATTCTCACCCACCCTTGAATTCTCGCCTATTTTGCACCCGCTGCCGATTACGCTGTTTTCGCCGATTTCAACTCCATCGTCAATCACCACGCCCGCACCGACAGATACACCTTCAGCTAACTTGACACCCGGGGCAATCTTGGCAGCCGGATTGATACCTTTGGTTGCAGGTTTCAGCTTGGGCGCAAAAATACTCAAAGCTTCTATCAAAGCTGCATCAACATTTTTGACAATCAATTGCGGTTTATTTAAACCATCCAAACGTCTGGCCACAATAACCGCTGCCGCTCGTGACTTTTGGAGTGCTGCTTTGTGTTTATCATCGGTAATAAAGGTAACTTCACTGTCACCAGAAGCTTCGACCGGACCCACAGCGCTTATCTGTCTGTCGATACCATCGGCGTCACCGGCTAACTCAGCGCCAAGCCGCTTAGCTAATTGTGCAACCGTCAACCTCATTTCAAATCAAACACCGAAATACAATTATGGATACATGTGCTTCTTATAGGCGTATCAAAACGCAAAAAAATGAATTATTCCCGATTTTCGCAATCGGTTAATTAACTACCTCACCATCTTCACGAGCATCAAATATCGAGCATCTAATTTTCGAATTTTCATTCTCCTTCATCCAGCCGAGCAAGTACCTCATCGGTAATATCCACACATCCCCCACTATACAACACTTTATGAGTCCTGATGGTTCGGTCAATTTCGCTGACACTTAATGCAATATTATCGATTTCATCCTTTTCGAGCACCAAATCCAAGCCCTTTTCCTCGGCCAACTCAGAGGTTATTCGCAGAATGTCTTGATAGATTTCTTTACTCAATTTGTATTCTTTTAATACTATCTGCTCTTTGTTGAAATCCCGCTGAGCCTCAAGGCTGGCCCGCTTATTTATTATTTCCTTACGCTGTTCCATATAGTCACTGCTGTCTGCTTTTAATGCTCTGAGCCCGTCTTCCTCAGCTTGGAGCTGTGTGGCAAGCTTCTCAAATTCCGCACTTATTCTACTTTGTTCAGTGATAAGCTTACTCCTGTGCGCAGCGATTCTCTTACAATTACGAAATACTTTCACAATGCTGACCGTACCAACCTTTGAAAAGGTGGTATCACCTTTTGGTTGGGCCTGACCATATTCATAGCCCATAGCCAAAACAACCACACTTATCAAACACCCTAAAGCTACTTTGCTGGCCTTCATAAATCATCCTTTCTGCTTTAACTTTTGCATCTTTACCTTCAGAACCATCTGCCCACAGAGAAACTAAAAACCTCTGTGTCGTCATAGTCATCTTTCATAAACGGCACGGCAATCTCAAACCTCATCGGCACCGGCCCAAACAAATTTGGTATCTGTATCTGAACGCCTGTCCCTACTGAGGCCCGATAGTTGCCGGTATCAATCGTTCCGCTGTCCAGAAAAAACAACGCCGCAAGACTGTCGCCAACCAAAGGTACTGTTACCTCGGCATTGGCCAAAAGTATCCAGTCACTGCCTACCGGGGCCAACCGCCTCGCCGTGCCCGGGGGAACACTTGTCTGTAAGCCTCTGGTGCTTACGCCGCGATACTCAAAACCCCTGATACCGTAAATTCCCGTACCGCCAGCATAGAACTTTTCAAAAGGCGGTGCGTCACTTATCGTAGTAGCCGAAAGCACTTTCGTCGCCAGAACAGTTTTTCGCTCAAGCAAATCCTCATGAAGCGTTTTGTACCATATGTAACTGCCTTTGGCTATTCCGAAAACCTCGTCGCCGGCAACTTGCTCATAACCGACATTAAAAGTATATCCTTTACTCGGGTTAAATCTGTCATTGGTCAAATCTTTTCCGACACCAATCTTAACACTCGCAAGAGCATTGCTGCCTTTAACATTAATGATTTCCTGAGGTGCATCAGCATTCAGGTCTTCAACGTCAACATTTTCAACTCTAATGCCGATACTGTTTCGCCATTGGCTTTTATATCGCTTCTCGAAGCCTACGTATCCTTTTGTCCTCTGCTCATCATAGCTTTCTCTGTACCTTTCCCAGCTTGAGCCGACCACATCGAGGGTTATAGGTTTGTCGCGAAGGTATGGCTCTGTGAACGTAATCGAATACTGGCTGACTTCCATACCCGGCTCAGCAGCAATCCTCAAACTTTGCCCTGCGCCTTTGAAAGCCTCGCCGGTGATAAATTCGCCAAAGCTGTCCGGCCAGTCACTAATATCGAAATTGCGCTGCTGATAAATCAATTGTCCTATCACGTCGCTGTCGCTTGAGAAACCACCGCCGAACATCATCGACCCGGTCTGACCCTCTTTTATGTTGATGTTTACATCCTTCTGGTCAAGCGCGCCGGAGCTTGGCTCGACAGGGTTGATAATTACCTGCTCGGCCAAAGTCCCCCTTTGTACATATTCTTCCAGTTTACCACCGCCCTGTTTTGGCGCTAAATCGGCGTTGTACAATCGGCCCGGCGCAAAATCATACTCGTCCAACACCCGCCGGATAACCCTATCCTGCGTCTGCTCATTGCCAGTTATGTCGACCCGGCCGATTCGAAACTGCCTGCCCTCAATAATGTTAAATTGGACGTTGACAAGGCCGCGAACCGCAACAAACCGAGGCCCTTGCTCGACCCTCGCATCGATAAAGCCTTGTTCACGATAAAGTTTAAGAATCCGCTCAGCATGCAAATCGGCCACTCGTCCACTATAGACTTGTCCCTCTGTTAATTTCAGGCCTGCCCGTAGCGTTTCCTCATCAAAGTGCTCGTTGCCGATAAAAACAATTTTCCCTACAGTATAGGTCTGTCCTTCTTCAATTTCGAAAGTGATATGCACTTTGGTCCTGTCGTCGGTGAATTCTCTTCTCATTGCTATACTGTAATCGAGAAAGCCCCTTTCATAATAGATAGTTTGCAGCCTCGCCACATCCTCAGCCGGCCCCTCTTCAACATAGTATCTCGGCAAAACAATCCATTTCTTTGTCCCTGTCTTTATGGCGCTCCTAAGTGTCGAGGTCTTCATGGCATTATTACCGCTGAATTTCACCGACACGATTTTGACCCTTGGCCCCTCGTCAATTGTGTAAATCACCTGGCCTTTCCTTAACTTCTCACTGTCCAGTGTCACTTGAACAAAAGCAAAACCTTTTTTTCGATAAAATTCGCTAATGGTTCTTCTGTATGCCTCGGCCAGAACCGGGTCCAGGTAGTCCCCCACCCTAAAGTCCAGTTTCTTCTGCAGGTCCTTGTCTTTATACGTGCGGTTGTTCACAAAATCAATCGATTCGATGACATCCCTCCTGCCGCGGTCTATCACAGGTACCTGTGTCTTATCGTCTCCCGACACATAGAGGCCGGGCCCTGATGCGCAGCCCGAACTAAAAAGCAAAGCAAAAATAAAAAGGCAAAAGGCAAATTCTTTTACTTTCTTGATTTTCAACTTTTTACCTTTTACCTTCCCGGGTCCCACTTTGCGACTTATTGCAAAATGGCTGCCCCCTAAAACGGTACCGATTGGTCATCTATCTGAGAGGCATTTTCAAACCGCGTGAATTTCTCTCTGAAAACCAGCTGCACGCTTCCTGTCGGACCGTTACGCTGTTTGGCGATTATCAGATCCGCCCTATTGTTCGGCTCATAATCCTCTTGTCCACGATGGTAGTAATCCTCACGGTGCAGCAGCATTACGACATCGGCGTCCTGCTCGATACTGCCGCTCTCTCGCAGGTCGCTCATCCTCGGCCTGTGGCCTTCTCTGCCTTCCGGAGCCCGATTCAACTGGCTCAAAACCACAACAGGGATGCTTAGCTCCCTCGCTAAGGCCTTGATATATCTCGAAATTGTGGTAATTTCCTGCTGGCGCGATTCAACCCGCCCGGCACCCAGATGCATCAACTGCAAGTAATCCACTATAACGCACCGTATATCGTACAGGCTCTTAAGCCGTCTGGCCTTGGCGCGAAGCTCCAGCGGCGTCAGCGTCGAGGTGTCATCAATATAAATCGGCGCCTCAGATAATTGGCTGCAGGCTTTAACCAGCTCCTGGTAATGCTCAGTATCGAGCGTGCCCTTTCTGACTTTCTGGGCATCAATCGCACTTATGCTGCACAAAAATCTTTCAGCCAGCTGCTGCTTTCCGGTCTCCAATGAAAATATCGCAACCGGAATCTTCTCTATCAAGCCGATATGCTCGGCGATATTCAATGCCAGAGAGGTCTTTCCCATACTCGGCCTGCCGGCAATGATTATCATCTCGCCGTCCTGCAAACCACAGGTCCACTCGTCAAGTTGATAATACCCGGTCGGTAGGCCTGTAACATAGCTGCCCTCTCGCTTCTCTATAAGCTCATAAGCGCGAGTAACCAAATCCTTTAACCGGGCTGCACTACCGCTTATATTTTTATCCGTAACGGCAAATATCCTCCGCTCAGCTTCGTCAAGCGCCTCACGGGTTTCGCCGGTCTGGTTGTATGCATCTTCTAAAATTTCACCGGCAGCGGCAATAAGCTCACGCAGCAGCATTTTTTCTTTGATGACCCCCGCGTAATAGGCCACATTTGCCGAGGAAGGTACAGAATCTAAAATCTTTGCAATATACTCGGCTCCGCCAACCTCGTCGAGGCAGTTGCGCTTCACAAGCTCATCGTGCAGCAGCACTGCATCTATGCCGATGCCTTTATTTTTTTCATAAAGCCCAATCAAAGCATCGAATATGTAACGATGCTCGATTCTGTAAAAGGCATCTCGGCCGAGAAGTTCAATAACCTGTCCGATACATTCCGGGTCAATTATCATTGAGCCTAAGACCGCCGCCTCAGCAGCCAATGACTCAGGCATACTACGCACCGACGTCAGTTTCCCAGCCCGCCGTACGTCTAGCGGGCCAACAACATCCGCCTGCCCACTAACGGCCTGGCCTATTTCAGCTGTTTGACCTCTTTGTTTACCTGCCATAGTCAATCCCGCCGTAAGGCGGCCTCCGATAAGAGTCCCTAAAACTGCGGACTACCCCGCTTCACCCCGCATCAATCGTACCTCAGATAAAGACTTATACCTGCCGTCAGACCCGGTCGCCACCGCAAGCGGTCAATTGGTACGAGGTGAAGCCATATTTTCGAAAATCAGAATTCTACCTACCGACCGGTCAACAGTCAAACACTTGTTTTAACTATTGTTCTATAAAGATGTTACAGCACTTTTCCCGATGTATCTCTTCTCCGTCCCGTTGAAACTTGTCCGCCTCTGGCGGATAAAATAAAGGATGCTCTCGTTTATCATCTTCATTTAGAACAGAAGACAGAGAACAGAGAATCCGACTTCTGACTTCTGACAGCGGCCTATTAATATTTCCGATTGGGCTACAGCTGGCTTCGCCCCAACAAGTCGAGCTTTATCCAACAGAGGCGGACAAAATTTCAATAGTCTCTGAAATGTTTCATCCAGTCCGGCCATACAGGAGTGCCTCTTTGGGCCGCATCCTCGGTCCACTCCCGATGCCACTTAAGCTTCCATAACTCCTTTAGCCCCACTTTTCTGACGGTAAAATCCAGAAAAAGGCAATTGACAAACCCATCGTGCCGGTTCATGCAGAAGCGCCTCATGTTATTACCCAGGCTAAAATTGAATTCGCCATCGAAGCCCGGAGGCTCGTCCCACGCTTCCGGCCAGCCATCAAGACGGTTGGCATCCAGAAACAGTGGTATGTAACTTGCACCGGCAACGTTTTTCGTCTTCCAGTGTTTGTGCGCACCCTGCCGGGTGTTAGTCTCCACAAAACCGTTTGTCCCATAGCTGCCGTAATCTAATAAGCCGTCTTCGTCCTCACTATCAAAGACCCAGGCCGTGTTATTGCCCCACTGCTTGACTTCGTCAATATGTCTTGTAGCACTTGGGCAGTAGAATAGCGTCTCATCATCACCACGATATGGCTTGGTCGTGATAGTCCAGTGATGCGGCTGATCCAAACCCATATGAAAGACTCCATCGTGATCGTCGGTATACAATGAAAAGATAACGCCCCATTGTTTAAGGTTCGACAGGCAGGCAACGGCCCTTGCCTGCTTCCTCACCCGCTGCAACGCCGGCATCAATATCGCCATTAATAGTGCAATAATAGCGATTACTACTAAAAGCTCTATTAATGTAAATCCTTTTCTTCGCATAATATCACGCATGGACAGAGAACAGAGAATCTGACATACGACTTATGATTACTCCAGTATAATTTATAACAGATCAGTCGCCTTTCCGTCAATGAAAATTCAAGCAACACATACACGACAATGGCCACTCCCCTTCAGGGCTGGCCGCCTAATCTTGACTGTCGTCAGACAAGTTTGGACCCAAAACGGATTTTCGGGAAGTTTTGCGGAAAAAGGTTGTTAGCCCGGCTCAAATCCGGGAACAGAAAAAAAAGGAAACTGACATCTGGCTTCTGATTTCTAGGTTGTGCTAAGCCGCGGATTCGGTTATAATTATAGCAGATAGGGTCAACGATGATACGCATCCGTTCTTCGTAGCAGGTACTCTGAAGAATGAATCAGACTTCGAAGGTAAATGTTGGTTTAGAAAAGCTTTCTTCACCTGAGCCTGTCTGGTTATGCAGACACAGGCGCTGTTACGCAAGTGCAGGCCCTGCACCAGTCCGGTACAGGGCGAGCAAGAGAAATGGAGAACACAATTATGCGTGAACGAAAAGCATTTACGTTAATAGAACTTCTGGTGGTAATCGCCATCATTGCGTTGTTAATGGCGATATTGATGCCGGCGCTGCAGCGGGTAAAGAAACAGGGCAAAAGCGTTGCGTGCCTGAACAGGCTCAAACAATGGAGCTTGTACTTTGCGATGTACACCGAAGACTACGATGGCCGATTCATGATGGGCCATGGGGTCAATCCCGCCAATCGGTGGGTCAGCGCACTTGGGGACTACTATAAATGGGATGATGAGTTTACCTGTTGTCCGAACGCGACGAAGCCGTGGGTTGACGAGAATGGTGTCAGTACGGGCGCCTACGGAACGAACGTCGGTGTGACCATGGCCTGGGGCTATATGGCGAACAGCAGTAGCAGGAGTCACTGGCCCAAGCCAATGAAGGGAAGTTACGGGATCAACGGCTATTGTATTGATCCACCGCCAGGCACGGAACCTCGCGGGGAAGCATCCTGGTATTGGCGCACGCCGAATGTGGCGGGGGCCGCGTACGTGCCCTTGTTCCTGGGGGCCCAGCGCTATAATGGTGTCGTGGACTCGATGGATGATCCTCCAGCATTTGACGGCCAGGGGTGGGATCAAGGTGCCGGCGGGCGTATGTTACGTTACTGTTTAAACCGACACGATGGCTTTGTGAACTGTCTTTTTATGGATTGGTCCGTCAGAAAGGTCGGACTTAAGGAGCTGTGGAAATTCAAGTGGCATCGACTGTACGATACCACTGGTCCCTGGACAACGGCAGGGGGGTGTCAGCCGGGTGACTGGCCGGAGTGGATGAGGAAGTTTAAGGACTACTGAAGAATCTCTAACAGCAAAAGCAATCTTCCACAGGCTGACCCTTTCGTGGGATGTGGAAAAGTGCTTGCCAGAGGTAGCAAAAAGCGTCATGGTTATTGGCCGATACAATGATTGAAAGAGGCCGTTATTAGTGCCTGAAAAACTGTCGGAAGAATTAAGCGGTGATATCACCATCCCGCCCGGTATCTTTCACAACGCCGCTTGCATAGGTGCCAATATGATAACCGTCTACTCGCAGGGCACACGCCGCTTCGAACGGGAAAAAGACCATGAACCGAAATACAGAACATATAAACACTAAAAAGCTTTTACTTCCAGTTTTTGTGAAATTTAAGGATTAATTTTGGCTTGTTTGAAAGGAGCCAAATGAGTCAGAAAAGGAGATTGCACCGTTCTCGCCGCCGTAAAGAAAAGAAGAAAAAAACTCCTGCGTTTAAACGGCCCCGCCCCCGGGCACCCTGTGGAGATCCCAGAGGGACCCCGCAAGGCGGGAACCCAAAAAACCTACCACAGTTCGTTGTAAGAGCCCATGCTGCTGTTAAAGCCGGTCGGGTTGAAGAGGCAACCCGTCTTTTCAAGGAAAACACTATCAAAGTCACCGAAGAACTAACGGGTGAAAAACCATCGAGAACAAACATTATGTTCGTACTTGCAGAGGTATTCTATCTAAACAGACAATACAAAATGGCAGAAGACCTATGCAGAAGTATTTTGAAGCTGGGGCCCGATACTTTCTTTTACAATTTCGCTTCGGTGTACAATATGATGGGGGGCATTTGCGAGAACACAGGCCGCATATCAGAGGCAGTGCAATATTTAAGAAAAGCCATAAAGACAGACCCTAATATCCCTGAGATCTGGAGCAACCTTGCGATGGATCTGGTAAGAATAGGCCGGACTCAAGAAGGCGTTGCTTTGTTGCAAAAGGCGGCAAGAAAAAAACATCAAAATGCAACACTTGGTTCCAATTTCCTGCTTTACCTGAATTACTTGCCAGACGTGGACCAACAGACGTTTTTTGATGAGCATAAGCGGTGGGGTCGGATTTATGCCCCTGCAAGTAGAGCCCGAACATCCCACAACAATGTTCCCGACCCCGGCCGCAGACTTCGTATTGGTTATATCTCGCCCGATTTTCGTAGTAGTTCGGTAGCATGCTTTTTTGAATCGCTTCTTGACGGACACGATAATGAAGCAGTAGAAGTTTATGGATATGGCAGCGTCAAATTTCCGGACCAAATCACCAAACGCCTTAAACAAAAGTTTGATTGCTACCATGATATCTGTGGCGTGGATGATGAAATGGCCGCCCGTATGATTGAACAGGACAAAATAGATATCCTGGTGGACCTTGCGGGGCATACGAACAGTAACCGTCTGAGTGTGCTGACATACAAGCCTGCTCCCATCCAGGTTACCTACTTAGGATATCCCAATACAACCGGAATGAAGGCCGTCGATTATCGCTTCACGGACAGCCTGGCCGATTTACCGCAATCACAAAAATTCTACACCGAAGAATTAATCTTTTTGCCGGAGGGCTTTCTTTGTTATAGGCCGCCTGATTTTGCTCCTCCTGTGGCGCCGTTACCCGCCGTTCGAAAAAGTTATGTTACCTTTGGGTCGTTCAACAATAACTGTAAAGTTAGTCCGCTCATCATGGAGCTTTGGGCGAAAATCTTAAAGGCCAATGATAATTTTCGTCTCCTGCTGAAGTTCCAAGGAGGTGACGACCAGGAACTCAAAAACCATTACTTCCAAGATTTCGAGCGACTGAGAATTGGCCAGGAGAGGGTGGGTATCTATGGTTGGAAATCCCCCGTTGAGCACTTGCATCTGTATAGGGAAGTGGACATTGCACTGGACACGTACCCTTATCATGGCACGACAACCACCTGCGAGGCCCTGTGGATGGGTGTGCCCACAGTATCTCTGGTGGGAAAACGTCATGCGTCCAGAGTCGGACTAAGCATACTAAGTCGTGTGGGTTTGGAGTCTTTTGCGACCTCTACGCCCCAAGAGTACGTCGCTAAAGCTACCTCGACTGCTGAGAATCTCCAGGCCCTTGCGAAAATCCGCTCTTCGATGCGGGAGCAGACGGCCTCCAGTGTGCTATGCGACGCGAAAGGGTTTGCTCACAATGTGGAAGCCGCCTATCGAAAAATGTGGCGCAGATGGTGTCAACGCTGCGGTGCGAACGTTACAATTAAAGAACTCAGTCCGCATACTCAACACTCCAGCGCGGATGAGGTTAAACATCCGGGCTAAAAAACGGCCCGGTTATATGACTAATAAATAAGGAGGCGCCGCTTGGGATTTTGAGGTTGGCAGGACCGTTCGAACTTATAAATAAAATCTATTTATTACGGCCTATATCCCCTGGCTTCGGCTCCTTTGCACTTCCTGACGAACCTAAGTATTTCCTCCTCGCTTGTACCTGCTTGAATCATCTTGCTTATTTCAAAATACACCGGGATTCGTTGCTTGATAGCCATAGCCGTAGCTTCGTCAAAACCCATCATATCGCACAAGGTTTCCAAGGCTCCTAAAGATTCATCCTCGGCAAAGTCAAGGCCCGTCAGTCGCTTTAAGTCGGCAAAGAATGTCGTTACAAAACTGACAAAGGCTTCAAAGCTATTAGGTTCCTGCGCGAGGGTGGACCGCAACGCACTCGAGAAAGCATGAAAAATGCCGACAGTTTTACCTTTTGTATCTTTGAGTGCTCGCTTTAGAGCATTACGTTTCATCTCCAGTGTAAGAATGTCTTCCCTTAATTGGTCTTTGGTTTTTGTCATCATCACCCGTAATTCCTTATTGTACCAAATCAAGTACCAAGAGGACCTGCTTCCTGAGAACAAACCGTCCTATGCCTGTAAATAACAGGCACGCGACCAGCAAATTTTTGCCATGAGCTTTGTTAATAATATTCCTGGTCTGGATTCTTTGTAGACTAAGGTTACCCTCTCCAAGACCATACGGTATTCCCGCCATAGAATATATCGGCAATTTGCATAGCAGAGTTGATTTTATTAGCTGTCTTGTAAGATTGTGTGGGAAGATTTGAGTAGTTTTTCGACCAAAATTAGCACAAAAAGACTTAATTTATCGCGCACTTTTTGAGAAAAAAAGAAACGGCGTTCTTGGGCTAAAAAAACGATTTTTTATAGGCTATAAAAAGAGTTTTTGGCACGATAAAATAAAATTTTTCCAAGAATTGTCAGTAATTGCGATTTTTGAGCCAAGAACGAAATGAACCTGCTCGCTATTCCTGATGTCCATACATCGCCCTCGTATTCAGGCAGTTTGTTCATATGGAGGACATAAAACATAAATTCGAGCCCAGGTAGCACCCGGAAATATCGGAATCTGGCTTACAGCTTTAAATTTGACAGTACCCCAATAATGCTCAAGGGTCACGTCCTGCTACAGGCGCCCCCTTTGGATTATTAACACGCCCCCTCAAATCTCAAATGCCCACAATGAAAAAAACCAAACGCAAGTGTGCGACAATTTACAAAAATGGGCAGGGGCGGAATTGAACCGCCGACACACGGATTTTCAGTCCGTTGCTCTACCGACTGAGCTACCTGCCCGTAATCCCAATTACATCAGGACCTGAATCCAGAATGATATCGGGAAAAAATGATATTGCAAGAAAATTCTCGATTCCCATCGAGTATCGGGCAACCGGCATCCGTCCCAAGACGTCCTGCAGAGAGCGTCAAGAAAATGTAGGCAACCGGATATGAACAGTATCCCGAGGTATCGACACAAGGACAAAATCGATGACTAATGAAGCAGCGGCTGTAAGCGGACTCTCACTTTGCAACAAGTCGCAAAATGGAGTCGGGTCCCCATTTCGTGGGTGCCCGGCCCCAAATGAATTTCGCCGGGTATGCTACTTCCCACCTCAGGGGTAAAGTCAGCAGCATACCCGGCGAACACGAAGGGACCCCGCGTTGCGGGAACCCAAAATCACTTATTCGCAAGCGCTGGTCACTTAACTAACGACCTCGACGGCCATATGACTTCTAAGTTCTTCCAGCCGCTCAGAAGGAGCGTCCAGGCCTCCGATAATCGTGTACACTCTCAAGGATTCTCTGTTGTCTTCATATATTCCTCTATGGATGGTAGCCTTGCCGGTTATCTCTGTCAAAACATCAAATGCATAGTTGATGTTATCCTGCAGGCCTTTGACGCTGGACATCAACTTCTTGCCACCGACGGCCATACAACCCGCCAGTTTGGCTGTAGACAAGTCGAATCCACCTGCAAGCAGTGTCTTGTGGAGGTTCTTCTTCACTGCTCCTGATAGTGCAAACTTATCGCCAAACTTAGTCACTTTAGTTAGGCCCATTATCGCGCATCCGCCAGCCTGCAGAATGCTTCGATAATCTACAGGGTCAAAGGCAGTATACGGGCTTGACCAGTTACTGAGCCTGTTGAAAATATCAAACAGAGTTGTAACAGTGTTGTTTATGCTGGGCCAGAATGACTTTACCGTCATTCCCGGATACATCCTACTGATCTTGTCATTGTCCACAATAACAAGCGGCGATATTTTCCCTGCCGCAGCCATTTGACTTAATTCCCAAGCCACTTTATACGCGTTTTCAGCTATTACTGGTGAACTGGCTTCGCCTACAGTAGGTAAGGTCATAACTACACCCACAGTCTTATTTGGATTGCTCAGTCCAATATATCGTGCGTATCTTTTGGCAATCTCAATCAATCCACCAACGCTTCCGCTACCGGTACCACCACCGGCCCCGAAGCAAACCATAATATGGTCAACTTGAGAGCCGAATGTCTGCCTGGTACGGTGCAAAATCTCTTGCTGATACTGCTGGACAGCTTCTTTGCCCCTTTCCATATCCTTGCCGGCGCCCTTTTCGCCTATGTCCATCAAGAACTTTTGCTCCTTGGGGATAGCAAGCCAATCCAAATCATTGTGAGTCGTATTCACTGCCAGTACCTTCTTATAACCCAAATCGTGGAAGGACTTTACTAGTCTTCCGCCGCACTGACCCGCTCCGATCCATGCATAGCGGACAGCACCCTGGATATGGTCCCTAACACCAGCCTCTTCCTGGATATCAGGTTCCCATTGTTCCAGAGCCAAAGTGGGCAGTAACCAAGCATTGAAATCAAACTTGCTCTTTGATTTTGCTGGGCTTCGTTTTTGAGCAGTTTTCTTCGCAGTGGTCTTTTTGACTACCTTGGCCTTCGGTGTTATATGTCTCTTGGCTGACGGACGCTTTGTTGCTATACTCTTTTTAGCGGCCTTGGGCTTGTGTGTTACATGTCTCTTGGCTGACGGACGCTTTGTTGCTACGCTCTTTTTGGTGGCCTTGGGCTTGTGTGTTACATGTCTCTTGGCTGACGGACGCTTTATTGCTACGCTCTTTTTGGTGGTCTTGGCTTTGGGTCTTACATGTCTCTTGGCTGACGGACGCTTTGATGCGACGCTCTTTTTGGTGGCCTTGGCTTTGGGCCTTACGCGTTTCTTAGCTGACGGACGCTTTGATGCGACGCTCTTTTTGGTTGCCTTGGCCTTTGAGGCGGGCCTTCTTTTGGTCGCCTTGGCCTTTGACGATGGCCTTCTTTTAGTTGCCTTAGCCTTTGAGGCGGGGCGTTTCTTAGTCGCCTTGCCCTTCGAGGCCGGGCGTTTCTTAGTTGCTTTAGCCTTAGAAGTTCTTTTCCTGTTTTTTACCGATGTTTTTCCCATTTCAATTTCTCCTACAACTAACTAAATTAACGATTGTTCGTTAAACCTCTTTTCTGACTATTCTTCAAACACTACCCCACGCATTTTGAAACAACGTTGGCTCTTATCGGCACATCAACTGCGGTGCATAACTTCTTTTTTCACCCTTTTTTCGTTTTTTTACAAAGAAAGCCTTTTTTCGGCTGTATCCCACAGGTTAGAGGCTACAACGCCGAATTGCCATTCACCTTGCGGGAAATTTAAGACCGATAATTGACATTGCAGTGAAATTCTTAATTCGAAGAATGCAAAAGCCCCTGGCAGGATTGTATCGCTCTGGAAAGTCCACAGGTTATAGCAGAAATATTGCTTACGTCATCAACTGTTAATTTGTTTTCCGATGAACAGTAAACCAATATAAAGCCTAATGACGAGCCGAGCAGGTCAAGGGGGACCGTCACGGCCGAGATTTTATTTAATCCAATCAAGTTGCCCTCCAGACCCATTGCAAACATATCATCGAGGGTGCATACTTTGTTCGACTTGCAGATATTATCCATCAGCTCAGGGGTGAAACAATTCTCAAGGTGCTGCTTTTCAAGAATGATTGGCTGCTCACTTTGGAACATATGCAGTTCGAAGTTGTCTGATTGACGCAAAAAGAAGGTAACATTTACATCGGTGTTCCCCTCTTTAATAAGTCTGACGGCAGTGTATAAAAGGCTGCTCAAGTCGATTGTCCCGATGATTGACTCGTAGAAATTCGCTGCGAAACTGATGGTGTTCAGTCTTTTGATAAAGTCCCTCTGAGCAGCAATGAGGTCATTGCAGAGTATATCTATTTTTTTCGCCTGCTTCTTGCGCTCTTTGTTTAGCTTCTTTATAAGCAGACGCAATCTTCTATGTCGCTGTTTATCACCCACGATTACTCGTTCTTTTGATAGCTAATCGGAATTTGCAGTGGCTCCCGTACTTTAGATTCGGCTCAACAAAAGGAGGGCTTTAAGGGCAAAGAAATATTAAATAGAGCCAGTCTCAGGTAGCCCTATAAACAACCGGTTATCAGTTTTGCAGCTATTGACCCCGCTTTAAGAACGTGCATCAAAACAAATTGATGTTTACTGTTTTGCCTCGGTTTTCGGACTTGTTATTTGCAGGTTAATTACGTCACGGTTGGACATAATGGGATGAAATAGGACGGAGGGCCCCCACAAGGCGGGAACCCAAATTCAATTATCAATAATAAGTGGCCTTGGTAATTACTGCACTCAAGCCGGGCAGCAGGCAAGTAGCTGATTCGACCTGTCACCGACAGAAACTTTGCGGACGCGTGCGGCAAAATCATCAATCTCCTGTACTTTCTCGAAGCCGATGACCATCGTATCCACACAGCCTAAGCCGAGCACGTATCGGACCGATTCGTCACGTTTTTCATTACTGTCTCGGAAGCCGCCCTCGCCTATCAGTTTCATCCCCACGACACCTTTGCCCTGCTTGCGCAGGGCCTTGAGGGTTGCTTCGACCCTGGGTATCTCCTCAATTTCTTTCACGTCCATCTTCACGGCATAAGGATTGATCCGTGCGTGCACCGAATCAACCCAAGGTTCTTTCAGGCACGCCTCCAATGCCTCCAGTGAATGGCACGACACCCCATGTGCCCGGATGCTGCCTTTCTTCCTGAGTTTTGCCAAAATGTCCATCTGCCTGCCCAGCTCCTCCGGCCACCTGGCGGATGAAACGCAATGCAGCAGTATAAGGTCGATATAGTCGGTCCTCAGCTCCTTGAGAAAACGTTCGACAACGACGTCGGGGTCAGGGCGTTCCTTTTCCGGCAGACCGCCGCGACGCCACCAGATTTTTGAGACTAACACGTAATCCTTGCGTGGCATCTTCTTTAGCGCTCGCGCCACATACGGGTGCGTGCCATAGAGGTCAGCCATGTCAAACAGTCGCACGCCGCGCTCATACGACGCCTGAAGCAGCGCCTCAAACTTTTCTTTCCCCATACGAGTCTGATTCGACTGGCGCCTGCCGCCGCGCATGCCTGTGCCGAAGCCGACACGCGATACCTTAATCTTCGTCTCTCCTAATGGCACGCGCTCGTATGGGTCGAACACTCTCGTTTCCTGCTCCGCAACGGCTGCAAGCTCTGCCCCCAGCAGCATGCCGCCCACCCCTGCAATCGATTTAGTTAAGAATTCACGACGTTTCATTTCCATTGCTAACAACTCCTTAAAAGACAGCACCTCCAATTCGTGCACCTTCTATGCTCAGCTTTTAAGTTCTGCTGATGCAAGAATCTTCCTGCAGGTGCAATGATTTCCTAAGTGACATAATGCGAGTTTTGAAGTGTGGAATTTCATTGGAAACGAATAATTGCCTACCTCCCCGTATCCGATTGTTATGTGTGGAAAGAAGTTTTCGAAACTCGACTTCTCAGGATAGTTCTTAATCCAGAGTAAGGTTGATTCTCCAGCCTCGGGGGGAGAAAATATCATATCCGCCGTTACATCATAGCTGAAATATGGTGCCAGTCTTTGCATAACTTCTTCATGAAGTGATTGAAGTGCTTCTGTATTTTCTATCTGAAAGACCGAAACTTTTTCGCCGGCGGAACTTGTTTCAACATGAATGCCGGTAACACGTAGCTGTCCCAAAGAATTTTGTTTGGTTCCCGCAAGGCGGGGTCCCTTCGAAATTGTCTGCAGAACTTTCTCAATATCAGCAATGTCCGCTTCATTGATACAACCCATAGCCAGAGAAATATGGGGCAGGCAATTCTTTTTATCCAGAACAATTTTGTCAGCGACCCCCCTTTGCGGGAATCCAGCGCATTGTTTCAGTAGCTCTCTATTCGCCTCAATAGCTTTATCCATCATCTCATCCGATGGTAACAATACAGCATCAACAGCTATCTTTGCCATCTTAAAAACTCAAAACTAATCAACGGTAGTCATCGGCCGACTCGAACATGTCGAGGATTCGTTCGAGTGCATCATATGGGTACGTGCCGATGTTCACCGTCAACAGGTCGTTCCTATTGGAAACAGTAGTCACGTGCCCGGCAGCGAACAGGATGTTGCTGGCCGCACGCTGATGGCTCGTTCGGGTCTTGACCTGGAACGCCGCCAGCGATGGGTGCGCCAGGAACTGCACATCGGCAACCAGAGCAGACACGGGCTGCCCCTTGCTGTTCCGGCCCAAGTCGTTCAATTTGATGTGAAGCGCCTTTGGCCGGCCGGTGAGCAAGGCCACAGATGCGTGGCGGTAGTAGAAGTCGCTCTGGGCCTGGGCCCGTCCGACCTGGGCCAGCTGCTCTCGGGCTTCCGATGGCTGGTCCGCGCCCGGGCAGAACAGGACCGTGGGCTGATGGGCAAGGTAGTCTTCCAACAGCAGCCCCAGGCCCACAGGAGCGCCGTCTTCCAGAGACAACAGGCTGGTTACATTGCCGGTCACCGTGTAGAAATTCGAGCCCGTGACCGGCCGACCGGCCGGCCCGAAGGGGATCGTGTCACCGAAGTCCTGGGCATATAGATGGATTGCCAAGCCCACCTGGCGGAGGTTCCCTGCACAGGCCGCCCGACGTACCTGATGCCTGGCCTGGGTCAGTGCCGGCAACAGCACCGCTATCAACAGGCCCAAGATGGCTATCACCACCAACACCTCCACAAGACTGAAGCCGGCATGCTGGTCGTCATTGACTTTCGATGGATAGCTTACCGTGCGCATTTCACTTGTCAGACACAGGCTCGTCATCCGCCGTGTCCGGTCTTTTCCAAAAAGATAATTACTACTCAACCGTCAACACCAAAGCTGCCCCAGGCAGTGATTCGACGAGCCGGACATTGTCCAGGTCCCAGAAACCGCCGGGCGTGCCGGTCGCGCGGATCGCCACCCCAACGGTCTTGCCCGCGCAGATATCACCAGACTGTATCGTAGGCAGATAAACAAAGAAATCCTGCAGAAGCTGCGACCAGGTCATAGCCGTTACTGTCCGGGACACAATGTCCACAGGTTCGTTCCCGTCACGGTAGTAGAGAACAAGCTCAAGCGTATCGGCCGGCACCTCAGCAGAAGGTGGCAGTAACATAGATACTCCGACCGCAACGGTCAGTCGATAATCACAGCCTACTTTGTACGCAGTAGCAAGGTCCTGCTCCAGAGCATTGCCCGCTTCAGATCCAAGGAAGGCCAGTTGGCTCCCGTGGGCATTTACTATATGATCCGGACTGTCCGGGGGTGTATTGAGAAATACGCCGGTATTGACGCTATCGCCGAGCGGGGCGTTATCGATTTCTGTCCAGCCGTCCACGTCGGGCACAACTGGAAAACCGTTGGGGTCCACCACCGGGGCCTCGAACGAGGCATTCTCTATCGGTATCGTGACGGGTTGTGATTCGACGAGCCGGACGTTGTCCAGGTCCCAGAAACCGCCGGGCGTGCCGGTCGCGCGGATCGCCACCCCAACGGTCTTGCCCACGCAGGTATCACCAGACTGTACTGGAGGCAGATAAACAAAGAAATCCTGCAAATGCTGCGACCAGGGCATAGCCGTTACTGTCCGGGACACAATGTCTACAGGTTCGTTCCCGTCACGGTAGTAAAGAACAAGCTCAAGCGTATCGGCCGGTACCTCAGCAGAAGGGGGCAGTAACATAGATACTCCGACCGCAACGGTCAGTCGATAATCACAGCCTACCTTGTACGCAGTAGCAAGGTCCTGCTCCAGGGCATTGCCCGCTTCAGATCCAAGGAAGGCCAACTGGCTCCCGTCGGCATTTACTATATGATCCGGACTGTCCGGGGGTGTATTGAGAAATATGCCGGTATTGACGCTATCGCCGAGGGGGGCGTTATCGATTTCTGCCCAGCCGTCCACTTCGGGTACAACTGGAAAGCCGTTGGGGTCCACCACCGGGGCCTCGAACGAGGCATTCTCTATAGGAATCGATGCCGACCTGACCGGCGCAGCAGCCCATGAACACGATATTACCAGCACACTTAGACAGATAACACTATGTGATATACACATCATAAGGTAACCACCTCCATTTTATGAACAAAGCTGCAAAACAGGATACCATCATACACCTGTCACACCGTTAATCAAGTAAAAGTACGCAGAGCGTCATTTTTTGTGCTGTTTATCCCAATAAATCACGAACAACCCCCCAGCCCAAACGTACTATATGCAGCATTCATCCTCCTCCTTCAAAAATAAAGGGGAGCGGCCAAAACCGCTCCTCCTTTATTTTTTTCCGAAAAGCCCTTTCAAGCTGCCAATCAATGAAAATAAAGCAAAATACCGCCCTTCGTACTAATTATTTATTTGCCGCCGAGCCTACAATGTTCGAGGAGTTTAGTGCTAATTTATCCTCTCTATACTTTGCGTTTTCTGCGGTTGTTATTTACACGATACGTAATACGAAATACAAGCATCGGGCAACTAAACTTATCTGCGTGGTAAATAAATTGTCACAGTGGTTCCGCTATCGGGCTCACTTTCAATATCTAACGAGCCTTTGTTTATCTGTACAAACCTGGCAGCGTAGGCAAGACCCATTCCTCGTTTTCGGCCGGCCGGCCTTACTGAGAAAAATGGCTGGGTCGCTTTTTGGAGGGTCTCGGCGTCCATTCCACAGCCCTGGTCATTGATTGTCAATTTCACCAGGTCGCCGGACTCATCGGCATCAGCGGTAATTTTTATGGGCCCGAGCTCACCTCTATAGGATTCAACAGCGTTGGAAATAATATTTGCAATTGCCGATACAATCTGAGCCGAGTCCACAAAAACGTTCTCGACGTCCTCGGCAAGCTCGATTTGAACATCGATATGCTCAACGCTTGTCTTTCGGCTGGCCAATTGTATAGCTTCATCGATTATTTGCTTTACAGGCGTCGGCGCTGACCTGGGCTGCGGCGGTTCGGCAAAGCTCATTAGGTCCTCGATAATCGCAGATGCCTTCTGAGCGTTTTCTCGAATCTGTTCTAAGAATTGTTTCTTTTCCCGGTCGCTCTCAGCTTGAGCAAGCAATTGTGCTCGGCCAGATACCACCAATAGAGGATTATTTAATTCGTGCGCCGCACCGGCTGCCATCTCAGCCAAAGCGTTCAATGGGTCCTCCGCCGGCGGACCGGGTTGAGTGTACTTGGCTTTTGAAGGCCCCCGCTCGGCGGCAGCGCAAATAAGCAGGGCAAAACGCTCGGCAAAATTCTCCTGCCTCCGCCGGGCCAAAGCCATATCTAACACAGCGGCAGCAATCGAAGTAGATGCCTTCAGCCTTTCCTCAAATAATTCTGCATCTCCCGGGTAATGAAGCTCAAAAGCAATTGCCCCGACTGCTTTTCCGGCCGAAAGCAGCGGCACCAATTTTGTTCGATTCACGTCAAAGTCGACGTCCAGTTGCTCAAACAGCCAATCGATGTGGTCATGAGCGTTCAAAATCGCGAAGTTGTTTGCTATCGCTTTTGGTATGGCAGGTGTCTCGGCCGGGGCACTTAAGGAAACCACCTCGCTTTGCGAAAGACTTTCCACAACCACTGCTTCAAGCGTTTGCGACCCGCCCGAAGGGGCCAAATACAGACAAACCATACCTGTTTGATAAAACTTCTGCCAGCGAGTAGCGAAGTTTTCCGCTATACTGACCGCTCCAATTGCCGAATTTATACTGAGCAGAAAATCCGTTGTAAAATCGAGATGGCTCGAAGCGCTTTGCAGCCGATAATTTTCGAGAGACAATTCTGTGTGTTGCCTGGCTAACCGGGCAGCAGTGTCGTGAACAATGTCGCAATAGCAAGCCATAGCCTTTGGTAAATCCAGGCCTAAAACCTTGGACTTTTGCCCGACCGTTTCAGGCAAATTCCTGCGGATTTGTTGCAGCTGCTCGAAATTTATTGCAAGCCACTGGGCTATAGGCTCTGCCGCTTGAGGTAAATCATAACTGCCGGACCAGCCTATGCCGGATTGACGCGCTATAGAATCGGCCAACTGCACGACCGCAGCTATCCTTGCTTCAGGCATATCCTGAGAAATTGTCACAGCCTCACTGTGGTGCAGCCAGATGGCAAGGACAATTAGATTTGGCAACTGCCACTTTTGAGCCAGATGTTTGCCTATGATTGTGTGGTCGGCGCCGAGATGTTCTTGCTCGATAGTAAGCGAGCATTCCTTTGTTGATTCCGCTTCTTCGGCCATGCGGGCAAAACTTTTCGGCATCGTCTCTTCGAGTGCGAGTTTTCCGATATCGTGCAGTAGTCCGGCACAGTAAGCCAGCTGCGAATCCATTTGAGGCGATGCCCCTTCGGCGATATCCTTGGCACAACAGGCGACCGCAAGGCAGTGAAGCAAGAGTCCCTTTCTGAGCGAGACTCTGGGCCGGTCAGGCCCGCCATCAAGGTCGAAAAGCTGCAATACCTTAATAGATAAAACAGCATCACGAACTTCTTGTGCGGGCAGTTTGTCAAGCGCGCCGCGAAGTGAAAATCTCCCGTCAGGCAGGCTCACGCCACGCCGGCCGATAAGCGAAAGAATCCTGGCGGTAAGCGCCGGGTCTGATTCAATAATATCAGCCAACGCCGAAGGCGAAAATTGGCCATGCAAGAACTTGGAAAAAAATTGCGCTGCAATACAGGGCAGGGTTGAGAGCGAATCGAGCCGACCAATAGCAAGCTCTATCTGCTGGGCAACTGTTGTCGCGTTAGACAGTTTGTCCGGAATATAGTCGTCCCTGTCTCTCATCGGACAATAGTTTCATTTATTTTGCAAACATCAATAGTATTGGCATTGCGCATTGGCTATTTGCAACGAGATAATATCCGGCGTTATCGTTATTCACCATCGATGTCTCAAACAACCTCGTCAGTTGTACCGTTTTTTATTTCATCTGCAGGACTGCTGTGATTTTGCCAGTAAGCTCAACGACGTCAAACGGCTTTCTTATGAAGTCTTCAGCACCGGATTTTAGTAGTTGCTCGATTTCATCCTGTTTTACGACCCCGCTTACGATAATAATCTTGATATTTTCGAATTCGGGATTTTTTCTTATCGTCTGGCAGACGACGTTGCCGTTGACATCGGGCAGCATATAATCAAGAAGTATCACTTCGGGCCGAAACCGCTGGGTCGCTATTCCTGCCTCATAGCCGCTTGATGCTGTTTTGGTCTCGAATCTCCCGTCTCGGGTCAGGACGTCAACCAAAAGCTCAACGATGTCGGCATCGTCATCGACGATGAGGACTTTCCTTTTACCAGAGTCGACAGCATCCAAGGGAATGTTGTTATCCTTCATAAATTTGATCAGACTCTGGCGTGGAATTCTGCGGAATTTTGAGCCGGGAACGCGAAACCCCTCCAGCCGACCGGCATCGAAACAACGGATAATTGTCTGCTGGCTCACCTTACAAATATCCGCGGCTTCGCCGGTGGTAAATAGATCCTTCATTTTATCCATTCCTTTTCTTTGACCAAATCCTTTTGATACAAATCCTGCCAAATTGCCTTCTTCTCCTAATTTAACCATAATGTTCCGAGATTGTCAAGGATAAAAAAAGTTGAAAAAGCTGAAAAAGCTGATTTTATTTACAAGAGAATGGACATTATCAGTCCTTGGGGACATTCGACTGTGTTAGATTAATATTGCGACAACACAATTTAGGTTTTATCAATAACCCCAAGGTATTGTCGTATAAGTGCTTATGTCGGTCGTTGTCGAATTCGAAATCCGAATACAGCTTATTATCTTGTGATGATTAAACAAACATCGCTACACCTTTGATAACTAAGGAACAGCAAAGCGAGTTGGCGTGCCTGGTTTGTCTTATCTACTTATTTGGCAAAAGTTTAAGTACCTTGTTCAACCAACGTCAGATACGAAGCAAAATTTTTCGTCAATAAGAAACTATACAACTCCCATTATCATTCCTGCAAAACTGCATCACCAATTTTGTGGCTCGTAGCTTGGTTCACAATATACGATCCACCAATCAACTCTGTAATCCCTTGGTGAGGGGTGAAAATTAACGTGCTAACTTCTTATAACAAAAGAAGTTAAAAATTTATTAAAATTTCTTGATTTTCACTCCAAATACCCACAGAAGTTATTGATTTACCGCCAGATACATTCAGATACATTTTTTGCCACGGCCGCTAAATGAATTGCGTAGTGGAAATGCCCATAGTCTTTTGTATTAGCCAAAAAACTGTGAAAAATTTTACTCTTTTAGTATAGAATTATTCGTTTATCCGCCCTCATTGGAGCGGAAAGCTGCTGTTCATCTTGCTTCTTTCACCACCTCAAGGAATTGTAAGATCAATCCTGCCTTGCCCTTAACGGCCACTTTCTCCAGATATGTCCATTGTTTTGAGTTGAATAGCTCAATATATCAGCGCGCAAAATTTATGTCGGCTGCTTTTAGGAAAAAAATGCTCCTTCGCGAGATACGAACTTAAGTTCCGTCTGTTTCCGAAGTGCCTTCCTGTTCAGGAACAACTACAACATTAACAGTGGCGGTCAAATCATCAGCGAACTTAAGCGTCACAGTATGCGTCCCTATCTGTTTTATATGCTCGGGCAATTGCACAACCTCGTCGGCAACTTCAAATCCCTGCTCCCGCAGATTAGCTGCTATCTGCCGCGCGCTAACCGAGCCGAACAAAACCCCTTGCTCGTTGGCCCTGGCAGCCACAACAGCTTCTGCTCCTTCGGCCATCCTGGCTACCTCTTCCACCCGTTTGCTCTCCTGTATCCGCTGCTCTGCACGCCTGGCTTTTTCCTCAGCTATAGCTCTAATACTGGCATCGGTCGCAACCGTCGCCAGACCTTGCGGCAGCAAGTAATTTCTCGCGTATCCGTCGCTGACTTCAACAACATCTCCAAGCCAGCCGAGCTTCTTAACATCCTCACAAAGCAAAACCTTCATATCTCATCCTTCATATCTAGGAACACAAACGCGAAAAAAAGCGTTTGGGTTCCCTCTCGTCAATCGTGAGTCGAATCACGAATCAAGCAGTGAACGGTAATAGTGCCATGTACCTGGCGCGTTTAATTGCCTTTTTCGCCTTTCTTTGACAGCCGGCGCAGTTGCCGCTGCGCTTACGTGAGTATATCTTGCCACGATTGGTTAAAAGCCTTTGCAGAGTCTCGACATCCTTGTAGTCAACGTATTTTATGCCTCTTCTGCAAAAACGACATTGTGTCTGATCGCGAGCGCCTACAAAGCCCGGTTTTCTTCTGTCATCTCTGTTATCATTTTTCCTTGCCATATTTTACCTTTATCAATTGACTATTTTCTATTGTCTATTTACTAATGTTACGAACTTGAGAATGCAGCTTTCTGCTCTTCAATAATCAATAGTAAATAATCAATAATAAATTTAAAATGGTATATCATCTTCAACTGTCTGCTGTACTTCAGAATCTGCTTGCGTACTTCGTACAGCCTGGTTTCCTCCGGTTACCTGCGTACCACCGGACAGAAACTGAAAGTTTTCAACAGTAACTCTATGCCTGCTGCGCTTCGTACCGTCCTGAGCAGTCCACGTATCGAATGTCAATCTGCCCTCAACGAACACCGGCCTGCCTTTGGTGAGGTACTTATTCATGTTCTCAGCCAGCCGACCGAACGCCCGGCAATCAACAAAACACGTTTCCTCCCGCTGGCTGCCATCCTGGCCCGTCCACCTGCGATTCGTTGCCAACCCAAAATCAACCACCGCTGTCTGGTTCGGCGTATATGACAATTGCGGGTCCCGAGTCAAATTGCCCATCAAAAAAATTTTGTTAAAATTAGCCATACCTAAACTCTGCTTTCTGCTTTAACCTTGAATTAAATTCTTCCATCTAACTCCACACGAACACAACTTAACCATTCCGATACAACGGGACAGGTTTCAGTCAACTCAATCCGCCAAAGGCAGACTTCTTACAGACACACCAAAAAAATTCAATACTGCTATTACTCTCGTACCTTCCCGGCATTCAGAATCTTCACTCTGGTTCTGCCCCGGCTAATTTCCCCATAGAATCATCCCCTGCCATGCTCGGCTCCGACTCTTGCGAGTCTTCGGCCTTTTCTTGTTCGGCTTCTTGCGTCTCCTCCTGTGCGATTACATGCTCTGCTTCAACCTTCGGGACTGCTTCTTTGGCAGTTTTTCGTTTTTCCCTCTCTTTTTCCACCTTCGTAGCAGGGGTATCTTTCCCAATATCCTCTGCTGTCAGCTGCTCGGCGCTGAGAATCAGAACACGCATAATTTGTTCTGAGAGCTGAGCATTTTTTTCGATGTCCTGAATCTTTTTGCCGTCGGCCTTGAAATAACAAAGGATATACGTCCCTCTGGTTTTGCCATTAATCCCGTAGGCCAGCCTCCTGTCGTCCCATTTTCTTATCGAGACAACCTCAGCCTTAGCTCTTCCCAGTATCGTTCTGATAGCTGCAATAATCCCGTCCCAATCCGCCCCCGCTTGGGCCGAATCAACAAGAAACATTCCTTCATACAACTTGTTCTTCGCCACAGTTTTCAAGCTAACTGCCTCCTGCTAAATTACATATTGTGTTTTCTGCTTCACGCGATATACATAACGCACGCCGGCTATTCATTATAACTATTAAACTTATTCATCGCTGCCTCGACACCACGTTCTATCCAGCAAAGCACTGCGTCTCGCGCCCTCTCAACCGCCGTGGCCAACAGCAGCTTCTCTGCTTCCGTGGGCTTATCGAGAACATAATCTACCCGGCTTTGGCGGGTTTCTTCACCGCTGCGACCGATGCCGATTCGGCATCGAGCAAACTCATTTGTGCCGAGTTTTTCTATAATATCAGCCAGACCATTATGGCCACCAGCTGAGCCCTTGGCCCTAATCCGAATCCTGCCCGGCTCAAGATCCATATCGTCGGTTACTACGAGCAAGTCGCTGACGCCAAGCTTATAAAAACCGGCTGCCGTCGCAACAGCCTGGCCACTACGGTTCATGAACTGCCACGGCTTTAACAATATTAACTTTTTATCTACAAATTCGCCCGAACCGAAACGAGCGCCGAATTTTCTCTTTCTCACCTCTACCTTCAACTCTTCAGCCAGCAAATCAATTACCTTGAAACCTGTATTGTGTCGCGTATCAACATACTCATCGCCCGGATTTCCCAGGCCGATGACCATCCTAATCTCGCCCATAATCTATTTTCGCCCCCCACCGTTTTGCTTCGTAAAAAACGAAGCAGCGGGGGCTCATTCTTGCTTTTGTCCCGAAGGTTCCTCTCCAGCCTCCTTAACCTCGCCAATAACCTCAGGACTAACCGGCGTTTCCTTCTCAATTTCTTCGGTAGTTCTGGCAGCAGCAACCAAATGGCACGTAACCAGAAGCGTCTCCGGCGGGCTTACCAGCTTCACCCCATCCGGAAGCTCGATGTCACCAGCATGCAAGGTATCACCAACATTTATCTCTTTGACCGAAACAACGACAGATTCCGGAATATCAGTCGCCCTGCACTCAATTTCTAAATGGTCAGTACATTCCTCAATAATACCGCCTTCATGCGTGCCATTGGCTATGCCTTTAAGCTCAACAGGAACCGCTACTTTAACCGTCTCAGTTACATCAACCCGCATCAGATCCACATGAATGACGTCTTTGCCCAAGTAGTCATACTGCAGGTCTTTGATGAGCATTTTTTCTTTCTTTCTGCCGATTTGCACATCCATCAGCCGACGCCCGTGATGCAGTCCTTCGACTATAGTGTTCCTATCCAGCGAAATAGCTACCGGCTTTTGCTTATGTCCGTAGACAATAGCAGGTATACGTCCATCCTTACGCAGCTTTTTTGCGTCCTTTGACCCGGTGTGTTCTCGAATTTCCGCTTTCAAAAGCAACGCTTTTTCCATAATTTCCTCATTTCAATCGCGCCCTTACTTTTGCGACCTGCCACAAAATGGACTCTTTTATCCTGTATCTTAATCAAATATTGTCGAACAAGCTACTAACCGATTCATTTCTATGAATTCTCTTTATCGCCTCGCCCAACATAGCTGCTACGCTCAAAACTTTGATACAGCCAACCTCTTTGGCCTGCTTGGTCAACGGTATAGTGTCGGTAACTACCACTTCATCAATTGGCGCCTGCTCCAGCCGCTCTAATGCCTGCCCCGCAAAGATACCATGTGTGACACCGACATATACTTTTTCAGCTCCACGTTCCTTAACCAAGCTGGCAGCACTGCACACTGTCCCAGCGGTGGCGATAATATCGTCACACATCAGGACATTTTTGCCTTCGGTTTCACCGATCATCTCATAAGCCTTCACCTCGCTGCCGCCGACTCGTTTCTTATGCACAATCGCCAATTCTCCGCCGAGGTGCGCCGCATATCTGGATGCAATCCTCATATTACCCACGTCCGGCGAAACTACCGTCAAGTTATCAATCTTCTTATCCCTGAAATATTTGCTCAATACCAGTTCGCCGGTCAGGTGGTCGACCGGTATATCGAAAAAACCCTGCAGCTGACGTGCGTGCAGGTCTATAGCTAACACCCTGTCGGCCCCGGCGGTAGTAATAAGATTGGCCACCAGTTTCGCTGTAATGGGCACCCGCCCTTCGTCTTTCCTGTCTTGCCGAGCATAACCAAAGTAAGGAATAACCGCGGTGACGCGACTGGCACTGGCCCTTCGCAGACAGTCTAAATAAATTAAAAGCTCCACCAAATTCTCATCAACAGGCTTGCACGTCGACTGCACAACATAGCAATCCCTGCCGCGAACGTCATCCTCCACCCTGATAGCCTTCTCGCCGTCCGGAAACGTGTCAATCCTAGCACGGCCGAGCGGGATATCCAAGTACTTACAAACCGCACTTGCTAGCACCACATTACTGCTGCCGGAAAATATTTTTAGATTATCATTTGGAGACATCTGTTTTAGTCCTTCTGCCCAATTTTATCTACGCTTTCTTGCGAAACCACTGTTCCCGCACCTACATGCCAACCGTCTTTGAGCTCAAGCGGCGCTATCAGTATTGCACCTGAGCCGATGTAGCAGTCATTGCCTATACTTGTCCGGTTCACCTTTTCGCCGTCGAAATTGGCTGTTATCGAGCCGGCACCTACATTAACATTTCGCCCCACAGTAGCATCACCGATATAGCTGTGGTGCCGTGCTCGAACGCCATCAGCCAATGTCGAATTTTTAACTTCCGCATAAACGCCTAATATAACATCATTTTTCAAAACCGTGCCATGCCTCAAATAGGCAAACGGCCCAACTCGACAGCCCTGACCGATTTTGACCTCGCCGTGAATATATGTAAACGGCTCAATCACCGTATCCTGTCCGATTTGCGCTCTCGCATCAATCCAGGTATTATCAGGGTCGACTATTGTCACACCGTTTTCCATTAACTGTCGCTGAATCCGCCGTTGCATGATCTTGCTCGCTGCGCTGAGCTCTGCTCTACTATTGACACCCATTGCCTCTTCAGGTCGCACCGCCGTAACGGCTGTGACTTTATGACCTGTCGCAATGATATCTGAGACCGCATCTGTCAGATAATACTCTTTTTTGACATTATCCGGTTTGACCTTCTCTATCGCCTCAAAAAGAACCTTATTATTGAACAGATAATAGCTGGGGTTGACTTCTTTAATGGCCAACTGTTCTCTCGTACAGTCGCTGTCTTCAATAATACCCTGGATATTGCCGTAAGCATCGCGGATTATACGGCCGTAGCCGGTCGGGTCGTCGAGAACCGCCGTGGCTAATATCGCTGCAGACTGCTCTGCCTGGCGCTTTTCCATCAGTGTCCGTAATATTTCGCCTCGAATCAAAGGCGCATCACCACAAAGCACCAGCGTCTCACCCGCAAAGTCTTTAAGGTATTCCTTACAGCATAAAACCGCATGGGCGGTCCCAAGCTGCTCGTCCTGTTGGACCCAGACAATATCGTTGCCGCTGAATCGCTCTTTTACCTGCCCGGCAGAAAAACCAACCACGACATATATCTTCGAGACTCCAACTTCGTGGCAGGCATCGAGCACATAGGCCAGCATTGGTCGCCCGCACACCTCATGTAGCACCTTCGCCATTTGCGTATTCATTCTGCTACTGACACCCGCTGCCAGGATTATTGCTACTCTATCGGCCATAGCTTTTCTCAGTTTTCAATTCTCAATTTAAAAGCTACCCGACCAGGACTCGAACCTGGAACGTGGGCACCAAAAGCCCATGTGTTACCAATTACACCATCGGGTAATCCAATTGATTATTGAAAAGTCAATATTAAAAATAGTCAATGATAAATAATCAATTGATTGTCACGGAGACCGTCTTGTCTCGGCCCGATTTGGCCACGGGCCCCCATTTTGCAGCTTACAGCAAAATGGGAACCACCTGTCGGAGGCTTGAGTCAACCACGCCGTGATACTGTTGACCCCAAAGAAACTAAAAGCTCAGAACTAAAAACTAAAAGCCATAACGCAAAATTCAAAATTATTAAATTTTTAGCTATAGTTTTACACTTTTCGTTTTAAGTTCTTTAGCTTCCTTTTCTACCCCGTGCGACAGGGCAATCACAAGTGCATACCTATACTTTATTCACAGAAGCAAATCAACCCTTTTTTTACATGAAAATATACCGTGCCCAAAAATCCAGCTAAAAACAGCTTTTACCAATGAAAAATTGCATACAATGCATTGCGTAAATTCTAAATTCAGCATCAAGAATCGAGCAGAGAGGACAGCGCTTCGGCAAACACGTTGGCTTCGGCATCTTCGAATATCCGGTCACTGTATTGCGTTCGCCACATCGCAAGAGCCTCAGGACCCCACCTTTTTTCTCACTATATTCTGACCGCAAGACATCCTAAGCGGTATTCGGCTTGGCCGTCAATTGTCCCTAACATCGCACCCTTGACCTCAACGCGCCAAAACGAGCGTGGGAAGCCTTCGCGTAAGTGCCTGCCAACTTAACTGTCTTTTCTTGCGAAAACAAAACGGGGCCTATGCCGAATCAATCAGTATAAGCCCCGAACTTGTGCGAAACTATCGATGGCCTAAAGCCAATAACTGCTATTGCATTTGCTGCCTATCGAGCCAACCATCTGCAAGGATAGCAAAGGCCTTGAAATCGACTACATTGTCTACGTACACGTCAAAACGGCTTATCAAACGGCTGAGTCCTGCCAGCAAGCCACGCAACCTCTTCTGGTGTCAACGTACGGTCGTAAATCCGGACATCATCAATCAGTCCCATGAAGAATCTGTCGTTGCTTGCCGGTCGGCTGCCGATCCTGACATCCTGGCTGGCGGTCAGATTAAATGCATCCGGGTCCGTACCGGCTCTGGTGTCATCTATGCCATCGACGTAAAGTGTCACATCCGGATATGATATCGTGGCGTTCTCTTGTATCGTCACCGCAACATGGTGCCACTGGCCGTCGGTAATATTGCTGTCGCCCTGGACATTACCACCAGCATTCTCCATACGTATCCTGTTTTCGTTAACGCGGAAGCCAAATCTTTGACCGTCAATGTTAGGACCCCAGCCTACAATTGTGCCGGTTACCGTGCTGGTCGTATTGATCCAGGCAGTCACAGTAACAGCATTCGGGCCGAGAATGCCCTTGTAGCCGGTTATCTCTACAAAGTCGTTGAAACCATCAAGGCTAATGGCCTGGCCAAACTTGCCTGCTACAAAAGCCGGTTCGCCCATAGCAGTACCGTGGAGACCGTTGCCGGAGCTGTCATTAGCGGTGCCTTCAAATTCATAGTGCGCTACCAGATTACCTGGGGCCGGCTCGGCCGGCGTAACCAGCTCAGGGCTATAAGGATACAGCCTGATGTCATCAAAGTAAACCACACCTGAACCGCCGGGCGTCAGACTCGCCTCGTCTCCAAAGCCAATACTAAACTTCGTGACATTCTGCACGTCTATGCCGAACGATGCAAGGTCGATATTCCACGGCTGCCACGGTCTTAGCGTTAAGTTATCAGCTGCACCGTCATATGTAACCTTGGAGCCGTTGACCTTCACATACATCTTATCAGGAACATTATTCGGGTCGCCGGAGAACCACAGAGACAATGCGTTAACACCATGCTTGGTCCAATCCTGTGCCGGGCTAAGCGTCAGCTCTGCCTCTGAATATCTTGCCGTGCCGGTGTTGTCGTAGAACAGCGGCATTGACTGACCGCCACTGTGAACGATACTCTGCTCGGCAAAAGGAGCAGCAGCATAACCAACGATAGAGCCGTTTGTCGGCTGCTCAAATCCATCTATCCAGGCGTTAAATATCCTGTTGCTCTCGGGGTCATCGGGGTCAAGGTCGTTATAGCTCTCAAAATCATCTACGACAAGGAACTCGCGTGTCGTAAAGTTCCAGACGTCGCCTTCCAATGTTGTCGGGGTCTCGGCCGTATTGACTTCGTTAACCTTCCAGTAGTAAGTCTGAGCCAAATCGAGGGACAAGGGACCATAACTGGTCCCGGGCACGGTAGTAACAGGTGCAGTGCCATCTATCACAGCCTGCTCGTCGGTACTGAGGTACACATCGTGCTGGGCCGTCTCTCTTCCGGCTCGCCAACTAAGGGTCACATCCACGTCCACATCTGCTGTCCCGGAATCCGGGCTGGGCTCTCTTGCACGCACAGGTATGTAGAGGAAGCGAACCTCGCTGAGACCATATTGGGGCAGCATGCCTCCCCAGTTACTGTTAGCCGTAAGCCTGACGTATTTTGCTGTTAGACCACCAAAGTCAACAGTTGTATTGTGTGCATATTCGGCCGTACCAGGTCCCTGGGCAAATTCGGCAGTTGTACCCAATGCCGTATAGTCGGTGCCGTTGACCGAATACTCAATGGAAACATCTTTGAATCCCAAACCGAGCAGTGGCTCCATGAATTCATTGTAGTTCCATACCCACATTTCGTGGAGTTTGTAAATCTTGTCGAACTGAAATTCGATCCAGGTCGGCTGTGGCCCAGCAGTATCGCTCAGCCACATATTATCGTCACCATCTTTGCCGTGCAGTAAACCAGTCTCATCCAGTCCTGAACCGTTGACGGTATTCTCAACCCCACGATTCGGTGCCTGGCTGGAAGCTGTGACAGCTATGTTCTCGACTGCGTAAGCAACAGGCTCAGTCGTAAAGCTCCAGACATTACCTATCCACGGACTGTCGGGGTTGACGTCATTGACCTCATCGACCCGCCAGTAGTAAGTCGTGCCGAGATCAAGACGTTGGGCAGGCGTATAGCTGGTGGCATCCTGAGCGATGCCGCCAATACCGTCGTTAACGTCGTTGAAATTCTCACCAAAGTAAACTTTATGTCCATTGATTGGGGGCGCGAACTTTCCCGGTGTCCAGCTAAGGACCACGTCCCGTGGCACATCTGTCGCTCCATCAGCAGGGCTTGGGTCGGCGGCACTTGGTCCAGAAATAGAACCGGTATTGAAGATCATGGCGACCTGGGCATCGGTCAGCACCTCGTCATAGAAAGCAAGAGCGTCCATCTTACCATCAAATTTTCTGCCTGTCCCATTCATCCGACCAAGCTTCAATTCAGCTTCGGCATAAACAATAGGGCCCGCAGTCGGCCAGCTTTCGCTGTTTGCTGCCACAAAGGCCTCATCCACGCTGTCACCATCCTGGAGAACGTTCATGGTGACATCACCGTCGAGATCGTGACGCACAACAAGCAGGATCCAGATTCCCACGGCCATATCCCTGGTGTGGATATTTTGGGTATTTGAGCCATCCTGTCTGGACATAAACCGGAAGTTGTCTGCATTGGCACCGCTCTGCGTAAACAAACGATAACTGTCCTGTAGACCTCCATCTGCAGCCGAAATGTCAACAAATCGAGTGTAATCACCCCATGCCACATCCGAGTTGACCCAGAGCGCAATCGAAAAATCGCCGGTGAATCTAAAGGCTTCACTGCTGGCAGCGTCGACAGTCGAACCGCCATCCCCGGCAAAATCAATACCGGATCCGAATTTTCCGGCAACGTTAAGGCTGTCGCTGCCTGACAACGTGGCAACATACAGACCGGTCCCGTCCGTTGCCGTGGTCCCGCTGGTTTCTTCAAAATCCCACCTTGCAACCTCGACAGCGTTGCAGGCCTGCGAGACCATCAAAACAAAAAAAACCAAATGAGCCAATTTCTTACACATAATAATCCTCCTTCAAAAAGTTAAGGCAACTTCCACTCTTAATAAATTTTGCATTTGCCCAGAACAATTTCTTTTTTACGACTTGACACTACCTCCTTCCCGCTAAAGCTCAATACAAGCTGATGATTGATACGCAAGGATGAACACAAGTTTCACCTATTCTATTTATACCAGATTAGCCGCTTCGCTTCAAGGAAAATTTATGCAAAACGAACCCGACAACCGGTCCGTCATGGCTCAGCCTCGTCTCGGCGCTCGTCGAGGGCAAAGGCCCAAGACGGAGCCAGCCATGCCGAGACAGGCAGCCACCTCACCTTGAACAGAAACCGCAAAAACAAGAGATTTTCCCTAATAAATTAGAGTATCGAGAATCAAGCATCGAGAATGCAACTTTGGCCCACTTTAGGCACTTTAGCTCACTCCCCGCTAACGAGCATCCAGCATCTCACCGGGTAAATCCGTGGTTAATTTTACTTGAAATCAGACGTGAAATTTGGTATAATACCAACCCTGTTAGCCAGAAGGCCAACGCATACCGCCAGAAGGCGGAAGTAACCGCTAGAAAGCCAAGCCAATTACCCAATTTACCATGAACAATGAACCATAAACCTTGTTTCGCAATACGCAATACGCTGTATTCTATTCCCAGCCTATAAGGCAGTTCGACAATTGTAGAGAGTTCTCTACAAATCGACCCTTTTTATGCAAAACAAAGCCAAAGTTAAAATAGGTAAAATGAACATAAGCGTAGCAATAATAAAGGATTATGACAAAAACAACAAACAATCAACAACGAACGTTATTCAAAACAAAGCCAATCGAAGCCAATCTCTCTTTCACATTTGCCGAACCTGCACCTTCATCTTACTCTGCACATCCAACCAAGACATCTCATCTGTCCAAGCCCACGCCCTGGCCGTGGCGACTTTTATCGCCGTTCCGAGCGCAGAACCGGCATCGGATTTGTCTTTAAGGCCCTTCAAAAATCCGGCTAACAGGAAATCGCCACAGCCAACCGTCGATAATACCCTTCGGCGCCCGACACATCTGCCCTGCCAGGCGCCTTTCTTCGTAACGACTACGCCGCCCTTTTGGCCGCGACTTATGAGAACAACTTCAACTTTGTCTAACACTTTACGACCGGCCCTGACCAAACCTGCGGGACTATCTGTTACCTGCTCACCCAACAGCTCCCGCAATTCCTCCACATTCGGTTTTATCAGCCAGGCGGCGCCCGTCTCAAGAATCCGTTTCAAAGCATCCCCGTATGTATCCAGAACAATTTTGGCGCCACGCTCTCTGCACGATTCTATAATCCGAACTACATCTCCAACAAATTCATTTTCCGGCATCACCCCGGCAAAAACACAAACACCGCCTTTGTGCACTATCGTTCCTAAATCAGCCTCCAATTTTCTCAATGCTTTTTTTGAAGCCAATTGGCTTCTACTTCGCAGATGCATTTCTCTGTTATTGGCCGTATCAACGACGGTTATATTCTGGCGGGTACTGCCGTCAACCGCAGTCATCTTAACTTTAACCAACCTCCTCAGGGGCCGCATAGCTTTCAGCATTTGTTCGAAATCGTCCCGGCCCCATAAACCTGCCGCAATATTTTCTACTCCCATCCACGCCAGAGCCCGCGAAATGTTTAACGCCTTACCTGCCGGTCGAGAGCTTACTGAGCTTGACAGCTTATGCTGGCCCCAATCGATACCGTCAAACTGGCAAACCGTATCCCAGCTCGGACAAAGACCAACCGTCACGATTTTACCACTGACCCTCATAGAAACGCCTCGAACTGCCAACCGGCTATTTGTTAATCACTCGCCACCGGACCTTTTTGCGAGCATCGAGTTAATCCTCACCATTGTCAGTCGAGACATACCCGCGCTGCCCCTCATTTATATAAGCAGGCGCGGACGACTCCTCAGCCTCGGCCAGGTCTTTATATCCCGCCTCGGCATCCGCTTCCATCTGCTCACGAACGCGCTCATACTCCTCCAATGTCATCACAACTTCCCGTGCCTGACTGCCCTTATACTCCCCGAGTATCCCCGCCGCTGCCATCATCTCGATTATCCGCGAAGCTCTGGCATAGCCGATATTGAGCCTTCGTTGAAGCAGAGACACGCTACCTCGCCGGGTCTCCAGGACAATCTGAACCGCCTCATCAAAGAGCTCGTCCTTGGTCATCTCGGTCGTATCCAGCTTCTTGAGTTCAGTCAGCTCAGGATGGAATTGCGGCTCAGCAACGGCCTTAAGATGTTTCACTATCCGCTTTATCTCCGCCTCGTCAACAAAAGTGCCCTGAGCACGAACCAGGTCGCTCGTGCCGGGTTTGAGAAACAGCATATCACCTTCGCCGAGCAGCGTTTCGGCACCATTCTGGTCAAGGATAATTCGGCTGTCCATCCTCGCCGCAACACGGAAGCCAATCCTGGTCGGCATATTCGATTTTATCAGGCCGGTAACAACCGTCGCCTGAGGCCGCTGAGTAGCCAGAACAATATGAATACCAACCGCCCGGCTCTTCTGGGCAAGACGAACAATATAGGCTTCTATCTCCTTGGCCGCCGTCATCATCAAATCGGCAAGCTCATCGATTACTATCACAATATAGACCAGTCTCTTCGAAATCTTCGCCTCTTCTTCTGGGCTGCTTGGATTAAACCGCTTAATGATCTCTTCGGCACCAAGTCTATTATACTCAGCAACATTCTTGACCCTTGCCTCCGCCAAGAGCGAGTAACGCTCGTCCATTTTCACCGTAGCCCATTCAAGTATCTGAACAGCCGTTTGAGTCTCAGTAACTATCGGACACATCAGGTGCGGAATAGTATTAAACGCCGTCATCTCGACCATCTTGGGGTCAATCAAAATCACCTTTACCTCGTCCGGCCGTTTCGTAAGCAGTATGCCCGTAATGATACTGTTTATACAGACACTTTTGCCCGAGCCGGTTGTGCCGGCGATAAGCAAGTGCGGCATCGTGGTAAGATCAGAAACGAGCGCTTCGCCCGAAGAAGCCTTGCCCAAAAACAGCGGTATCTCCATCCTCTGCGGTTTGCCGCCGGCCAGCTCCATCATATTCTTCATACGGACTTTTTCTTTCTCGCTGTTTGGCACCTCAATGCCTATCGTATGTTTACCCGGCAAAGGAGCCACAACGCGAACCGCACCGACACCCAGTGCACGAGCCATATCGTTTGCAAGCGCACTAATCTGGCTGACCTTAACACCGGCTGCAAGCTCCAGTTCAAACATTGTAACAACCGGCCCGGTATCAGCCGCAACCACCCGCGCATTGATACTGAACTCCGACAGCAGGGCCTCCAAAGCAGTCGCTTTTGCCTTGACAACCTTCTCCTGCACCGCAGCAAAACCATACTCCGGCTCAGCCAACAACTCGAACGGCGGCAGCTCGTAATCCTCGTAGGAGGGCTGAGCGACCGAACGCCTGGATGGCTGGGCGCTTGGACGGTCCATCTTTTCACCGTCCAACCGCTTAACCGGGATATTGTTCAATCGTTTCACCACATCGCCAGCCAAGCGGTTTACCCTTTCGCCGCCGACCACCAGTGGTTTTTGCCTGGCGCTTAATCTCTGCCATATCCCGTTTATAACTTGCGACTGCTGCTTCGCCGCCGACCATGCTGGTGCCCCCACGCCAATGGTTTTTCTGGCCACAAGACCAAACCAGCCCATCACCATCAAAACCAGACTATCGGCTAACAGAAGAATCCCGACAATCCAGATAGCCCCAACTAATATGAAAGTTCCCAATGCAGCAAAATAGCTCCGCAGAAATTGTGCCGTACCAACGCCAAGCACCCCTCCCGAACCCATAGGAAAACCAAAGAACCGATGAGGCCACAAGCAATAGAAACTCGTCGAAGCCGCCACAGTCATCAGTCCTAATCCAATTGCCCTAAAAACCGGCTGGCCCGCCGGCCGGTGTGCAATCTTCGCAACCAGAAAACAAATTGCCGACGCTAATATGACAAACATCCCCGGCCCAATATAATACAGCGAATAATATGCACAAAATGCCCCTATCGAGCCGCACCAGTTAGCAGGCGGGGTATTATGAGGGAATGCAAAACTGCTCGGCCAATCACCAATGTCAAAGCTAAGACAGCTGCACAAGAGAACCAGGCACACACCTATCCCAAAACACACCAGCGCTGTCCTGGCCCCCGAATGCGTTGTTTCGTGCTCGGAAATTTTCTTATACGATTTCTTTTTTTTCACCCCACTAATTCCCTGCCAAGTCCTATAAAACGTCGTTTTTCAAAAGCAATAGTTGCCTATGCAGCTTCAACTTACACGACTCTAAATACCAACAACTAACTTATATCGGCAGCCCTTCGGCCTTTTCTGCACAATTGCCTGCGCTCCGCGACCGCAATAAAGGATGCTTTTTGCCCACCTCCGCCCAAAAAGAATGACTATTTGCCGTCGGCTATTTACAGTTGGAGAATAACAAACTTCAACTTCAAATAATTATTCCTGATTCAAAAGATGTTCGTTATTCCATAAAAAGAGGTTTTATGTGTCGTTCGTAGATGTTCTCTGTCACATTCTGTGCGATTACGTCCTCATATTTTTCCAGAGCATCCGAAAAGCGTGTGCCCATATCAGCGGCAATCTTGTATGCGATGTGTAAGAGCTGGCGAAAGTGCGGTTTATACTCCTGGCACCTCTGATTATGCCGAAGTGCCGCGGCAAATCTCTTCCCATCCCATCTGTCAACATCTTCGGGTCTGGGCAGTTTGGCTCTGTCAATATCGATGACGGTAGCGTATGGCGCGCAAAGCTCATCGATACGCGATAGCGCTTTGGCATACACCTCTTTGGCAATAGCAAGCCCATCCCCACCGGCCATCGCTAAGCCGATTAGTTCTTCCAGCCATGTCGTCCCCGCTGTCTTAAGATGCAGACCCGCATCGAATTTCTTCAGCGCCTCTTTAATCGGCCCATAAATTGAGAATTTATCACTGCCGGAATGTATGCTCATTTTCAGGTTTTCAGGTAAGCCAAACTCTTTGATCGCAAAGGCAACCACCGCGAGGTCCTCTTCGAATTCCCTCGCGAACTTAGCGATATTGCCAACATAATCTACGCCTTTGTTAAACCGGCCTGTGAATTTAGGCGCAATCGTCTGAGCTGGAATTCTTTCGTCAGCGATGGCAGCCAGAATAAAGAGCATCTCAACCGGCGTCTGCGGCTCATCAGTCTCATCCATCGAGACTTCCGTAATGAAGTCCGGCCGGAGGCCGGTGCGATCGGAACCCGGCTTCGCCGGGGCACCTTTGGCCGCCTCGATATGGCGATAGATTTTGCCTGCCTCCTTAACCGCCAATAGAAATTTCTTTGCGATGGTCTCAATCTGTTGCTCGCTGATTTCCAGACTCTCACCGATGCCATCAATCGCCAACGAACCGATATACTTTTTGTGCTTTTGGATAAAAGACTTCACATCAGCTTCTTCTGCCGGCTTGCCAGTGAAGTCAGCGACATCAAGCGTGAAAAAATCACTGGACTCGATAAATTCATCCACATTGCTCAGTGCGATATGGTCGGCATCTACGAAATACGGCCCATCCCACCCACAGGCCGCGACCGCATCGTCAGCCTCCTTGCGTGTATCCGCCGGCTTAGTCCCTACAATAGTATGCTCCCTGTAGGACTTGTTCCAGACCGGTGTAATGTTGAGGCCCTGCTGCTTTGCCTTTATCAAAGCTGCAAGCTGGGCCTTTCCCTGACAGCAGAACCTGTCACCGATTCCAAGCGAATACTTGTCCAAAATCATAGATTAGCCTCCCTTTACTCATTGCTTGTTGCTTTGTACCTTAGTCCATCGCAAATCATTAGTTTTTCGCTCTGCGATTTGCCATTGCAGACAGCGCTGCCTTAGGAACATCTGGTGCTCGCTCAACGACCTTGCTCACACCGCTTAGGTCATTGCCGGCCAGCACCACATTTTCACTTTGCGCCCCTTGCAGCTTCAGGAACACATCCGTTCCCACCGTCGGCCTGCACCCGCGAATAAAGACCCCTTTGACGTCGGTCAGTCGCAGTATCGAACTGGCCCCCGGCGAGCATGGAGCATCCAGGCCGTCGACCAACGCATCTTCGACATCCTCGAATACAAGTGCATGACGCCTGTCGTCCTTAGCTAACTGCAACTGCACGTTTAGCATCTTCAAGCCCTTTACATGACGGCAATAAAATCCATAAGCCGGGAGTCTGCCGAACATCGAGTACTCCGGATAAGCCGCAGGCTTCTCGTCGATAGCACGACCGGCGTCTTCCTTTGTCCCACCGCCTGCAAAAGATAGCCTTATGTTACTGAGCGTGACGTTTTCTATTACAGCTTCCGGCAGGCCAGAAATCGCGCAGCCGGTGGCATTGGCGCCGCTTGCTTCGATATTACTTATAGTAACGTTGCGTAACGCACCAATCCCGGGTTTCTCCATATCCTTCTTAAACGGACGAGCCCGATTGCCCAACCGAAGAAAGATTGGCGCCCCGATTTTGTTCATTGTGATATTTGACACAACCACCCGGTCCATCGTTCCGCCGTCCACTATTTCCAGTGCGACCCCCGCCAGACGGGTGTCATAAATTGAACAACCGGTAATAACGATATTTTCAAAACCGCCGTTGGATTCGGTGCCCATCTTCAGTGCGTTACACCGGGTACTCAGAACGCAGTTACTGACCGCCACGTTTCTGCACGACCGGGCCGATGTGCTCTTGAGCACAATAGCATCATCTCCTGAACGGATATTGCAGTCTGAAATGATAACCCTCTGGCAAGAGTCGATGTTAATACCGTCGTTGTTTGCATTGACAACACTTCTGACCGTGATTCCTCTGATTCGCACATCATCGCACGCCAGATAGTGCTGGACCCACATCGGCGAGTTCCTGATGGTCACGTCCTCTACCGTGACGTTTCGGCACTGAATAAATCGAATCATATACGGCCGTACCTTGTATGGCCCTTTGAACGCTTGGCCCCGGCCATCTATGGTGCCCCTGCCGGTGATGGTGATGCGCTCGAGATTTTCGCCGTAAATCAGACTTTTGTCTGTATAGTTGTCCGTGTAGGACCTAAAGGCCTGCACCGTCGGCGGATAGTCTTTCAGGTCAGCACTACCAAGGAGCGTGCAACCCGCCTCCAATCTTAATGTCACGCCACTTTTCATATAAATCGTGCCGGAAAGGAAAGTCCCACGCGGAAAATAAACAGTCCCACCGCCGTCCCTGGAGCATTCGTCGATTGCCTTTTGGATTGCTTTGGTGCATAGCGTTTTGCCGTCCGCTTTGGCTCCGTAGTCACCTACATCGTAAACATTATCACCGCCGCAAACCGAAGAAGCTGTGAATAACCATACAAGTCCCACCGAAATAAAACATTTTATCTTGCTCATAGTTTTCCCTCAAAACTTAAAAGAACTCTGCTACTGCAAAGTAAGTCGTCAAGAGCGCAAATAAAATAACGGCTAAAATTCCAATGTTCATCTTTATATCAGATGTGTGTTCCTTCATGATAGCCTTTTGATTAATCAGGACAAATATTGGAATTGCCACTGCCGGCAAAATACAGGCTTGAAATGCCTGGGAAAAAATCATCATTGCAGGCGGTCGTTGTTCTAAAAATTGTAATCCAAAACCGAACAGAATACCGATAAATCCTAAAACACGGAACATCGGGGATTTTATATTCCTTGGTTTACCCATATAATCGCAAATCAACCACGGAGCAATTAATATGATTGGGAAAATAGTAGAAAGTCCGGCACCGACAATTCCAAGTATCAAGATAAAAGCGGCTATCTTTCCGCCAATCGGAGCAAACAGATGAATCATTTCAACCGTGTCGGTCAGATTTAATCCCATAACGTGTAAAGT
>JABAOH010100341.1_pt2 | contig 64854 bp, 80 predicted proteins | sample 7062181 | NCBI WGS metagenome assembly JABAOH01 (sample SAMN14538630, study PRJNA623070) | marine sediment metagenome | biome: marine biome [ENVO:00000428]; feature: marine pelagic biome [ENVO:01000023]; material: deep marine sediment [ENVO:00002113]; isolation source: pool of 5 deep marine... | reverse complement strand
AGGCGTGCACAAACCAATAGAAAATTTCAAGGTCTTCGATAGCCATTTTCACATCATTGACAGCCGGTTCCCCCTCGTGCCAAACCAGGGGTACTTACCCGACAATTTTACATCCGCTGATTACATAAAACGTGTTAAGGACCTGAACATCGTTGGGGGAGCCATCGTATCTGGATCGTTTCAAGCATTTGATCAGACTTATCTACTGACAGCTTTAGAAGAACTCGGACCTACATTTGTGGGAGTGACACAGTTATCCGCTTCAGTTCCCGACGAGGAAGTCTTGAGGCTGAACGACGCTGGCGTGCGGGCAGTTCGCTTTAACCTGAAACGTGGTGGTTCCGAAGGCGTTGAGAAATTGGAATTTCTTGCGGAACGAGTGCATGAGATCGCCGGCTGGCATGTCGAGCTCCATGTAGATTCTCGTCACCTTTCTGATTTGTATTGCATTCTCGTGGCATTGCCATCCGTTTCTCTTGACCATCTGGGCTTATCAAAGGCAGGTTTTGACATACTTCTCAAATTGGTTGAACGAGGAATCCACGTAAAGGCGAGCGGATTCGGCCGCCTGGATTTTGAGGCTTTACCGGCTATAGAGGCCATTCTTTCTATTAACCCCACTGCGCTTATGTTCGGGACCGATTTGCCACCCACACGAGCCGAGCGGCCCTTTCATGATGACGACCTTAAACTGCTCGTAGAAGCCGTCGGTGAACCAATGACAAAGAAAATTCTGTACGAGAATGCTGTGTCGTTCTACCGACCACGCGCGGCAATATAACTCGGCTCTGACGTCAACCATTTGGTGAATCTTTGCTTGACACACTCGTCGCTAGAGACCATGTTACTTTTTTTTAGCCGCCTATTCTGAAAGAAGTCACAGACAACGCGGAGGAGGATTCCTCCATGGCTGACGTGAATAACAGGGGACCAAAGATGCCGGACGCGAGCGAGCCATTCGACCAGGCATTGATCGCTGTCGCGAACCAAATCCGGGAGGATTCGAATCTCGAGTCTTCCGACGACCTCACGGAGGCGGCGGTAATCGTTTTGAGCGAGATCATTTCATCCACTCTTGAGGGGGCCGGAACGGAGCACGTGCCTCATCCAGACAGTGCCACGATTGAGACAGCATCACGTGCCGCGTGCTTCATGGCCGCGTGTCTCACTGGATTGTTTGTCAGCCTGAAAAATCAAGGTATCCAGCTTGATGTTCCGGCTGTCTTTACTCGTGCTGGTTTCTCGGTATTTCAGTGGTATAGCCCGCACGAGGAGGCGGCGATCATCTTGTCTGGTGGAGATGCCTTCAAGAAGCTTATCGAAGCATCATCTGACCATCCAAATGTCCGAGAATGGATAGCAGATGTGGAGGGATTAACCGCCGCATACGTGCTCACGCGCGACAGCAATTACATATCGCTCCTCTCTAAGGAGTACCTCTCTCTCTGGCAAGCCCGCGATAAAGGCCTGGATCAGGGAACGGAAAAGTAGGCTGTAGCAGGAGGCGGCGTGATTGCAATCTAAGCCGGTCCACAAGGCGAGGTCAAGGTGGTAGGGTTGAGCCCCGCGACTTGGGAGAAGGTCCAGCAGGTTTTCTTTTCAGAAAAGCAAGCGGAGGCTGCTCGCATCTTGGTCAGCGAATGCGGCAACGGCCTTCCCTTTTGTCAAGATATGGATGAGTACGGGCTCGAGCGAATACGGTTTGCCGTTCTCAAGTTGAGTGGGGGGAACATTGACACGCTTCGTCATTGGGTTCAAGTTGCCAAAATCGATTGGCGCGATGTGCTCATGGCAGCAGGGTTCGGACATTCGCCCACGGCGCATACAGAATGGCGCTGACGACACGGACAGGGAGGCCAAAGTGAGACAAGACGCTGTCAAAGTGGATCCCAAGCATTACACGGTCGAACTCGAGAATGAGCTGGTTCGGGTGCTTCGAATCAGGTACGGTCTCCGCGAGAAATCCGTGATGCACGGGCATCCGGCAAGCTTGGGTGTCCATCTGACAGATGCGCACGTCCGGTTTACGTTGCCGGATGGCAAGACGGAGGAACTCTGCTGAAGGCTGGGGAGGTACAATCATATCCGGCAGGCGAACACTTGCCGAAGAACTTGAGCGATCAGCCGCTCGAGCTCGTTTTCATAGAGTTTAAGGGCAAGGTGTAAAGTAAAACGGGGAAGAGGGCCATTCATGACGGGGGAACAGGATCAAACCCCTTCCATCCCGGCTCAGGGACCTCCCGTCCAGTTAGCGGACCGCGCGAATGTCATCGCGCTGCCGCCCCTGATCTACCTCACGTTCATCCTGATTGGGGTGGGCCTCCACTTCATTTGGCCGATCCCGATCCTGCCCAGCTCGGCGGCGAGGTGGCTGGGCAGGGCGGTCATTTCGCTGAGCCTCGCAGGTGGAGTTCTGACGGCCCGTGAGTTCCGACGTTGGAAGACATCGTTTCGGTCGGACCGACCCACGACCAGTATCATTCAGACGGGGCCATTCCGGTACACCCGCAACCCGTTCTACCTGGCGGCCAGCGCCTTGCATGCCGGAATCGCGCTGCGCGTGAACAGTTTTTGGGTCCTCGCGATGTTGGTCCCGACACTCGTCGTGGTCACCAAGGGTGTCATCGAGCGAGAAGAGGAGTACTTGGAGCGCAAATTCGGATCAGAGTATCTCAGATACAAGCAGTCGGTCCGTCGTTGGTTCTAAGCCGCTCTAGGAGGCCTCCCCGCGTGGTGAAGCTGGTCCGCCAAGCAAGATCAGCCAGGGGGGGCTCCTCTTCATATTGTCCCTCGCCTTATCTTCCGACCCCGTTTACCTCCCTTTCCCACTTACTCATATCTCGGGTACCCCTTGAACCCTTTGGCCTGCTCCTATATGCTACCGTTTGAATGAGCGGGGGTGAGGGCCCCGCACTGCATCATGAGAGGAGGACGTTTTGCGGTTGTTTTGGATAATACTTGTCGGGTTAGTTCTCTTCGGGGTCGGTTGTGATCAGGAATCTGAGCACCAAACCGAGCGAAGACAGAAGCGAGACATGACACAAGAGTCGGCGGAGATAGCCAAAGTGAAAGTTGACCGAGGGGGGACGATTTATCTTAACGGAAAGACTGTGAGTATCGAAGAGCTGAAACAGGAGTTCGGCCGGCTAAAGCAGACCAACGGCACGGTCTGGTATTTTCGAGAGAACTCGCAGGGGGAACCGCCCGCGCAGGCGCTGGCCGTCATCCAGGCCATTGTCGATGCGAAGCTCCCCGTGAGGCTACTGGAGAAAGACTTCGATTAGGATAACTGGACGCCAGGTCGTTGCGTGCGATGAATCAGAATAGAGGCGAAAATGATATCTTTACTTGGCCTGGTTACCATCGTGGTGGTTATCATATTTGTGTTTGCGAATCGTCTTGGGACAACCGATGAGTGTGAGTATCCCGACTCACTCAGGGTTGGAACTGTAATGATCGAATTCTCAAAAATTGATAAGACCTGTTATGTTGTGAGCCTCCTCTCGGTGCTGACCGGTGTTGCCACCGGTATTCTACTTCTCTGGGGACCGAAGGACTCAGAGCTGGCATGGAAGCTACTTGGCACTTCTATTATCCTATTTGTGGGATCCATATTTACACTGCAACTGAATCGGTTAATGCGTGGCTCCCGCAAAAGCAGCTCGACGGAGCAACAAATAGGGCGCCGGGGGTCTTTCATGAATGACAAGACGGATTGGGGTAGGTCGTGGACCGATCTACAAAGGACATAGATGGTCTACGAAGGGAGTCCGAGGTATGTGGTGGAGTGAGACGGCGCAAATTTTCATCGTGCTTGCGGCTGTCACGACTATGGCGCGGCCAAGTCTAGCCCTGGATACCAGCCAGCTTCGACGAATCAGCGAATTAACTGAATCGACGCTTAGGACAGAAGGGGCTAACGTTTCAACCGAAGATCAGGCACAGAAGATAGCTGTCCAAGCCTACTTCAAAAAGATGGGTGGGTTGCGTGCATTGGAAACGGCCAAGGTGGTTTCCAATCATCGGTTGGGCGTTCAGATCAGGGGACTTGCAAGAAAAGGAGATCGGGTGTGGGAAGTACGGATTTACGGAGTCCGCGATCTCAGTGCAGTCATTTGGGTCCATTCTCAGTCGGCGAAAACTTTCTTTCTTATCCCAAGAGAGTAGGAAAGCAATGAAAGAGGGTCAGCATCTATTATAGATGCGGGCCACTATGTCAAGGTATAGCCCGTACAGGAAATAGGCTGCGGAATTTTACCCGGTTTACTTTCGTCGAGAGTGCGAGGAGAACCACCTGGACTCCGGAGTCCAGAGGTTCGATGCGTATCGATTCTATTTGACCAAGGGGATGCGTATCGCGAGCCATTACTTCAGCATTACAATTGAAGCACGCGCAGTTTAATACCCGGCTGAAACCTGCCGCGCCCTTCGTATACATTTTTGCATTCTGTGATGGTCTAACATGGACCTATTTACCATTCTTGCGATTCTCATCACGCTGGCCGCCGTGTTTAGCTACCTGAATCACCGCTACATTGGCTTGCCGGTCACCATTGGCGTCATGCTCATCGCACTCGTGATGTCCTTGATGCTCAACCTATTGGGCTCGTTCGGGCTCGGCCTCAAGCAGCAGGCAGAGCTGTTGCTGGGCAGCATCGACTTCAGCAAAACCTTGCTGCATGGGATGCTCAGCTTCCTCTTGTTTGCCGGCGCGCTGCACATCGACATCAATGATCTGACAGAGCTGAAATGGAGTATCGGCTCCCTGGCAACGGTTGGAACCCTTGTGTCGACGTTCCTCGTCGGTATGCTCACGTGGTTGGTGCTAGGCGGGTTTGGGATTGAATTGTCGTATATCTACTGCCTGCTGTTCGGTGCGCTCATCTCACCGACCGATCCGATTGCAGTACTGGGCATTCTGAAAACCGCTGGCGCGCCGAAAAGTCTTGAGATGAGAATCACAGGTGAATCCTTGTTCAATGATGGAGTGGGCATCGTCATCTTCCTTGTCATCCTTGAGATGGCTACCGGAAGCCACGCGATCAGTGCCGGCCACATCGGGTTGCTATTTCTTCAGGAGGCGATAGGGGGTGCCCTGTTCGGGTTAGCACTTGGCTACTTAGCTTACCGGATGCTCAAGAGCGTAGACAACTACCAGGTCGAAATCCTCATCACGCTTGCCCTGGTCGCGGGGGGCTATGGGCTGGCCGACTCGCTGCATCTCTCGGGTCCCATTGCTATCGTCATTGCAGGTCTCCTGATCGGAAACCGGGGTCGGCTGTTCGGCATGTCGGCGGAAACACGGGCTCACTTGGATGTCTTCTGGGAACTGGTTGACGAAATCCTCAACGCCGTGTTGTTCGTGCTGTTGGGCCTCGAGATACTGGTACTCACGTTCACGGAGCAGTACCTGTTGGCAAGCTTGCTCATTATCCCGCTGGTACTCTTTTGCCGGTTCGTCGCCATCGGGATCCCGGTCACAGTGCTTCGTTCTTTTCGAACGTTCAGTCCAGGAGCGGTCCGGATCATGACGTGGGGTGGTCTTCGGGGGGGAATCTCCGTTGCACTTGCGCTTTCCCTGCCACCCGGCCGTGAGCGGGACGTTATTCTGGCGATCACCTATACCGTGGTGGTCTTTTCTATCGCGGTACAGGGGCTCACGCTTGAGAGGCTTGTGAAGGGGACGATGCGTGCGCACGCGGTAGAATGGGTGTGATCGTGAGGCTACGCCGCAGGGCACAATGGTGTAGGCGTTACGCTTGAAGTGGAGGGGAGAGGAGGATATCATGATGATTACGGCATTGGTGCAGATTAAACCATCCGCCCCCTTAACGCGGGACAAGGCCCAAGAAATCTTCTCGAATGTTGCGCCCAGGTTCCGTGACGTTCCGGGATTGATCCGGAAATACTTTTTGCGATCTGAGGATGGCGGGATCGTTGGAGGCGTGTACCTCTGGAAATCTCGAGCAGATGCAGACCGGTTCTATGACGGTGGCTTCAGGCAATCCATTTTCGAACGGTATGGCTCTGAACCGTCCGTGACTTATTTCGAAAGTCCAGTTGTCGTTGACAACCTCGAAGGCGAAACGATCACCGCCGGGTGAGCGGAATTGGATGCCGTCACTTTCCGGCAATTCGGTCGTGATGACGATTCTGAGGAGACTTTGTCTATGAATCAGGGTGGCATAAGCCCTTTTCTGATCCAGGAACTCCCCGGGTTCGCGCCACAGATTAGCGGACTGGTGGTGATGATGAACTATGCACGGTACACAACCCTTGCAGCGGTGCAGGGCCTCACGACCAATGAACTCGATTACCTGCACGACGCCCAAAGCAACACGATTGCTTCTCTCTTGGGTCATATCGCCGCGGTTGAGCTGGCATATCAGGTTGATACGTTTGAGCGTCGAGGTCTTACGGCCAAGGAGAGACAGCAGTGGGGCGCGTTCTTGGAGCTTGGGGAAAAGGCACGGAGAGACATTCGAGGGCACCCCCTCGACTATTACTTGCAGGTGCTGAGCGATGTCCGCGAGAAAACAGTGAGCGAGTTGGCCAGGCGGACTGACGATTGGCTATATGAGCAGACTCCATTTTGGGGCTACCAGCCAGCCAATAATTACTTCAAGTGGTTTCACGTCTTCGAGGACGAGATCAATCATCGGGGCCAAATCCGGTGGCTTCGCAAGCGCCTGCCAAGATGAACGGCGGGGATGGGACAGACTAGTTCCAGTTGGCCGACACAGATCGCGAGCTTCTTTGTAAGTGATATCGATTGGTCAAACGTTCCCATGGCATTCTTGATCAACATCCGGATTTCAGCATTCGTAGTCACTTTGGCACCGTGGCTGTCTGGTCGCCTTTCGAGCGTCGCTGCTGCCGAGCCTGTCATTCGGAGGTCAAACCTGGAGAGTCTCAGGAAGCTTCTGCAACTCCTCTTGATCTTTCTACCCGCTGTCCTGGTCGCCGCTTGTCAAGAGACAGCACCCCCGGTTGATGTCTCGGGAGCCGCATGCGTCGAGCGGCTTGAAAGCGGGCTATTTGAAGGTGTGATGAGCGTTGGTCACCGTATTGCGCCTTATATCCTCGCGCAGCGGATGGTGAACTACGACGTTCCCGGTGTGAGCATCGCCGTGATCAACGACGACGAAGTGGAGTGGACGAAAGGGTACGGAATGGCGGATGTGAAGTCCGGGGCGCCCGTGACATCGCACACGCTTTTTCAGGCAGCCTCCATCAGTAAGCCGGTTACGGCGATGGCGGCGTTAAAATTTGTTCAGGACGGCTTCCTCGACTTTGACGAAGATGTGAACGTCAAGCTCACGAGTTGGAAGGTGCCGTCTAACGAACTCACAAAACAGGCTCCGGTCACGCTTCGCGGGATTCTAGGTCATACGGCAGGCCTCACAGTGAGCGGGTTTCCGGGCTATGCCCGCGGAGCCAAGCTGCCGAAGTTGACGGAGGTGCTCAGTGGCGGAGGCCTGTCGAATACCGGGGCGATTCGGGTAGAGACCCGGCCCGGGTCTCTGTGGCGCTACTCAGGTGGGGGATACACGGTTCTCCAACAACTCCTGGTGGATGTTGCCGGAAAGCCTTTCCCCGAGATCATGGCAGAGACGGTCCTTCGTCCACTCGGGATGTTGGAGAGTACATTCGAGCAGCCTCTTCCAAAGCCCAGGCATCGCACGGCGGCCTCTGGGCATAATTCGAGTGGAGAAAGAGTCGAAGGCGACTGGTATGTATACCCGGAAATGGCCGCTGCTGGGTTATGGACCACACCAACGGACCTTGCTCGGTTTGCATTAGAGGTGCAGAGGTCGCTTCGGGGAGAGGCAAACTACGTCCTCTCCTCAGAGTTGACCCGGCGGATGGTTGACCCAGGCCTCGGCGACTGGGGGCTTGGCTTTTTGGTAGAGGGCAATGGCGCGCGATTCTCGCACCAAGGTGTGAACAGGGGCTTTCGGGCCTCCCTGGTTGCCCTCACCGAGCACGGGAAGGGAGCCGTGATCATGATGAACAGTGACCGGGGTTCAGCCCTTGCCCAAGAGATCTTGCTAATGATTGCGCAAGCGTGTGGCTGGCCCGAGCAGGTAGAAAGAGGTTCAGGCCTTGAATCTTGAAAGTATGCCCTAAGACGAGAGAGTGCCTGACCGGGAAGACGGAGGCAAGCGATGGACATAGAGAAGTGGGATGCAGTGCGAGATGGTCCACTCTCCGAGAGCGCGATGCGGCAAAAATTGGAGCAGCGGGGCTATCGAGTTACGCGCTATATCTACCGCCCAGGGACAATATTTCCTGAACACACACACGGCGTTGACAAGATCGATGGGGTGCTCTCTGGCCGATTTCGCATGACAATGGAGGGTCAGGAAGCGATCCTTGAAGCGGGCGATTGTCTCACCGTGCCGCGTGGTGCCGTGCACAGCGCTGAGGTCGTCGGGGATGAGCCTGTCGTGAGCCTGGACGCGATTAAGGGGTAGGCTTGCGGATGGGACTTCGGACGGAGGCAGGGAAGTTGATTGCGACGCTGGAATCTGTTGCAACTGGACTTGCCGAATTTCGCGGATCGTCCGTCCAGATGGAATACACGAGGCACTTGCACCGCAGATTACTCCCACTCATAGGAGAGCTGCGAGACCATATTGCTGCGAAGTCTGAACGATCTGAGGCTTTGCGAACCATGGCCGAGATCAAAGAGGTCATGTGCGAGGTAAGCGGAGCCGCTACCAAGGGAGAAATGACGGTAGGTGAGGCAGGGATCCTTGATACGTTCTGGCACCTCTCCACAATTTTCCAGGAACAACGCTATCGTAATGAGGACTTCTGACAGTAAATGGCCCATGAATGAAACAAGCGAATGTTCGTTAGACCGGGAAACCACAGAAGACAGATGACCGGGAAGAGGAAATGAACAGCGAGCACAGAATAAAGATTGCGTTTTTGGGAATCGGACTCATGGGACAGCCAATGGCGGAACGCCTCCTGGCCTCAGGGCACGAGGTCGTCGTCTACAACCGCACCCAGGAGAAGGTAGAGCCGTTACGGTCGAAAGGGGCCGCAATCGCGAAGCAGCCTAGCGAGGCCATCCGCTTGGCCCAATGCGTGATCCTGATGCTAGCCGACGCCGAGGCGATCCGGCAGGTCCTGTTATCGGAAAACGCCCGAGAAGCGCTCGTCGGGCGCACAGTCATCCAAATGGGGACCATCGGGCCCCGTGAAAGTGAGGGGTTCCAGCAAGACGTTGTGGGGGCCGGGGGCGAGTATCTGGAAGCGCCGGTCTTGGGGAGTATCCCCGAGGCGCAGGCAGGGAACCTGATCGTGATGGTCGGGGCCTCCTCTGAGCAATTTGAACGATGGTCGGGTCTTCTCCGGTGCTTTGGTCCGACTCCTCGTCTCATTGGGCCAGTGGGACAGGCGGCGGCCGCCAAGCTAGCTCTCAACCAACTGATCGCTTCGCTGACGGCCGCGTTTGTGCTCAGTATCGCCCTTGTTGTCCGTGGTCAGATCCCGGTGGACACGTTCATGGCAATCTTGCGCGAGAGCGCGTTGTACGCTCCGGCCTTCGACAAGCGACTGTTGCGCCTATTAAACCGGGACTATGGAAACCCTAACTTTCCCACGCGACATTTGTTGAAAGACGTCGACTTGTTTCTACGCGAAGCAAGTCATTTGGAGCTCGAGGCGGGCGCCCTCGAAGGCCTCCACACCCTGTTGGAACAGACCCTGGAAAAGGGTTGGGGGGATGCGGATTATGCGGCGTTGTTCGACGTGGTAAATCCGCACACATGAGATGGGAGTGGACGACCTGTAGCGCGGAGATCCACCACATTATGCGGCACGCTCTGCTCCCTAGTACATGAAATAAATACTTTAACAATATCTAGTAACCAGTTGATTAACAAAGACACATTATGCGTGATTGGATTCGGCATGCATCAACTTGGCCTGTAGTTCGGCGGGCACTGAAGTACGCGATAGTCGTCGGAACAGTTCTCATCGCAATCAAGCATGGGGACGCAATCGATCGGGGTGATCTCGATGCAATCCGGTTCTTCAAGATGGGCCTGACGATGCTTGTGCTGTATGCGGTATCTGCACTTTCAAGTGTTGGCGCAATGAGAGAGCTCCACGGCCGGAAGGGATTTGTTGGCCGAGAGTCATAGCAGCGAGGAAAGCATCGCGTTGTGTGTCTTCTGGAATGGCTCTGACAGGCTGCAAAGAGGGGACAGCGCAGGATGAACGTTGGACGACAGACAGCTCAGTACGATGTTGGCGTGATATCTGACACCCACGGGCTGCTGCGACGTGAAGCGGTCGCGAAACTCGAGAGCTGTGCGCTGATCGTCCACGCGGGCGATATCGGAAAACCCGAGGTTCTGGAAGAGCTCAAAATGGTTTCTCCGGTCGTCGCCATCCGAGGTAACACCGACAAGGGTGCGTGGGCAAGAGCACTACCAGAAAACGAGGTCGTTCAAATCGGTGGGCTCTCTCTCTATGTTCTCCATGACTTGCAGGAACTCGATCTGGATCCAGTTGCAGCCGGGTTCAAAGCCGTAATCGCCGGCCACTCCCATCGCCCCAGCGTCGAGACGAAGGACGGTGTGTTGTACCTGAATCCTGGAAGCGCCGGTCCTCGGCGATTCAACTTACCGGTAACATTGGCGCGCTTGCATATTCAAGATGGGAACATCGATGCAGAGGTGGTTGAACTTGTTGTGTAGGCCCCGTCACAAATGACGGCAAAACTGACAGCGACGTGCTTTTGATATGACGCAGCGTTTTCTCGAGGTGTTCGGTCCGTGACCCGGCGGTAAACGCGAGCACAAAGCGATGTACAAATACGTGGTGGTGCTTCATATCTTGTCTGCCACTGTATGGACAGGGGGACATCTTGTTCTGGCTTTGACCGTTCTGCCGAAAGCTCTGAAGCGTAAGGATCCACAGTTGATATTTGAGTTTGATTCGGGATTCGAGCGGATTGGGATCCCATCATTGCTCCTTGGAGTCGCCACGGGTCTCTGGCTTGCGTATCAGATGGCTTCTGATGTCTCTGTTTGGTTTTCGTTTGAGAGCTATGTATCGACCCTCATCCTTACCAAAATAACCCTTTTCGCGCTCACCGTCGCACTGGCAGTTGATGCGCGCGTGCGAATTGTCTCCAAGATTTCACCGGATAATATGAAGACACTTGCATTCCACGTTATCCTCGTGACAATTATCTCGATTCTCTTCGTCATCATGGGTGTGGGGTTTCGCGGAGGGTAATGACATAGAAGGGAGAAAAAAGAATGGAAAAGGCGACGTTTGGAGCGGGCTGTTTCTGGGGAGTCGAAGCCACGTTTCGTAAAGTTCAGGGCGTCGTGTCAACGACAGTGGGATACTCTGGCGGAACCTTCGAGAACCCGACGTATAAAGACGTATGTTCGGGCGAGACCGGACATGCAGAAGTCGTCCAGCTGGAATACGATCCTACCAAGGTATCCTACGAGGACCTTTTGGATGTGTTCTGGAGGATCCACGATCCGACGACCCTGAATCGGCAAGGACCGGACGTCGGTACGCAGTATAGGTCTGCCATATTTTTTCACACTCCAGAGCAGGCGGCTGTGGCAATTGCCTCGAAAGAGAAACTCCAAAAGAGCGGTCACTTCACGAAGCCGATCGTGACGGAAATTACGCCGGCGTCGGAATTCTATCGAGCGGAGGATTATCATCAGCGGTACTTAGAAAAACGTGGACCGCTCCGATGAACAGCAGTGTGAGAATGTGGCCCCTTGGACCGAAGCAGGGAGGATCGTAAGTAACGCCACGCGTGGTGTGTCGAAAAGTGGCGACACCATACTGGTGGGAGAGTTATTGTGGTAGCGCTTTTACTCTTTCGGAGGACGCACAGATTCTTTCGACCGGACTTCCGCCGTCAGGCTCTTGGTAAGCTCTAAGAATGCAGTCCTTGCCTGTGCATTGAGACCGAGCCATCGAAGGCTGTGTCGGTACCGACCACCCTTGGGGTGCAGATCGGCTGCGACGACTTGTGCCTGTCCCTGGAAGTTTACCTCTCCCATCCGCATAAAGAGTTCGACCCGGCTAAAGAGCGAAAAACGTTTGGTGAGCCAAACCTTGGTTCCCCCATGGCTCACATCCTCGGTTTGGCCGGTGGCCGTTTTCGACTCCGCGGTATCGAAAAGGCGACATCCGACAGGCACGACGAGGGACACGCGGGGTTCCCGTCGGGAATCCCCTCGACGACTGGGAGCCGACACGCGAAGCGGAGTCATCTCGCCAGCTTCCATGCTGGTTACATGAGTGGGGGACGATAGGTGCAGTAGCTTCTGTTCGATCAGCTGTTCCTGTGTCCGTTCGAGCATACGGAGAAGTTCTGGAAGCACGTCAACAGGCACGGAAATCGCTTCTCTGCCTGGTAAGCTTTGGTGACCCGGATCGGACGAGCGACGGTACACCCGGAGTTCCAAATGCGGTGCCCCGCGGACGTCACGGAGTAACGCGCAGATATCCTCAAGCTTACTGCGCTTCACCCGGCCAAGTTTTTCCTTCATAGTTTACATACCTCCGACACAAGCCCGTTAGGGGGAGATTGATATGAGGCGCAGTTTCCCCACAGACGATGATTAGTAATCTTTATGCCAAGGCCGGGGTCCCGAGTGGTTGATATTACCGGAGCTTCTAGTAAGGGCTTCTCATCAGGTGACGTTTTCGAGTCTTGAAGCTTGACAGTCATACAGGGCGAGGGTAAGCATTGGCAAGGATCCAGAGGAGAGAGGGCCGCAAAGCGTTGCCCGGCAGGAGGAAGAGCAATTGTTACATCGAAAGGAAACTCGCGACCGTGTCCGAAAATTTCTCTAGAGATTTTATTAAAAACATCCCACTCTACCAGCGGATCTACGCCGTTGTTCGTCAAATTCCGGCCGGCCGAGTCGCCACCTATGGCCAGGTTGCACGAATTGTGGGGCGATGCACGGCCCGCGTCGTCGGTTATGCGATGGCTGCTGTCCCTGATGATGCCGATGTCCCTTGGCATCGGGTAGTCAATCGCCAGGGGAAGATCAGTTCCCGCTCGTCCGGAGACGGTAGCATCAGGCAACGTCAATTCCTGGAGGCAGAGGGGATTCACTTTGACCGACAGGGGCGTGTAGACTTGAGGGATGTCGGTTGGCGGCGTTTGCATTGAAAGAAACGTACACTTCACCGACCTTTCATGGCCGGTCATACCCTTGTCCTGACGGATATCCCTGGCTATATTCAATAGGGATGCGTAAATGGCTGATGCGAAGTATGGTATGCAAGCCATAAGGCAGCGATGCGGCTGGGCCGAGGGAAATGATCTGATGATGGCCTATCATGACTGGGAGTGGGGGGTACCCGTTTACAATGACCGGAAGCTGTTTGAGTACATGGTGCTCGACGCTTTCCAGGCGGGGTTGAGTTGGGCAATCATATTGAACAAGCGTGAGAGGTTCCGGGCATCGTTCGACAACTTCGAACCTGAGAAAATTGCCCGATACACGACGCGTAAGATCGAGCAACTGCTGGTGGACCCTGGGATCATCCGGAACCGACAAAAGATTGCGGCCACGGTGGCAAACGCAGGGGCGTTCCTGCGGATACAGGAAGAGATCGGGTCGTTTGCCGCCTTCATCTGGCAGTTTGTGGGCGGTACGCCTCGGCACAATTCCTGGAAGACGACGTGGCAACTTCCCGCCAGGACGAAGGAGTCAGACACAATGAGCAAGGCCTTGAAAGAGAGGGGCTTCCAGTTCGCCGGCTCGACCATCTGCTATGCGTTTATGCAGGCTGCTGGAATGGTCAACGACCATCTGGTCACATGCTTCCGCTACGCCGAGGTCCGTGCACTGAATCAGGACGACCGGCCGTCAGGACGGCGGCCTTGATACCGAAGCAGGCGAATTCAAAGTGTCTGAGCGTTTGGATGGTCGGGGGAATATGTGAATGGATATCGCGGATACTAACAGTGTCACGCAATTCAAGGAGACACTGAGACACTGAAGGCGAAGAAGAAGTTGGTGACTAACATCTTGGATGCGTTACGGAAAACCAGTGAGACCACCTGAGGCTCGTCCCAGATGGGGTTGGCTGTTCCTTTCCCTGTTTCTCTCTGCCTGTGTCGTCATCCCCAAGCATCACACCAAGGGTCGGTTGGCCGAGCAGACGATATCGACCACGACCGATTCCACACTATCCAAGTATTATCTCGAGCATTACCTCATTGGAGATCGCACGAATGGTGAGTACGACAAGAAAATAGACCAATTGATTAAAAGATCGAGTAAACGTCCCCTTGACAGTGTTACCTTAAGAAAAATTACTGAGGAATTCTCCACTGATTTTGCCACTCTTTATTTCGTGTCTCGCCTTTACCAAAATCCGATAAATCGAAGAGCACAACAGGCATTTCATTCACATCTCGGCGCGATTAGAAACAAAGGCTTCTCAGAAGTATCTCGAGTTGCTCAAAGATTCGCGACGTACCTTATTGCCTTCGTACCGGGTTATGCATACAAAAGGGATCCTACTACTGGTGCTGACTTCGCGCTGCAGCGACGGATCATGAATCGTGCGGGGTTTAACACGCTGCTGATCGAGACGAATGAAATTGGAACCGTCGAAGAAAATGCATCTCTCCTGGTAGGAGAGATCACCCGACTAAGTGGACAATATGACAAGGTTATATTAGTGAGTGCGAGTAAAGGTGGTCCTGAGGTTGCGTTGACAATTGGAAAGCTAATGACGGCTGAGGAGTTGCGTCACATCAGAGCATGGATTAGCATCGGTGGTCTATTGAGGGGAAGTCCTTCGGCAGACCAGGCTTTGAAATGGCCCCAAAGCTGGTTTGCTCGCATTGCTTTTTTCTTTAAAGGTCTTCGCGTGGACGTCATCGAGAATCTCAGCACGAAGAAAAGAAAACCGGTCTTTGCAGGACTCATATTTCCTGAGCATATACTTACGCTGCAATATATTGGCGTTCCACTTTCGGGACATATCGCGAAATACGTCGAAAGGCGATATAAGGACCTCAGGATGCTGGGGCCGAATGACGGATTGACCCTCTTGGCGGATGAATTAGTACCGGGGGGCATTGTTGTTACAGACATCGGTCTCGATCACTACTTTGCAGATCCCGAAATCGATCTCAAGACCTTTGCATTAGCGTCTGTCGTTCTGGATGAACTCGAGGGGCGGATAAGGGAGTGGGGCGTTCGATGAGCGAGGCCTCGGAAGTTCCCCTCAGGGTAGCTCCCACTCGGATTCTCGCAGAAGAATGGGCACTGGTACTCGTCACCGAAGGACTGTGCCCCATTGTAACGCGCGTGCCCGAGGGCTTCGTTCTGGGTGTACCGGCCGAGGAAGTTGATCGGGCGGTTGCCGCCCTGTCAACCTACGAAAGGGAGAACCTTCCGGAACCGCAAGAGGGTGATGAGCCTTCGGGATCCGCGCACGTCTATGCGGGACTCGCAGTATCGGCGGCCCTCCTCGCGTTTTTCTTCATCACAGGAGAGTGGGATCGGGGAACGCGCTGGTTTGCGCGGGGTGGTGCCGATGCCGAGCGGATCCTCCTCGGCGAGCTTTGGCGCACGGTGACCGCGCTTACCCTGCATGCAGATCTCGGGCACGTGATGGCTAACGTGATCGCTGGCGCTTTCCTCATAAGCGCGGTGTGTCGGACCTTGGGCTCGGGGTTGGGCTGTGCCCTTGTCCTGCTGACGGGCGCCGGCGGTAACTTCCTCAATGCGTTTTTACATGGATCCCTTCACGTTTCGGTAGGGGCCTCCACCTCGGTGTTCGGTGCTGTCGGTCTGTTGAGCGGCCTTGGCGTTGCGCGACGCCGCCGGAGCGGAGCACGCGGGCGGCGTGTCTGGATGCCGATCGCGGCGGGTCTGGCCTTCCTTGCGATGCTCGGGATGGGAGAACGCGTTGACCTCTGGGCTCACCTTCTCGGTTTCGTTTTGGGCGGTCTCTTAGGTATTCTTATTGCCTTTTTTGTGCCCCGCCCACGAGCGCTCCGCGTGCAGTGGACCCTTGGCAGTGCCTCGCTTGCGACGGTCATCTACTGCTGGAGCCTCGCCCTCCGCTGAAGGGGGATGTGTGGTTAGTTTGGCCAAGAAGGTTTATGCATCATACAAAGAATTTCAGCGGATGATCCAGGATTCGGTCCGGATTTCGGAGGGCCCATAACACCAACTGATTGCAAAGTGATTTTTTCGGGTACACCGCACGGCCATTCGGCATCATGGGGGGATCCCTCTTGGAGCACGGTCGAAGATTCGCGGGAAGGATGAGTGAGGAGTACCAGCTCGTGAAGCGGGCCTATCCTCACTATGAAGAAATGGAGAGCAAGATCGGAGCGGTGGTTGCAGGGTATAGACCGGCCCTCCCGCAGTCAGCGATCGAAGTGCTTGATATTGGATGTGGTGATGGCATTACGGCGGATGTCATTTTGGCTTCGAGAGGTGATGTCAAGCTGACGGCCATAGATAACGAACCAAAGATGGTAAAGCAGGCACAGAGAAACCTCAACGATTGGCATCGCAACCGAGAATTCATGATTATTCAGGTGGACGCCCTTCAGTACCTGCGGGGGGTTAATGTCCCTCGGTTTGATGTGGTGGCATCGGCTTTTACCTTGCACAACTTCCAGTGTTCGTACAGAGACGAGGTGCTTGGAGAGACCTTCAGGGTTTTGAAGCCAGGGGGTGTATTTGTCAATGCGGACAAATACGCACCCGACGGTCAACAACAATTCGAGGCACTTGTGATACAGCTCGAAAGGTTCTTTGAGGCATTCCTTCCGCTTGGAAAGCACGAGCTTCTGAAAGACTGGGTCCTGCACAACGTTGCAGATCAAGCGCCAGACAGAGTTATGAAAGAGAAAGATTCAATTCGGGCCATGCACGACCTTGGATTTGTCGATGTCGATGTTCTCAATCGGAACAATATGGAGGCCGTATTGGTGGGGACTAAACCGAGGTAGGTTGTATTTCATTAGTACTCGTTTGGCAGTCACGGTTTGTGAAAGCCGACGGGTGAAAATGTGGACGTAAAACGTATGCGATATCGATTCTATACGGCTGATGTCTTCGCGGATCGAATCTTTGGAGGAAATCCGCTGGCGGTGTTTCCCGATGCGAGAGGGCTGGCTGTAGACCACATGCACCAGGTCGCACGGGAATTCAACCTTTCAGAGACGGTCTTCGTGTTTCCTGCCGAAGAGCCACGACATACACGGCGGTTGCGGATATTGACCCCAGGGGCTGAGCTCCCGTTTGCCGGCCATCCAACGATCGGTACCGCGTACGTGTTGGCATCCATCGGGGAGATCGCTCTTGAGCCGGAGGTAACCGACGTCGTATTTGAGGAAGGCGTAGGCCCCGTGCCCGTCTCGATCCATGCCGAGAACGGTCGGCCGGTGTTCAGCAAACTCACGGCTGCAAAACTCCCGGAATTTGCTCCCCCGTGCCCCTCGGCAGATGCAATCGCGAAAACGTTGTCACTGGAGGTCTCCGATTTCCTGCGCGGTAAGACCGAACCCCAAGCTGTTTCCTGCGGGGTGCCATTCCTATTTGTACCGATGCGTGACCGCTTTGCGCTTGGGCGGATTCAGATCAATCGAGGACTATGGGAGCTCTCTCCTCCTTTTGGGCTCCGCATTTGTACGTGTTCGCACATGATTTCGAATTAGATGACACCGATCTGCGCGCGTCCATGTTCGCTCCCGGGATGGGAATTGAGGAGGATCCTGCCACGGGGGCAGCAGCGACGGCACTGGCCGGCTATCTGGGGGTACGAGATGGGATATCTGATGGTGCGCTTCAATGGAAGGTTGAGCAAGGATTCGAGATGGGACGCTCCAGTATCCTTCATGTAGAGGCCGACAAAGTGGACGGCAAGATTGTTTCAATGCGGGTGGGTGGTTCCTCTGTCTTGGTCAGCGAGGGGACGATGGAGATACCCACCTACGCCTTATTGCAAAATCAGAAGAGCAGCGGTGCCGACCACTAGGGCTGAAAGTCAAACGAATCGGCAAGTGAGAATCGGGATTGAGCGCTTTGGCGCTCTGCGGTACTATGCGTGTGTCCTCAGTTGAGGTTTCAGGGAGACAGAGGGCCCCGCGCAAAGGCATTGGGGTATTCTACCCGGGGGGAGGTTCAGATGGATCTGAAGACCCAGGGGACACAGTTGCAGAACCTGCTTGGCCTGCGATATCCCCCGGTCGCGCTGACATTCATGTCGGAGCCGCCATCCAGGGTCGACCGCATCAGTGATGCTGCTCCAGCGGGATGTGGTTACTGGAGACTTGCAGCGGAGGGAGAGGTCTTCTATACCGAAGCGACAGATCATTACAACTGCCCCATTGGAGCCCACACACACGGTGTCGATCTACCGGCCGAGTCAGCCCACGAGCTTGAAGGGCTTATCGGGACTATGACACGGATCGAATACCTTCAAATCGAGGAGGTGTCGACAATTCCACGACTAAGCAAGAGGTTTGGGATTGTCTTATACTCACCCCTCACGGCAGCGCCGGTAGCGCCGGATGTGGTGCTCGTACGCGGGAATCCCAAGCAGGTGATGTTGCTTGCGGAGGCAGTGTATGCGGCAGGAGTCGGCCAAGATGTGGCGGCCAGACTTCGCCCAACCTGTGCAATTGTTCCCAAGGCGACCGAGGAGGGCAGGTCCAGTCTGAGCCTGGGGTGTATCGGCAACCGGGTCTACACGGGGCTGGGCGACGATGAGATGTATCTTGCTATTCCAGGGGCAAAGGTGGTTGCTGTCCTCGAGAAGCTCGATAGGATCATCGCTGCTAACGACGAGCTGGAGGGTTTTCACCGCGACCGTAATGCCGCACAATAGGTTGGCAACCCGTTGCGAGCGTTTCCCAATGCAAGAGTGTTAACCTGGGACCGTAGTCCGCCCCACCTAACAAGTCGCACGTGGCATTGGTTAGAGCCGGGTCTAAATGTGGTTTCGCGTCCGCGCGGACGTCACGTGGCATGAGGAAGCGGTGTCGTGATCATTGTGGCGTTGGCTGACATTCACGATGATCTGGACGGCCTTCATACGATTTCGGGAGATCTCTCGGCTGCGGATGTTGTTGTGCTCGTTGGAAATCTCACGAATTTCGGCCGGTAGGCCGACGCCGAACGCGTGGTCGGGGCAGTTCGCAAATATAATCATCGAGTCCTTGCTGTTCCCGGCAATTGCGATTATCCCGAGGTTGATGCCTACTTGAGAGACGAGGGGATCAATTTGCACCGGAGAAGCGTCGTCGTTGAAGGGGTTACCTTTGTCGGTCTCGGTGGATCGCTGCCTTGTCCCGCCAGGACGCCAAATGAATATTCGGAGAAGGATTTCGAGGTGCTTCTCGCAGAGGCCGCCTTCTCTGTCCGTCGCGAGAATCCTCTCGTGCTCGTCACCCATCAACCCCCCCGAGAGACGATGGCTGATCGTTTAGTGAATGGTCTCCACGTGGGGAGTGAGTCCGTCCGGGTGTTCATCTCAAAAATGCAGCCGGTCCTTTGTCTCACCGGCCATGTCCACGAAGGACGGAGCATCGATTGCATCGGACGAACGAGAGGGGTTAATCCTGGTCCCCTGTGGGCCGGAAGTTATGCGTATGCACACGTAGGCCGAAACGCTGCGGAAATTGAGATCCGACCGTAGAAGGCCTGCAGGGGAACGACATCATGTTTCAAGTTGGAATCGCCAGTTGGACGTGCGAGACGGACGGGACCGTTGACGCGCTACGAAGAATCGCTCGCTACGGCTTCCGGGATGTGGAACTATGGGGCAACTATGCGCATGTCGACCCGCGGCTTGGGGGAGACGTGACCCGAGTGCAGGAAGTTCTCGCCCAGGAAGGGCTTCGAGCGATCTCTCTGCACGCCCCATATGAGTTCAGGGGAGAGAAACTTTCGACGGAGGCTGCCTGGGCGACGTGGGAAGCACTGATGGCGGAGGTCCTGGAAGCCGCTCAAACCTTACAGGTGAGCTTCGTGGTAGTACACCCTGTGCTTCTCTGGTTTGCGTCGGATCCAGCGCAGAGTGAGCCCGAAGTGACAGGGTGTCAAGAGGCATCCTTGAAAAGGATCGCTCGCTTGGCCGGAGAAAAGGGGATGAGGCTCGCCGTGGAAAACCTCCCCAGAGAGACTGCTCCGTCCTTTGCCGACCTTCGCGAGCTCGTGACGCTCACGCATAGTCTCGGCGAGGAAAATGTCGGCATATGCTTTGACACCGGACACTGTCTGACCAGCGGTCTCGATCCCATTCGAGAGATCGATGATTGTGCCTCAGAACTCTATTCCTTTCACCTGCACGAGAATGACGGGGTTGAAGATTTGCACTGGGTCCCTGGAAAAGGACGGATAGACTGGCCACGGTTCTTTGATAAGCTTCGGGCCCTGAACTACAAAGGTTCGTTCATTATGGAGCTATGGGGTGGCAAGGACGCAAACCTCGTCCTGAATGAGGCGGGGAACTTTCTGAAACAGCATCGCCTGATGGGAGTCTCCTAGGTAATGCTCCGGATGATGGTCTCATCAGGGGGTACCAGGCACAGATGGCGAACAGAGCCGAATGGCAGTCGCGAACTCTGACCAAATACCTTATGGTCCAGATCCCTGGGTGGATCCTGGCGGCGGCGGGGCTGGCCCTTTTGAGACAATGGGTCGACTTTCCCCTGTGGGCAGCTCTTGGCATCCTCTTGCTTTGGGTGGTCAAGGATGTGGTTCTATACCCGTTTGTCCGTCGAGCATACGAGTCGAATAGCAAAACCGGAGCGGAGCAGCTCATCGGGGCGGAAGGCATAGCGACTGAACAGCTGGCACCGTCTGGCTACATCCGGGTGGGTCGTGAGCTGTGGCGGGCCGAGGCAATGCGTACGGAAGAACCGATTGCCCCGGGAAGTCGGGTGCGGGTGCTGGGGGTTCGAGGGCTCACGCTGCTCATCCAACCCGACGAATAGTGAAGGGCGAGAAATCGAAAGAGGAGGTAAGCCATGTGGGAGGGGCGGCGCGTCGTCACCATCTTTGGCAGCTCGCGTCCAGACGCCGGTACCCCGGCCTATATTCAGGCCGAACGGCTCGGATTGGCCATCGCGCAACGGGGGTGGGTGATCTGTAATGGCGGCTATGGGGGGACGATGGCCGCCGCAGCCAAGGGTGGCCGGGACGCTGGCGGAGAGACGATTGGAATCACCTGCGCCTTGTATAGCGGGTCGCCGAATCCTTATATCACCCGCCATGAGGAAGCTGGTGATCTCCTCGGACGGCTCGACCGACTGTTATCCCTCGGTGACGGCTACGTGATCTTGCCAGGGGGTTCCGGCACGCTGCTCGAACTCGCCCTGGTCCTTGAGTTTCTGCATAAGCGATTGATGCCTCCCACACCCGTAGTGCTTCTCGGTAGCTACTGGCGTCCGGCACTCGCCACCGTGCGGCGCGAGGGTGGCGGCCACACGGCCAGCGTACTCGAGGTCAGGACGACCGAGGCGGTTGTACAGGCGTTGGCGAGGGCATGGGGGGAGTGATGGAGGGGGGAGAAAGGCTTTCCCGCATGGACCCACCGCAAAAGCATGAGCCGAATCCCCGGTATCCGAAGGGGAAAGCGTTTTGGATAGGGGTAGGACTGATGGGTATGAGCTTTGGTGCTGTCTTGCTTTATTTAGCGATCCCGTTTTTGCCGGTTTCATTGGAAGCGAAGGTGCGGATCGGAATCGTCGCGTGGATCGTCAGCTGGGGGATTTTCTGTGTCGGAATGCTCCTTGCGGGAAAGGACGGGTATCTCTACCTCAGAGGGCTGCTCCGAAGCCAATTTCGGAAGTCGTGAAACAAGAGGCGGGGATCCTTGCCTCCTCCTTAGCCCGGTGGTATCATCATGTGGTGCGTAGAGCGGGAGGATTGACGATGCGACGAAGATGGCGATGGGTTATTCAAGGGAACCTCATTTTGACCATCCTTCTCTTGGCGGCCTGCGCGACTGCTCCATATACGCAGCGCTCCCAGCTCATCCTCATCTCTCCAGAGCAGGAGAGTCGTCTGGGGGTCGATGCCTTTCAAGAAGTCCTGTCGAAGGAGAAGGTCAGTCGCGATCCCGCTCTGCAAGCGGTCGTCAACCGCATCGGCTGGCGGATTGCTAACGCGGCCAGGCGTCCCGACTTTAAATGGGAGTTCGTGGTCATCGACAAGCCGAAGACGGTCAACGCGTTTGCTCTCCCCGGTGGGAAGGTTGCAGTATATAGCGGCATGTTCCCGGTGGCCAGAACTGAGGGGGGGCTGGCGGCTGTGATGTCGCACGAGGTGGCCCATGTCCTGGCGCGGCATGGAGGAGAACGGCTGAGCCAAGGGCTATTAGCCCAGATGGGGGCCGTGGCCATCCAGGCCGGGATGGCCGGGAGAGACGCTGGCGTTGTGCAGGGTGTGATGGTCGCCTATGGCCTGGGAGCGAACGTCGGAGTGCTTCTCCCATATGGTCGCTTACAAGAATCAGAGGCGGATCGGATTGGGCTTCTCATCATGGCCCAGGCCGGGTACGACCCCGCAGAAGCGGTGCACCTCTGGAGGCGCATGGCACAGCAGGAAGGACGTCGGCCGCCGGAGTTTCTCTCGACCCATCCTAGCCCCGCGCGTCGCATCCACGATCTGGAGCAATTGATCCCTAACGCTTTGACCCACTATCGGCCCTCTCCAGACCAGGTCGCGGACAGCACGCGGCTTCTCCCTGGTGTCGGTACGCGGGGCAGATAGCCCATGACAGTGTTCCCGGAGAAGGGCACGGTCTTCTTTCCTGATTCATATCTGATTGGGACTCCAGCCGATCTCGGGCTGGCGTATGAAGAGGTGTTTTTTCCCACCGAGGATGGACTCCAACTTCACGGCTGGTACGTCCCCCATCGAGAAAGTTCCGTCAGCCTGCTCTGGTTTCACGGCAATGCGGGGAACATCAGCCACCGGCTCGAAAACCTGGTACTTTTGCACCATCAGGTGCGGACGAATATCTTTATCTTTGATTATCGGGAGTACGGCAAGAGTGAGGGGGAAATCTCTAAGGCTGGTACGTTCCTCGATGCATTCGCAGCCTTCCGGTATCTTTGCTCCCGGGCCGACTTTGACCCGTGCCGGATCGTTCTGTTTGGCCGATCGCTGGGAACCGCCCTGGCGACGGCTGTGGCGGCGGAGCACAGTTGTCTTGGACTCATTTTGGAGTCGGCTTTTACGTCGACCGATGACGTTATGCGGCTCTACTTTCGTTTTCTGCCTCCGCTTCCGCCCGGCATCGTCAAGTACGATACCCTGTCACTCATCGGAAAGGTCACCGTTCCCAAGCTAATTATCCACGGAGAGTATGACGAGATTATCCCCCTGTGGATGGGCAAGCGCTTGCACGAGGCAGCCGGTCCCCCGAAGGAGTTTTACCTCATCACCGGGGCAAGCCACAACGAAACGTACCTTGCGGGAGGCCAGGAATACTTCAGGAAATTCAAGGCATTCGTCGACTCCTTGATTTCCTGAACGGTTAAATGACCTCCTTGGAATGTCGGAGGAAGGGAGGTTTGAAACGAGAGGAAGATTCCAGGACCATTTATACGATTGGCTCCAGCACTCGGCCAATTCAGGATTTCCGTGCTCTCCTTCAACGCTACCAGATTGCGACTCTCGTGGATGTGAGAATTTTCCCTTATAGTAAGAGGTTTCCTCATTTCTCTAAAGAGTTACTTGAAGAAACGATCTCAGCAAGCGGCCTTCGTTATGCGTATCTCGGGAAGGATCTTGGGGGATATCGGCGCGGGGGATACGAAGCCTACACGCGGACACCTGAGTTCGCCAAGGGCGTCGATGCCCTCGAAGTTATCGGACGGGATGCAAGGACCGCATTTATGTGTTGCGAGCGGCTGCCGTGGAAATGCCACCGGCGATTTATTGCCTCGGAACTTGAGCGGCGGGGATGGCAAGTGATTCATATCATTGAAGAGGATCGGACGTGGCAACCCCAACGAGCGTTCCGAGTTCAGGGTTGAGAGTTCAGGATTGAGCGTTCAGAGGCTAAGATCCGAATTTTGGCCCTGAACCATGCACCATCCACCCTGAACCCTTGGGCTTTGACCATGAACCATGAACCCTCAACCGTGAACCGCGGATGAAGCGAGTCATCATCGATACTGATCCCGGGATTGACGATGCGTTAGCTCTCTTTCTGGCTTTGCAGTCGCCAGAGTTGAGGGTTGAGGCCATCACCACCGTGGCCGGCAATGCCCCGGTAGAGGATTGTACCCGAAACGTCTTCCTCCTCTTGGGACTGCTCAGCCCAAAACCCCGCCCTGTGGTCGCACAGGGCGGGGCCCGTCCGCTGGAGCGCGAGCGCCGTGATGCCGTGGATGTGCATGGAGAGGACGGGCTCGGAGGGCTCGCGCGTTACCAGAATCCGGATGGGCATCCCCGGTATCCGCCACCTGAGGTAAGCCTGGCGAAGGTTGAAGCGGCAGACCTGATCCTCGAACTCGTCGATCGGTATTCGGGTGAGATCACCCTCATCACGCTTGGCCCCCTCACTAACATCGCCCAGGCCCTGCTCCGAGATCGGGACACCATGGGGAAAGTTCATCGGGTCGTGAGCATGGGCGGAGCCATCCTCCATCCGGGAAACACTTCACCGACGGCAGAGTTCAATGTCGCCACTGATCCCGAGGCGGCCCAGATTGTCTTCAGTTCGGGACTGCCACTGACCCTTATCCCGCTCGATGTCACAGAACGTGTCCGGCTCTCAGCGGACGCCCTGCGAACATGGGTGGAGCCCCTCGCTGATCCTCCCGCCCAGTTCCTGCTGGACTGTACCTCGCATCTCATCAGCTTCTCCGAACGATGGGAGGGATTCGCCGGGATTATCCTGCACGATCCACTCACGGTGGGCGTTGTCATCGACCAGGGCCTGGTGAGAACCCAACCCCTGTACGTTCGGGTAGAGACGCGGGGGGACATCACCACAGGGATGACGGTGGCGGACCGCCGTCCGTTTCGGGCCGAAGGGAACCCCAACCTGGAGGTTGCCCTTGCGGTGGATGTGGAACGGTTCCTCAGCCTATTTATGGAACGATTATGTCGGCGGTCGTAGTGGTCGGATCGGCCAACGTGGACTTCACCGCTGAGGTGGATCGGCTGCCCCGACCGGGGGAGACAATCTTGGGCCGCGACCTCTTGATCTCGTTTGGTGGCAAGGGAGCAAACCAGGCTGTGGCAGCCCAACGGGCTGGAGCAGAGGTCAGTTTTATTGGCAAAGTAGGAGGGGACCGGCATGGTGAACAGATCCGCAAGCACCTGGAAGCGGTTGGAATCAATGGATCCGGACTCATTTCCGATGCCACCTGTAACACCGGCGTCGCCTTTATCCTGGTCGAACCGGATGGGGGAAATCAGATCGTAGTGGTTCCCGGGTGCAACTACCGTCTCACACCCGAAGAGCTCGAAAGTCGGGATTTCCTGCTATCGGGAGCGATTCTCCTCCTTCAGTTGGAAACCCCGCTCGAAACGATCCTCTCTGCTCTCCGGCGAGGAAAGCAGAAGGGGATGCGGACCATCTTGAACCCCGCGCCCGCCACCCCTCTGTCGCCCGAGTACTTCCCCTTGGTGGATCTCCTCACTCCCAATGAAACAGAGGCCTCCACCCTGACGGGGATCCCGGTGGATGAGCGAATCGGGGCCGAAAAAGCAGGTGCGCGACTCCTGGAGATGGGCTGTGGGGATGTGATCATTACCCTTGGAGCACAGGGGTGTCTGTGGGTGGGGAAGGACGGGGCACAGCACTTCCCGAGTTTTTCCGTCCGCGCGGTCGACTCCACAGCCGCTGGCGATGCCTTTAACGGCGCGTTAGCCGCTGCCTTGGCCGAAGAAAGGGCGCTGGAGGAAGCCATTCCCTTTGCCAACGCGGCCGGCGCGCTTGCGACCATGCGTCGAGGAGCCCAGGAGTCACTTCCGGACCGGGCTGGCATTCTAACACTTCTCTCTCCGTGAGGTGAGATGGTCCCGGCGTTCGAGCGGTATCGCGGCATCATTCCTGATTACTCAGCGTTTCTCAAGACCTTAGAGCTCCCACCGCCAACCCACGTCCGGGTCAATACGCTACGAATCGAGCGGGAAAAATTCCGGCACGCGATGGCGGACCGAGGCTACCGGCTCACACCGGTTGCCGGAATTCCAGTGTCGTTCCGCTGGGAGGATCCCGAAACGCCTGGAGGCACGCTCGAGTACTTCCGCGGGTGGTACCAGGTCCAGGGACTTACGTCCATGCTCCCGGTCCTGATCCTCGATCCGCAGCCGGGGGAGCGGCTGCTCGATCTATGTGCCGCACCGGGAGGAAAGGCAACATTTCTGGCTCAGCGCACGCGGAACCAGGCTTTGATCGTGGCCAACGATGTGAGCCACCGGCGAATCGGCATTCTCCGGTCCCACAGCGACCGCCTCGGGATCAGCAGCATCGTTGTGACGCGGTATTACGGGCAGAGCTTTCCGATGCGGATCGCCTTTGACCGCGTTCTTGTCGATCCCCCGTGCTCGGCGGAGGGGACGTATCGCGTGGGGGCTCGACCGCCGTTGACTGAAGACCCGGAGGTCAGTCGTCGGCTGCAGCGGCTCCAGCGGATGCTTTTGATGCATGCGCTGGAGTTGCTCCGACCTGGAGGGACCCTCGTCTATTCGACCTGCACCTACGCTCCGGAGGAGAACGAAGCCGTGCTTCAGCCGGCCGTGGAGGAGGGGCGGGCCGAACTGGTCTCGATCTGTGTGCCGTTTCCTTATTCGCAGGGTCTCGAGAGATGGAACGGTCAGACGTTTCATCCCTCGCTCAAACGGGCAGCCCGGTATTATCCACACCTGATCGATTCGTGGGGTTTTTTCATTGCTTGTCTCCGCAAGCCCAAGTGAACAGCAAAAGATTCTCGAATACTGGCGCGAGCGGTTTGGCGTACCTTTCACCGCTCTGGAGGGTTTACGGTTTCTGGTCCGGGGAAAAAACGTGTGGGCGATGACGGACATCACCGGACTCGAGGAGACCCTTGTCTCCCTCAAGGTTGAGGCAGCCGGGTTGCCGTTTCTTCGAAAGCGGCGGGGCGGCTGGAAGCCGACGACGGCCGCCCTGTTTTTCCTCGGCGATGCCATCACCAAGAATGTGCTGGACCTTACGAGAGAACACATAGATCCGTTCCTTCGAGGTGAGATCCTTGAAGGGTCCTTCCCACTCGAGGGTGGCTACGTGGCGGTGCGCTACGGGGGCCAGATATTGGGTTGTGCCCTCTACGGAAAGGCTGGACTCAAGTCCCAGCTCCCTCGCGCATGGGTGGATACGCTCGTGAGGGGTAGCCTTGAGGTGGCCGAGGAGGCATGATGGAAGAGCGGCCCCAGCGTGACTTCAGCCGGTGTCCGAAATGTGGCGGAACCGAGGTCGAGCGCACCGAGGTGACCCGGGGCTACTATTCGGCCCATGCCAAGTACGACCCCGAGGTCCTGGTCCGGTTTACCGATTTCTGCGCCGCCTGCAGAACCCTGATCTACGAACACATCGAAGAAGAACCCAGCTAGGACGCTGGCAGGCTGGGATGCTGGACGGCTTGGGGACAGGGCGGGCGACACTTTTTGGCTTTCTAGCCTCCCAGCTTCCTAGCGTCCCAGCGAGTTGCTAAGGGATCAAAAGAACCTTCCCCGCCGTTTTCCTCCCCTCGAGCTGACGATGGGCCTCGGCCGCCTCTGCCAGGGGGAATGTCGCCCCAATGCGAAGTTTCAGCGTGCCGGCAGAGATGCCGTTCAGGACATCGTGCGCACGCCAGAGCAGCTCCTCGCGTGTCCGGGTGTAGTGCGCGAGGGTCGGGCGGGTCAAAAACAGGGAACCTTTCGCGCTCAGCTGGTTCACGTCGAAGGGAGGGACTGGACCGCTCGACTGCCCGTAGAGGACCAGGGTGCCCCGGGGTGCCAGGCAGTTCAAGCTCTTCTCAAAGGTATCCTTGGCGACCGAGTCATAAACCACTTGCACTCCTTGGCCATCGGTCAGGCGCTTGACCTCCGCTTCGAAGTCTTGCTCAGTGTACCGGATTGCCACGTCGGCATCCGCCTCACACGCGAGGTGTGCTTTGTCCTCGGTCGAAACCGTCCCAAGGACGCGCGCCCCCTTCTGCTTTGCCATCTGACAAAGGAGCAGGCCGACTCCCCCTGCTGCCGCATGGATCAAACAATCCTCCCCTTTTTTGAGGGGATATGTAGAGTGAACCAGGTAGTGCGCCGTCATCCCTTGCAGCATTGCGGCCGCGGCTGTGCGAGTGTCTACTCTAGTAGGAACGGTGACCAGCCGCACCGAGGGGACGAGGGTGTATTCCGCATAGGCACCAGGGGCAGCGGTGAAAGCGTAAGCCACGCGATCGCCGACCTTAACTTCTGTGGCGTTGGACCCGACGGCCTCAACAATGCCAGCCGCCTCGACACCCATGAGCCGCGGGAGAGGAGCGGGGTAGAGGCCGGTCCGGTGATACACGTCGATGAAGTTGACGCCGATTGCTTCAATCTTCACCAGGGCCTGGCCCGGCCCCGGCTGAGGAATGGGGAGCTCTTCGAGTTTAAGGGCATCTGGCCCCCCATACTCATGAACGCGAATTGCTTTCATCATTTTACCCCCCCGTTGCCTGGTGCTGTGGGTTGCCCAACGGCGTGAAGCAGACTTACATCTGATGAGGGCCGTACCGCTTGAGGTAGGCTTCATCGATCCATGCTCGAAGGTCCTCAGAGACGTACCCCGTTTCGGGGTTCGAGCTCTCCAGAAGGGCCGGAGCGAACATAAAAGGTCCTTCGCCGTCGATCTCGACCTCTACCAGACCGAGATGATGAGATCGGATCTGAATGACCTTGACCGATAGTCCTTCTAGCTGAAAGGCGAGGTGGAGTCGCTCCGCGAGGTGCTCTTCGATATCCATTGGTCACCAAGGTCCAGCTACCGTAGTGAGTCGGACCGCTAGCTCACGTGAAGTGGTTGGGGTAAGCCTGGGGTCTCCCGTAGCACGAGCGAAACGGCGATGAGAATGTTGAACATGCCAAAGAGAAACGCGACCAGCAGGGGAAGGGTATAGCTACCGCTCAGATCGAACAGGAAGCCCCCCAGGTAACCTCCCGTGGCCATACCTGAAGTGCCGAAGAGAGTGACGCTGCCAAAGAGGCGACCCAATGCCTTGGTCCCGTAAAATTCCCGGCAGAGAATGGGATACTGGGGGATGATACCGCCGTAGCCGATGCCGAAGAGGGCGGCCACGATGTAGAAGGACATGAGGCCCTGGGAAAAGACAAAACCAAGGATCATGGACGTCTGGATCCCGGAACAGAGCAGAAGAGCCTTTCGACCCCCAATTCGGTCCGACAAGAATCCCATCCCAATCCGACCGGGGAAGCCAAAAGCACCCGTCACGCCTAGGATGCCCGCAGCCGCCAGCTTGGAGATACCGATGTCCGTGGCATGGGAGACGATGTGGACCAGGGGAACGGACATGCAGATGCAGCAGCAGAACATGGCCGCCCGGAGCCACCAGATGGATGGAGGAATTGTTGTTGAACGTGTCTCGATTGTCGTGGCATGGGGGACCGAGGAACCATGGGTATGATGAGCGGGGTCGCCCTCCTTTCGGTCCACGTGGGATCGCAGGAGAAGGGCCGCAGGAATCATGAGGATCCATGCCACGAAGCCGAGGAACAGATAGGCGGTTCTCCAGTCGAAAAGATTGATGAAGTATCGGGACAAGGGAGGGAGAACCATGACCCCGAGCCCCGAGCCCGCGTAGATGATCCCTGTGGCCAGGCCGGCGGTCCGGGTGAACCAGCGATTGACGTTCGCGGCCAAGGGAGCGGCCAATGCCCCGTAACCCCATCCTCCCATCAACAGCCCCTGAAAAAGATAGAGTTGCCACGCGGAGTGAATCTGGCTGGTTAATGCAAACCCCAATCCGACCAGGCTTGCCCCGAAGAGGGCTACCTTGCGAACACCGATGCGGTCCGAGAGGTAGCCCATGAGCGGGGCAAAGCAACCGGCCAGCAGCATGTTGAAGGAGTAGGCAAGGGAAGTGACGCCTCTGGACCAGCCAAACTCCTGGCTTAAGGGTTTCAGAAAGACAGCCAGGGTCAGGCCACTCCCGTAACTCACACTCATGAGCAGACAGGAGGCAGCCACGATGACCCAGCCATAGAAAAAGCCAGATGGCTCTCTGAGCTCTGTCACGCGCTCTCCAAGAATTCCCGGAGGACCTTTTCCGCCTTGTGAATCTCCAGAACTCCTGCCAGGTGCCCGCCGTCGCTGTCCAGTTCGAAGACGCTGACCCTGACTCCCGCCAGTCTCAGGGCTGCAAGCAGTATCTGGGATTGATAAGGGGGGAGCAAGACGTCGGAAGAGCACGGGAGCAACAGGACTTTTGCCTGAATCCGCTCGAGCGCCGCTTCCAGCGACTCAAAACCGATGCCGGCCCGGTACAAGGCGTTGGCCCTGGCCAGAAATATGAAGGAATTGGCATCGGCCTGTGCCGCGCGGTCCCTGGCTGCTTTCTCGATCTCGGCTTCGATGAGGAATCGGTTATCCAATGATTCGGAAGGGCTGCGCCCAGGATCGGCATGGGCTCGGCCCACCGTCCGATCAGCCCAGGGTTGACTTCTCGCAATCATGGTCAGAACCGTGAATGCCAAGGTGAGACCTTCCACCGGTTCTGATTTCCCATAGTACTCCCCGTTTTGCCAGTTCGGATCGAGGCGGATCGCTGCCTCGGCCACACGTCCCGGCATCACAATGACCCAGGGGTGTAGCTCCCCGGCACTGATGACCAGGATGGCTCGCTCGACCATCTCGGGGTAGGCGATGGCCCATTCGAGGGCCTGAAATCCGCCCATCGAGGGGCCGGCCACCGCATAAAAACGTTCAATGCCCAAAGAACACATCAAGGCGCGCTGGACGTTGATGACATCCCGAATGGTGACGATTGGGAACGACATTGCGTAGGGCTTGCCTGTTTCGGGATTGGTGGAGGCGGGCCCTGTGGTCACGACTCTCGGGTCCTTTACGTTCAGGTTACACAAGGTGTCAGAGCTGATAATGAAGTACCGATTGGTATCGAAAGGCTTGTTGGGACCGATGACAGCATCCCAGTAACCCGGGACCTCGTCGGTTTCGCGATACCGTCCCGCAGCATGGGAGGTTCCGGAGAAGTAATGGCAGATCAAGATAGCGTTATCTTTGGTCGGAGAAGGACTCCCATAGGTTTCGTATCCCACCTGGACCCCTTTCAGCGTTGCCCCACAGGAAAGTTCCAGGCGATCCATTTCGAATATCTGTTTCTTGACAATCATCAAAAACGAACTCCGGCGATGGGTTGTGCCGTAAAGATGTCCTCCTCGTTAATTTCCACGCTGCGCGTTGTCAACGAGAGCGTTCTGCGAGTGTATGGTGTCAATAAATCAGCCATCTTCTTTGGGCAACGCTTTGTGGGGGATTGATGCAGAATAGCAGATCCCTTCGAGTCCTGGTCACAGGGAGGGGGTGAAAGAGGGGGTCAGGGGATCACTTCGATCTCGCCTTCGCCGCCGATGATTTCGCCGATCCGAGCGGCGGCGAGTGTTTTGGCCGTTTCCAGGCGCCTTACCAATTGCGCGCTTTTCTCTTTCGACACAGCGATCAACAGCCCACCGGAGGTCTGCGCGTCACAGAGGATCAGTTGGGCGCCGTCGGAGACTTCCGGTGCCCACGTGACCTTTCCGGCCAGCGCCTCGCGATTTCGCTTGGTCCCGCCGGGGCAGACCCCCTCCTTGACCAGTGTCCAGGCTTCAGGCAGCACGGGAACCGCGGCGAGGGAGATCCGAGCGCCGACACGGCTTCCAGACGTCATCTCATTAAGGTGCCCGAGAAGACCGAAGCCGGTGATGTCGGTACACGCGTTGACCCCGACCTCGAGCATTGCCTCAGCGGCATCTTTGTTCAGCATGGCCATGATGTGCACTGCCTGGTCCGTAGTCCCCTGTGAAACCCGTTCCCGCTTGATTCCAGTCGTGATAATCCCCATCCCGAGCGGTTTCGTTAGGATCAGGTCATCCCCCATCTTGGCACCGGCATTGGTCAGAACCTTTTGCGGGTGAACGAGACCGGTGACCACCAATCCATATTTCGGTTCAGGATCGTCAATGCTGTGCCCACCAATAATGGATGCACCCGCTTCTCTCACTTTCTCGGATGCACCCTGGAGAATGAGGCCGAGGAGACGGAGTGGAAGCTTGCCAGCAGGGAAGCCGACAAGATTGAGAGCAAACATGGGGTGCGCCCCCATCGCGTAAATATCGCTCAAAGAATTGGCCGCAGCCACGGCCCCGCAGCTATACGGATCGTCCACGACAGGGGTGATGTAGTCCACCGACTGCACGACGGCAAGGTCGTCGGTGAGTTGATAGACTGCGGCGTCGTCGCAGGTCTCGGGTCCCACGAGGATACGCGGATCCGTAAAGGTTGGTAACTGACTCAGCACCTGAGCCAGGTCCACGGGACTGATCTTACAGGCTCAACCCGCCCCATGGGAGAGCGCGGTGAGGCGGATCTCTTCCCGGACCTCTCCCATCTTTTCCCTCCACCAGGGCCTATTTCAACTTCTGGGCAACGGCTCGGTCCTTCGCGGTGACTTCCTGTTCGAGAGTGGCTTTGAATTGCCTAAGTTTTTTATTAAGGAGTCCGTCATAAATACTTAATATTTCAGCAGAAAAAATTGCAGCATTCTTTGCTCCGGCCTTGCCCACTGCCATGGTGGCGACCGGGACCCCGCCAGGCATTTGAGCGGTGGAAAGGAGGGCATCGATGCCATGCAGCGGGCTTGATTCGATCGGAACTCCGATGACAGGCAGGGTGGTCTCGGCGGCGATAATGCCGGCAAGGTGAGCTGCACCGCCCGCCCCGGCAATGATCACCTTGAGCCCCCTCTGTTGGGCGGTCCGCGCGTACTCGATCACCTGGGCAGGGGCCCGGTGGCACGAGATCACCCGCACCTCATGCGGAATGCCAAAATGCTTCAGCGCCTTGGCGGCCTCTTCCATGATGGGAAAGTCCGAGTCGCTTCCCATGATGATGCCGACGGCAGGTTTTTTTCGTTCCATGTTCATCCCCCATACTGTCACGTAGACACCATAGTACAACGGAACAAGCCTTCTGTGAATTAAGAAGGGTAAGCCCTGAACTATGAACTCTGAACCCTGAACTATCCCCCGAGGCGGTCAAGAGCCTTCTTGCCGATGTCGTTCCGATAATGAGCCCCCTCCCAGTAAACCTTCTTGACTCCCTGGTATGCAATGGCAATAGCCTCTCGGATGTCCTTGCCAAGGCCAACAACGTTGAGAACCCGCCCCCCATCGGTGACCACCTTGCCGTTTTTAAGGGCCGTGCCGGCGTGGAAGACCACCACCCCCGGGACACTGGCGGCCTCATCCAGTCCTGAGATTACCTTTCCCTTCTCGTAGGAGCCCGGGTAGCCGCCAGAGGCCATCACCACACAGACCGACGGCTCAGACTGCCATTCAATATCGATTTCGTGTAGACGCTCCGCAATCACTGCCTCCAAAACCGGGATCAGGTCGGAAGCCATGCGGGCCACGAGGGGCTGCGCCTCCGGATCACCAAAACGGGCATTGAACTCCAAAACCTTAGGATCTCCATCCTTGATCATCAGGCCGGCGTAAAGGACGCCTTTGTACGGGTGGCCTTCTGCCGCCATTCCCTGCACGGCGGGAATCATGACGCGTTCCATGATCTTTTCGTGCACTTCGTCGGTCACCACGGGGGCAGGAGAGTACGCTCCCATTCCGCCGGTATTGGGTCCCTGGTCGTTGTCAAAGATCGGTTTGTGATCCTGCGAGGAGGCCATAGGGAGGACCGTCTTGCCATCAGTGAAGGCCAAGAAGGAGGCCTCCTCACCCGTGAGGCACTCCTCAACGACCACCTGCTTTCCCGCCTCGCCAAAGACCCGCTCCTCCATGATGGTAGTGACGGCCTGATGAGCCGCCTCGAGGGTCTGGCAGACAATAACCCCCTTGCCAGCAGCCAGCCCATCGGCTTTGACTACGATGGGCGCCCCGACCTTCTCGAGGTACGTCCTGGCCTGGCGGGGGTCATCGAAGACCTCATAGGTGGCGGTGGGAATGTGATATTTCCGCATGAGGTTTTTGGCAAAGATCTTACTCCCTTCGATCATGGCGGCTTCTCGTTGAGCCCCAAAGATTTTCAAGCCCCGCGCCTCGAATTCATTGACAATCCCGAGGGTCAAGGGGACTTCCGGGCCCACAAGGGTGAGGTCGATCCTCTCGTGAAGCGCAAAATCGACTAGGCTACTGATCTCGGTGGCTCCGATATTAATGCAGGTTGCGATCTGGGCCATCCCGGCGTTGCCGGGGGCAGCATATAAAAGGGGCTTCTGGGGACTCTGGGCGAGCTTCCAGAGTAGGGAATGTTCTCTTCCCCCCTGTCCGACCATCAAGATTTTCATGATTAACCTCCCCTTCGCTTCGTTCACGGTTCACAGTTTACTGTTCACAGTAAAATCGACTCTCTTTCTGTGAACTCTCCGCTGTAAACCGCGAAGTTTCCGTGAACCATAAGACGCTAAACGTCAAATCTGAGGCTTCAGCCGTGAACCCTGAACCGTGAACTGTGAACCATTATTTAGTGGCGGAAGTGGCGAATTCCGGTAAAGACCATGGCCATGTCGTGCTCATCAGCCGCTTGGATGGCCTCGGCATCGCGTACTGAACCCCCTGGTTGAATGATGGCAGTGGCACCCGCCTGGGCAACCACATCGATTCCGTCCCGAAAAGGAAAGAAGGCATCAGAGGCGACCACGGTGCCTTTGAGTGACGACTGGGCCTTCATAATGGCTAACCGGCAGGAATCCACCCGGCTCATCTGCCCGGCTCCGATTCCCACGGTACCAGTGGCAGTGGTGAAGACCACGGCGTTCGATTTGACATGCTTTGCGACCTTCCAGGCGAAGGCGAGTGCCTCCCACTCCACGGGAGTCGGCTCCCGCTTGGTCACCACCGTCAGGGAGCCTTTATTCAGATCGGTGCGGTCCCGTTCTTGAAGGAGCAGGCCGCCGGAGATTCGTCGCATGTCCCAGGGGTCCGGGGGAAGTTGCCACTCCTCCGGCGAGATCTGTATGGTCCTGAGGTTTGTTCGAGGCCGCAAGACTTCCTTGGCCTCCTCAGCGTAACCCGGGGCGATGACCGCTTCCACAAAGGTGGAGGCGATTTCTTTCGCGGTCGCTTCATCCACAATCCGGTTCAGTCCCACGACGCCGCCGTAAGCCGAGATCGGGTCCGTGCTGCGGGCTTGCCGGTACGCCTCCACCATCGGTTCCCCGACGGCGACTCCGCACGGATTGTTGTGCTTAATGATGCAGGCCGCAGCATCGGCGAATTCGAGGATCAAGTGTAAGGCAGCATCCAGGTCCAAAAGATTGCTGAATGAGAGGTCTTTACCCTGCAATTGCTGTGCGTTGGCCAGGCAGGGTCCCTGAGTTTTCGGCTCTCGGTAGAGCACGCCCTCCTGGTGCGGGTTCTCGCCGTAGCGCAGTGGCTGGACTTTCTCCAGTCCCAAGGCAAGAAAAGATGGGAAGGGTTGAGGCCACACCACTTCGAGAGAGGCTTCGCGAGAGCTCACCGCGCTCAGGAAGGTCGCAATGGCTCCTTCGTAGCGGGTGGTGAGCTGGAACGCCTCTTGCGCCAGGCGAAGACGAGTTTGCAGAGTGATTCCGCCGTGTTGGCGAATCTCCTGAAGGATCTCAGGGTACTGCTCAGGGCGCGTGAGGATTGCCACACCTTCGAAGTTCTTGGCTGCGGACCGGATCAAAGCCGGTCCCCCGATGTCAATCTGCTCGATCGCCTCAGCGAGGTCCACAGACTCTGCTGCGATCGTGTCCTCAAAAGGGTAGAGGTTGACAGCAACGAGATCGATCGGAGTAATGTGTTGCTGCTTGAGCTGCTCCTGATGCTCTCGGTCGGTTCGGCTTGCAAGAATGGCCCCGTGAATGGCCGGATGGAGGGTTTTCACGCGGTCTCCGAGCATTTCTGGAAATCCGGTTACCTCTGCCACCTGGGTGACGGTGACTCCCGCGCCTCGGAGATGCTCGGCTGTCTTCCCAGTCGAGATCAGCTCGACGCCGAACTCGACTAATCCTTTGCCGAACTCGACGAGTCCCGTCTTGTCCGAGACACTCAGGAGAGCCCGATGGATACGGCTGAGTCCCCTCTCCATCTTCTGCCTGTCACCTACCGGTCCCGTTGGCCTTCGTTATCCCGGTCGCGTCAGTCAGGCCTCTAGGGATGGATGTATCCCCATCCCTCTCTGACGGCTCGCTCGGCCTCACTCCCTTGACAGAACACTTGGCGTCCTTCGACACGAAGTCGCCCTTCGGCAAAGAGCTGGATGGCCCGGGGATAGATTTGATGTTCGAACTTCAGAATGCGGCCGGAGAGCGTGTCATCGGTATCGTTATCAAACACGGGGACCACCGCCTGGATAATAATGGGTCCGCTGTCGACGCCCTCATCGGCAAAGTGGACGGTGCAGCCGGAGAATTTCACACCGTGGTGAAGGGCCTTGCCTTGAACGTGAAGTCCAGGGAAGGAGGGGAGAAGGGCTGGGTGAATGTTCATGATCCGATGCCGAAACTGTTGGATGAAGTCAGGAGTTAGGATTCGCATATAACCGGCCAGGCAAACGAGTTCTACGTTATGCTCCGTCAGGACCGATATCACGGCCTCATCGAAGGCCTCCCGGGTTGCGTAGGCTGTGGGATCAACGAAAACTGGTGAGATGTTGTGACGACGGGCCCGCTCGAGAGCAAAGGCATCTACAACGTCACTGACCACGACGACCACGCCCGCGTCGAGCTTTCCCGCCTCGCTTGCATCAATGATTGCTTGAAGGTTCGAGCCCCGACCCGATACGAGAACGCCGATCCGCAGCTTATTCGCTCTCGCCATGCTATTTCCTCCGCTTGAATTTACCAGAGGCACTCTAACTCGGGCAAGGATTTTCCCGTCACCTGACCCTCGGGAGGAGGGTGCAGAGGGTGAAGATCGGAGGACGGTTACGCATCCGGACGGCCCGCCAGGCTCAAGAAACAACGTGTGCTGGCTAAAAAACTGGAGCCCTGTGTCGCCGCGAGGTCAGAATACGCGTTGAACGGCGTAGGGAATCGCGTTGCCATCGTTTTGCTGGATGAGGAACCCCGCAACGATCCGATATTCTTTCATGTGTTTTATGAGACGTATAGAGAAAGCCTCTTAAAATCTTGCCAGAGTTTATCTTCAACATTAGTACTCCGATGGTAGATTGGCATCAGGCTGAGGTCCTTACAGAAGCTCACCGCATGGGGAAGGCGAGACTGAGTGTATGGAGAGAGGAAGGGGGTTGTCAATGCTGAAATGAGGGGATAAAAATGCTTGACAATTTATAAGGAGGGTGATAAAAGACGATTAAATTGATAGACAAAGTCGAGATATTCAAAAGGTGTTGCGACAATGAGGATTTCGACAAAAGGCGATTATGCGACGAGGGCCATTCAAGAACTGTCAATGCACTACAACCGCGGTCCGCTCCGAATCGAGCAAATCGCCGAGCGTCAGGATATCCCAGTCCGGTATCTGGAACAACTGCTTCTGATCCTAAAGCGGGCGGGTTACCTCGAGAGTAAGCGGGGCGTCAAGGGGGGGTATATGCTTGCCAAACCTCCTTACCAGATCACACTCGGAGAGATCATCCGGCTAATGGAGGGTCCTCCCGCCCCGATCTTCTGCGTCGACCACTCAAGCAACGAAAAGTGCCCTGTGGAAAGGGCATGCGGGTTTCAAAGTATTTGGGTGGAAATCAGGGACACGGTTGCGCACATCCTGGATAACGTGACCTTCGACGAAATCTGTCGTCGCTCGCAACTGAAGATCGAACCCAGGAGTGTGAGTTACCACATCTAAGGTCGGTGGCCGCTGGCCAACGACCTTGTTCACAGTTGACGGTTCACTGTTGACGGTAAGACCTGGGCTTGCAATATGTCTGTGAGCTGTGAACGGTGAACCGTGAACGTTTACTAGGGTGAACGAATGATGGAAGCACGGATTCCACGCCTGGCAAGAAACGCGCTGGATCTCATTGGGAACACCCCCATGGTGGAGCTTCCCAAGATCTCTCCCCGGAATGGGGCAACTATCTTGGCGAAGATGGAATCGCTGAATCCGGCCGGCAGCGTCAAGGATCGCATTGCCTGGGCTATGGTTGATGAAGCGGAACAGCAGGGAAGGCTCGGCCCCGGAGCAACCATCGTGGAACCCACTTCCGGAAATACAGGGATCGGCCTGGCTATGGTCGCGGCGGTGAAGGGATACCGACTGATCCTGACGATGCCCGACGACATGAGCCTGGAGCGTCGGACGCTCCTTCAGCGGTTCGGAGCAGAGGTGATCCTGACGCCGGCCATCGAGGGGATGACGGGTGCCGTCTTCGCGGCCGAGGAGCTCTGCCGCGAAAATCCTCACTATTTCATGCCCCAACAGTTTATCAACCCAGCGAATCCTGAGATCCACCGGCAGACGACCGCCCGGGAGATCTTAGAGGTGACACAAGGCCGGATTGATGCCTTCGTGGTCGGGGTGGGAACGGGCGGAACCATCACGGGGGTCGGGGAAATCTTGAAAGCCAAGATCCCGGGTGTCAAGGTGATCGGGGTTGAACCAGCCAAGTCGCCGGTCCTCCAGGGCGGAAAGGCCCGCCCCCACGGTATCCAGGGGATTGGAGCCAGTTTTGTCCCCGGGGTCCTGAACATGGAAGTCCTCGATCGAATCATCGGGGTGAGCGACGAGGACGCTTTCAAGATGACGGCCCGTCTGACCCGGGAAGAAGGACTCTTGGTCGGTGTCTCGGCCGGGGCCAATGTCTTCGCCGCGCTAAAGGTGGCCGGCGAACTTGAAAAGGGAATGGTCGTTGTGACGGTCCTGCCGGATACAGGGGAACGGTACCTCAGCGTGCCATACTAAATTTTCGTAGTGGAAAGGAGTTTGTTGATGGGAGTCAAGGTTTACATCCCGACGCCGTTTCGAGGCCTGACCCACAACCAGGCCACCGTAGAGGTCGAGGGGAAGAGCATTGTGGATCTTGTTGAGATCCTCGAAGCCGAGTATCCCGGGATCCGGGAGCGCATTTTTGATGAGCAAGGAGAGATCCATCGCCATGTCAATGTCTATGTGAATGATACTGCCGTGGAGAACCTCGGGGGGAAAGATACGGCGTTGGTGGACGGGGACGAAGTGGCCTTAATTCCGGCCATCGCCGGAGGAGCGATTCCGTTTACCGAGGAACAGATCAAGCGGTACAGTCGCCACATCATCCTCCCTGAGATCGGCGGCAAAGGGCAGCGGAAGCTCCTGAACAGTAGCGCCCTGTTAGTCGGGGCCGGTGGGCTGGGCTGTCCTGCTGCCCTCTATTTGGCTGCCGCGGGAGTTGGGCGGCTCGGGGTTGTCGATTTTGATCAAGTGGATCTCAGCAACCTCCAGCGGCAGGTCCTTCACCATACTCACGACGTAGGTCGACCAAAGGTCCTGTCAGCGGTGGACACCATTGGGGATATCAATCCAGATGTAAAAGTCGAGCCCTATCAGGTCCAACTTTCCTCGGAGAATGTCAAGGAGATCATAGCTGACTACGACGTTATCGTGAATGGCTGTGACAACTTTCCCACCCGCTATTTGTTGAATGATGCCGCTTACTTCCTGAAGAAGCCGCTGGTGGATGGAAGCATCTTCCGCTTCGAGGGGCAGGTGACGGTCTTTTCGCCCGGGAAGGGGTGTTACCGCTGCCTCTATCCTGCTCCACCCCCACCCGGCCTCGTTCCGAGCTGTGCGGAGGCGGGAGTCTTAGGAGTTCTCTGCGGGATCATCGGAAGCCTCCAGGCCCTGGAGGCGATTAAGCTCATCCTCAGTACGGGGGACCCCCTGGTGAACCGCCTGCTTTTTTTTGATGCGCTGACATTAGAGTTTCGTCAGGTCAAGATTCGGCGAGACCCTGAATGTCCGGTGTGTGGCGATCAGCCGACGATCACGGAGCTGATCGACTACCACGAATTCTGCGGCGTTCCTCACACGCAACCGGTCAGCTAACGAGGGTTCACAGTTCATGGTTCACGGTTCACGGATAGAGAAAGACAAAGGCCGGGGTTGACCGTGAACTGTGAACGGTGAACCGTGAACGGGATTAGGCCATGAGACTTGGGATTTTGCTTTCGACGTCACCGGAACACCACAATTCGACCACCGCTCTCCGGGTTGGCCGTGCAGCCTTAGAGCGGGGGATGATTCGGTACCTCGTTGACTTTGTTGACTTTTGTGAGGAATTTCGTGTGCAGGAGCCGTGTTGAGGGTTAGAGGCAGATTTCGAGGGACAGGGAGGAAGATGAGCGTTCAGGTGCAAGTTCCGCAGATCTTCCGAAAGCACACCGGCGGGGCAAAGACGGTGATCGCGGAGGGACGAACGGTCCAGGAGGTGCTGGACAGCCTGGACCGAACGTATCCAGGCTTCCGGGAGCGGTTGCTGGACGGCAAAGGACTTCATCGGTTTGTGAATATCTATCGTAACGAGGAAGACATTCGGTATCTCGAATACTTGGATACGAAAGTGCGGGAAGGCGACGTCATCTCCATTTTTCCCGCTGTCGCAGGGGGAGGCCGCCTTGATAGCTAAGAAGAAAGTGATCCGCGGGCGCGAGAAGGCCGCAAAGCCGCATAGCGCGGCCGATATCGTCGACGCCATCGGAAACACCCCTTTGGTGGAGGTTCCCCGGATCAGCCCCAAGCCGTCGGTCCGGATCTTCTGTAAGCTCGAATTCTACAACCCGACGGGAAGCCTGAAGGACCGGATTGCCAAATACATGATCGAGGACGCAGAGCAGAGAGGGGAACTGGGCCCGGGCAAGACGATCCTTGAGCCGACCAGCGGCAATACCGGGATTTCACTCGCCCTGATCGGCCGGCGGAAGGGTTATAAGGTCAAAGTGGTGGTTCCGGAAAACATCACCGTCGAGCGTCGGCAACTTTTGGAGCTCTATGGGACGGAGGTCATTTACTCCGATCCCCGTCGGGGCACCAACGGGGCCATCGAGCTGGCTGGGAAGCTGGCCGCCGAGAATCCGGATTGGTATATGCCGTACCAGTACGGCAATGAAGCCAATCCCCGAGCGCACTATGAGACGACTGGTAGAGAGATCCTCGAAGCGCTTCCCGAGGTGGATGTCTTCGTGGCGGGGCTTGGGACTGGGGGGACACTTATGGGCGTGGGACGCCGGCTCAAGGAGGTGAATCCCAAGACGCAGGTCATAGCCGCGGAGCCCCATCCTGGCGATCTCGTTCAGGGGCTCCGCAGCTTGGACGAGGGGTTCATTCCTCCGATATTGGATTTGAGTCTCCTTGACGGAAAGACCCTTGTCGATTCCCGCTGCGCCTTCGCGTTAACCCGGGATCTGACGATCAAGGAAGGCATTTTCGCGGGGGTTTCTTCGGGGGCGGTCCTTCATTGTGCCATCCGGACAGCTCACAAGATGGACAAGGGAAACATTGTCTGCCTTCTGGCGGATGGCGGCTGGAAGTATGTCAGTCTGGGAGTCTGGGCAAAAGAGCTGCCCGATCTTGGAGAAGATGTCTATAGCCACGTCTGGTGGTAGTGTTGACAGACGAGCGGGGAGAGTCGCGAGGGGAGATGTTTGAGCTGGCCAAACGATATGCGGAGGAGATCATCGATCACGCCCGAAGTGAGGCCCCCAACGAATGTTGTGGCCTTCTGGCTGGGAAGGCCGGAAAGATTTTGCAGCTGTATCGATGCGACAGTTCCGAGAAAAGTCCGTACCGATACTACGTGGATCCGAAAGACCAGATCCGGATCATGCGGGAGCTGGATGAGAAGGAGTGGGAGCTCCTTGGGATCTACCACTCCCATACTCACACGGAGGCGTATCCATCCAAAACCGATGTCGAGTTGGCGTTTTATCCTGAGGCGTTGTACTTCATCGTTTCCCTTAAGAAACCGGAGGCACCAAGCATCCGGGCGTTTCGGATTACCGATGGTGAGATCACAGAGGAGGAGGTGATTGTCAGGTAGGGTTTTTTTGTGTTGGCAATTCCCGAGTAACTCAATCGGGTTTATCGAATTAATGGTCGAATCAACTTAGTCCTGTCAACTACAAAAGGAGGCAAGTCATGGCTAATTACGCACATCCCGAGGTGCTTGTGGAAACCCAGTGGGTGGCAGACCATCTGAAAGATCCCAAGCTCCGGCTAGTCGAGGTGGACGTCGACACGGCGGCGTATGGGGAAGGCCATATCCCCGGGGCCATCGGCTGGAATTGGAAGACGGATCTGGAAGAGCAGCTGGAACGGGACATCCTGCGTCGCGAAACGATGGAGCAGCTGCTCAGCCGGTCGGGGATCGCCAATGACACGACGGTGATCCTGTACGGGGACAACAATAACTGGTTTGCCACCTATGCCTTCTGGCATCTGAAGTATTACGGGCATGTGGATGCGCGGGTCATGAACGGGGGCCGGGCCAAATGGATTGCCGAGGGGCGCCCGATGACGAAAGAGCTCCCAGCGTACCCGGCGACGACCTACCGGGCCAAGGGGCCGGAGAAGAGCATCCGGGTCATGCGGAGTCAGGTGATCGACTCGGTAGGGAAAGCGCGGCTGGCGCTGGTGGATGTCCGCTCGCCGAAAGAGTTCAGCGGCGAGATCTTGGCGCCGGAGCATCTGCCCCAGGAGGGGGCGCAGCGGGGGGGGCACATCCCGGGCGCGGCGAATATTCCCTGGAGCCAGGCGGTGCGGGAGGATGGGACGTTCAAGAGCGCGGAGGAGCTAACGCAGCTGTATCAAAGCAAGGGGATTGTGCCGGACAAAGAGATCATCGCCTACTGTCGGATCGGGGAGCGTTCGTCACACACGTGGTTTGTGCTGAAGTATCTGCTGGGCTATCCCAGGGTGTTGAATTACGACGGCTCCTGGACCGAGTATGGCAGCTTGGTGAACGTGCCGATTGAAAAATAAGGAGAGTGAGACGTGACACAGCCGCGGTCGGATGAACCCTTTTTTCGGATTGAGCCGGCAGAGGCACGGACCTTGGTCGAAAAGGGAGTACGAGTTGTAGATGTTCGGGAGCCACAGGAGTACGCCGAGGTCCGGATCCCGGACTCGGCCCTCGTCCCCTTGGGGACGCTCTTGAGTGCACCACGGGACATCCTCAAGGAAGGGCCGGTTCTGTTCGTCTGTTCCGAGGGGATCAGGAGCGCCGTCGCCTGTGAGGCGGCCGCGGCGATCGGGCTTGATGAGGTGTACAACCTTGAGGGTGGAATTGAGCAGTGGGAGGCGGAAGGACATCCGGTAGAGTCTGGGCGGAGCAGCGAGGGCGTGATAACTGAGACTCCGGTCGGCCCCGAGGCCCCGCAGTACGATTTGCTGCAGCCGGGCGAGCGCCTTATGCGGGTTCATCGGTTCCGGTATCTCCGCGCCGTGACATGCGCCTTGGGTGTCCTTGACCTCTTGGTCGAGGAGACTCTTGGGGAAGTACCAGAGCCCGCGAAACGGTGCGTGGCCCGCCCGGACCACCCCGTGCAAGTGGCAAGACCTGAGTTAACGGTCTACGGAGCAAGTGTTGAAGAGGCGGTGCGTGTCCTGATCGAGAAGCTCAAGGGACGGCGCGCCCAGGAGATCTTTCTTCCTACCGGGTGAGGTCTAATACACCTTGCTGCGAGCCCTCGGTGGGAATAAACAGGGACCGAGAGGGAGGACACACAATGCAACCGTTGGATGTTCTGGACGCGAAAAAAGCGACCATCGGCCTGGATGAAAAACCGCTGGCTGTCCGTCCCTCATACGCCGAGCAAGAGGAGATCGACACCTTTGACGATTTCGTGCAGCGCTTTTGGCGAAAGGAGATATCGGAGGGCGAGTTCAAGCGCTTTCGCCTTCAGCATGGCGTCTACGGTCAGCGTCAACAGGAATTCCAGATGTTCCGGATCAAGATACCCTGGGGTGGGCTGACTGCGGAGCAACTGGAGGCGCTCGCAGACTTGGCCAAGCGGACGCCGCGAGGGTTAGGGCATGTCACGACCCGTCAGAACATCCAGTTCCACTTCGTCAAGCTGGCAGAGGCCACCGAGTTCATGAGCGACTTGGCGCGGGTCGGGCTGACCACGCGGGAGGCCTGCGGGAACACCGTTCGCAACGTCACGGCGGGGGCTTGCTCTGGCGTCTGCCCCCGGGAGATCTTCGACGTCACTCCCTACGCCGAGGCGGTGGCCCGCTTCCTCTTGCGAAACCCTATGAACCAGAATCTTCCCCGAAAATTTAAGATTGCCTTTTCCGGATGTCCGGATGACGAGGGGGTGACGGCGATCCACGACATCGGGGCGCGGGCTGTTCTTCATCGTGAGAACGGAGTAGCCCACCGGGGCTTTCGCCTGGTGGTGGCTGGAGGACTCGGACCGGTACCTAACGAGGCCCAGCTCCTGGAAGAGTTTACTCCCGCGCACGAGTTGATGGCCACGGTGGCCGCCATCGTCCGGATCTTTGACCGATTCGGCAACCGCGAGAACCGGAGCAGGGCACGGATGAAATTCGTCCTCCAGGAATTTGGCCTAGAAAAATTCCGGCGCCTGGTCCTGAAAGAGCGAACCGGTCTCAAGTCCACCATGGCCGGACAGATTCCCTCCGTCGTAGTCCGCGAGGAGATACCGCCCCCGCGGAAGCGGGCACCCTTAGCCTTTCGAGATCTGCAAGACCCTGCCTTCGAGTCGTGGCGGCGGAGTAATGTCCGGCCACAGAAACAGCCCGGCTACGTCATGGTGACGACCCGTGTGGAGCTGGGCGACATCACCGCGCTCCAGCTTCGGCTCCTGGCCTTCTGTGCAAGGGAGTTTGGTGACGGCACCGTGCGGAGTACAAACCAACAGAATTTTATCCTCCGATGGGTGCCGGAGGGGGCCCTAGTCGCTCTGTACCGGGTGCTTCGCCGTGCCGACTTGGCCCAGCCCGGGGCCGAGCGGCTTATCGACGTCACTGCGTGTCCCGGTGCCGACACCTGCCAGCTCGGGATTACCTCGTCAAAGGGGCTTGCGCTCGCGATCAGCAGGATGCTGGAGGAAAAGCACCCGGATCTGGCGGAGGAGGTGGGTGGACGGATCAAGATCTCGGGCTGCCCGAACTCTTGCGGTCAACACCACATCGCCACGATCGGGTTTTACGGCGGGTCCAGAAAGTTCGATGGGCGCCAGGCCCCGACCTACCAGATGCTCCTCGGAGGCGTATGGGGGGATGGGACTGCCCGATTCGGCACGCCGATTCTTCGGGTCCCGTCGAAGAATATTCCAGCGGCCGTCGACAGGCTGCTCAAAATCTACAAGGCACAGCGGACCAACGGTGAGGCCCTCTTTCCGTTTGTAGAGCGCTTCGGACCAGACCGAGTGGCGCAAAGCCTGGCGGAGTTCACTCAGCTTCCCAGCTATGAAGAAGCCCCAGACGGGTTTCGGGATTGGGGCGCGGAAGAGTTCTTTGAACTCAAGGTCGGGGTCGGTGAGTGTGCGGCGTAGCTTACCAGAGGACGGTAGGTCATCGGATCAGTCGCTGATGGCCTCTGTTCTTCCCGAATAGGTTTTGCTGATGATGGCTTTCCTTCCGGCGATTGTCTGCGTGGGAATTACCTCCGGCTGGGTCACGGGTATCTCTGCTGCAGCGTGGGGAGCCCTGAGTGTTCCGCTGTTGGTTCTGATCGGGATTGAGCCGTTAGCCGCAATTAGCTCTAGTCTGGCCGCTTCTATTTTTCTGAGCCTTTTGGGCGGCCTGACCCACTGGCAGCATGACCGTTCGCGGGTGGCTCCCCTCGTCCCGCTCGTACTTGGGGGTGTGGCAGGGGCCTTCTTGGGAAGTTTCCTGAGTCCCACACTTCCGACCCAGACCCTTCGGCTTTTTATTGGCGTGACGACCTTGATCATAGGGTTTCTTTTGCTTCCGAGGCGCAATGGTGGCAGTGCGCGGCACCTTGGCCACAAGGTCCCGAAATGGCAGGAAAGACGGGCGACCATTTTTGGAATTGGCGTGGTTGCGGGGATTTCCGCCGGAGCAATTGGTGCAGGTTGGGGAACGATTGGCGTCGCACTGCTCATGTGGACAGGCATTCCGGCCCATACCGTGGTCGGCTCTTCCCTGTTCGGCCGATCTTTCGTGGCCTTAGTGGCCACTGGCTCATATGTTTTTCAGACTGGCCTCCCCCCTGGTGGGATCTTTCTGCCACTTCTGCTCGCTGGGGACGCGGGGGTGTATCTCGGGGTCCGGAGCTCGAACAAGCTTTCGCCCGTCGGAATGCAAAAATTCCTCGGTGGTGTGGTCGGCCTGGCGGGGATGCTGACCGTTGCGAAGTATCTCTTGTAATGCGGATCGACGTCTCCACATCGAGTTTCCACCGGTGAGCGAAGCGGAAGGTACGGGAGTCGTGATGGGCCTCAAAGGTCTCACTGTCGCGGTGACCGGGAGCAGGAGAGCATCCGAGCAGGCCGAGCTGATCTCGAAGCTCGGGGGGGTCCCCTACGTAGCCCCAACGGTGGGCATTGAAGTCCAGGAGGATGCGGACCTTCAAACGGAAGGATTGGTCAATAGGATTGTCGGCAGAGAATTTGATTATGCGGTCTTCACGACGGGTCCAGGAGTCTATCGGTTGGTGTCGACGGCTCAGAAGCTGGGGTTAGAAGCAGAATTGCTTGACGTATTGAGCAGCACCTATGTCGTCGCACGAAGCCACAAGCCGCAAAAGCTTTTGGAGCGATACGGTGTCGGGGTGCACCTCGTGCCCCCCGACAATACCTCGGAGGGGATCGCTACGGAGATGGCCAAATTCGACCTTAATGGCAAACGTGTCGCCATCCTGTGGTATGGCGAGCCCCATCCAATCCTCCGAGAGACACTGGAAAGGGGTGGGGCAAGCGTCTTTGAGGCGATGGCGTATCAGTATTCATTAGCGCTTGAGAGGAGGGGAGCCGAAGTCCTTGCGGCAGTGGGGTTCAAGTCTATACCCCCCGAGGACCAAAAGATCCTGCAACTCATCGATGATCTGGTCAACGGAAACATCCACATCATTACCTTCACCAGCCCTCCGTCGGCGAGAAACCTCTTCCGATTCGCAGAAGCCCATAGCCTGGATGCGGGTCTTCGCCGTTCCCTGAATGAGGAGGTATTGGTCGTTGCCGTTGGACCGCCAACCCGCCGGGCCATTGAAGAAAACGAGGTTACCGTTGATGTGATGCCGGATGTCTACAGGTTGGGTCCGATGTTGAGGTCGACGGCTGACTTTCTGGCACAGGAGGAGTGCCACACGAGAAAAGGGGCCCTCGCTAGGATTCAGCCTGAGTCAATTGTCGATGGACATGGATAATCTGCTATGAGAGCCTGCCGAAACGAAGGGGGATATCCGTGAAAGCGAAGAATCGACTGGATGAGGGAGCGGTGGGTGAACTGGCCATTCGGTTTCAAGGGGAAGAACCCGGGGCGGTAATCCATTGGGCCCTCGAGCAGTTTCATCCCCGCATCGCCTTAGCGTCCAGCCTCCAGGCGGAAGACATGGTCATTCTGGACCTCGCCTGGAAGATAAATTCCAGGGTACGGGTATTCACTCTGGATACTGGTCGGCTCCACGAAGAGACGTATGTAACTATGGAGCGGGTCCGGGAAAAGTACGGCATTGTGATCGAGAGCTATTTTCCGAATCGGGTATCCGTGGAGGCCCTCGAGCGAGAGAAGGGATTTTACTCCTTTCGGCGGAGCGTGGAGGAGCGGAAGTTTTGCTGTGGGATTCGCAAGGTGGAACCACTTGCGCGGGCCCTGAGCGGTCTCGATGCGTGGCTCACTGGACTCCGCCGGCAACAGGCAGTCACCCGGAGTGCCATGGCCAAGGTCGAACTGGATGAGAGTCATGGAGGCATTGTCAAGCTCAATCCCTTGGCCGAGTGGTCGGAAGAGCAGGTCTGGAACTACATCCGCACTCATGATGTACCCTACAACGCCCTTCACGATCTAGGGTATCCGAGCATCGGATGTGCCCCGTGCACGCGTGCGATCAAGCCGGGGGAGGATATTCGGGCCGGACGGTGGTGGTGGGAACTTCCAGAGAGTAAGGAGTGCGGTTTGCACGTCACCCCGGTGAAGACGGGCCGATTCAGTATATGAGGAGACTCAAAGTCGGATGAGCGCCATCGCACCGCATGGAGGGAAACTGGTCAACCGTCTGGTGCCACCGGAAGAGCGCGACGAGACGCGCCACCGGGGGAAAATCCTCAAGGAGATCCACCTCAATCGGCGACAGCTCTCGGACCTGGATTTGATCGGGATCGGAGCTTTGAGTCCCCTTGAAGGGTTCATGGGGCAGGCCGATTACGAACGAGTAGTGGAGGAGATGCATTTGGCCAGTGGCCTCCCATGGTCTATCCCTGTCACGTTGGCAGTAGCGGAGAGCAAGGCTAGTGCGCTCCAAATGGGTGAGGAACTTGCTCTGATGGATGAGCAGGGGGATCTCCGAGGCGTGATGAAACTTCATGAGAAGTTTCGTTACGATAAGGAGCGGGAGGCCCGGGAGGTCTATCGAACTACCGAGGATCTCCACCCTGGAGTTCAGGCCCTGTACGCGCAGGGGGAGGTCCTCTTGGCAGGTCCGATCCAACTTTTGGAGCTTCCTGACCATCAGGCCTTTCATCCGTATCATCTTACCCCCGAAGAGGCCCGACAGGCCTTCGCCGATAGAAGCTGGAGGACCGTCGTAGGTTTTCAGACCCGAAACCCGGTCCACCGCGCCCACGAATACATTCAGAAATGTGCTTTGGAGATGATGGATGGGCTCCTTCTCCATCCGTTAGTGGGTGAGACCAAACAGGATGACATCCCACCGGAAACGCGGATGCGGTGCTACCAGGCGCTCTTGGAAGGCTATTATCCCAAAGATCGTGTGATCCTGGCCGTCCTCTCGGCGGCCATGCGCTACGCCGGGCCACGGGAGGCCATCTTCCACGCCCTCATCAGGAAGAACTACGGGTGTACGCATTTCATCGTCGGCCGAGATCATGCCGGGGTTGGGAATTATTACGGCACGTTCGACGCCCACACGATCTTTCAGGCCTTCTCTAGCGCAGAGCTCGGCATTACACCCCTCTTTTTTGACAACGCTTTTTATTGCCGATGCTGCCAGGGAATGGCAACGACGAAGACCTGTCCGCACGGACCGGAAGAGCGGGTAAGCCTGTCCGGGACAAAGGTCCGGGAAATGCTTCATCGGGTGGAGCTTCCGCCACCGGAGTACTCCCGGCGCGAGGTAGCTGAGGTCCTTCTTCAGTGGGCCAATACCGATCAATACCGGATCTGACGGCCTCACTTCCCACCTCGGGCGGCTTGGGACAGCATCTGATTCGTCCGTTGGCAGGGCAGTGGCCGGGAATGCGGGAAGGATCTGAGGGGGGAAGTCGCGATGATCGGATTTGTGCTCGGTAAATTCACCGGCCTGGTGGCGAGGCTCAAGCGTCCGAAGCTCGCCCGGCTGTGTAACAATATTGTCCGATACCTCTCGGGTTGGTTCAGTCAGAAGGCACTGAGCCAGGAAGATCTCCACACAGGAAATGGTTTGAGTGTGCCCTGCCGAATGAGGACCGGTACTTCAATGGACAATGGCAGACCAACCGGGGTGCGGGTCCCCGAAAGTGGATTGTTGCATGGAGGGGAAGAGGGACTCCGCACATCGGACCGCCGAGGACGGGTCTATCTCGTCGGGGCGGGACCGGGCGACCCCGGCCTCCTGACTCTGAAGGGAAAGGACTGCCTCGAAAAAGCGGACGTGGTCATCTATGATTATCTCGTGAACGAGTGTCTTCTTACACACAGCCACCCCCGGGCCGAACGAATCCACGTGGGGAAGCCGGGAGCGAAGCAGAGGCTGTCTCAGCTGGAGATTAACACCCTCATGATCGAGCGGGCCCGCGAGGGCGAGGTGGTCGTCCGTCTCAAAGGGGGGGACCCGTTTATATTCAGCCGCGGGGCCGAGGAGGTTGAGGCGTTGGTTGAGGCGGGGATTTCCTTTGAGGTGGTGCCGGGGGTGACATCGGCCATCGCGGTCCCCAGTTACGCCGGGATTCCCCTTTCGCATCGCCGCCTGGCCTCCACTGTGGCACTTGTAACCGGACAGGAGAACCCGACGAAGGAGACTTCAGGTATTGACTGGAAGGCCGTTGCCGGCATGGGAACGGTGGTCTTTCTCATGGGAGTCAGTCGACTGCCCCAGATTGTGGCCCGGCTTGTCGAGGAGGGACGCGCGCCAGAGACTCCAGTGGCGGTCATCCAATGGGGGACCCTGCACCGGCAGAAGACCGTCACGGGAACTCTGCAGGATATCCGGGACAAGGCGAGGGGGCTACGGCCGCCCGCCGTTATCGTCGTCGGCGAGGTCGTAAAGCTTCGGCACCATCTGCGCTGGTTTGAGGAAAGCCCCCTGTGCAAGAATATTGCGATGCGAACTCGCGAGCAGCAGCCTGTCCTCGCCAAGCTGCCAGAGGACTGAGGGGCCGAAGGTGACCGAATGCTCTCCTACCTTGAGATGGCGGGAGTTCTCGTTGAAGAGGCCGACATTTATCGAGATTGTGTCTGACCAGAGGATGCTGACTGGCCGGACGCAAAGGTATGCTCGATGTGGCATCGACGACGAAAAACCAGTCCGGGGTTGTCGCAAGAGAAAACTTTCAGTACAATGAATCCGCCACATCGAGTCTGGAGGGAGCGGTGGCGAAGAGGCGGGTACATCTCAGTTTTCCCGGACGGCTGAAGGATGAGCCACTCCTGTGGCGGGTCTCTGAGCGATTCGATCTCGTTTTCAACATCCGTCAGGCGGATTACACCGAAGGACTTGGTTGGCTCATGGCCGAGTTGGAAGGAGATGGGGAGCAGCTTGAGAAAGGCATACGATGGTTGGAAGAGCAGGGGGTGATCGTTGCCCCCATCGAGCAGGATGTCGTCCAGTGACGTTTTTTCCTTGACAGATCAGGAACCATCTGGTGTCATAAGAAAATAATTGAATCGGATTTCACTTCTCATCAAGAGCGGCTGAGGGACTGGCCCGACGAAGCCGCGGCAACGGCCCCGTCGACGAACTCGGCGGGGAGAAGTGCCAACTCCTGCACTCCGATCTCGCGCGTCGGGGTGAGAGATGAGAGGGTGGATGCGCAGAGGTCATGCAAACCCCTTCTCATAAGGAGAAGGGGTTTTTTGTGGAGTGGTGAACGGTAATGGCGACACGGCGGTTATCTTTAACGTATCCTCTCCACCTCATTAAGGAGCCGGTGATCCACCGGGTTTCGAAGGAGTACAACCTGGTTCCGAATATCCGAAAGGCTCGGGTCACCGACACGACGGGTGAGGTACTCTTGGATTTCCAAGGACGGGAAGAGGACCTAGACAAGTGCATGAGTACCCTCATGCGTCTCGGGATCACGGTCGAAGAGGTTCGGGAAAATCCGTGACGGATGCCGATCTGTCCGGCGGGGACAGGTTCAGGAGGGGTCGATGGCGAAAATCAAGGGATTAAAGTGTCGGGAGTGTGGTCGGCCCTATCCGGCCGCGCCGCTCCATGTCTGTGAGTTCTGCTTTGGACCGCTCGAGGTCGACTACGATTACGCCGCTCTGCAGAAGGTAGTCAATCGAAAGCGAATTGAGACCGGCCCGTACAGCGTCTGGCGGTATCGTGACTTGCTCCCCATTGATCAGGAGGTCCCAGTGGGCCGCCACTGTGGCATGACCCCTCTGATCCGGGCGAGCAACCTCGGCGAGGCGTTGGGGGTCAAGGAACTGTATATTAAAAATGATGCGGTTTGCCACCCGTCCCTTTCGTTCAAGGATCGGGTTGTCTCGGTTGCTGTGACTAAAGCGATGGAGTTTGGCTTCTCGGTTGCTGCATGCGCGTCCACGGGGAACTTGGCTAACTCCGTCGCCGCCCATGCGGCCGAGGCGGGTCTCGAAAGCTTCATCTTTGTCCCGGCTGACCTGGAGCAGGGAAAGATCGTCGGGACCTTAATCTACGACCCGATTCTCGTAGCGGTCGATGGAAACTACGATGAGGTTAACCGCTTGTGCAGCGAGGTGGCGGACAAATACGGCTGGGCGTTTGTCAACATCAATATCCGACCGTACTATGCAGAGGGGTCGAAAACCTTTGGGTACGAGATTGTCGAGCAGCTGGGATGGCGGACGCCCCGACACATTGTCGTACCCGCGGCCGGTGGGTCGCTCGTCACGAAGATCTGGAAGGGACTCAAAGAGTTTTGCCAGTTAGGACTGATCCCGGACTGTCACACCCAGATGCACGTGGCACAGGCGGCAGGATGTAGCCCCATTGTTACGGCCGTTCGCAACCGGTGTGACACGATTCGGCCAGTGCGCCCTGACACAATCTGTAAATCCCTGGCCATCGGCAACCCGGCGGACGGGTACTATGCCTTCAAAGCAGTTGAGGAGAGTAAAGGGTATGCTGCAGAAGCCGACGACGAAGAGATCATTGCCGGGATGACCCTCCTTGCAGCGACCGAGGGCATCTTTACGGAGACCGCGGGTGGGGTCACCGTGGCAGCCGCCAAGCGGCTTATTGAAGAAGGAGTCATTCCGCGTGATGAAAGCCTAGTGCTTTCCATCACTGGAAATGGACTGAAAACGCAGGAAGTAGTTTTTAACGTTCTCAAGCCCACCGTTTCCATTAAACCAACCTTAAAATCGTTTGACGAGGTGATCGCGGAGCGGCCGGCCCTCGGGACCAATGTTGCGTCCAGAGCTTCAAACAGTCGTCCAGAATAGTCTATGGAGGAAACCATGAGCGTCCTCGTCCGCATTCCAACGCCCCTCCGAAACCTGACCCAAGGACAGGCCGAGGTTCAGGGGGAGGGGAGGTCCGTCCAGGAACTCCTCGAAAACCTAGAGGGACAATTCAAGGGATTGAAAGAACGCCTCTGTGACGGGCAAGAGGTTCGCCGCTTCATTAATATTTACGTCAATGACGAAGATATCCGTTTCCTCCAAGGGACCGCGACCCCGCTCAAGGCGGGAGATCAGGTTTCAATCGTCCCTGCTATCGCTGGTGGAAAGTAATTCGGTTCCTTCTCCAGGAATGAATGTCCCGTGGGGTCTTGACCGAAAACACGTTCCCTTCTCACGTCCCGATGTGTTGATAACAAGGGTAAACTTCCTTTCGACCCCGTCTCTGGGGCCCCCAGATGCCTTGCTTGCGACAAGCGCATTTTTCACTTGGCCTGGGGTATGGTCTTTAGCTAAAGACTCATAGACAGACGAAAACCTGAATATTCGTCACGTTAGCAGGGCTTTGACGTGATGCTGCGTGTCGTCGCGGAGGTGAAAGACGATCGCTGCAACAATCGACGGGACAACAAACACTCAGACGCCTTCTCGGAGCGCGGCCCGGGAGGGCGTTTTCATATCTATTGCAGGTCGGGTGTTTACTTTCTTCGGGAAGAGAAGGGGAGGAAGGGTGCCATCCTGGCAAGGGACATCATGGGGACAGCGGTGGTCACGGCGACGCCTGAAATGTCCGCCCTCGGACTGACCGGTGCGGGGCCGCGACGCCCGCCATTCGTCAGGTCCCGTCAAGAGACACAGCGATGAACCCGGGGCAAGGATAGCCCCGAGCCCACCTCCGGCACATCCGACGGCGCACCAAAAAAAAAGCCTCCCCAGAATAAAACGGACCCGGAGGGCGTCTCTATATGAGGCGAGCATATCCCCTTTACGAGCATCACCGCTTCGTATCAGCCGAGAACGGACCCATAGCCTCTGTCCTGAGGCCAAACGTTTTCGTAAGCCGCTTTGCGCGCGGCGGGCCGAATCAGGTGATGGTCATGCACGAAGACGTTACCAGGATTAAGATGACGGCGGAGGAGTTTCGGGGGCTCTTGGAGTCTGCGCCGGATGCGATGGTCATTGTCAACGAGGACGGGAAGATTTTGTTGGTAAACACGCAGGCGGAGAAGCTGTTCGGCTACTCGCGGGAGGAATTGCTCGGAGAACCCGTCGAGATGTTGGTGCCTGGACGCTTCTGTAGCGATCATGCTCGACACCGTGTGAGCTACTTCGGCAAACCTCATACGCGACCTATGGGTATTGGTCTCAACATTTACGGTCTGCGCAAGGATGGCAGCGAGTTTCCGGTCGAGATCAGTCTCAGCCCGCTTGAGACCGCAGAAGGAATCCTCGTTTCGAGCACTATCCGTGACATCACCGAGCGCAAGAAGGCCGAGCAACAGATTCTTGATTATCAAGCGCAACTCCAGAATCTAGCGGCGGAGTTGTCCTTGGCCGAAGAGCAAGAGCGCCGACGAATCTCCATTGGTCTGCATGATGATGTCGGGCAGACGCTGGCGCTGGTGAAGGTTAAACTGAGTACGTTGCAGAAATCGGACCCTTCCGTAAGAAGTGCTCAGCTTATCAAAGAAATCCACGAACTTATCGATCAAACGATGCAGAGCATGCGCTCGCTCACGTTCGAACTGAGTTCCCCTGTCCTTTACACACTGGGGCTGGAGGCTGCGCTCCAGCACCTCGGTGAGCGGTTAGAAAGGCAGAGCGGCATTCGGTGCTATTTTGAAGGTGACAAACATCCGAAGCCGTTACCTGATCAGACGCGCGTCGTTCTCTATCGGATCGTACGTGAACTGATTCGGAACATCGGGAAACACGCCCAAGCGCGCGAGGTGAAAATAGCGGTAGGTCGGGTTGGCGATGAGATACACATCAGCGTTAGAGATGATGGGGTTGGGTTCGACGCCTCCGGGGTCGGTCAAGGTTTCAGTTCGACCGGTGGTTTTGGCCTCTTTAGCATTCAAGAACAATTGAAGCATATCGGGGGGCGGCTCGAGGTCGAAAGCGGTCCCGGTCGAGGGACTCGGGTTGTCGTGGTCGCGCCTCTTCACTAAACGATCGGCACTTCCGCATCTGCTCTTTCGCCGCTGGCGACGGCCCGTGACTCGTCTGGAATGAGGGGGACAAAGCATGCACATCCGTATTGTTCTGGCCGATGACCATACGATGTTCCGGGGTGGGCTCCGCGCCATGCTAGAAAAGGAACCTGACCTTGAGGTGATCAGTGAGGCGAAGGACGGCCTGGAGGCCTTGCGGGTCGCCCATGAAACGAGGCCTCACGTGGTCGTCATGGACGTGTCGATGCCCGGGATGAATGGTATAGAGGCGACTCGCCAGATCACCAGCAAATTGCCTGGGGTGAAGGTGCTCTGTCTGTCCATGCATTCCGAAGAGCGGTTTGTGGCGGCGGTGCTCGACGGGGGCGCCTCGGGGTATTTGATCAAGGAGTGCGCCTTGGACGAGCTGCTCAGGGCCATCCGCGCCGTGATGGCAAACCAGACGTACCTTTCTCCCGCCATCGCCGGCACCGTGGTGCAAAGCTACCGGGCATACCGGCCTGAAGGTCATTCCTCGCCTTTCTCCCTCCTGACGGGTCGAGAGCGTGAGGTGCTTCAGCTTCTCGCCGAAGGCTATTCCGCCAAACTGATTGCCGCCCGACTTCACGTGAGCGTAAAGACCATCGAGACGCACCGGCAACGCACCATGAGGAAGCTGAATATCGACAGCGTCGCCGGGCTCACCAAGTATGCGGTCAGACATGGATTGACCACCATCGAGGGCCCTCCACCGACGTGAGCCGCCCCCGGCCGCGTTGGTTGAAATAAGACTTTTTCTCATCCTCCCGTGCGTTTTCCCCCACGCCGCTTTTTCGCTCCCCTCGTTCTGAGACCGTGACACTTGGTCCTCGTCCCAGGTTACGCCCGCGGTCTCAGAATCAGGTTTTTAAAACCCCAGATTCAGGAATCCCCCGATTGTCTTCCCAGGTCAGGGTCGTTATTCCTAGACTAGGGATATGGTCGACAACAGGCAAACCCGGCTCAAGCCGATGCCGCAAGACCACGGGTCGAAGCATGGTGTGTGTCCTGGCGCGAGACGGGGGAGTCATGCACCCAGCGAAAGGAAGTTCATCTGGAACCGCGAAATATCACAAGACTCGTCCTGGCTGACGACAACACGAAGTTCCGCCAGTATGTAAAGACCTTGCTGGATAACGAGCCGGGCCTGAACGTGGTGGGAGAGGCAGAAGACGGCCGCGTGGCGATTCAGCTGGTCCGGGAATTGGAGCCGGATGTCGTGATCATGGACGTGATCATGCCCGAAGTGGATGGGATCGAGGCGACACGCGAGATTGTTGCTTCGCACCCTGATGTCAGGGTGCTTGCCCTCTCCCTGCATGCTGACAGGCGATTCGTCGAGGCAATGCGCGGTGCCGGGGCCACGGGCTACCTGCTGAAGGATGATTCCATCACAGAACTGTGCTTCGCGATTCGTACGGTGGTCGGCGGCCAGACCTATTTCAGCCCGGAAATGGACGTAACTGCTTGATCAATTGCGACCCCCCGGCCCACACGCTGCTATACGGGGTCAGGTTTTCAACCCCCTCTTGAGGTTTTTCGAACGTCAATTTCAGGGATTGCCCGATTGATCCCACCGGACATCGGGACTACATTGCTTCAACGATTTTGGGTTTTTTTGTGGCGTCATGTACCAACACGACTTATATCTACGTTCTCTGGCAGCCTGTCCACCTTTTATAGTAGGGAGCATTTCAGTTGCGAATAGATGGGAAATACAGTTGCAGGACCAATCACAGTCTCGCGTTGGAACAGGAGGGTTCAGGATGTTGAAAGAGTTCAAAGAATTTGCCATGCGGGGTAACGTTGTTGATATGGCTGTGGGGATTATCATCGGGGCTGCCTTCGGGACGATTGTGCAGTCCCTGGTCTCCGATATTCTGATGCCTCCTGTCGGCATGCTCTTGGGCAACGTAGACTTCTCCAACCTGTTCCTCGTGCTCAAAGCGGGCGGTGCTCCCGGACCGTACGCGGCCCTCGCGGATGCCAAGGGAGCGGGAGCGGTCACGATCAACTACGGGGTGTTCGTGAATACGATCATTAGCTTCGTGATCGTCGCGTTTGCCGTGTTTATGGTGATCCGGAATCTCAACAAGCTCAAACGGCAAGAGGAAGCTCCACCAGCCGCACCGACAACAAAGGAGTGTCCGTTCTGTGTATCGACCATTCCAATCAAGGCGGTCCGTTGCGCACATTGTACGGTGGAGTTGAAGGCAGCATAGTAGGGACTGCAACGTACACAAAGCAGGTCCAAATGAGTCGTCTATCACTGGCGATGATGTGTCTGGTGCTACTGGCCATGGCCGGCTGTGAAAGCACACCGGGGGTTGCGGTGCTCGGCGGTGCCGTCGGCGGTGGGGCCGCCGAAGCAGAGCCCCCGCTTCCTTCCGGGAGTGGTCTTTCCTCACCCCAGCCTGCTGCCGTTGCCACGCGACGCCCGTCTGTGATGCAAGAGGCTTTCCCTGTACCGCAACACCTGTACACAAGGGCCTTGAATTCCTTCATGGAGGGAAACTATGACCTCGCCATCCAGGGCTTTAGGATGTCCGTGACCCTCTTTCCCAAGACGCTGCTTGAAGATTGGGCCCATTTCTGGCTCGCGGAGACATACTATGGTCAGGGGGCCTACATTGAAGCGATCCGCCGGTACGATTTGCTGATCGAGAAATATCCTGGAAGTGCAAAGGCTCCAGCCGCATATCTCAAAATGGGCTACGCATACAGAGAACTTGGCGAGGAGTCGTTTGCGCTCGGCACACTGAAGGAACTCAGGAGGCGATTTCCCAATAGTCGCGAAGCCCGCTTGGCAGTGCCCGCGATTATCGATTTAGAATGAGACGAGTGAGCCTGATCACGTGAAGGGAGGTGATGTCCCTTGATTCTTGCATTGAGATGAAGGGAGAGACGGCACAAACCCACCTGAAACCAAAGGAGGATGCTATGGATTTCATTGCATCAATGCTTCAGGAACAGGCCCCGCAGCTGATCTCGGGACTCACCGAGAAAGCCGGCCTCAGTCCGGCGGAGGCGGAGCGCTTTGTTCCCGAAGCCGCGCAGGCCACGGTCGCGGAGCTCCAGAAGTCGGAGGGTCTCAATCTCGGAGAGCTGCTCGAGGGCGGAAACGTGGGATCGCTGCTCGGCAAGTTGAACGTGAGCGCGCTCGCCAGCAAGGTCGGCATCGGCGAGGCCAAGGCGACGGGTGCCCTCCAGAGCTTCGTGCCTGATTTGCTGGGACTGCTGAAGTCGAAGGGCGGAGGCGCGGCGGGATTACTCTCGCTGCTCGGCGGCCAGGGAGCAACGGGGGCCTTGCCGGACGCAGGTGAGATGGGAAAAAAGCTGTTCGGGAACTAGCGACTCGGTTACAGAACACGAAAATCACGGGAGGAAGAAATATGGCGAAGGCCATCGAGGACATTGAGGGCATCGGACCGTCGTACGGCCAAAAGTTGCGGAGCACCGGGGTCACGACGACGGATGCGTTGTTGGAGTCATGCGCGACCAAGAAAGGACGTCAGGAGCTTTCCGAAAAGACCGGCCTCAGTGAGACGTTGATCTTGAAGTGGGTGAATATGGCAGACCTCTTCCGAATCAAGGGGGTCGCACGCCAGTACGCGGAGCTGCTCGAGTCCGCGGGTGTCGATACGGTAAGAGAGTTTCGAAACCGCAACGCGGATAACCTGGCTGCGAAGATGGCTGAGATCAATCAGCAGAAGCAAATCTGCAAGCAGCCGCCGAGCGCTCAGGTTGTGGCTGCCTGGGTCACGCAGGCAAAGGAACTTCCACCCATGGTGGAGCACTAGCGTCGGCGGGGAGTTGCAGGGGCCCGGGAGTACGGGTCAACGGTGGAGCGAGACGGGAGGGGGTGGCCCGTGGACGGGCCGTCCGCGAGATGGGGGATGGCATGGAGGGTTGAACGTGGTTTGAGAGCCGTGGGGTTTGGCGTGTTCAGGTGCGGACGGGACAGGATACCCCGAGAGCACCTAATGGAACCAATTACTGGAGGCGAGGATGAAAACGAAAATTTTGAGCAAAGCGATTCTGGGTGCCGGCCTGGCGACCGCCGTTTTGGTCGCAATGGGGTGTGCCAGAACGCCTGTTCGAGCTGATTCCGGCGCGATCGACTTCGAACGCCGGGCGGCAGAACTGGAAAAGCGGGAAACCAAGCTCGGCGAGCGACAAGCGGCGTTGCAGAAGCTGGAAAGCCAGCTGGGGGCGCGAGAAGCGTCCTTAATGAAGCAGCAAGCGGAGCTCAAAGAGCACATGAGGAGTCAGCAGTCCGTAACCACGGTGACAGCGAAGGGCGAAACCCTTCTGCCACCGAAGGCCGAGCCTGGTCAATGCTTCGCACGGGTCATCATCCCGCCGAAGTACGAAACAAAAACCGAGCGGTTGATGAATCGCGAGGCGACCGAGCGCATTGAGATAATTCCGGCGAAATACGAGACGGTAACCGAGCGTGTGTTGGTCGAAGAGGCTTCGGAGCGGCTCGAAGTGATCCCCCCCACCTACGGATGGGTGGAAGAGCGGATACTCGTCAGGCCTGTCTCAACCAAGTTGGTCACCACTCCACCGGTCTACGAAACGGTTACCGAGCGGATCCTCGTTTCTCCGGCACGCACGGAATGGAAGAAGGGCACCGGGCCCATCCAGAAGATCGATAAGGCCACCGGTGAGATCCTGTGCCTGGTCGAGATCCCAGCCGTTTATAAGACCGTGACCAAGCAGGTTCTGAAGACCCCGGCAAGCACGAAGACGGTCGAAATCCCGGCGGTGTACAAAACCGTGAAAAAGCGGGTCATGAAGACGCCACCCCAGACCCGCACCATCAAGATCCCGGCAAAATTCAAGACCGTGAACGTCACCAAGCTGGTCGAGCCGGCCCGGGAAAAGCGGATTCAAATTCCGGGCGGCTACGTGAACGTTACGAAGCACATGAGGGTGACGGAAGAACAAGTAGCATGGCGCGAGATTCTCTGCGAGACGAACATCACGCCCGGCAAGATCCGCGAGCTCCAGGCTGCATTGAAACATGCCGGCTTCAACCCTGGTCCTATAGACGGGGTCCTTGGGACGAACACCATGAAGGCCGTGAACGCGTATCAGCGCGCGAAGGGTTTGCCGGTCGACCAGTACTTGAACGTCAGAACCGTCAAGGCATTGGGCGTCAAGCCGGGTCGTTGACGCCTCAGTCGCCGTACGGGCTGTTTGGGACAGGGCCATGGGACTCCATGGCCCTGTTCTTTTTTGGCAGCAAGCCTTGAAGAAATCACTCGATGAGCGGCTCGCCTTCACCCCGCTTGCCCGTTGCTATGAACTCACCCAGCGTGATAAACTAAATAACCTCGCCAAGACCGGTCCTTTTCCAAATCGGGAGAATCTCCCTTGACATCTACTCTCCCATTCCGGCATCTTTGTTCCCGATCGACCGATTTCAGATCTCCTAGCAAGCACTTGGCGTTGAGGGTGTTTCTTTACCGAGACGCTCCGGGGAGGAATTGATGCGCATCGTGCTGTGTCTCAAGCAGATTATTGATCCGGAGCTTCCTGCCAGTCAGTTCCGGATTGATGCGGGATCAAAGCGGCAACAGCCAAATGGCCATCCACTGGTCATTAGCCCGTACGATGAGAACGCTCTGGAGGTGGCGCTCAAGCTCAAGGAGCAAACCGGCGGTCATGTGTCGGTGGTGAGTGTCGGACAGGCTTCGGCGGTGAGCGCGCTCCGGAAAGGGCTGGCCATGGGCGCGGATGAAGCGGCCTTAATCAGTGACCCCGCCATTGAGGGGTCGGATGCTTTCGGTGTTGTCACCGCGTTGGCCAAAGGGATTCAGAAACTCGGTCATGCGGACCTGGTCCTCTGCGGCTGTGAGTCCGGGGACTGGGCTGACAGGATTGTTGGCCCCATCCTGGCCGAAACGTTGGGAATCCCGTGTGTGACCTTTGTGGCGCGGGTTGAGAGACAGGATGGGCGGGTGCTGGTCCATCGCGTCGTCGAGGAGGGGTACGAGATCTGGGAAGGCACGCCACCCTTGCTCCTGACCTTCCTCAGTGATGAGACAAATACCCCCAGGTATCCAAAAGTCAAAGACATCATGACTGCCTCCCGGAGAGTCATTCCCACATGGTCCGCTAGCGATCTTGGCCTCGAGGCTTCAAGCGTGGGGAAGGCGATCATCCGAACTGAAGTCCAGGAACTCACTGTCCCTACCCGGGAGTCGCGTTGTGAGCTCCTGGAAGGGGAGCCAGAGGAGCAAGTTGCGACCCTGATCACGAAGCTCCGAGAGCGAAAGGCGGTTTGAGTCATGCTCGGCATCTTTGTACTTGCCAAGGTCGAAAATGAAGCCCCATCCCGTTCTACGCTTGAGTTGTTGGGAGGAGCTCAAAGACTCGCCGAAGGGCTCCAAGAACCTGTATGTGCCGGTCTGATGGACCAGGGGGATCCGAGTTCTCTCTACGGCTATGGGATCGAAGTCGTCTATCGGGTGGATCATCCCCTCCTGCAAGAGTACCAGGCTGATTTGAACTTGCTAGCCCTGGAGCGAATCGCTCAAACGGCTCAACCTCGTGTCCTGGTTCTGCCGGGAGATTCCTTGGGGCGAGATCTCGCCGGGCGTCTTGCCTATCGGCTGGGGGCGGGCATTATCACGGACGTAATCGACATCACCGTGCAGGATTCCGAACGGATTCCTCGCTTTACCCGCCATGCCTATGGAGGAAAGGCCACGGCTGTCATGGTTCCGAAATTCTTTCCGGTGGTGGTGACCCTCAAACCCCGAACGTTTGATCCGGCTACACCCTCCAGTAAGAGGGAGGGGAAAGAGATTTCAGTAGAGGCGAGCCTCGATGCTGCACAGGCTCGAACTCGTCTTGTGGAACGGGTCCAGGAAGAGACCACGGGTGTCAAGCTCGAGGATGCCTCGGTGGTCATATCGGGGGGCCGCGGACTCGGCGGGCCCGAGGGCTTCAACCTTTTGACGCAGCTGGCACAGACTCTCAGAGGAGCTGTGGGGGCGTCTCGTGCTGCCACCGATGCCGGCTGGGTCCCATCCTCTATGCAGGTAGGGCAGACTGGCAGAACGGTCAGCCCGGATCTCTACATTGCCGTGGGGATTTCTGGGGCCACCCAACATGTAGCCGGGATCACGGGCGCCAAGACGATCGTGGCCATCAATTCAGATTCAGAGGCTCCTATCTTCAAGGTGGCCCACTTAGGAATCGTGGGTGATTACAAGGTTGTTCTTCCCCCCTTCATTGCGAAGTGCCGGGAATTGATGGGTGGATAAGGCATGGGCCAAGTACCCTCCCGGGAGATCTACTGGAACATTCCGAATCACCTCCTGCACTATATTCTGTTCCTGCCTTTCCTCTTCATTTTCCTTTACGGTTGCTATCGAGTTTGGGGTGCCCTCCTCCTGGGCAAGGGGAGGATGCCCATCGGTCATATCAAACAGCGTCTTAAGGCCTTGACCGACCACGCCCTCTTGCAGCGGCGGATTGCAGAGGAGCAATATTCCGGCTTCATGCATCTCGCTCTCTCCTGGGGGTTTCTCGTCCTCTTTATTGCTACCACCCTCGTTGCGTTCCAGGACTACTTTGGCCTGCCCGTCCTCGAGGGTCCCTTCTACCTCTACTTTATGTCGCTCACGGTGGACCTTTTCGGTGTGGCGGCGGTCCTCGGAGCGCTGATGGCTCTCGCCCGACGATTCCTTCGCCCACCTGCCCGTCTTGCGGAGCCTCGGGGGGTTGACGGTTTCAATTGGCTCCTCCTCTTGTTTTTGGCAGTCGGTGTGACGGGATTCCTTGTCGAGGGGCTCCGGATCGCGGCCACCGACGACCCCTGGGGAGCCTTTTCCCCCGGCGGATGGATCGCGGCGCTCCTCTTCCGGGGCATCGGAATAGAGTATGCGCGGGCCTTTCACCAGGTCCTCTGGTGGGTACACGCCGCACTGTCGTTTGGCTTTGTAGCAGCGATTCCCTATGCAGGCGTCCTTCATCTCCTCGCCGCACCTGCCAACATCTTCCTTCGGAACTTCGAGCCTTCAGGCGTCTTGAATCCGTTGGAGGTCGAAGCAGAACGGCTGGGTGCCTCCACAATCCGGGATTTTTCACGGAAAGCGCTTTTGGATCTCTATTCCTGTACCGAATGCGGCCGCTGCCAGGCTTCCTGTCCCGCGTGGACGACGGGAAAGCCCCTTACCCCCAAGGGAGTTATCCTCGACCTGCGGGACCATTTAAACAAGGTCTATCGGGGCGAAGATTCACGGCACATGGTGGGCGAAGTGGTCACCGATGACGTTCTCTGGTCGTGCACGACGTGCGGAGCCTGCCACGAAGCCTGTCCCGTCCTCATCGAACCCATTCCCAAGATCTTGGACATGCGACGGTACCTGGTCATGGAAGAAGCAAGGTTTCCTGAGCAGATGCAAGAGACTCTTCGAAGCCTGGAGACCCGTGGACACCCGTATCGAGGGGTGAGCGCCGAACGAACCGATTGGGCCAAAGGACTTCGGATTTACGAGGCGGCGAAGCGCAAAGAAGTCGACCTGCTGTACTGGGTCGGCTGTGCAGGTGCCTTTGACGAGCGAGGACAACAGGTCACTCGGGCGATGGCGCAGGTGCTGGAAGCGGCAGAGGTGGATTTCGCCATTTTGGGGAATGAAGAGCGGTGCACGGGGGATCCGGCCCGGCGGATTGGCAATGAATATCTATTTCAGCTTCTCGCCCAGGAGAATATTGCCACCCTGAGTCGGTATCAAGTGAAAAAAATTCTGACCGCGTGTCCGCATTGCTTCAACACGCTGAAGCATGAGTATCGGCAGTTCGGTGGAGAGTTCGAGGTCGTCCACCACAGCCAGGTCATCGCACAACTCCTACGGGAAGGATCCCTGGGCCTCCGAAAGCGATTTACCGGGACAGTAACCTTTCACGATCCGTGCTACCTGGGCCGTCATAATGGAATCTACGATGATCCTCGCGCAGTGATTCATCATTTTCCGGGTTTTCAGCAGGTCGAAATGCCGCGATGTCGCGAAAAAGGGTTCTGCTGTGGTGCTGGCGGCGGTCTGATGTGGATAGAGGAACGGATCGGTAAACGGGTGAATCTGGAGAGAACGGAAGAGGCCTTGAAAAGCGGAGCAGCGGTCGTTGCCACCGCGTGTCCCTTCTGCTTGACGATGATGACCGATGGGATCACCGTACACGGCAAGAGTCAGTCGGTGAAGGCCTTGGATCTGGCCGAGCTGGTGGTCCGTGCCCTTTGATCGGTTCATGGTTCATAGTCTACTGACGACGATCAATTCCTTTTTCGACCCTGAAGTGTGAACCGTGAACCCGGACCGAGGTCGGGAGTTGCGGGCCTATCGGATTGCAGTGGTCCGATAGGGTAGGAGACCCGCTAATGTCCTTTGATGAACACGAAAAGAAGCGGATCGAGGCGGCGATAAAGGCATGGGAAGAGCAAGCCCTCCGTTCCGCGTTGGAGAAGTTGCCCGAGCGGGCGCAGGAATTCAGCACCGTCTCGTGGCATCCGATTCGACGGATCTATACTCCGTGCGATTTCCCAGACTTTGACTATACCCGCGAGCTCGGCTTCCCCGGCCACTATCCCTTTACTCGGGGGGTCTATCCGACGATGTACCGGGGTAAGATCTGGACCATGCGCATGTTCGCCGGCCACGGGACCCCCGAGGAGACGAATCGACGGTTCCAGTATCTCTTGGAGCAGGGGCAGACGGGTCTCTCGGTGGCCTTCGACC